>Ga0209220_1000108_pt1 | contig 38654 bp, 44 predicted proteins | sample BlaSpr_A8_OM3_M3_FD_187984 | JGI IMG/M metagenome (GOLD analysis project Ga0209220, IMG submission 187984) | Forest soil microbial communities from Thunder Bay, Ontario, Canada - Black Spruce, Ontario site 2_A8_OM3_M3 (SPAdes) (version 2) | ecosystem: Environmental > Terrestrial > Soil > Boreal... | reverse complement strand
CCGAGCTTGAGCGCCGGCGGCGTGAATTCCGAACACGACCGGTTCTTGCCGTAGTCGGGGTCGAGCGTGTCGCCCTGATGGCAGAAGGGATAGCCGAAATGAACTCCTTTCCTCGCGACCCGGTGAAGCGTGTCGTTCGGCGAATTGTCGCCCAGCCAGTCGCGCGCGTGGTTGGTGAACCACAGCTCCTTGGTCTTGGGATGCCAGTCGAAGCCGACCGAGTTGCGCACGCCCAGGACGACGTTTTCGAGCACGCCCTTGTTGGGATCCACGCGCATGATCGAGGCCTGCATGTAGTTCGGCATGACGATGTTGCCCGGGGCGCCAATGTTGAAGTAGAGCTTGCCGTCGGGCCCCATCGCCAGGAATTTCCAGAAGTGCCCCGGCTGCTGGCTCGGATCGAGGCCGTCGATCACGACCTTCCCCTCGTCCGGATTGTCCAGCTTGTCCTCGATACCGTCGTAGCGGGTGATCTTGTCGCGCTCGGCGACATAGAGGCTGCCCTTGTTGAACACGATGCCGTTCGGCGCGTTGAGGCCCTTGAGCACGGTCTTCACTTCACGCTTTCCGTTTTGGTCCACTACGGCGTAGACGTTCTTCGACAGGCGGTTGCTGACGAACACCGTGCCCTTTTCGCCGCGCGCGAGCGATCTGGCCTCGGGAACGCCTTCGGCCCACACTTCGACCTTGAAGCCCGCGGGAACCTTCAGCTTGTCGGTCGGCAGATCCTTCGCCGGGCGCCCCGCCAAATGGGGGGCGAACGGATGCAGCGTCGACTCGGCCATCGCGGGGGGCTTGCCCTGCTGCCACGACGGCGGCGCGGCCGGGGGCTTGTCCTGAGCCTGAGCAGTAGTAAATGCGGCCAGAACCGCAGCAGCGACGGCGGCAACTCTCATGGTTTTTGTCTCCTCGGCAAGAAGCGTTATTAGAACTGAAGGCTAGCCTGCACGCCAATGGTCATGTTGCGGCGTGGCGAAGGCTCGTAGAAGCGGCTGTTGGTCTCGTTGACGATCACCGAGCCGACGTAGTTTCGATCGGTCAGGTTGTCGATGCGCGCGAACTCGGTGATGCGCCAGCGGCGGCCCTGCTGGACCACCCCGGCCATCAGGTTAATGGTCGTATAAGCATCCGCGAACGCCAGGTTGGGGTCGTTGACCGGGACGCGAGCTTTGTGGAGCGCCTCCAACTGTGCATAAAACGGCTCGGCGCGATAGCGCAGCTCGCCGTAGAGCAAGCTCTTCGGCACTCCGGGAAGGAAGCTGCCGGCTGGGACGTTTACGACGGTGTTCCGCGTATCCAACACCGTGGCGAAGCTTTCGCGGAACGTCGCTTTCAGGTACGTATAGGCGATTCGAGCCTCGAACGGCCCCGGGAGCAGCGTCTCCGCGCCGAGCTCGAAGCCGTTGCGGTCGGTATGCCCGACGTTCTTGAAGGAAGCGCGCCCGCCCGAGTTCTGATCGACCACGATTTCGTTGCTGCTGACGATGTCGAACAGCGCCGCGTTCAGCCGCATCCAGCCTGGAACGATGGTTTTCACGCCGACCTCGGCATGGCGGCTGCGGCTCGCCTCGAGATTGAAATTGAAGCCGCTCCCGCCGGGGCGGTTGGCCACCTCGACCAGTGTCGGCGTCTCGAAGCCGCGCCCCAGGTTTCCATAAATGCTTGTGGACGGGGAGGCTCTGAATACCAAACCGGCCACGGGCGTCGTAGCACGATAAGACTTCGAGCCGCTGTCGTCGCCGTTGCCGGCAGCGATGAAGTGGTCCTCGGATTTAAAGCGCACGTTGCTCGTGCGCAGGCCGGCGTGCGCCGACCACCGCTCGGCAAACTTCCATTCGCCTTGCGCAAACAGGCCGGTACTCGACACGGTATTGTCTTCGTCGCGCTTCAGCGCGCCGGAGACGCCGAAGTTATTGAGGAATCCCCTGCGCCGCTCCTTCAGCGTCTCATACTCCACTCCCGCTGAGAGGCGGACGCTGGAGATAGTCCTGAAGTAACGCAGCGCCGCGCCTCCGTAGCCACGGTCGAGATTCACGACGCCTCCGGAATGGGTCTGCGCAGCCTGGACGTTGGTCGGAATGGCTAGGAACTGCTCGACCGAGCGCTGGCCGCCATACACGATCGCCTGCAAGCTGTTCGCGGCATCGAGCCGATGGTTCAGGTTCAATCCCACCTGCTCCTGCACGACGGTCTTGCGCGTGTTGAAGGTGATCGCCTCCGGCGTCGCCTGGCGCGGATCCTGGTTGAGCTGCGTTCGCGTCAACCCAAGCGGGTCCTGCGTCTGCGGTTGGCGCACGCTATTACCAATGAGCGTAAGCGAGGTGTCAGGGCTCAACAGGTACTTCAGCTTGCCGTTGGTAAGGTCGCGGTTCGCTTCGCTGTGCTGGCGATAGCCCTCGGTATGGAAATGAGAGAGGGCTGCGATGCCGCTGAGCGCCCCGGACTGGCCGCCGAACTTCGCCGCCTCGCGCCACGTGCCGTAGCTGCCCACCATCAGGCCGGCTTCCCCGGTCGGTATCGGCGGACCGTCCTCGGTCTCGATGCTGATCACGCCTCCTGCCGCGTTGCCGTAAAGACTCGAGAACGGGCCACGCAGCACCTCGATGCGTTGCGCCGAGCCCAGGTCGAAGTTGGCGGCCTGCCCTTGCCCGTCGGGCATGCTCGCCGGAATCCCGTCCGTGATGAGCCGGATGCCTCGCACGCCGAAGGTCGAGCGCGCGCCGAAGCCGCGCGAGGAGATCTGCAGGTCCTGCGCGTAGTTCTGCCGGTTCTGCACCACGATGCCCGGCACACGGCCGAGGCTCTCGGAGAGATTCACCTGCGGCCGGCCCTCGCGAATCTCCTCCGCGTAGATGCGGTCGACCGAGACCGGGATTTCGAGGCTGGGTTGAGGCTGGCGGGTGGCGGTGACGACTACGACATCGTCCTGCGCCAGGATGCATCCCGGCGCAAGCAGCAATGCTGCGACCCCGACCCTCCTCCCTTTGCTCACGAGTGATAGGCTACATCGAATGCTGCGCTTTTTGCTGGCGATCTCGCTTTTCGTCTGTTTCAACCTCGGCGCGCAGCCGGATGCAGCGCTCAGCGGCCAGCTGCGGCAGGGGGGTTTCGTACTGTACCTGCGTCACGCCTCGACTGATCTCAGCCAGAACGACGCAAAGATGTCGAGCTATGAGGACTGCGCCCACCAGCGCAATCTTACCGACCGGGGTCGCGCCGAGGCTCGCACCCTGGGAGAACACCTGAAGCGGCTGAAGATTCCGATCGGCAGCGTGCTCGCCAGTCCCTTCTGCCGGACGATGGAAACCGCGCGGCTCGCCTTCGGCAAGGCCCAGCCGATGCAGGAAGTGCGCGGCGGGCCTTCCCGCACCGATGATGCAAAGAGATACGAAGGACTGAGGAAACTGCTTTCTACGCCGGTACCGAAGGGCGAAAACCTCGTTATTTCCAGCCACGGCAATCCGTTCCACGCCGTGGCGGGGCCACCGTACCTCGCAGAGGGCGAGATGGCGGTGGTGCAGCCGCAGGGCGACTCAACGTTCGCTGTCGTCGGCCGGATCCGGCTGGAGGAGTGGGAACTGCTCCAGTAGACGGCGGTCGCGCTTCGTCGGCCGGCCTTTCAGCGCCGCCGCCGGCTCGGTGCCCCAGCGGCGCAGGTCCATGCGGCGCTCGCGCTCCGCGCGGCTCGCTGCGTCTTCTTCATACAGCTTTCTCGCTTCTTCGGCCGGGCCGCGCTTCTCGGACAGGTTTTTGACCGTAACGCTCCAATCAAAAGATTCTCTTTTGACCGAAACTCCATCTCCAACTCTGAGCTCACGCGCCGGCTTGACGCGCTCGCCGTTCACCTTGACGCGCCCGGCGGCGACCGCCTGCTGAGCGAGGCTGCGCGTCTTGAAGAAGCGCGCCGCCCACAGCCACTTGTCCAGGCGCATACAGGAAGGGCGCTAGAGACGGCGCGCTAGATCACGCCTTGGCGAGGACTCCGGTCGGGCAGGACACACCGGTGCCCCCGAGGCCGCAGTAGCCCGCGGGATTCTTGCCCAGGTACTGCTGGTGGTAGTCCTCGGCGTAGTAGAACTCGGGCGCCTCCCGGATCTCGGTCGTGATCGCCCTGAAGCCTTTTGCAGAAATTGCTTTTTGATACCTGTCCCGCGAATCGACGGCGGCCTTGTTCTGCTCGTCGCCGTAGGTGTAGATCGCCGAGCGGTACTGCGTGCCGGCGTCGTTGCCCTGGCGCATGCCTTGCGTGGGTTCGTGGCCTTCCCAGAACTGCTTGAGGAGCTCGTCGTAGCTCACGATCTTCGGATCGAACACGACGAGCACCACCTCGGCGTGATTGGTGAGGCCGGAGCAGACTTCCTCGTAGGTCGGGTTCTTCGTCTCGCCCCCGGCGTAGCCGACGGCGCTCGAGTACACCCCGGGAAGCTTCCAGAACAAGCGCTCGGCGCCCCAGAAGCAGCCCATGCCGAAGATGGCGCGCTGCAGGCCCTCGGGAAACGGCGGCCTGAGCGCATTGCCATTCACGAAATGCTTCGCGGGCACCTGCAGCGGCGTCGAGCAGCCGGGAAGCGTGCTTTGCGACGGCAGCAGCTGGGACAGCTTCTTCATGAACGCAAACATCGGATACCTCCTCGCCTAGAATAACACCATGAAAGTCTGCATTTACGGCGCCGGCGCCGTCGGTGGTTTGATGGCGGCGCGGCTATTGCGTTCCAAGCACGACGTCTCGGTGATCGCGCGCGGCGCGCACCTGGAGGCCATACGCAGCAGCGGGCTGCGCGTGCGCTCGCGCGCCAGCGGAGATACTTACACCGCGAGGCTGCGCGCCGAGAGCGACCCGGCCAGGCTCGGTCCCCAGGATTACGTGATCATCGCCGTCAAGGCACAGAGCCTTGGCGAGGTCGCCGAGCGGATCGGTCCTTTGGTCGGCGCGGATACGTCAATCCTTACAGCGATGAACGGCGTGCCATGGTGGTTTTTCGACCGCTTGAAATTCGGCAACGGCAGCCAGCGGCTGGAGTCGCTCGATCCGGGCGGGAAGCTCTCGCGCGCCATGCCGACCGACCAGATCGTCGGCTGCGTGGTCCACCTCGCCGCCTCGACGCCGGAGCCGGGTCTCATCAGCCACAACATGGGCAATCGCCTCATTCTGGGCGAGCCGGGCGGCAAGAACACCGCTCGTACTCAGCGCGTCGCCGACGCGCTCACGGCCGCAGGCTTCGAGGCGGTGGTCAGCGATTTCATCGAAAGGGAGTTCTGGGTGAAGCTGCTGGGCAACGTCAGCTTCAACCCGGTGTCGGCGCTGACCATGACCACCGCCGATCGGCTGATCGAGGACCGCCAGATCAAGGCCTACATGGTCCAGATCATGCGCGAGGTCCTGGCCATCGGCCGCGCGGTCGGCGTCGACGCCGACATCGACCCCGAGGCGCGCATCGACATGGCGCGCGCGCTCGGCAAGTTCAAGACCTCGATGCTGCAGGACATGGAGGCCGGCAAGGCGCTCGAAATCGACGGCCTGCTCGCCGGCACGCTCGAGATCGCGCAGAAAGCCGGCGTGCGGGCGCCGTTTACCGAAAGCCTGTTTGGCCTGATTCGAGCCCGAGCCGCGGCTTCCGGTCAGTATCGATGAAGCCTCGCCCGCATGCCCATGCGCGCGTCACGCGTCGCTTCAGCGCGTCGCCCGAGCGCGTCTTCGATGCCTGGCTGCAGCCCGAGATGATCGGCCGGTGGATGCTCGGCCCTCGCGTCCCAGAAGATGAAGTAGTGCGCCTTGCGCTCGATGCACGCGTCGGAGGTTCGTTCTCCTTCGCCGTGCGTCGTCAAGGCGACCCGATCGACTACATGGGGGAGTATCTCGAGATCAACCGCCCACGCCGCCTGGTGTTCACCTGGTCGATACGGCAGGACGCGCCCGACAGCAGCCACGTCATCGTCGATATCGCTCCGACGGAATCCGGCTGCGAGCTCAGCTTGACCCACGAGCTGCCTGCGGATCGAGCCGGCTACGCGAGCCGCACCGAGGCCGCGTGGACGGAGATGCTTGATGCACTGGCCGCGGCGCTTCAATGAATCCCCACCGGATCTGCATTGCCCCGATGATGGACTGGACCGACCGTCATTGCCGGTACTTCCTGCGCCAGGTCTCGCCGCAGGCGCGTCTGTGCACCGAGATGATCACCACCGGCGCGTTGCTCCACGGCGACGTCGAGCGCCATCTCGCCTTCGATCCGCAGGAGCATCCGGTGGCGGTCCAGCTCGGCGGCAGCGACCCCGGCGATTTGGCAGCTTCCTCGAAAATCGCGGAACAGTACGGTTACGACGAGATCAACCTCAACATCGGCTGCCCGAGCGAGCGCGTGCAGAAAGGCGCCTTCGGCGCCTGCCTGATGGCCGAGCCGCAATTGGTCGCGGAATGCGTGAACGCAGTAAGACAAGCGGTTTCCTTACCCGTGACCGTCAAGCATCGCACCGGCGTCGACGAGATCGACGATTACGGGTTTCTCGAGAACTTCGTCGCCACCATCGCCGCAGCCGGCTGCAAGACCTTCTTCGTCCACGCGCGCAATGCCATACTCAAAGGCCTCTCGCCTAAAGAAAACCGCGAGATCCCGCCGCTCAAGTACGAGTACGTCTACCGCCTGAAACAGGACTTTCCGCAGCTCGAATTCGTGATCAATGGGGGAATTATTTCTGTCCAGCAAATGCAGGAACATCTTGTTCACGTGGATGGCGTGATGCTCGGCAGAGCGGCGTATCACAACCCGTGGATGCTCGCCGATGCGGGGAAGACGCGCGCCGAAGTCGTGCACAAGATGGTGGAGTATTCGAAGGCCGTCGGCTCGTTGCGACATGTGACCCGGCACATGCTCGGCCTCTACCATGGCCATCCGCGCGCGCGGCTGTGGCGGCGGATGCTGTCGGACCCGGCGTTCCTCGGCAAGAACGACCCGCGCATCCTGCTCGACGCGCTAGGCGCCGTCGAAAGCCGGGTTATGATTGCCGCCTGAACCGGAGAGCTCCATGGCCGCCAACCTGCAGTTCAAGTCCACCCCCGTGCGCGAGCGCGTCAGCAAGGAAGAGTGGGAAATCCGCGTCGACCTCGCCGCCGCCTATCAGCTCGCGGCGATCTTCAAGTGGACCGACCTCATCTACACGCACTTCTCGGCGCGCGTGCCGCGTTCCGAGGATTTCCTCGTCAATCCCTACGGGCTGATGTTCGACGAGATCACGGCGTCGAACCTGGTGAAGGTGGATCCGCACGGCAAAGTGCTCGACGATCCGACGGGCATGGGCTACAACGCGGCCGGCTTCGTGATCCACGGCTGCATGCACGAGGCGCGCCCCGAGATCAACTGCGTGCTCCACACGCACACGCGCGCGGGCGTCGCGGTGTCGGCGCACAAGTGCGGTCTGCTGCCCATCAGCCAGCACGCGATGATGGTGCAGCAGCAGGTCGCCTACCACGACTACGAGGGCATCGCGCTCGAGATGGACGAGCGCAGCCGCATGGCGCGCGACCTCGGCAAGACGTCCAAGGCGATGATCCTGCGTAACCATGGCCTGCTCGCACTCGGCGAGACGGTGCGCGAAGCTTTCGAAATCATGTACTACCTCGACTGCGCCTGCCAGATCCAGATCGACGCGATGGCCGGCGGCCTGCACAACGTGCAGCTGCTGTCGAAGGAGGCGGCGGACACCGCGGCGCAGCAGTTCCGACGCGAGAGCCGTCCGGCGCAGCAGAAGGACTGGCCCGCGCTGCTGCGCATGCTGGAACGCCGCGGGATCAAATACGCTGAATAGCGGCAGGCCTGCGGCCCGGTAGCTGCAGCACGGTGAACATCGCGAGCAGCGTGAAGCCGAAGATCGTGTAGAACACGCCGTGCGGCAGGCTGTGGTCCATCAGCCAGCCGTAGAACACCGGCGTTGCGAACGAGCCGACGTCGAGCCCCGAATAGACGAAGCCGTACACCCTGCCGGTCGCACCGGGCGGGGTTGCGGCGCGCACGATCAGGTCGCGCGACGGATAGGTCAGGCCGACGGCGATGCCGGCGAGCGCTAGAGCCACGGGAAGCGCGGAACCGGCAACCGCGCCTGCCGCGACGCTCAGCATCACGCACGCGGAGATCACCATCCCGGCCGCCGCCACGAAGTTGGGGTGCGAAGCGCGCGAGACGACGAAGCCCCCGAGCAGCATGCCGCCGGCCGAGCCGACCATGTAGGCCGTAACTGCCGCGGAAGCCAGGGTCGCCGCGACGCCGAACTGCTCGTTCATCGCGGCGACGCCGAAGCTCATCAGCCCGGTAAGCGCCGCGGCGTGCAACGCGAAGAATAGAAAGCAGGCCACCACTCGCCCCGAGAGCAGCACGCGGGCGTCGTCCATGAGCGGGGTTTTCGTCCGGGTGCGCTTTTCATGCACGAAAGCAAGCTGATTCATGTTGAACAGCAAAAGCAGAAACACGGCGAAAGCCACCCCGGCGCCGGCGAGCAGCGCCGTGTGCCAGCCGAGCACGCTCCCCAGCGTGGCGCTGAAGACCGGCGCGATGGCGAAGCCCAGCGACCCCGCCACGCCGTGCGCGCTGAACGCGTAGCCGAGCCGCGGCTGGCTGACGCGGCCGTTGAGGATCGAGAAGTCGGCAGGATGGAACACGCTGTTGCCCAGGCCCGAGACAGCCGCGCCGAGCGCGAGCATGCCCGGGCCATGCGCGAGGCTCATCAGCGCCGTGCCGATGCTCATCAGGCCGATGCCGCCGAGCAGCACGCCGCGGCCGCCGTAGCGGTCGACGACGAAACCGGCGAACGGCTGGAGCAGCGCCGACACGGCGTAGAACAGCGCCGCCACCAGTCCGAGCGTCGCATAGGAGACGGCGAGCTCCTCGCGCATCAGCGGAAAGAGCGGCGGCAGCACGAGCTGCATGAAATGGCTCGTCGCGTGGCCAATGGCGACGAGCGAGATGACGAGCGGGTCGTTGCTCTTCATGAATTCAGCTTGCGAATGAACGCGGTGACGGCTGTGAGCGTTTTCCCGGGCTGATCGCGAAACGGCGTGTGGCCGCAATCAGGCAGCTTCAGCAGCTCGCAGGGACCGCTCACCCGCTCCTGGATCGCGTCGAGCTGCGCCATCGTGCCGTATTCGTCTTGGTGGCCCTGGATCGCCAGCACCGGGCAGCGGATGCGCGGCAGGTACTCAGTGATGTCCCAGCTCTTGAACTGCGGATCGCGCCATACGTCCGCCCAGCCGTAGAAAGTCTTGCGCACGTCGCGGTGGTAGCGCCCGAGCTTCTCGGGCAGGTCGGTCGTCTCGAAAGTGCGCGCCGCGGCGACGATCGAGCGAATGCAGATCTCTTCGATGAATACGTGCGGCGCCATGGCCACCACGCCGCGGACCGGTTGGCCTGCGCCGGCATGAATCAAGGAGATGGATGCGCCGTCGGAGTGTCCTACCAGGACGGGATTTTCGACTTTCAGACAGGAAAGAAATTCAGGTAGAGAAACCAGAGCTTCGTCGTGCATGAATTTTACGGTGCGCCGCGGCTCGGCCAGCACGTCGGACTGCCCGTAGCCGTATCGGTCGTAGACGAGCGCACGGCAGCCGACGGCTTGCGCCACCTTCCGGGGAAAGTCGCGCCACTGCCGGATCGAGCCGAGACCTTCGTGCAGGAAGACCAGCACCGGCTTGCCGCTCTCGCCCTTGCCAACCCATTCGTACTCGAGCGAGCGGCCCGCCGCCGTTACGCGAGGCATGATCGGCCTCATCCTCACAGGGACATGGGTCGCCAGTAGCCGGTGAGCTCGAGATAGCCGCGCCCGACTTCGTTCTCGCCTTCAAAGGCGCGCACCGCGCCTTCCCAGTAGATCGTCCCGGCGCTCGCGCGCGCGTCGAGCTCCTGGTCGTCCATGAGAGGTTTCAGGACAAGATCCGTTTCCCCGGCTCGAACGCGCATTTCGACTGGATATTCCACGCCGGTGCGCGGCGATTTCCAGAGGCGTATCGGCTCGAACGACACTCCGGGGGGCGCGTAATGCACGCCGCCTTTCTTCGCGCGCATGCGGAAGGCCATCAACGCGCGGCCATCGAAGAGGTTGATGCCGGTCCAGTCCCAGCCGGCGGCCTCCGGCGCAAGGTAGGCGCTCGACCATTCGTGGTCGAGCCAGGCGCTGCCGTTGATCTGCCTGCCGCTCACGCTGCCGACCACGTTCAGGTGCGGCCGGCTGTAGTAGTAGCTGGCTTCCTCGGGACGGTGACCCTTTCGGCTGAATCCCGCCTCACCTTGCAGCAATGCCTTATCAGAAGTGAAAAACGTCAAGTCCAGCTCGAAGTCCCGCGCCACGATCTGCGAGTGATATTTGTCCCCTTCGAGCACCAGGCGCCAGTCGTCGATCCAGACGCCGGTGCGGTCGGTCTCGGCGTGCGCCAGGGTGAATCCCGCGCGCGCCGCGCGCTCCTCGTGGATGAGGCGTCCCCGCTTGGGGTCGGCGATGGCGGCGTGGGCGAGCAACACCTGACGGGGGTTGAAGCTGCTCGGGTTGTCGGACTGCTCCTGCGGCCGCGCGCGGAAGAAGGTGACCTGGAAGCCCATCGGCCCGTCCAGCCAGCCGGTGACGTACCACCACTCGGTGCGAAAGTCCGGATGCGCGCCGTGATCGCGCGGGAACTGCAGGCGATGGTGCGGAACGACATTGGGATACGCCGCCAGCGCAAGCAGCTTGAAGAAATCCCTTCTTTTCACCAGTCCTCCCGCACCGCCCGAACCGGCCCGATTCCCATCGCTTCTCTTCCGGAAACAATTGCAGTGAAGACCGCCAGCGCAACCAGGATGAAGACCAGAGAAAGGAGAAGAGCGAAAGGCAGATGCAATTCCATACTCCAATTGAACGACTGCCGGTTCACCACGTAGACGAGGATCAGGCTGATCGCGCCGCCTGCGGCAAGGCCGGCGAGCGCGCCGAGGAGCGCGAGCAGGCCGCCCTCCGCGGCGAGCATCACACGGATCTGCGCGCGCGTGAGGCCGAGGTGCCGCAGCATTCCGAACTCGCGCCGCCGCGCGAGGACGATCGCGCCGAGGCTCGAGGAAAGGCCGAACAGCCCGACCAGCATCGCCACCGCCTCCATCGCATAGGTGACGGCGAAGCTGCGGTCGAAGATGCGCAGCGACACCTGGCGGATCTCGCTCGGCGTGCCCATGTCGATCTCGTCGCCGCCGGGCAGCGCGCGGATCGCGTCCATGGCCTGCGCCAGCGTGACGCCTGATGAAAGCCACAGCGCCGCGTCGTTCACGCGCCGGTCGCCGGTGAGCGCGACGTAATCGGCGCGGTCAATAAGGACCGAACCGTGCTGGCGTGCATAGTCCCTGAAGGTCCCTGCCACGACGAAGGGAATGCTCTTGCCGTTCATGGGCAGTTCGACTTTCATTCCCGGGGCAAACCCATAGAGGTCGGTGACCGCTTCGCTCACCCAGATCACCGGCGCATCGTGCGAGGTGTACTGCGGTCCGACCTTCGGAAAGGCCTTCTCGGCGCGATCGCGCGCGATCAGCACGAGCGGCGGGCGCGAGGGATCCAGGATGATGCGGCCCGAGCGCAGGAAGTCGGCGCGCGCCACCTGCGGCAGCGCCCGCACGCGCTCGTCGAAGCCCGGCTCGAGGTAGCCGGTGTCGCCGGCATGGCTGGTGCGGAAGTAGAGCTCGGCCGGCAGCACCCTGTTGAGCCAGTCATCGACCGACTGCCGGAACGACGCGACCATGATCGCCATCGCGGCCATCAGCGAGAAGCTGGCGACGATCGCGGCAAGGCTGACGGCCGCCTGCCCCGGCGCGCCGCGCAGCTGGGCGAGTGCGAGCGCCAGGCCCGGCGAGCGCGGCAGCGGCAGCGCATCGAATACCGCCTGCGACAGGCGCGGCATGAGCGCGATGCTGCCGATCAGGAGGCAGCCGATGGCGGCGTAGCCGTACAGCGGCAGCCCGCCGACCGGTCCGAGCTGCGCGAGCCCGGCTCCGGCGAGGAGCAGAGCCACCCCCGGCCAGGCTGAAGACACGCGCGCGAACAAGTTCTGCTCGTCACCCGCCTTCAGCGCCCGCGCCGCCGGCGTGCTCGCTGCGTCGAGCGCCGGAAGTAGCGCTCCAGCGACAGCCACGACAACTCCGCAAAGACAATATGACAACGCTGCAATCCATGAGAACTGCAGTTGCGGGGCGAGACCGCGAAACATCCCGGCCCCCAAATCCGCTCCCGAGGCGCGCACCGCGACTAGCGCCAGCACATAGCCGAGTCCCACACCGAGGATTCCGCCGATCGCGCCAAGAGTCGAGGCTTCGAGCAGGACCAATCCTGCAATGCCTCGTCGCCGCAATCCCAACACCTTGAGGAGGGCGTGCTCGCCCCGCCGGCGCGCGACCTCGAGTGCTTGTGCCGAGAACACCAGGAAGCCGCCGGTGAAGAGCGCGACCATGGCGAGCACGTTCAGATTTACCCGGTAGGCGCGCGACGGATAGCTGCTCGCCTGCTCGAGGGCTTCCACCGAGGCGACATGCACGCCGGGCGGGAGGAGGCCGGCGATGTGCTTTCGTATCACCTCGCGATCGGCACCGCGCGAAAGTCGTACATCGAGCCGGTTCAGCTGCCCGAGCCGGTCGAGCCGCCACTGCGCGGTAGCGATGTCGGTGAGGACCTCGACTCCCCTGAGGTTGACCACCCCGGCGACCTGCAGCTCGACCGCCCTGTGCCCGACCACGAGGCGCAGCCGATCGCCCTTCACCAGCTCGGAGGCCGCCGTCGAGAGCAGGACTTTATCGAGTGCGAGCAACTCCGGCCGCCGTTCGCGCAGCGCATCGATGCCGATCACCCGGATGCTGCGCTCGGTTCCCGCGATGCCGGCGTCGAGCTCGAGGCCCGGGCTCACCGAGGCGACGCCGGGGAGCTTGGCGATCGCCGGATAGAGCGACTCGGAAAATCCGCCTCGCCCTCCCCGGACCTCCAGGTCCGCTTCGCCGGCGAGGCCGCGCACCGCCGCGGCAAGCTCCTCCACCGCGGCGCGGTTGACCAGGTACACGCCGTAGCCGAGCGCGACGCCGAGGGCGATGCCGAGGACCGAGAGAGCCGCCCGGCCGCGCGGGCGGCGCGAGCCGAGCAGCCGAAGCAGGCGCAGCATGCCGTCACTATAACTATGCGCATCGCAGCAACGTGACAAATTCCGCGGCGGGCGGCACAAAGCTCGTTACCGCGAATGAAATTCATCTAGACTCGTTGCACGCGTTCCAACAAAGGGGGCGCTCATGAAGAAGTCAAGCATCGCGCTGGGCGCGCTCCTGTACTTCGCTTTCGGGCCGCTCGCGGCCGCCGATCCATCCTTTTACCTCGGCTACACGGGCAAGAAGTGGCCGAAGGACTACGGCGTCATCGCCGGCACCTGCGACGCCGCGGCGATCGGCAAAACCCTGGCCGCGCACAAAGACGGCGCGGTGGCGATGATGAGCGGCGCGAAGATCGGCCCGAAGCTCGATGAAGGCGACCGCGGCTGCTGGGGCCTCGCGCTCGAGCTGGCGGTCGTGAAAAGATCCGTGGCGTGGACCAACAAGGCGACCGGCATCAGCTACCGCCTCATCCCGACGCGCGATTTCCAGCAGACCGAGCGGCCCTGCCGCGAGTTCACCACGCACATCCTCACCGAAGGCCGGCAGCACATGATCCGCGGCGTCGCCTGCCGCCGCGGCGAAGGCCAGTGGGAGCTTAGGACTTAGCGGGCGCCCTCGCGTTCCCGGTACGCGGCGAGCTTCCTCTCGAGATCGCCGTATTCCGGGCACGGCAGCAGGCAGATCTTCTTGAGCGCCGCGAGGTGCTCCTCGGCCTTGGCGCGGTTCTTGATCATCAGGTAGGCCTCGCCCAGATACTCGTGCGCGCCGCGGTGGCGCGGATTGAGCTGCAGCGCGCGCGAGTAGTGCTTGAACGCAAGGGGCATTTCGCCCAGGTTGCGGTAGGCGTAGCCGAGGTAATTCTGGATGTCGGCGTTGCGTGTGTCGCGCAGCGCCGCCGAGGAAAGCAGCCGCACCGCGCTCTGCCAGTCCTTCGCCTCGATCGCCGACCGGCCGCGCAGATAGTCGGGGTCGCCGCTGTCGTCGTCACCGGGGTCGGCGCCGGCGGCAAAGGCGCCGGACAGCAGCAGGAGCAGCGCTGCCCGGCGCATCCGTCCGCCGATCATTGGCTCGCGAGCGACTGCTTCACCTTGCGTTTCATCTCCGAGATCTCGACGCGATCGCTGTCGGCGTAGCGCGCAAGGCGCATCATCCGGTTCCAATAGCCGGCCGCGAGCTTCGCCTCGCCCGAGTCCTCGGCGGCTTTCGCAGCTCCGTAGAAGCCGCGCAAGCGGTTCGGCGCGTTCTTCATCGACACCTGATACTCCTTCAGCGCGTCCGCCGGCCGGCCGTATTCCCTCAGCATGTCGCCGAGAAGCTCGCGCATCGGATACAGGCGGTTCTCCATGGCGACGTGCTTCTCGCTCGAGTCCTCCAGGTCCGCCGCGGCGTTCATGTACTTGAGCGCCTCGTCGCGGTTGCCCTGGCCGTTCGCATGCCAGGCGAGCGCGCCGAGCACCTGGATCTCGACCTGCTCGGCCCAGTACGGCTGGCGGCCCTCGAGCAGCCCCTCGCGCAGCTGCTTGAGCTTGGCGATGTCGGCCTCCGCGGCGGCGAGGTCGCCGCTGCGCGCCGCGCCGAGCGCGCGCGCAAAATGCGTGATCGCTTCGGCCGCCGGGAACGGCGTGCCGAGAGGCTGCAGCTGCGCCGCGCCCTTCCAGTCCTGCCGCTCGAGCATGTAGCGCGCCGGGACCGCGGCACGCGCGGTATTGCCCGCCGACACCGGCCCGATGACCTTCTTCACCTTCGCCGTCTCGTCGATCACCGCGCGCGCCTTGGTGTCCTGCCCGAGCTGCAGGTAGGCGTACTGCATGAAGTCGTAGGCGTGCGGCACCCCGACCAGCACGCCGTCGAGCTTGGCCCTGGCCGCGTACTCGTTCGACACGTCGATCGAAGCGATGTTGGAGGCGATCGACTCCTTCCACATGCCGACCATCGAGTAGATGTGCGAGGGCATGTGCTGCGCGTGCGGCGCCGACGGCGCGATCTTGGCGTACTTGTTGGCCACCGGCACGCCCTTCTTCGCGATCGGCGCGAAGTCATAGCTGTGGATCAGGTAATGCGTGATGCCGGGGTGCTGGGGGTACTTCTTGTCGAGCGGCTCGAGGATGCGGATCGCCTTCTGCAGCGGCGCCATGTTCTTGTGGTCGAAGATCTCGTTGAGCGCGAGCGCGTGGAACACCTTCGCCTCGACGTCGTCGGGATACTTCTGCGTCAGCCTTTCCATCGCCTGCTCGTAGTTGCGGGTACGAGTGTCCTGGTCGACCTTGTCGAAGTCCTTGTAGAACTCCTTGATCGCCGCCAGCCAGTCGCGCTCGCGCGGGGTCTTGGCGCCGATCGCCTCGCCTTTCTCGACCGCGTCCAGGCCGCGCTTCAGCGTCGCCGCGTCCCATGGCCCGACGAGCGGATTGGGGCGCATGGCGACTGCAAGGCCCCAATAGGCGATGGCGCAGTCCGGATCGGTCTGCGGAATCGCCGAAAACTCCTTGACGGTCTCCGGGAAGGTGAACGAGTGCAGCATTGCCAGGGCGCGCTCGAACTGCTTCTGCGCCTCCGGAGTACAAGAGGTCTTGAACAGCACCTTGCCCAGCTTGTCCTTGACGGCCTTGCTGTCCTCGTGCGCCAGGGCGCCGGCAGTGGCAATTGCAAACAGCGACGCGACGAGCACCGCAACAGGTCTCGGTTTCATGGTTTCTCCTCCCAGGGGTCGAGAGGCCAGTGTACCCCCGGCCCCCCGGAAATACGACACACGGTAGACTGAGATTAAATGACTGGAAATTCAAACGGCTAATGGGCATCATTGATGTTGGGGACTAGAAGGGAAGGCCGGACTGTGGGACAAAAAATGCTGGGGCGGTACCGCATCCTGGGAGAGCTTGGCCGCGGTGCCATGGGGGCCGTGTATCGCGCGGTCGATCCCTTCATCGAGCGCGAGGTCGCCCTCAAGACGCTGCTCCCCGACCTGCCCGAGGATGTGATCGACGAGGTGCGCATCCGCTTCCTGCGCGAAGCGCGCTCGGCCGGCCGGCTGAGCCATCCGAACATCGTGACGATTTTCGACGTCGGCCAGGAGGGCGACACCGCCTACATCGCGATGGAGCTGCTCGAAGGGCGCTCGCTCCACCAGATGCTGAAAGACCCGCAGCGCATGCCCTTCCATACCGCCGCCGACATCATTGCCCAGGTGGCCGAGGCGCTCGACCACGCTCACCAGTTCTCGATCGTGCATCGCGACGTCAAGCCGGCCAACGTGGTGGTGGCGCCCTCGGGGCGCGCCAAGCTCACCGATTTCGGGGTCGCCTATGTTCCCGCCTCGAACGTGACCCAGACCGGCTCGGCGCTCGGCTCGCCGCGCTACATGGCCCCCGAGCAGGTGCTCGGCCAGCCCGTCGATGCGCGCACCGACATCTTTTCCCTCGGCGTAGTGTTGTACGAGCTGCTCACCAAGCGCACGCCTTTCGAATGGCCGGGCGACACCACGGTGTTCGCGCTCATGCAGCGTATCGCCGGCGAGCCGCATCCGCCGCTGCGGCAGATCGACCCTCAGATCCCGGCCGGATTCGACCGCATCATGGACCGCGCGCTCGCGAAAAAACCGCAGGATCGCTACCAGAGGGCGAGCGAGGTGGCGAGCGACCTGCGCAACTACCACAGCCTTGGCGGCGGCACCGAGTTCGACAAGACGGTTCTTCTCCCGCGCCTGCCGACCCCGGCCGTCGCCGACGAGGAGCAGAAGGTGCGCAACCAGCTGATCGACGATCTCGACCAGTTCGCGAAGAACTTCGAGGCCCAGGCGAAGGAGCACCTGCGCGCGGAGCAGGAGGAGCGCCTCAAGAAGGAACAGTCGTGGCGCGACTGGGGCGCGGCCGAAGAGCAGAAGCGCACGGCGTTCGAGCGCGGTGCGCACACAGGGTCCGAGACCGACCCAAAATGGATGAGCACCACGCGCCGGATGGAAGCGGTCGAAATCATGCGGCAGCAGGCCGCCCTCAAGAAGGAGCAGGCGAACGCGCGGGCGAACGCGATGGCGGCGCTCGACGCCGCGATGCGCGCGGCTTTCCAGTACCTGACCGAGTTCGGCAAGGAGATGAACTTGCACGAGCCACATGCGGGCAAGCCCTACGAATTCATTTATCTCGGCAGGCTGCCCTCGGTGAGGCTCACCCAGGCATCGGTCAACAACCGCACGCTCAAGCTTTCGGCGAGCAAGGAGCTCTGCGCGCAGATTCAGTTCCATTATCGCGTCAGGGCGGCCGAGCCGCCGAAGGTCATGCTCCTGGGCGAAGACGTCGGCCGCTGCGAGCAGTACCTCAAGTCGCTGCGCGTCGCGTTCCAGCAGCGGGCGAATAACGACGGCAAGGAACGGCCGGTGCTGTTCGTCGTCACCGGCCTCCTGCCGTGCGAGGTCAACATTCGGGCCGACTACGAGGCGGCGACCGCCACCGTCGAGCTGATCAACGTGCGGCGCTTCGGCCGCGTGACGGTGCGCTTCGCCACGGAAGCCTTCAAGGGCGTGATCGACGACCTGGCGCGCTACGTGCTCGGCGTCGACAACGATTTCAGCAAGCAGATCGCCAAGGTCGAGATCTGATCCGCGCGTCGCGGATCATCCAGCAAGTAAAATCGGGGGGGTGAACAAGCCGGGTTTACCCTCCGCCAGCAATTTCATCCGCCAGATCGTCGAAGCGGACCTCGCCTCGGGCAAGCACAAGCGCATCGTCACGCGCTTTCCGCCCGAGCCGAACGGCTACCTGCATTTCGGCCATGCCAAGTCGATCTGCCTCAACTTCGGGCTCGCCGAGCAGTACGGCGGCCTGTGCCACCTGCGCTTCGACGACACCAACCCGGTCAAGGAGGAGCAGGAGTACGTCGACGCGATCAAGGACGCGGTGAAGTGGCTGCAGTTCGACTGGGGAGAGCACGAGTACTACGCCTCCGACTACTTCGACAAGCTCTACCCGTTCGCCGAGGCGCTGATCCAGCGCGGACACGCCTACGTCGACAGCCAGAGCGCCGACGAGATACGCGCCACTCGAGGGACCCTGGTTGCACAGGGGATCCTCTCCCCCTACCGCAACCGCAGTGTGGAGGAGAACCTCGAACTGTTCCGAAAAATGAAATCGGGAACATTCCCCGATGGCGCGCACGTGCTGCGCGCGAAGATCGACATGGCCTCGCCCAACATCAACCTGCGCGACCCGGTCATGTACCGCATCCGCCATGCCCATCATCACCGCACCGGCGACAAGTGGTGCATCTACCCGACCTACGACTGGGCGCACGGCCTGTCGGACTGCATCGAGGGCGTCACTCACTCGATCTGCACGCTTGAGTTCGAGGATCACCGGCCGCTCTACGACTGGTTCAACGAGCGCGTCGCCGAAGCCGGTTTTTTCGAGCCGCCTCTGCCGAAGCAGATCGAGTTCGCGCGCTTGAATCTGACCTACGTCCTCCTCAGCAAAAGAAAGCTGATCGAGCTGGTAGAGGAAAAGCATGTCGACGGCTGGGACGATCCGCGCATGCCCACCCTCGCCGGCGCGCGCCGCCGCGGCTATACGCCGCAAGGCTTTCGCCTGTTCGCCGAGCGCATCGGCGTCGCCAAGGCCGACTCGTGGATCGACTTCAGCGTGCTCGAGGACTGCATGCGCGAGCACCTGAACGACATCGCTCCGCGTCGCATGGCCGTTTTGGATCCAATTAAATTAATCATCGACAATTATCCCGGGGGCAAAGACGAGCTTTGCGACATCCCGAACCACCCACAGAAACCCGACTGGGGCAAGCGCCAGGTGCCGTTCTCCCGCGAGCTGTGGATCGAGCGCGACGACTACCAGGAGAAGCCGGAGAAGGGCTACTTCCGCCTGTTTCCCGGCAACGAAGTGCGCTTGCGCTTCGGGTACGTCGTGAAGTGCCTGGGCATGAAGGATGGCGTAGTCCGCTGCACCTACCACGCCGACTCGAGGTCAGGCACGCCCGGCGCCGACAGATACAAGGTCAAGGGGAACATTCACTGGGTGAGCGCCGCGCATGCTTTCGAGGCCGAGGTGCGGCTCTATGACCGGCTCTTCAAGCGGCCGCAGCCCGAAGGCGTCGAAGACCTCAATGCCGATTCGAAGAAGATCGTCGCCGCGCAGCTCGAGCCCGCGCTGCGTCAGGCGAAGCCCGAAGAAGGCTTCCAGTTCGAGCGGCACGGCTACTTCGTCGCCGACCGCATCGACAGCCGGCCCGGCGCGCCGCGCTTCAACCGCGCCGTAACCCTCAGGGATTCCTGGAGTAAATAACCGGGTAACATGTTTGCGGGCGGCGCGGGGCATGGTGCCTCCCGCCGCCGTCAACTCCTGGGGAGGAGAAATGAACCGTCCAAGCATGCTCGCCGCGACCGCGGCGTCAATCCTGTTTGTTTCGCTCGCTATGCCTGCCGGCAACAGCGCCGCACAGGACTCCAAAAGCTTGATAGGGACGTGGACCGCCGTTGCCAGCAATACCATCGACGCATCCGGCAAGAGAACACCGATCTTCGGTCCGAACCCGCGGGGCAGCCTCATCTTCGCCCCCAACGGCCATTATTCGCTCATGCTGGCGCGGGCTAGCCTGCCGAAATTCACCTCCAACAGCCGCGAAAGAGGCAGCGCGGAAGAAAACAAGTCGATCGTCGCAGGCAGCATCAGCCACTACGGCAAATACACGGTGAACGATTTCGACAAAACTCTCACTTTCCACGTCGAGACCAGCACGTACCCCAACTGGGATGGCAGCGCGCAGAAGCGGCCTTTCACGGTCTCCGGCGACCGGCTGACGTACAGAGTTGCCGAAGTATCCAGCGGCGCCGGATCCGGCGAAGTCGTCTGGAAGCGCGTCAAGTAGCCGCTGCTATTCCTTCGCGGGCACCGTGCGCAGGTAGGCGACGATCGCGTCGAGGTCCTGATCGGTCATGCGCGCATACCATTCGAAGCCCATCGGTGGCTTGAGCTTGCTGCCGTCCTTGCGCACGCCCTGCGTGATGGCGCGCTTGATCTCCGCGTCGCTCCAGCCGCCGATGCCCTTCTCCTGGTGCGAGGTGATGTTGCGCGACACCGACACGCCGAACGGGCCTTTGAATACTTCGCCGCCCTTGCCGAGGGAATTCTTCAGATCGGTTTGCTCGTTCACGCGCGGCGTATGGCATTCCATGCAGTGGCCGATCGTGACGAGGTAGAACCCGCGCTTCACCGGATCGCGCATCGGGCTCTCCGGCATCGGCTTCTCCGCTCCAGCCGTGATTTCGACGTGCATGGGCGGCCCTTTGTAGACCGGCGGCTGCGCTTTGTTGGAGACCGCGGGCAACGATCGGACGTAAGCGACGACCGCATCGAGGTCGCCCGGCGTGAAGATCTTGTAGTAGCCGTAGGGCATCTGCGGAGCGAGCTGCGAGCCGTTCGGCCGCACCCCGTCGCGGATCGCGCGCCGAACACCGTCGGCGCTCCAGTCGCCGATCCCGGTTTCCTTGTCGGGCGTGATGTTCGAGCCCTTGACCGTGTACGCCGAGGTATCCCAGGTTTGCGGCCCGCCCGCATGCAGCCTCGCCGTATCGAGCACGCCGCCCGGTCCTCTCGGCGTGTGGCAGTTGCCGCAGGTCAGAATCCCTTCGACGAGATACTTGCCGCGCTCGAGCGGCGTTTCCGCCGCCACCGCGCCTGCCGCCAGGCTCAACGCCGCGACCAACAACGTTCCGAAGCGGATCATTTCCCCTCCCTCCCCAGTTATTCGATCTTGATGTTAGTTTAACGTGAAGGTTTTTCTCCCAATAGATCCGAAATCGGCCGAGGCGACGCAGCAGGTTGCTCGCGGTCGACTGGTAGCACAAATGTAATTCGTGGCCTATCATCATCCCAACTCTGAAAGGAGAGTTCGATGAAATTTACAAAAGCGCGCGCCGCGGCCTGCGCAATCGTCCTTTCGGCTCTGGCGGGCTGTGCAAGCCAGACCACCCCCGAGACGTCCGAGCCCGCGCAGCCGGCGGCAACGCCGGCGCCGCAGCCTGCGCAGCCCGTCGCCGTGTCGCGCAGCGCGCCGCAAAGCGCCCCAGCCGCCGCGGCGACAACCGACCCCCGGTCCGCGCAGCGTATCGTCTACTATGATTTCGACCGCTCGGAGATCAAGCCCGAGTACCGCCCCATCGTCGAGTCGCAGGCGCGCTTCCTGCGCCAGAACCCGCAGGCCATGATGACCGTCCAGGGCCATGGCGATGAGCGCGGCAGCCGCGAGTACAACCTCGCCCTCGGCCAGCGCCGCTCCGAAGGCGTCAAGCACATGCTGGTGCTCGAGGGCGTGCAGGAAAGCCGGATCGAGGCCGTCAGCTTCGGCGAGGAGAAGCCTGTCGCGCTCGGACACGACGAAGCGTCGTGGTCGCAGAACCGCCGCAGCGAGATGGTGTACGACAAGAAGTAGCGCGCTGCACCGAACCTCGTAATTCCTGCGCTATCCTAGGCAGCGAAATGAAGGCATTTCGCTGCACTGCTGCCGTGTTCGTAGTTCTGGCCTTCGCGACCGCCGCGGTTGCGCAGGAAGTCGAGCATGCGTTTCAAGCCATTCTCGCGGCGCCGCCGGTGCGCAAGGCGCTCGCGGACATCAAGGTCGACGACGCGCGCACGTTCGAGGAGCAGAAGACCCTCACCGAGATCCCCTCGCCGCCCTTCAAGGAGCAGGCGCGCGCGGCGTACTACGTGAAGCGCCTGCGCGAGGTGGGCTTGAGCGACGCTTACATCGACCGCGAAGGCAACGTCATCGGCGTGCGCAAAGGCCGCGGCGGCGGCCCGAAGCTGGTGATCTCCGCCCATCTCGACACCGTGTTCCCCGAGGGTACCGACGTCACAGTGAAGGAAAAGGACGGCCGCTACTACGCCCCCGGCATCGGCGACGACACGCGCGGCCTGGTGGAGTTGCTCGCGGTGATCCGCGCCATGAACGCCAACGCCCTGCGCACCGTGGGCGACGTGCTGTTCGTCGGCACGGTGGGCGAAGAGGAGCTCGGCGACCTGCGCGGGGTGAAGGCGCTGTTTCGCGACCACCCGGATATCGACGGCTTCATTTCGGTCGACGGCGACAACGTGAGCCGCATCGTCAATCAGGCGACCGGCAGCCATCGGTACGAAGCGGCTTTCAAGGGGCCGGGCGGCCACAGCTTCGGCGCCTTCGGCCTGCCGAGCGCGATCCACGCCATGGGGAGAGCGATCGCGAAGATCTCGGACGTCAAGACGCCCTCCTCGCCCAAGACCACGTTCACCGTCGGCATCGTGCGCGGCGGCACGTCGGTCAACGCCATCGCCGGCGACGCGCGCATGAGCATCGACATGCGCTCGGACGGCATGGACGAGCTGCTCAAGCTCGAAAAGACCATCCTCGCGCAGATCAAGGAAGCGGCCGCGGAAGAGAACCGGCGCTGGAACACCGACGCCATCACCGTAGAGCTGAAGCTGATCGGCGACCGTCCGGCAGGACGCACGCCCGAGCACGCGAAGATCGTCCAGGTCGCGCGCCGCTCGCTCCGCGCGCTCGGGCAGCAACCGACCCTGGATTCGGCGAGTACGGATTCCAATCTCGCCATGTCCCTCGGCATTCCAGCCGTGACGATCAGCCATGGCGGCGACCATCAAGCCATGCATTCGCTCCACGAATCCTACAAGCCGACCGAAGCCTGGCTCGGCCCGCAAAACGCGCTGCTCGTCGTGCTAGGACTAGCGGGACTCGACGGAGTCAGCCAGCCGCTGCTCGAGCACCGACATGGAGGTCAACGATGAGCGATCCTTCCAAGGCGAAGTGGAAATACGACGGCGTGCGCGTCGTCCATTCCAACGAGCTCGACATCAACACCGCGCAGACGCCGGGCATGAACCGCGCCGCCGCCATCACCCACGCCCGCGCCGGCGCCGAAAGACTCTGGGCCGGCACGGTCGTCATCCATCCCAAGGCCAAGACCGGCGCCCATCATCACGGCCCGGTCGAGAGCGTGATCTACGTCGTCAGCGGCAAGGCGCGCATGCGCTGGGGCGACAAGCTCGAGTTCGTCGCCGAAGCCGGCCCCGGCGACTTCATCTACGTCCCGCCCTACGTCCCGCATCAGGAAATCAACGCGAGCGACACCGAGCCACTCTCCTGCGTCCTATGCCGCAGCGGTCAGGAGCCGGTGGTGGTGAACCTGGACATTCCAGTAGTGGAGAAGCCAGAAGAGGTACATTGGGTGGATAACATTCATCCGGCGCCGAAGAATTGACCAATGGGGTGCAGGTGGTCGCGAGTTCAAATCTCGCCGCACGACGTGCGCTTACATCCCCCCACCAATCATGCTGCCGAGCACGGCGCCGATGGCAGTGGCAGCAAGGCGCCCATCGCCCTGTCCAAAGCGGCTTCCGATCACCGCGCCAGCGATGGCGCCCCCCACGTTCCCGGCGTTTGGCGACGAGGCATAGACGCGCGCCGGGGCTGGCTGGCTGTACACCACTTGGGGCGGACCGTAGTACACCGGCGCCGGCGCGTACACGACCGGGGGCGGACCGTAGTACACCGGCGGCGGCGCGTACACGACCTGCGGCGGACCGTAGTAGACGGGCGCGCTGTAGACGACGCCTGCTTCGTGGTGGTGCCAATGGCCATACCCGCGTTCGTAATCCCAACCGTCTGCGAAGGCGGGCGCCATTGCGGTGAGCGAGGCACCGGCCGCAAGTATCACAAGCACTTTACGGGAGGCTTTCATGGTTCTTCTCCTTGTGAAGATCACGATTCCAGCAACGAATCATGAAGAGAAGCGTGCGCGCAATCCGTGTATCAGTGCGCTAGGAATTGCTACCAATTGTTAACGGACTTGTCGCACGCGCAAAGGGTGGCGGATGAAGGTCAGGGTTGCAAGCCGACACGTTAAACACGAACTTCGTGTCGCTCGTCGTTCTCTATCTGTAGAGGCGCTTTGGAAGCGTCCATCGAAGCAAGCGAGTCGTCCATTGTGAAGTGTCTAGTCCGAATTGCTGTCCTCGCCGCCGCGGCGCTTACGATTGCTGCGGCGCCAGACGGGGCTTGGGCGCGTAAGGGCGGCGGCGGCCATGGGAGTGGCGCAAGGAGCGGATTCCATCACCATCACCACGGGCGCTTCTACGGCGGGTTCTTCGTCGGATCGCCGTTTTGGTATCCGTATTACCCGTATTACTACGGGCCGCCTCCCTACTACTACGGCCCGGACTACAGTAACCCTCAATACGACCCGCCTACCGTTTACGTCGAGAAGTTTGAGGGCACGCCGACACCCGAGACGCAGGGCGAACTTTTCTGCCCGGATCGCGGCGCTTATTACCCGGATGTTCAGGACTGTCCTGGCGGCTGGCAACGAGTGTTCCAAGCCTCCGCACCGCCTGACTAATACGGAGTCCCCCGTCTCCCTGGGGTAGTGGCTCGGGTTAGCAACAGCCCTTCAGGCGACCCTTGTCGACGGCATAACGCGCGTTCAGCCGATCGATGTAGAACTGCTCGTAGGTCATGATCGGCTCTCCGGGGTGGGAGGTGCGGCGATGCTGCACGTAGGTTTCATAGTCCGGAACTCCCACCATGAGCCGGGCGGTCCTGGCGGCCCAGTGATACATCGTGCGGATATTCATTGCTCCCTCCTTCTATGCGGCGCCGACCGCGCCGACTTCGCGCGTGGTGACGCTCGGGGTCCCCAGCGCGCGCCGGATTGCGATCACGCCGTAGATCAGCATCGTCAGCACGACGGCCACGAACACCGCGGCCAAGGTTGCATCCACGTAGTCGTTGAAAATGATGCGGCCCATCTCGCCCGTCGTTTTCGCCGGGGCCAGCAACTGGTTGGCAGCCATCGCGTCGGCGAACTTGCGCGCGTGGGCGAGGAAGCCGACCTGCGGATTGGCGCTGAAGACTTTCTCGAATCCCGCGGTCACGGTGCAGATCACCAGCCAGGTCGTGGGCACGACCGTGACCCATGCATACCGCCCCCGCTTCATCTTGAACAGGATCACCGTGCACAGCGTGAGCGCGATGGCCGCGAGCATCTGGTTGGAGGTGCCGAATAGAGGCCACAGAGTCCAGATGCCGCCCAGCGGGTCGATGACGCCCTGGTACAGAAAATAGCCCCACAACGCGCACGCCAGCGCCGAACCGACAAGGTTGTTCGTCCAGGACTTGGTCTCCTTGAAGGCGGGAATCGCGTTGCCGACGAGGTCCTGCAGCATGAATCGGCAGACGCGCGTTCCGGCGTCGACCGTGGTCAGGATGAACAGCGCCTCGAACAGGATGGCGAAGTGATACCAGATGCCCATCAAGGCTTTCCCGCCCAGGAACCCGGACAGGATGGTGGCCATGCCGACCGCCAGGGTCGGTGCGCCTCCGGTGCGCGACAGGATGCTCGATTCGCCGACGTCGTGGGCAATCTGGGTGAGCGTGTCCGGCGTGACGACGAACCCCCACGACGAAATGACCTGCGCGGCATGGGTTGCGTCGGCGCCGATCAGGGCGGCCGAGCTGTTCATGGCGAAGTAGATGCCCGGATGGATTACGGTCGCGCCGATCATCGCCATGATGGCGACGAAGGATTCCATCAGCATGCCGCCGTAGCCGAGGAAGCGGATATGGCGCTCGTTCTCGATCATCTTCGGCGTGGTGCCCGATGCGATCAGGGAGTGCCACCCGGACACTGAGCCGCACGCGATGGTGATGAACAGGAACGGGAACACCGTGCCGGCCCATGCCGGGCCGCTGCCGTCGATGAAGCGGGTGACCGCCGGCATCTGCAGGTCGGGGCGAACGACCACGATGCCGATGGCGAGCAGCACCACCGCGCCGATCTTGAGGAACGTGGACAGATAGTCGCGCGGCGCGAGCAGCAGCCAGACCGGCAGCACGGACGCGCAGAAGCCGTAGCCGATGATCATCAGCGCGAGGGTCGGTCCGGAGAAGTTGAAGAACTGCGCCAGCTCGGGAGTCTCGGAGACCGTGCGGCCATAGACCAGCGCCGCCATAAGCAGCACGAAGCCGATGGCGGACATCTCGCCGATGCGACCGGGCCGCAGGAAGCGGTTGTAGACCCCCATCAAGAGCGCAATCGGGATCGTGCAGGCCACCGTGAACGTGCCCCACGCGCTGTGCGCCAGGGCGTTCACCACCACCAGCGCAAGCACGGCGAGAATGATGACGCAGATGAGCAAGACCCCGATTCCGGCGATGGTGCCGGCCGTCGGTCCCATCTCGGAGCGGATCATGTCGCCGAGCGAGCGGCCGTCGCGCCGCGTCGACATGAACAGGACCGTCATGTCCTGCACCGCGCCTGCGAACACGACGCCGGCGAGGATCCACAGAGTCCCCGGCAGGTAGCCCATCTGCGCGGCAAGCACTGGGCCGACCAGCGGACCGGCCCCGGCGATGGCGGCAAAATGATGGCCGAAGAGCACGTAGCGGTTGGTCGGCACGTAATCGAGGCCGTCGTTGCGCCGGTAAGCGGGCGTCGGGCGCGTCGGATCCACGCCCAGCACCTTTTCGGCGATGAACAGCGCGTAGAACCGGTAAGCGATGAAGTAGATGCAGACCGACGCGACCACCAGCCAGGCGGCGTTCAGGGTCTCACCTTGGTGCAGGGCGACGACGCCGAACGAGATCGTGCCCAATGCGACGACGGCCAGCCACAGCAGCTTGCGGGTGATCGAGCTCATATGCGGCCTCCTCGAGGACCTGCCAAGCGTATCAAGCCGCCGGATGCAAAATCAACCGTCGCTCAGGGTTACCTCGACCAGGAAGCGCGGCTCATCCGCGCGGAATGAACAGGACGGGATGAAGCCATGCTTACGGTCCGCGCGCGGAAACCGGAGGCTGAAGGCGTGCGTTGGACATGCCTTGGAACTGTGACCACCCCTATGTAGGGGAAATACCCTCCGTACGGATAGCTCGCGCCGTTGCAGTCGACGTGCCGCTGCGCCACGCAGTCGTCGTACATCGCCTGCGTTGCAACGGCGTATTGCTGGGGCGCGTATGCGCCGGGCGCGCCATAGGGCATCGGCGCGCTCACTGGAGGGCGAACCTGGATTGCCCGGCTGAGCGCGGGATCGGGCGTATAGATCGAGAGGCGCTCCTCTACGACTTGCGCCTTTTTCGCCAGCTTGACGTTGGCGGGCGGGTTGTTCGAATAGTTGGTCACCCCTCTCTCATCGACCCACTTGTAGGTTTCGGCGCAAAGAGGACGAGCAACGAGCAGGAGAACTACCGCCAGGGTCCTCCAGCTCATGGGAGCGGCGCCTGCGGCAGGACTGGCTGCCAGCCCTCGGGGCACTGCCGCACGTATGGGTAATACCCGTTCGCGCTCGGGCAGAAATACCAGTAGCTCTCTTGTTGAGGAGCCGCAGCCGGCGGGTAGTAGTCCGGTGCATTGTCGTAGTAGTAGGGCAGCGGCGGAGGGTAATACGGCGGAGGGTAATACGCGAAGAACGGGACTCCGACGCCGACGAACACGGCGACGTGCCGAGGTCGAACGAAATGACCACTCGGGACAAAATGCCGGCCGCCGGCAAAATGGGCTCCCGAGTGCCCCGAGTGCCCGCCGGAGCGTCCTCCGCGACCAAGCGCCGGAAGACTCAGAAGCGCCACCAGCAGGACGACCATCACCTTGACCACAAGCTTCATGCTTTCCGCTCTCCGTGCGAACGACGCGACGGGAGCTACAACTGCTCCAACAATGATGCGCCGAAAAAATTCCTTTCGAAAGAGAAGTTACAGAAGTTACATTCGGAGCTTGCGAGGGGCTTGCAGAGCGTGCTCAGCGCGCTTGCGGCGGCGTTGCCGGAACGCTTCGCCAGCCCTCCTTGCATTCAGTGACGTAGGGATAGTAGGCCTTCGCGGATTCGCAGTAGTACCAGTTTCCCGGGGACTCCTGCGGTGCAGCGCCGGTGTTGCCGGGCTGCGGCGCAGGTGCCGGAGGCGGCGGGTTCTGGCTTGCGACCATCGGCGGCTCGGCGACGGCATAGCCGCCAGGCTGTGCGACGTAATAAGCATCGTTGGCGTAGTAATACGGCGCACCGGCGACGTAGACCGTCGTGTAGGCCGAAGGCAGCACCGGCACGATGATGCCGGCCGGCGGCCTCACGACGACAAAGCCGGGGCCGGCTTGCTGAAACCACACGCCGGAGTGAAACCAGAAGCGGCCGCCGCGGAAGTTGATGGCGACGTTTCCTGCCGGCAGAACGCTCACCGAATATCCCATCGCCGGATAGTAGTGATTGTGGTGGAAGCGATCGTCGAAAACCCAGTGCGGCGTGTGAAAACGCTCGCGCTCGTGCTCGCGCCTTTCGCGCCGTTCCTGCGCATGGGCAAAGGACACGGACAACAGGGCCGCCGCGAGGAATGCAGCAGCGAGTCGCGCCGGCGCCGACAAGATCGTATTCATCATGAGCCCCTTCGAAGTTTCACGAAAATGGTATCGGCCGCTCTGCAGGAGGTGGGTGACATTTTGTATCCATTGGTAACCCCCAGCTTGCGCAAACCTTGCGGCGCGCGGCTGCTACGCCATAATGCAGGGCCGACGAATGAACAAAGGTCCCCACGACATGGGCGGCGAGGAGGCCGGCCCGATCGACACCCACGACCACGGCATGAAGTTCTGGGAAAAGCAGGCCAACGCCTTGCGCAGCACGCTGGTGGACAAGAAGCTGATGCGGCTCGACGAGCTGCGCCGCGCGGCGGAAGACCTGGACGAGCGCTACCTCGAGCTCGCGTACTTCGAGCGCACCACCACGGCCTTGCGCGCTGTGCTGCTCGAGAAGGGCTTCTTCACCGAGCATGAGCTCCAGGCGAAGATGGCCGAAGTGCGAAAGCGCTATGATGAACAGTCTGCCTAGCGCGTACACGCCGGCGCCCGCGCGCCGCTTCAACGTCGGCGACGGCGTGATCGTTCGGTCAAGCTTCCCGCCCGGGCATCGACGCACGCCTCACTACATCCGCGGCAAGCGCGGCGTCATCGAGCGCGTCTGCGGCAGCTTCCCGAATCCGGAAGAGCTCGCCTATGGCTTCACCGGCGAGCCCAAGCGCGTGCTCTACCGCGTGCGCTTCCAGCAGAACGAAGTTTGGCCCGATTACCGCGGCCCGGCGCGCGACTGGATCGAAATGGAAATCTACGAACACTGGCTGGAGCCGGCATGACCCTGCAATCGCTCACCACTCTCGGCAGCGTCGTGGGTACTCTGCTCAAGGAACGCAGGCAGACGCTCGCGATCGCCGAATCCTCCGCCGGCGGGTTGATCAACGCGGCACTCGTGGCGGTGCCCGGCGCATCCGCGTACTACCTCGGCGGCGGCATCATCTATACCGGCGTTGGCCGCTCGGCGCTGCTCGGCCTGACCGTGCAGGACATGGTGAACATCCGCTCAGCAAGCGAGCCGTTCGCCAAGCTGCTCGCGCAACGGGTGCGAGCCAACCTCGGCGCCGTTTGGGGCCTTAGCGAAACCGGTGCCAGCGGGCCGACCGGCAACCGCTACGGCGACGCGCCCGGCCATGCCTGTATCGCCGTCAGCGGCCCGGTCGAGGCCGTGATCACCATCGAGACGGGCAGCGCAGACCGGGAGGCGAACATGTGGACGTTTGCGCGCAAGGCGGTCGAACTGTTGGAGTCATGTCTACGCCTATGAGCGATCACCCTCACGCCCACGACCACGACAGCGGCCCGCCGTCGGAATACGAAATCATGAGCCGCGCGATGCAGGAGCTGCTCGAAGAGAAAGGCGTGATTCGCGCCGAGCAAGTCCGGCAACGCATGGAGAAGTTCGAGGAGGACTATCCCTACCGCGGCTCCAGAGTCGTGGCGCACGCCTGGGCCGATCCCGCGTTCAAGAAGCGGCTCCTCGAAGACGGCAAGGCGGCATGCGCCGAATTCGGCCTCGACCTCGAGGCCGACCGCCTGATCGCCGTCGAGAACACACCCAGGGTGCACAACGTCATCGTGTGCACTCTGTGCTCGTGCTATCCGCGCGCGCTCCTCGGCATGCCGCCCACCTGGTACAAGAGCGAGAACTACCGCCGCCGCGTAGTCAGGGAGCCGCGCGCCGTGCTGAAGGAATTCGGCACCGTGATTCCCGATCACGTCACCGTTCGCGTGCACGACTCCAACGCGGACATGCGCTACGTCATCGTGCCGATGCGGCCTGCCGGCACCGAAGGCTGGAGCGAAGACGAGCTCGCCGCCCTCCTCACGCGCGACACGCTGGTCGGCGTGACCGTGCCTAAGCCGTAGGCTGATGAAACAGCTCTTGCACGCACTGCTGGCTGCTCTGCTGGTGGTCACCTCGCTGCCCGCGGCAGCGCAATATCCGGCGAAGACCGTGCGGCTGCTCGTGGGCTTCGCGCCGGGCGGCGGCGTGGACATCCTGGCGCGGCTCATCGCGCAGAAGCTGACCGAGCGCTGGGGGAAGGCGGCCGTGGTGGAGAACCGCACCGGCGCGGCGGGCAACATCGCCACCGACCTCGTCGCGAAGAGCGCGCCCGACGGCTACACGCTGCTGCTCGCATTTTCATCGCACGCCAGCAACCCCGCGCTCTACCCCAATCTGCCTTTCGACATCAGGAAAGACTTCACCGCCATCACGCTCGTCGCGACGGCGCCGGTGACGGTCGCGGTGCATCCGTCGGTTCCGGCGGCGAACCTCGCGGAATTGATCGAGTACGCGCGGCTGCGGCCTGGCGAAGTCAAGTTCGCGTCCTCGGGCGTGGGCACGCCGGTGCATCTCGCGGGCGAGCTGATGATGCAGCTCACCGGCATCCGGATGACGCACGTGCCGTACAAGGGCATCGCGCCGGCGATGGCGGCGATGCTCGGCGGGGAAACCGAAGTCACCTTTCCGGCCGTGCTCTCGGGCCTGCAGCACTTCAAGAGCGGCCGGCTCAAGGCGCTCGCCGTCGCCAGCCGCGAGCGCTTTCCGGGGCTGCTGGAGGTGCCGACAGCCGCGCAGGCGGGACTACCGGGATTCGAGATCGACTACTGGTACGCGCTGCTCGGCCCCGCCGGGATGCCCGCACCGATCGTCGACCGGCTGCAGCGCGAGATCTCGGAGCTCGTCACCACGCCCGAGATGAAGGAGAGCCTGCTCAATCAAGGCTCGATCGCGGTCGGCAGCCGACCCGAGGAGCTGAACGCGCTGATCCGCAGCGACTACGCGCTCTGGTCCCGGGTCGTGAAAGCGGGCGGCGTCAAGGTGGAATAGACAGACGCTCACGGCCGCGATCCGGCGGCGAGAGGCATCGCGATGATGTTCGCGAGGCGCGGATCGGCGAGTTTTTGCTGATCCGGCGTCAGCCCCGCATAGAGAGATTTCGCGGACTGCGCGATGTCTTCGAGCGCGGTGAGGCGGTTGCGCGCCGAGTCGATGATGCGATCGATGCGTTGCAGCACGTTCATCTGCACCGACTGCCGCGAGCTGCGCTGCTCTCTCGCCGCATCGTTGGCAAGCGCCCTGAGCTTTGCGACATACTGTTCCCAGGCCGGCTCTTGCGCGTCGGTGAGCTTGAGATCCTCGTGGAACTCGTGAAGCGTCACCTCGATCGGGTTGACCCGCGGCTCCTCGCCGCCTTTCTTCTGGTCATCGCCGCCGCCGCGGCGCCCTCGCCTTGCGCCGCCAAGCTGCGCCAGCGCGGCGCTCGTGATGCCTGCAAGCAGGAATCCAAACCATGCACGCTTTTTCATCGGCGCCGTTCACGTAGCTGGTCGAGCTTCGCGCGCTGCTCGGGGGTCAGGATTTCGCGAACACGCGCCATGCTCTCGGCCCGCATGACTTCCATGTCGGCGATCGCCTTCGCCTCCGTGTTCGCGATGGCGCGGGCGCGCTCGCGATCGAATGCGGATGCCGAAGCGAGCTTCTCCAGATCTCCGCGCGCCGCACGCACCGCCTTCATGCGGCTGCGCAGCGCCGGCGCCTGGTCGTGGAAGATCCTGAAGACCTGGTCGCGCTGCGCTTCGGTGAGATCGAGCTGGCGCAGCGTGCGGTGCATCGCATGGCCAGGCATCGGTCCCTGCCGGTCATCGGACTGCGCAAAGGCGCTGGAGCCCAGGCCGAAAGCGAGGCTGCTCGCAAGGAGAAAGCGCCGGACATAGGGATTGGAACGATCGGACATGCTCGCCTCCTTTGGAAAAAACACGTCCCAAGTGTCATGGAAGCGCGCCTCAAGCGCCGTAAACCCTGGGTAAAGCTAGGTAAAGACAGGATTTCGCAAAGTACTCGACGGTATCATTCGCCGCCATGAGCCCGCAGGTCCTGCTGGCCGACGACGACGTCGAGCTGAGCGCCATGCTGAAAGAGTACCTCGAACGCGAAGGCTTCGCGGTCACTGCCGTGCATGACGGCGAGGCGGCGGCGCGCCTTGCGCCGAGCGGCGCCTACCAGATCGTAGTTCTAGACGTGATGATGCCGAAGCTCGACGGCGTCGAGGCATTGCGCCGCATTCGGCAGGCGAGCCGCGTGCCGGTGATCATGCTCACGGCGCGCGGCGATGACGTGGACCGCATCGTCGGCCTCGAGCTCGGCGCCGACGATTACGTGCCAAAGCCCTGCACGCCGCGCGAGCTCGTGGCGCGCTTGCGCGCCATCCTGCGCCGCATGCAGCCGCAGCCCGAGGGCGGGCCGCTGTCGGTGAGCGGGCTCGTCATGTGGCCCGAAAAGCGCCGCGTCGAGTGGCACGGGCGGGCGCTCGAGCTGACCGGCACCGAGTTCAACGTGCTCGAGGTGCTGATGCGCAACGCCGGCCGCGTGGTGAGCAAGAAGGAGATCTCGGAGCAGGCGCTCGGCCGCCCGATGACGCGCTTCGACCGCAGCGTCGACGTTCACCTGAGCAGCGTGCGCCAGAAGCTCGGCCACGGCTCCGCGCTCATCCACACCGTGCGCGGTATCGGCTATCACCTGACGAAGGACTGAGCGGCATGGGGCGCCTGTTCTGGAAAATCTTCTTCGCTTTCTGGCTCGCGCTGGTGGCGGCGGCGGCCGGTGCCGGCACCGCGGTGTGGTGGCACCGCCACGCAAGGGAGGCGGCGGAGCCGCAGCTCTCGGTGGGGCCGCCGCAGATGTTCGCGACCGACATGGCGGCGGCAACGCTCAAGCATGGCGGCGTCGCTGCCCTGCGCGAGTGGATGGAGGAGACGAGCCGGATACGCAGGGTGCGCGTCTTCGCCGTCGATACCGCCGGCAACGATCTCCTCGGCCGGCCGGTGCCGGAAGGCGCCCTTTCGCGGGCGCGAGAGCTGGCCGCCGAATCCGAGCATCCGCGCGCCACGCAAGTCGTCGCCGCACCGAGCGGCGAGACCTATCTGCTGTTCGTTCCGCATACAGTCGACGCGGGGCTTGCGCCGCCCCCGCCGCCGCTGCCCCTGTCGCCGTGGATGCTGATCGTGATCGGCGCCGCCACCAGCCTCGCCGTGAGCGCGATTCTCGCCTGGTACCTGGCGCGGCCGATCCGCAGCCTGCGCTGGGCGTTCGACGCCGCGGCGAGCGGGCGCCTCGAGACGCGCGTGCGCCCGCTGATGGGACGCAGGCGCGACGAGATCGCCGATCTCGGACGCGACTTCGACCGCATGGCGCAGCAGCTGCAGAAGCTCGTCTCGGCGCAGCGGCGGCTGCTGCACGACGTGTCGCACGAGCTGCGCTCGCCGCTCGCGCGCCTGCAGGCGGCGATCGGCCTGGTGCGCCAAAGCCCGCAGAAGCTCGACTCCTCGCTCGATCGAATCGAGCGCGAAGCCACGCGCCTTTCCGAGCTGGTGGGCGAGCTCCTGACGCTTGCGCGGCTGGAGAGCGTGAATCCCGCCGAAGAACCCGTTGACCTCGCCGACGTCGTGGCAAGCGTGGCGGAGGACGCGCGCTTCGAGGCGCAGGCCGCCGGGCGCGACGTCTCGTTTCAAGCGGTCGGCGGCGCCATCGTTCGCGGCCGCGCCGAGCTCTTGCACCGCGCAGTGGAGAACGTCGTTCGCAACGCGGTGAAGTACACCGCGCAGGGATCCGCGGTCGACATCGCCATGCGCCTGGATGTCAATCCGCCGCGCGCCATCGTCACCGTGACCGACCACGGCCCCGGCATCGCGCCGGAGGACATCGGCAGGATCTTCGAGCCGTTCTACCGCGCGAGCAGCGGCGAGGGCCGCGCGCAGGGCTTCGGCCTCGGCCTCGCCATCGCGCAGCGCGCGATCGAGGCGCACGGCGGACAGATCCGCGCCGCCAATGTCGAAGGCGGCGGCCTGCGCGTGGAAATCGCTTTACCCAGCTTTACGCAACGCTCACCGCGGTTAACACGGCCGTAGCGTAGCTTACGTCCAGTTCTCCCCAGTAGTACCCCCTCGGCGCGCTCTCCTCCTCCCTGATGGCGCGCCTTTTTTTACCCAGCTTTACGCGATGGTGACCGACCTTTACGCGTTGTGCGGCGATGCTCCCTCATCGAGCGCATCGACGCTCATTACAAGTGAAAAGGAGCACGCATGTACAAGAAAGCCATCATTGCCGTGACGGCGACCGCACTCGTGGTCGGCGCCGGCATCGCCCGCGCGCAAAGCGTGGACGGCAAGCCCGCCTGGTATGGCGGCATCGACCTCGGCCGCAGCCGCCTCGGCTTGGGCGGCGGCGATTTCGACAACGCGCTCGCGCGCCAGGGCATCGGCGCCTCGAGCAGCAACGACCGCAGCGACACGAGCTTCGGCTTCAACGTCGGCCATCTCGTGAACCGCAACTTCGCCATCGAGGGCGCCTATACGCGCCTGGGCGACTTCGACTACAGCGCCGCGGCGAGCAGCCCGGCGGCCGACACGATCACGGGCAAGTACAAGGCGCGAGCGCTCTCGCTGTCGGGCGTCGGCATCCTGCCGTTGCAGCAAAACTGGTCGGTGTACGGCAAGGCCGGCCTCGCGCGCACCAAGACCGAGCTCAATTCGAGCTCCGCTACCGGCGCGCTCGCGGTGGGCAACAGCTCCGATTCGAGGACCGGCCTGCTGATCGGCGCCGGCGCGACTTACGACATCAGCCGCAACGTCTTCGCGAAGGCCGGCTGGGACCGTTACGCCGATATCGGCAGCGACGCGACCGGCAAGGGGCACGCCGACGTGTACTCGGTCGGAGTGGGCTACCGGTTCTGAGAAAGGAACAACGCGGCTGTTCCAAGGGCGGCGAAAGGGCCGCCCTTTTTCATTTCCGTCAGGTCGGTGAGTCCATCGTAGGATGATGACTTCTCGAATGGACCTCCCATGACCGAATCTCCAAAACGGCCGGTTCAGGCCTATCGCAACCCGGGCTTCCTCAACAGCAAGGACGCCCGTGAGCTGAGGATCCTCGCGGAATACCTCGAGCCGAAGAGCCGCTTCGACCACCACAAGGTGGACGACACCATCGTGTTCATGGGCTCGGCGCGGCTCAAGTCGCGCGAGGCGGCGGAAGAGGCGCTGCGCGCCGCGCAGGCCGCCGGCGGCGACCTGGTTGCGGCGCGCATGGCGCTGCAGATGTCGGTCTATTACGAGGCGGCGCGCGAGCTGGCGTTTCGCCTTACGAAATGGTCCAAGGAGCTCGACCGCAAGGAGCGCCGCTTCGTGGTGTGCACCGGCGGCGGACCCGGGGTCATGGAGGCGGCGAACCGCGGCGCGGCCGAGGCGCACGGCGTGAACGTAGGGCTGACGATCTCGATCCCGGTCGAGGAATTCGACAATCCCTACGTCACGCGCGAGCTCGCCTTCCACTTCCACTACTTCTTCATGCGCAAGTTCTGGTTCGCCTACCTGGCGAAGGCGGTGATCGTGTTTCCGGGCGGCTACGGCACGCTCGACGAGCTGTTCGAGCTGCTCACGCTGGTGCAGACGCGCAAGATGCGCAAGCCCCTGCCGATGGTGCTGTTCGGCAACGAGTACTGGCGGCACGTGATCAACTTCGACGAGCTGGTGCGCCGCGGCACGATCGACGCGCACGACGTCGAGCTGATGTACCGCACCGACTCGGTCGACGATGCCTACGAATGGGTCGTCCTGCGGCTCGCCGAGCACGCCCTCGGGCAGCCCGGCCCGACGCTCTAGACTCGCTAGTCCACCTTGATGTTGGTGACGTTGCTGGTGTCGGTGTCGCGATTCGGGTGCGTAAACGCACTTTCGGCTTTTCAGCGCTTCCCTAGAGTTCGGGCCGCAGCACATTCAACCCAACCCTAAAGGAACCTGATCATGAAAAGCATCATCGTCGCCCTCAGTCTCGCAACTTTCACCGCCTTGGCTCTCGCGGCGCAGCCGCAGCGCACGAACGACGCTGGCGAGCCCGAGTCGGACTTCGACATCAAAACGCACCGCGCAAGCACCGGGAACACGTACTACCGCAACCAGGCCGGCGAGGAAGACAAACACCAGCCGCAAGTGGGTGGTTGAATCGCCGTCGCAACGCGACGCGAGTCGGACGCTGTCTGGCCCGCCCGCTTTCTCATCCGAAGGTCATACGAACATGAAAACTATTTCTGCGCTGGTGTTGGCGCTCGCGCTCACGGGATGCGCGGGATTTTCCGGGTGGGGGCTGGTCCCCGGGCAGTCGAGCGCCGAGGAGGTCGAGGCGCTCATGGGCCCGGCGGCGGACACGCGTCAAGGTCCCGGCGGCGACACCGTGCGCTACTACTCGCGCCTGCCCTACGGCCGGGAAATGTATGCCGCTCGCATCGGGTCTGACGGAAAGCTGCGCGCGATCGAGCAGCGGCTCACCGACGAGAACGTTGCCAAGCTGCGGCTAGGCGTGTCGCGCGCAGACGATGTGCGCGATCTGATCGGCCCGCCGTATCGCGTCGATACATTCCGGCGCCTTGAGCGCGAAGTGTGGACCTACAAGATGTACGGCGGTGGCACCTGGCCGAAAGACCTGTACGTGCAGTTTTCGCGCGATGGGATCGTCAGAGAGGTCATGGTGATGGACGACCCGCAGTATTCCGCGATCGCGCAACGCTGAAAAGTCCGAAGCCGCCTGAGATTAGCCAGAGGACTCACGGTTGGGCGTCGGTGGTCTCCTCAATGGTGGTGTTAATCCGTTCCCCCTCCTTTGGTGGCGGGCGCACTGCATCGAGGGTGGCACACGCAGTGCGGGTGAACACTGCGAGAAGAAGCACAACCATCACCTGCTTCATGTTTACGTTCCCTTTCAAATGAGATCGTTCTACTGCGTCCCTCACTGTAAGGAAGCGTTGCAAGGCAAGAAGTGCGATTACGCACCGGATCTGACGTCCTCGACCATCCTCTCTAGCCGCTTGAAATCGCGAACGAGCAAAACCCGGCCGTCCCTGCCGACGAGCCCGGTTTTCATAAGTATGGAGAGCTCGCGCGTCACTTGCTCGCGATAGGTGCTGACTTGACTTGCGATGTCGGCGTGCTTGGGTGCCGGGTCGATGCGCGCTGCGTTGCCTATTACTCCAGCTTGTCGTGCCAGACGCAGGAGCTCGGCGTGGATACGATTTTGGACACCTAATGTGCTAAGGTCGAAGACGCGGTCGGAAAGCCGGCGCACCTGGCTTGCAAGCCGCCGAAGCAGACGCTCGGCTACGGCCGCCTCTTCACTTACCACGCGGCGGAACACCGCGGCTGGCATACAGGCGATTAGGCAGCTTTCGAGGGCGATCACGTCCGCGGAACGCAGCCCATTGTCAATGGCGGCAATGTCGCCAAATATCTCGCAGGCGGCAATATCGGTGAAGGTCACCTGACGGCCCGCGCCCGAGTACGCAGTGACTCTCACGCGACCCGAAACGAGGAGATGTACATCTCGGTCGCCGGCCTCGCGCGAGAGGATGCGCTGCCCGTTCTCGTAATTGCGCCAAGCGCACGCGCGAGCGAGCGCAATGAGTTTCTCGGGCGGGAGCCCTTCGAACAACTCGAGATGGCGCAGGGCTAAGCTAGATGGCTGAACCATTTTGTGCCGTTAAAGCTGCTCGAGGCTGTTCGTGTTTCAGGTGCGCAAACGCACTTCCGGCGTTTCAGTCCTTCCCTAAAGTCCGGTTCGTACCACATTCAACTCAACCCAACTTGAAAGGAAACTGAACATGAAACGCACTATCGCCGCACTTGTTCTTGTCGCCGTTGCCGGCCTCGCGCTTGCCAGCGCGTCGGATCCGTACCGCACTAATGCGGGCGAATCCGAGTCGAGTAACGTCGTCAAAACGCAACTGGGCTAACCCCCCCGCAGTAACGTGATGCAGGGCGGGCGCCGTCCGCCCTGCAGCCGCGCCCTTTAATATCGGCCCGCGAGTTCAAAGAGCAGTTGACCATTCGGAGTGTTTCGGTTGGCAGCTAACGCCTGGCGAACGCCGATTTGCCAGTCATTGGTGACGAGCAACGTCGGCTTCGAATTGGAAGCGACCCTTGCCCACCACCTCGGAGGATTCGACGAAATCGGGACCATCCGTATCGATCGGTTCGCCCGCGCGGAGATCGCCGGCGGCTAGGAACACTGCCACGAGCGATACCGCAGCACGGGGTGACAAGGCTCGATTCCCCGGTCGCTTCCCAAGAAAACGCGGAGGCCGCTCCCCCCCCCCCCC
>Ga0209220_1000107_pt1 | contig 39233 bp, 37 predicted proteins | sample BlaSpr_A8_OM3_M3_FD_187984 | JGI IMG/M metagenome (GOLD analysis project Ga0209220, IMG submission 187984) | Forest soil microbial communities from Thunder Bay, Ontario, Canada - Black Spruce, Ontario site 2_A8_OM3_M3 (SPAdes) (version 2) | ecosystem: Environmental > Terrestrial > Soil > Boreal... | reverse complement strand
GTAGAGCATCCCTCCGGCATTGCCGGAGTCGATCAAGGGGACGATGTGCGGATGGGAGAGCTTGGCCGCGATGCCGATCTCGCGCAGAAACCGTTCGGTACCCAGCGAGGCCGTGATCTCGGGCCGCAGCACTTTGATCGCGACTTTGCGGCCGTGTTTCTTGTCTTCCGCGAGGTAGACCGTCGCCATCCCCCCGCGGCCGAGTTCACGCTCGACTGCGTATCGGTCCGCCAGGGCGGCGGCGAGGGAAACGACGGGTGACGCCTCGGGCACCAGCAAGCTCCGGATGGGAGCGGGAGCCCAAAGCTAGCGGCCGGACAGCGACGCGCTCAATCCCCTCCGGGGGCCCCAGCGGCCCAGCGCGACGAGCAACAAGAAGGCGCCGACCGTGATGCCGACGTCCGCCAGGTTGAAGGTCCAAAACCGCACATTGGCAACGCCCAGGTCGATGAAGTCCACCACGCCCGCGGTCGAGCGCAGGCGATCGATCAGATTGCCGAGCGCCCCGCCGACGACGAGGGCGACGGCCACCGCCCGTAGACGCTCGCCCGGCTTGGTCCGCTGATACAGGACACCCAATACGAGGAGGGCGACGATGGACAGCGCCGCCAGCAACGGCCGCGAATCGGCGCCGAGCCGGATGCCCATCGCGGCGTCGGTGTTATACGACAGCGTCAAGCGGACGACGTTGCCGACGACCGGCTTCGGCGTCCCGACGGCGAGACGGCCTTCCACCGCCCGTTTGGTGGCGCAGTCCGCTACCAGCAGCGCAATCGCCAGTGGCCAGAACCAGCGCGCCTTCCCCGTCAGCCGCGCACCAAGGCGCGGACCAACCACGTGGTCAGCAGTGCCCCGAGGGCGAGCAGGCCGACGACCACGACCAAGGCGCCAAAGGTCACGAGCGCCACGAACACCCGGTCGGCGCTCTCCGCCCGAGCCGGCGCCGCCAGGTGCCGCTCCAGCAATGCCACGTTCCGAAGATTGGCTTTCCATGCGAAGTCGAAAATGTCTCCCAGCACTGGAATGGCGCCGATCAGGGCATCGAGCGCCACGTTGGCCGCAATACGGGTCAACGTGGCGCGGGAGGCACCCAGGCGGACTGCCTCCACGAAGATCCATCCAGCAAGAACGGCGCCAGCAGCATCACCGGCGCCGGGAATGAGTCCGAGAATAGGATCAAGCCCAAAGCGCAACCCGGTGCCCGGCACGCGGATGCCGGCATCGAGCCAATACGCGTATCGGGACAGTGACGCTAGGCTATGAGACGACATCCCCAGCACGCCGGCCGACGATCCTCCGGTGCTCACGCACCGGCGATACGTCGATGGCCAGCGAGATCACGAGGCCCACGATCGGCCACAGCGACCAGACGCCGCCGAACCAATACTGGACGGCCGTATACCAGAGCAGCGTGGTGGGCAGAAAGATGAAGCCCAGGATCGGCCACAGCGACGACGCGAATAGCCCGTCGAACCAGTTCGTGAACAGCCACAGCAATACGATCGCAATCCGCGGCGTGAAGAGAGCCAGCAGAGCGAGGAGGAGTGGCATGGGAGTCTCCGCAGATTCCCGGGGGGAGGACGGCTACGGCCCGCGGCGCCCGCGGCGCCCGCGGGGGGGCGCCACGGACCGTTTGTCCAATGGCTTTAGTCGCGCGATCCGAACCGCGTGGCTTCGTCCGCGTAAATCGCTATCTCCACGCGCCGGTTCCATTGCCGCCCGGCGTCCGTGTCATTCGTGGCAATCGGTTCGGCATCGCCCCGTCCCAGCGCGGTGATGCGCGCGTTGCTCACGCCGACGTCCACGAGGAAGTTCGCGATGGCCTGCGCGCGCCGCTGCGAGAGGTCGAGAGTCCGCTCGGTGCCACCCTGCGTGTCGGTATGCCCCACGATCATGACTCTCGTGTTCGGGTACTTCTCGAGGTTCGTGGCCAAGCGGCGCAGATTATCGCGGCTCGCCGGGGTCAATTGAGCAGAATCCTGGGCGAACAGCAATGCTTCGGGGAGCGTCAGCACGACGCCGTTGCCGATGCGCTGCACGATCGATCCCGGCAGCTCGAACCCCAGCTCCTGCGCCTGCTTGTCCATCTGCCGCGCGACGACTGTCGCGGCGGGACCGGTCGCGCTGGCGCTGTTGAGGGCGTTCCGCACAGTCGCTCCGGTCGCCTTGCCGACCATGGCGGCGCTGGAGGACGCGACGACGCCACCCTCGTTGGATTGTGTCCGTTTGACCGCGCAGTTCGCCACCAACGGCACCAGCGCCGCCAGTGCGAGCCCAGCTGCCAGGGAACGTCTCATGGCCCCGCCCTCCCCAATGGATTTCGGTATGAAGTCTGTGCCGGGAAGGATCACCAGATGCCAATGCGGGAGGAATCGGTCGAAGGGATGGCGCGTGGTATACATCTGTCGAAGTAGCTGGGGCGGGAGGACTCGAACCTCCAACTTCCCGGTTAACAGCCGGGCGGTCTGCCAGTTGACCTACACCCCAAAAATGCTAGACGCCGAGGGAAGCCAAAACAAGCACGACGAGACACGATCCGCAAGCTAGCTTCATCGCTATGGACATTCCGGTATCGCCTGCGAGCGAGCGTGACCTGCCGGCCATTCTGTCCCTGTTGGAGGCGAGCGCGTTGCCCGTCGCCGGGATCGAGCGGCACATCGGGACAATGCTCGTCGCGCGGGAGGCGGCAGCAATCGTCGGTTGTGCGGCCGTCGAGATCTACGGAAGCGCCGGACTGCTGCGCTCGGTGGCGGTCGCACGGGGGCGGCGGGGCACGGGATTGGGGCAGCGGTTGACGGCTGCGGCGCTCGAGCTGGCGCGCGCGCGGGGCGTGACGAACGTGTATCTGCTCACGACGACGGCGGGCGATTTTTTCCCGCGGTTCGGCTTCACGCCGATCGGCCGGGCCCAGATGGACCCGGCGCTCGAATCGTCGGAGGAGCTGCGCGGCGCCTGTCCGGCGAGCGCCGTGGCGATGCGGGTGCAACTGACCTAGTACTTCAGCCCCGCCTTCTCCGCGAAGGTCTTCACCGCCGCCTGCTCTTCAGGACTCAATCGCTCGGGGAGTGTCACGTGCACCTCGACGTACATGTCCCCACGCCGGCCGTTTCGGTCGATCCCATGCTCCGGGATACGGAATTTCTGGCCGTGCTGGGTACCGGGAGGAATCTTCAGCACCACGCGCTTGCCATCGAGCGTCTTGACCTTGATACGGGAGCCGAGCATCGCCTGCGCGAGGTTGATCGGCACGACGCCGATCACGTCGAGTCCCTCGCGGCGAAAGAAGCGGTCCGGCTCCACGTGGATCTGCACGATAAGGTCGCCGCGGCCCTTGGGCCCCTGATTCTTGAGGCGCAGCCGCGTGCCGTCTTCGACCCCCGGCGGGATCTCGACGGTGACGCGCTTCTGCACCTGCACTTCGCCGCTCCCCTGGCACGTGGGACAGCGCTGCGACGGCACCGTCCCCTTGCCGCGGCACACCGGGCAGGGACGATTCACGGCGAAGCCACCCTGCCCGAACGAGACGGTGCCGCGCCCCTTGCACTCCGGGCAGGTGGAGATCGTCGCGCCCTTCGCCGCGCCGTTCCCGCCGCAGGTGGGGCACACCTCGGACATCGCGAGTGTGATCGGTACCGCGCCGCCGAGCGCCGCTACGCGAAAGGGAATCGTGATGGAGGTCTCGACCTCTTCGGCCTCCATGTCCCGGCCTCCTGCACCGCGGCGGCCAAAGATCGACGAGAACAGATCACCCAATCCGCCGAGGTCTGACATATCGAAATCCCCGCCGCCGCTCGCATCACCTCCCGCTGCCCGTCCTGAACCGCGCCGCGCGCCGCCGCCGCCCCCTCCCCCTCCAGGGCCCGCGAACGCCCCGTAGCGGCGTAGCTGGTCGTACTTCTTGCGTTTCTCGGGATCACTCAAGACATCATGCGCCTCATTGGCTTCTTTGAAGCGCTCGGCGGCCTGCGGATTGTTGGGATTGCGGTCCGGATGGTACTGCTTCGCTAAGCGGCGGAAAGCCTTCTTGATTTCGTCCGTCGTGGCGGTCTCGGCGACTCCCAGTACTTGGTAATAGTCGCGCTGTGCCGCCATTACTTACCCTGCCACGTGAGCACCACGACGCGCGCCGGCCGTAGCAGGATGTCCCGCATCTTGTAGCCCGGCTGCACCACCTGGCCCACGGTATGATCCTGCTGGGGAGTCGCGGCGGGCTGCGTCGTCACCGCCTCGTGCACGTGCGGATCAAACGGCACGCCGGTCTGATCGATACGCGTGACGCCGGCAGCCTCGAGCTCCTTCCATACTTTTCGCTCTACCAGGTCGATCCCGTCGTGGAGCGTCTTGGGATCGGTCTCGGTGGGGTCCACATGGGCGAACCGCGACAGATCGTCGAGCGCGTCCGCCAACCGCGACACCAAATCCGCTTGCGCGCGGGTCCAGGTTTCGGTGCGCTCCTTGATCGTGCGCTTGCGGAAGTTGTCGTATTCGGCGGCCAGACGCAGATGCCGATCCTTCAACACCTCGGCCTCCGATGCTGCCGGGGGCGCGGGAGAGGGGGACGAGGCAACGGGCGGGGACGCGGCCGGCGCGTCACCGGGATCGAGCAGCGATTCCCCGGTGTCGGGGTCGAGCGATGGCGCTCGGGGCGGAGTCGGGGGCTGATGACGTTTGTTGGTCATGGAATTGGAACCTTCGGTCTGACAACAAGCTAGACGGCAGGACCTGCGCTGTCGAGCGGCCCATGCCGCCAAGGAAAAAACCCCGGGCCACCCGTTGTACGAGGCGCCCCGGGGTCCGGATTCGTACGCTTAGTAGCCGAACATCAAGCCGACGCTGAGTGGTACGAACGTGAGGGACGAACCGCTCTTCTGCACGCTCACATAACGGGCTTCCGCGAACGCGTTGAACCCTCCCAAGCCGAACAGCACTCCCCCACCTAAGGCGAAGCCGATCTTCGTTTGCGATGCGCCTGCGGAAACATTGTAGATCCCGAGCCCGCCGAGGAGGTATGGCCGGGCCTCAGCGGCCGGGGCGCTGAAGTGGTACAGGGCGCTGACCGTGCCGCCCAAAATCGACGTGTTGCCGGTCCCGACCTTGTGCGCCGTCGACGAGTACAGCCCATCCACGCGGAGATGCAGAGCACTCCCGGCGATCGGCATCTGGAGCAGGCCTAGCAGGTTGAGACCCATCTTGTCCGCAGTAGCGTAGTCGCCCATCGGCAAGGACGCCCCGATGCCGAGGCCAAACCTGGTCCCCTCGGTCGGCTGCTGTTGCGCCCGCAGCGCCGGCGTTGCGCTGAGCCCGAGCGCGAGCGCCAGAGCCCCGAAAGACATCCGTGTCATTGCTGCTCCTTTGTTATGGACGGTGAAGCCTCGTGGACTATAGAAAGGCTTCGTCCCAAAAGACAGAGCGCCTTGGGTGCACGGCTCGTCATTCCTTGGCACGGCGATCGAAGGACTGAGACGCGGCGACGAATTCCAACACGTCCCGCATGACCCGCCCTCCGCCATCGGGTTGATTCACGAACTCGTGACCGAGCTCCGGATACCAGTGCACTCGCGCGGGATGCGTCAACCCCTCCGCAAACGTCCGGGCCAGCGGTGCGTCCACGATCTGATCATCGCCCGCCAGAAGAAACAGGAGCGGGCACTCGATCCGCTGATGATCCGCCTGCACGGCGCGCTGCGCCCATTGAATCTCCGCGCGCGCCCCCGCGGTCATGAAGTCCTGCCCCCGTCCTGTCGGCAGCGTCGGCCACACATCCGCGAACTTCGCCGCCAGCCGCTTCCACGGGGCCGGCCGCCGCCGGGATGCGAGCCATGGACTGGACACGATCGCGCCCGCGGGCGGCTCGCCGGGCTGCGTTTCGAGGTAGCGCAATACGACGAGGCCGCCGAAGCCGTGGCCAAAAAGGATCTGCGGCGCGTCGTGCTGCCGGCGCACCGCCCGACGGAACGCCTGCAGGTCTCCGAGCAGCTGACTGAAGCGCGACAGGTGCGCGCGCCGCCCGCCGGAGCGCCCGTGGCCGCGCTGGTCGAGAAAATACGCGGGGAATCCCGCGTCCCGCAGCCGCGCGCCCATCGCCGCCCATCGCTCCGCCTGATCGGCCCAGCCGTGCAGGAACAGCACGGCCGCGCGTGACGCCGGCGTGTTGGGGGGAAGCTCGTACGCATCGTACACGAGCGGCGTGCCATCCGGCGCATTCACGCGGTTCATGGCCGTTCCGCCAGCAGCCGCCGCAGCAGATCGAGCGCCGCTTGCGCGGACCGCGCGCGGATCTCACCACGGTCGCCTGGGAAGATGCGCTTCAGGGCACGTGCGTCGGAGCCGACACGCGCGGCGACCCATACCGTCCCGACCGGTTTCTCCGGCGTGCCCCCAGCCGGGCCCGCGATGCCGGTCACCGCGAGCGCCGCGTCGACCGCGAACCGCCGCTGCGCCCCCTCCGCCATGGCGCGCACCACTTCCTCGGAGACCGCGCCGTGGGCCTCGAGGAACGCGCCCGGGACCGTGAGCGCATCAGTCTTGACGCGATCATCGTAGGCCACCACGCCGCCTACGAAGACAGCCGACGCGCCGGGCACCGCCGTTACCCGCCCGGCCAGCAGCCCGCCCGTGCATGACTCGGCGACGGCAAGCCGGGACTGGCGCGCGCGCAGGAGGTCGAGCACCACGGCCGCGAGATCCACCCCGTCCTCGCCATACGCGTGCTCGCCGGCGCGCTCGCGGAGCCACCCCGCCGCCGCGGTGAGCCGCCGGTCGGCCTCGTCCTCCGGCAGCGCCCACGCCGTGACCCGCAGATCCACGCCGTCCGTCGAGGGAAGGTACGCGAGCGTGAGCGGCGCGACCTCCTCCTCGATCGGACCTATCCGCTCCGCGAGCGCCGATTCTGGAACGCCCGTCGTACGCACCGTGCGCGACCGCACGACGCGCCCAGCAGCGTCACGCCCGCGTTCCCGCGCGACAATGCGCGGCAAGACTTCCTCGGCGAGGAGACCGCGCATCTCTGAGGGAACGCCGGGCAACAGCACCGCGACGCGCCCTTGCGTGTCCTCGAGCCACAACCCGGGGGCCGTGCCTCGGGGGTTCGGAAGCACGGTCGCGCCCAGCGGGACCTCGGCCTGCGTGCGATTCACGGCGGGCATCGGCCGGCCCAGGCGGCGGAACCGCTCCTCGAGCGAGCGGAGCGCGGTGGCGTCGAGCTCGAGCGGCTTTCCGAAGAGGGCGGCGACTTCGCGTTTGGTCATGTCGTCCCGCGTCGGGCCGAGTCCTCCGGTCGTGATCACGAAGCCGGTGCGCGCCAACGCTTCCGCGACCGCGGCGCGAATCGCCTCAGGACGGTCGGGAACGGAGACGTGGCGGACGACTTCGACGCCGGCGCCGGCCAGAGCCCGGCCCAGCTCCGCGGCATTCGTGTCGAGTGTCAGGCCCAGCAGCAGCTCGGTGCCGATGGTAACGACCTCGAGCTTCACTTGCCGACTTTGAGGAGCGCCCGGTAGCGGTACAGGTAGACGAGCAGCGAGTACACGGTGAGCACGATCGCTCCCGCCAGCGTCACCGCGACGAACCAGCCGTGGATCTGGTCCCACACGTTCCGGAATGTCCCGGCGATCCGCCGCTCGGCGATGGCGTCCTTCCAGGCGAACCACGCGATGGTCGCCCCGATGAAGACGTTCTGCACGACGGCCTTCGCCTTGCCCGCGCCCACCGCGGGAATGATGATGCCGCGCCGCCGGGCGAAGAACCGGAACGCGGTGATCAGCACCTCACGCCCCACGAGCAGGACGGCCGCCCACAGCGGCAGGCTCCCCCACCAGGGGATGCGGTAGTCCACGAGGATCGTGGGGTGTCGCGTCATCCAGAAGATGGGAATGAGCGTCGCGAACAGCAGCAGCTTGTCCGCGATCGGGTCCAGCAGGATGCCCAGCTCGCTCGTGGTGCCGTACCGGCGGGCGAGCCAGCCGTCCACGAGGTCCGAGATCGCGGCGACGACGAAAATCACGAACGCGACGACTTTGGGCCAGTAGCCTTGAATGAAAGGGAGAAGTGCGATCACCGGCGTGAGACAGATGCGCGCCAGCGTGATGATGTTGGGCAGCGTCCACCGCATGGGACCGGCCTTCAGGCCAGCGTTTTCAGCACCAGCTTGCTGACCGCCTTCAGTGTGTCGAACACGCCGTCTCCGCGCACCGCCACGGCTTCGTGATAGGGGGCGTGCCCGACCCATTCGTTGCCGACTTTGTCGGTGAGGTTTTCACCCGGGTGCGCCGGGTCGGGCGTCAGCTTCTGCTGTGCCAGGTCCTCCACCGGCCACCCCGGATTCAACGCCGCCTGCAGGTCCTTGATGGGCGCGGCGTTGGGGAGGTCGCGCTTGTTGTACTGAATCACGAACGGAATCTTGGTCAGATCGTACCCGTATTCGGACATGTTGTCGTACAGGTTCTGCATCGACTCGACGTTCGCTTCCATGCGCTCGATCTGGCTGTCGGCGACGAACACGATGCCGTCGACGCCCTTCAGGATGAGCTTGCGGCTGGCGTTGTAGTACACCTGCCCCGGCACCGTGTACAGGTGGAACCGGGTTTTGAAGCCGCGGATCGTCCCCAGGTCCACCGGCAGGAAGTCGAAGAACAGCGTCCGCTCGGTTTCGGTCGCGAGCGAAATCATCTTGCCCCGCGTATTGGGCGAGACCTTCCCGTAGATATGCTCGAGGTTGGTCGTCTTGCCGCCCAGGCCGGGGCCATAATAGACGAGTTTGCAGTTGATCTCGCGGGACGCGTAGTTGATCATCGACATGGGCGCGCCCTCTTAACCGAAGAGTTTGTCAATTTCGTCCTCCGCCCCCTCGAGCAGGCCCTTCTCTTGGGACGGTCCGGCGCCCACGCGGTTGAACATTTCCTCGAAGACCTTGTTGAGGTTTTCGACGACGCCTTTGGCCTTGATCTTGACCAGGCCCAGCGTCGCGCGCTGATCGAACAGCACGACGAGGATCACCCGTTTCGCCACGTCGGCGAGATACATCGATTCGCGCTCGCCCTGATGCACGAGCGAGGCGAACTCCGCCTCGCCGATCATTTTCGCGAGCTGATCGTTGGCGCTGAAGTCGGCGGCAGTGAGGGACGCGAAGGCGGTGGGATCGAACTGGGGCGTTTCGCCCACGGTGGCGACGAGCTGGCCGTTGCGGTCGACGAGCAGCGCACAGCGGGCGTTCGAGTCCCGGAGAAACGCCTGGAGGTGCGTCTGGATTTGCTTGAAATCGTTTTCGTTGAACGACCAGCTCGCGGCCCCGGCCATGCGCCTCCTCAGGTCACTCGCTCTCGGACATGTCGCGCCGTGCCGCCAGCGCCTGGGCGATGGTCACCGCGTCGGCATACTCGAGGTCGCCACCCACCGGCAACCCGCGCGCGATCCGGGTGACCCGAACCCCGATCGGCTTCAATACCTGCTGGAGATACGTGGCCGTGGCCTCGCCCTCCATCGAGGGATTCGTCGCCACGATCACTTCCCGCACTTCCGAGCCGTTGCTCACGCGCGCCACGAGCCGGTCCACGTGCAGCTCGTCGGGACCCACCCCCTCGAGCGGCGCGAGGCGCCCGCCGAGCACGTGATAGCGCCCGCGGTAGCGGCCGGCGCGCTCGATCGCGCTCACGTCCCCGGACTCCTCGACCACGCACAGCAGGGCCGGGTCCCGTCGCGGGTCGCGGCAGATCGGGCACGGATCCTCGTCCGCGAGATTGCCGCACGTCGCGCACGCCGTCACCCGGCCGCGGACCCGCCGGATGGCATCGGCCAACCGCTCCGCCGCCTCCGCCGGTTGCTTCAGCAGGTAGAACGTGAGCCGCTGCGCAGTCTTATGCCCGATGCCGGGGAGCTTGGCGAGCTCCGCCACGAGCTCCTCGATGGCGGACACGGCCGGGCCTACAGCGGCAACTGAAATGGGAACGGCAGACCCGACGCCAGCTTCCGCACTTCCGCCTGATACAGCTCGGCCGCGCGCTTCTGCGCCTCCGCCACCGCGGCGAGCACGAGATCCTCGAGCATCTCGACGTCGCCCTGGCTGACCGCCTGCGGGTCGATCTTGATGGCGCGAATGTGGCCGCGCCCGTCGACGGTGGCCTGCACGATCCCCCCACCGGACGACACCGTCAATGTCTGCTGCGCCAGCTGGGTCTGAATCTCGGTCAGCCGCCCCTGCATCTGCTGGCTGAGCTGGAGCAGACTAGATAAATCCGCCATACGTCGAAAGTTACCTGTGGCTTGGAGGTTAGCAAGCTACTCGAGCAGCTCCAAATCTAATGCGTCCACCGCCGCGCTCAGCGTGGGGTCCTTGGCCCGGAGCATGGTGAGCCGGTCGGCGTTGGCCCGCTCCTCGGTGAGCCGCACCGGCCGCCCCGACGGTGCATCGCGCTCCGCGGCCGCCCCGGCCGCCAGCTTCACCCGGGGGGGAGTCGCTTCCGTGAGATAGCGGCCAATCACCTGTGCGATCACCTCGCGCTGCCGCTCGAGTCCTTCGCCGTGCCCGGTACTGGCGGGGCGCAGCGTTACGGCACGAGCCTCGACCGCGGTGACTTCCGCTTCAGCCAGCAGGCTGCCGAGCATCGGCGCGCGCGCGCGTGCGTCGGCGACGATTTGCGGCCAGATCGAACGCAGACGCTCGAGAGACAACGGACCCTTCTCGGCGGGAGCAGGGAGCGGGGAGCGGGGAGCGGGGAGCGGCGCTGCGGAATCTCGCAACTCGGGCGGCGCTGGAGGCTGGGCGCTTGGGGACCGCGATGGCGCGGGGTTCCCGCTCCCGGTTCCCGGCTCCCGGCTCCCGAGCGCTTGCAGCACCTGCCCGATCTCGACCGTCCGATCCGCCATCGCCCACCGCAGCAAGAGCACCTCGACTGCGAGCCGGGTGTTGCCGCTGCGGCGCACGCTCTCTTCGGACTCACCGAGGACCGTCAGTAGCCGCACCACGTCGGCGGGGGGCAGCCGCGGCGCGTATTCGTGTACCAGCGCCAGCAGCCCTTCGGTCAAGCCCTCCGGCTGTCCTCCGCCCACTCCCACGAGCAGTACGGCGCGCAGGGTCTCGCCGGCCCCGCTCACGAATTCGCCGAGATCGGCGCCCGCCTCGAGCAGACGATCCACGAGGCGAAATACGGCGGCGGCGTCGCGCTCCACGATGCAGCGCAGCATCTCGCCGTAGCTCTCATCGGGAATGAGGCCGAGGACCTCGCGCACCCGGGCCGCGGTCACGGGCCCTTCACCGAACGAGAGCACCTGATCGAGCAGCGACAATCCGTCGCGCATCCCCCCGTTCGCGCTCTTCGCGATGAGATGCAGGGCGTCGTCCTCGGCCTCCAGCCGTTCCGCCGCGACCACCTGGGCGAGGCGGGCGACGATGGCGTGCGGACCGATGCGCCGGAAATCGAACCGCTGCAGGCGCGACAGGATCGGGGCGGCTGTGTTCGCGATCTTCTGCGGCTCGGTGGTCGCGAACACGAACACCACGCGCGGGGGCGGCTCCTCGAGGATCTTGAGCAACGCGTTCCACGCCTCGCGCGTCAACATGTGCGCTTCATCCACGATGTAGACCTTGGAGCGAGCCTCGCCGCTCGCGGCGTACATCGCGCGCTCGCGCAGGTCGCGCGCGTCGTCCACGCCGCGGTTGGAGGCGGCGTCGAGCTCCACCACATCGAGGTTGGCGGCCCCTGTCCAGATCCGGCTGCAGGAATCGCACGCGCCGCACGGCTCGCCCGCGGCGGTGCGCTGCTCGCAGTTCAGGGCCATGGCGAGAATGCGGGCGGCGGTGGTCTTCCCCACCCCGCGCGGGCCGGCGAAGAGATAGCCGTGCGCGACGCGCCCCTGTGCCACCGCTCCGCGCAGGGCGGCAGCCACGTGGTCCTGGGCGACGAGATCCGCGAACTGCTTGGGGCGGTATTTCCGGGCAAGCGCAATCATGGGAAGGAATCTACTCTGTTGCCCCAATCCTGTTCACCGCCGTGCGTCTGACAACGGTCACCCGTCGACTGATGCCCAGTAAAATGCCCCAGGCACCCCGCAACGAATCCCGACATCGCTTAGCGCTGCTCCCTGCGGGGGCCTGACGCGGTTCACGAGCGGAAAGCCTGCGGACCTGGGGCGCACGAAAGTTACACAGTCCAATCCCCAATCCGCAATCCGAAATCCGCATTGACTGTCACGGGCAGTCTACTTTCCCCGGCGCCGCGCGCGGCGGCACGGTCACCGTCAGATACTCTCGCATCCCGTTGGCGATTACCGCGAGGCTGGTCGTGCCGGGCTGATCGGGCTTCAGCGCCACCGTGCCGGCGAGGCTGTCTTGTGTGACGCCCAGCACCCGGAAAATCCGCGCATCGGCCACCGCCGCGCGCAGGCCGAGCAGCGGCGCCGGGTTCGCGAACCCATCCTGCGCGAACACCCGCAGCGCCACGATCGTATCGGGACGCATGGCGAAGCGGCCCCCCACGCTTCCGCCGAGCCGCGTCCGGCCGCACATGACGACGAGTTGCGCCGCCGGCCCTGCGGCGACATTGAACGCGACCTGTTTCTCCACCACGCCGACCGCGGCGATAACCGTCGCGGAGCCCACGCGCTCCCCGAGCGTCACTCCCGCCCGCGCCTGCCCTATGCCGTCTGTCGTAACAGTCGCCGGTTCGATGCGCGCATTGACGCCCGTGAACGTCACGGACTGCCGCGCGAGCGGCGCGCCGGCAGAATCGCGCGCCTCGAACACCAACGCGCGCGGCAGCCGGCCGCCCGCCGGCCCCCGTTGACCACCACCCGCCACAAAGCTGCTCCGCTCCGCGGAAATCCGGACGGCGGGCGCGTCGCTGGGTCCGGGCACCACGCGATGTGGCAGACCCGTGGGCGGGGGTGGCGCGCTGGGCTGGGTCGGACGCGCCGGCTGCGCACTGCGCGCGGCGGCGCGGCGCGCACAGTCGTCCACCGCGGCCAGCAGGGCTCGCTCGGCGCCGAGGCGCCGGAAATCCGTCCGATCACGATCGGTGGGGTCGAACGTGAGACAGTTGCGGCTCACCAATTGCGCCAACTCCCCTTGCGACAACGCCGACCCTGAGAGGAGCCGTACCAGATCGCTCTTGCGGAGCGGCGCGAGCGCCTGACCAACGAGCAACGCGGCCAAGAGCACGCTCACGGTCGCTGGCATGCCGACTGCTCGAACCGGCTCTCGACCGAATCCACACCTGCATACAACGCCTGATCGCGCGAGGCCCGGCGCTGGTCGAAGGCCGCCATGCGCGCCCGTCGTTCGGTGTTGTACGTGATCCATAGGTTCTCGATCGAGACGAGCCCGCTCGCCAGCGCCGTGCAGTCGATCCGCCCACTCGTGAACAGCGCCGCGCGATCCTGGAAGTTGCGCACTGCCCGCGACAGCGTATCGCTCAACCGGTCGAACCGCACGAACGTCGTGTCGGCCGGCGGACGCGGCGGTATGGCTGCCGGCTGAGGGGCGGCCGGGGGAGGGGCCGCTGCCGGCGGCGGCGTCGCGCGCGCTGGTGGACGGCGGGCAGCCGGCCCCGCAGCGGTCGTAGGGGGCGCCGCTGAGCGCGCCACCAGCCGTTTCACGCGGTCGAGCACGCCCGCCCACGGCGGTGGCGCCCCGGGATCGCGGAGCACGAAGTACCAATACGCCCCGGCTCCCACACCCCCAACCAGAAGCAGAACGGCGAGCCTGCTGAGCCACCGTCCGCTCTTCTTCTTGCGCCGACGCGGCGGGGGTGGAGTGGGCTCGGTCTCCTCGTCGAGCAGCCGGAACGTGTGCGTCGGCGTGCGCCGTGCCTCGCGCGGCTCGGGAGCCGGTGTGGGCGGGCGGGGCGGGAGCGGCGGCAGGGATTCCGGCGACACTTCCCACGGGAGGTCCGAACTGCCCCTGGCAACCGGCGGCGGCGGCGACGGACGCGCCTTCTGGGGAGGCGGCGGGGGCGGGGGCGGAGGCGCCCGGGGGGTGGGCGCCGGAGGCTCGTCGGGAAAGAACACGGGCGCGGCGGGGGCGGCCGGCCGCGCCTTCGACGACCGTGGCGGCCGTGGAGGGGGGGGGGCGGGCGCTGCCTCGTCGTCCGCACTGGTGCGAATCACCGGTATGTCGTCGGCGCTCGAACGCATGATGCGGAACCCGTCGTCCGGCTTGTCCGCTTGTTCCTGTTCTTGTTCCTCCTCCTCGTCGCGAGGCGGCACCGGCGGCCGAGGCGGCGGGGCCGGCGGGGCCGGCGCGGGCGGCGGGACCACCGCGGGATGAGGGCCGGAGATGCGCTTCGCCGTGACCGCATTGAACGCCTTGTAGTTCTTCCAAATGATGAACGACCGCTTCTTGCCGTCGGCGCCGATCGAATCGGGCTGTAGCAGCTCGTAAAACGGCATCGGCGTCTCCGCCCAGGCGCCGCTCGCATTCACGCGGAAGAAACCGCCCACGACACCATCTGACTCCGTCCCGACCACTACGGCGACGTGCCAGGGATCGGTGAAATACTTCTCGTGCGTTTCGACATCGTGCGGCGTGAGCGCCATGCCCTGCCCCGGATGGCTGTGGTACCAGCCGAGCAGGTGTCCGGCGGCCTTGGCCAGCTGCTGCTGCATGCGATCCCAGAGGCGCGCGACAACGACCTCGGTCTTGTCGCCGTAAATCGCCTGATTCAGACGCAGCGTCTTGTCGATGACGGCGTACAACACGCCCGTTTCCGGATCGCGGTACAGATCGCCGATCAGAAAACCGAAGATGGCCTGCTGCGGCGAGCTCTTGAGGTGCTCCTGCAGCGCCTTGACAGCTTCCTGCTGGAAGAAGATCGGATAGGCAGCGCGTCCCGAGGACCGCGGTCCCTGACTCGCCGGATTCCAGAGGATCGCGCGCTCCATCGGCATCGGTTGCGGGCGGGCGTCCGGTTTCCCCGTCATCGCAGCGTCTCCACGATCACGCGCACGGCGCGCTCGACATCCGCGCGGCTCACGTCGAGATGGGTGACGGCGCGCAGCCGCCGGGGACCGAACGGCACGACGCGGACGCCGGCGCGCGCGAGCCGGGGAATGACGGTGTCCGCGGAATCGCTGTCGCGCACCAAGTCGAGCAGCACGATGTTCGTCTCCGGCGCGGACGGTCGGACGGTCGGACAGTCCGACAGTAACTCCGCGAAGCGTCGCGCATTGGCATGGTCTTCGGCGATGCGGTCGAGGTTGTGGTCGAGCGCGTACAGCGCCGCGGCCGCGAGGATGCCGGACTGGCGCATGCCACCGCCCAGGCGCTTGCGGATCTCCCATCCCCGCGGGCGGCGGTCTTTCTTGAGCCCGAGGCACGAGCCCACGGGGCAGCCGAGCCCCTTCGAGACGCTGACCATCACCGTCTCGGCACCGCGGGCGAGCCGGGCGGGCGGCACGCCCGCCGCCGCAGCCGCGTTCCAAAGCCGGGCGCCGTCCAGGTGCACCGGCAGGCCGGCGGCGTGGGCGGCGCGCACGACGCCATCCGTTGCATCCGGCTGCAGCACGCGGCCGCCCGCCGCGTTGTGCGTGTTCTCGATCGCCAATGCCGACGCTCGCGGCACATGCGGCGACGCCGGCCGCACCGCAGCGCGGACGAGCTCGGGCGTCAGCAGTCCGTCCGGCGTCGTGATCGGCCGGATCTGCACGCCCGCAAGCGCGGCGACGCCCGCCAACTCATAGTGGACGAGGTGGGCGTTCGCCTCCAGCAGGAGCTCGGTCCCGGGCTCCGTGAGCAGCGCGATGCCGGTTTGATTGGCCTGCGTACCGGACGGAAAAAACAGCGCGTCCTCGGTGCCGAGCAGCTCGGCGATCCGTTCCTCGAGACGGCGCGTCGTTGGGTCGCCGTCCAGCACGTCGTCGCCGACTACCGCCTCGGCCATGGCCCGCCGCATCGCGGGCGACGGCTGGGTCACGGTGTCGGAACGGAGATCGATCGGCGGTGCGCTCATCCGAGGCGCACGCGTTGCTGGCGCCGCATGCGAATCAGGTCGTAGGTCTCGGCCACTTCGCCGCCCAGCAGAAACACGTAGGCCGTGTAATAGATCCACAATACGAACAGCAGGAACCCGACCAGGTTGGCGTCCGAGGCAAGCCGGTCGAAGGTGACGAATCGCGCCACGTACAGTGCGTACAGCCGCTTCGCCAGCTCGAACGCGACGGCGCAGAACAGCGAGGCGACCAGTCCCGTACGCCAGTAGATACGGCGGCTCGGCAGGAACTTGAAGATCACGAAGAACAGCAGGGTGCTGAAGAGCAGCGACGCGAGCTGAGAGCCGAGCCCGGTGCCGGTGGACGCGAAGGCGTTCGCGAGGAACAGCGTGCCCCCGACGAACACCATGGCGAGATCGATGAGCTTGGCGACGGGCCAGGAGCGGTTCTCCTCGGTATCGAACACCTCGTTGAGCGCGGCGCGCAGACCCCCGAACATACGAGTCGAGAACCAGAGGAACAGGGGCGCGGCGAGGACCGTGAGGTGGCCGCGCTGCGCCACGAGGTCGCCGAGCGCCCGCTCGATGAAGCCGAACGTGCCGTTCTCGCCCCCGCTCGCGTAGGGCAGGAACCGCTGCAAGAGCTCGTGGACGTTCAGCGAATGGATCGCGAGCTGATATTGGACGAGGTAGCCGACGACCGCCAGAATGAGCCCGACGAACGGAATGGCGGTGAGGAGGATGTCGAAGGAGAGCGCGCCGGCGAGAAAGGGAATGTTGTCTTCGTAGGCCGCCTCGATGGTACGCCGGATGACGCCGGTGACCGTGCGATGCCAGCCGCCTTCGCCATTCACGCGAGGGGCTCGTCCTCCTCCTCTTGCTCGCGGACGGCAGGCCCTTTGCCGCGGCGACGGCGGGCGGCCTGGAGACGGCGCCGCAGCTGCTCGCGCGTGGCGACCTCCGGCTCCTCCTCGACCTCCGCCTCGTCGTCCTCCGCCTCCTCGAGCAGCCCCCGCACCTCATCGACCTTCTCCTCCGCCAGCTCCTTGAGACTGCGCAGCCCTTTGCCCACGCGCTTCCGTGTGTCGCCACCGCCTTCGGGCGCGAACAGGAAGCCGGCTACGGCCCCCAGGACGATCCCGAACAGAAACGCGCCGAAGCCTCCTCCTCCCCGCTCGCTCATTCGCCCGCCTCCGCGTCGTCCGGCGCGGCCACGAGCGCCGCGCGCGGCGCGGCGTGCGACGCCAGCGCCGGCTTGACGTAGCGATCGGTGGCGGCGCGGGTGCCCTTCACCCGCAGCTGCTCGAACAGGAACGAGAACGTTTTTTCGAGGTCGGCGCCGATGGCCGCGCGCACGTCCGCGGCGAGCTCCCAAAAGCGCTGCTTGAACGGTCCGATCGCCTTCTTGCGGCTCTTGTAGATGAATTGCTCCTCGGAGTCGCCCTTCTTCCAGTCGTCCTTGCACTCGGCCTTGACCCAGGCGTTCACCTCGCGGCGCAGGTCCGCGGGGAGTTTGGGATGATCAAAGACGAGGTTCTGGAAGTTCGTGGCGAGGTGAATCTCGACCGCCTCGCACGCCGGGAAATGTCCGAAGGCGTCGGCCGGCAGCGTCGAGGCGCCGTGCTGCACCGCCCCGCCCAGCCCATACTTGGTGCGCGCGTCGTGTGACAGCGCTTTCAACGCCGCGAGGTCGAGCTGGACCTTGGCAATGGATCCGTCGGGAAGCACGAGGCCCCCGTGGCTCGTTCCCGTCTGGACCGAGATCTTCGAGATGCCCACCGCCACACCGAGCTGCTGGAGCGTCCGGTTGTAGCCGTCCATGAACGCCTGCAGCTCGTGTACGTCGGAGTTCTTCCCCCCGACCTCGCCGATTTCCGCCCCCACGGACACGGTGACGTCCTCGGGCTCGCGCTCGCGAATCAGCTGCGTCAGCTCCGCCGCGCGCTCGTAGTTGGTGCGCTGCTGCTCGTCGAGATTGGGTTTGGAGAGGTCCACGAGCGTGGAGGTATCCACGTCGATGTTGTAGAAACCGGCGTGCAGCTCTTCTTCGATCAGTGCCCGTAGCGCTCCGACCTCGCCCTCAGGGTCGGCGGCGTACTTCTTGGCGTTGACCTGGACGTGATCGCCCTGGATGAAGAGTGGGCCCGTGAACCCCTCGCGCAGCGCCGCCGCCGTCATCACCGCGACGTATTCCGCGGGTCGCTGGTCGGTGTACGGGATCTCGCTGCGGGCGAGCTCACAGATGACGGCCCCGACGTCGAGCCGCTTCGCCGCCCGGAAGATCGCGCGGCCGGTGTCGTAGGCGAGCATGCGGACGTTGATGGCCGGCGTCGTGAACGCCGGCTCCTCGCCGCGCCCCCGGGCCATATACAGCTCGTGGATCGAGGCCGGCCGCACGCCCGCCCGCTGCCCGATCTCCCAGATGAGCCAGCGGGCGCGGGTCTTGGCGTCCTCGGTGCCGAACACCGCCTCGCGCACGAGCGCGTCCATCGCGGCGCTCATACGGACTGCGGGATCATCGAACTGCTTCAACATACGAGAGCCTCCCGCCGCGAAATTTATGCCTCGGGTACGTCGATGACTAGTCCGTCGTAGGCCGGCGCGATCCCGGCAGGCAGCCGCGCCGCCAGGGCGGCGTGCGTCGCTTCGTGCGTCAGGTGCGTGAAGAACGTGCGCCGCGCCCCGATGCGTTGCGCCGCCGCGATCGCTTCGGGAATCGAGAGGTGCAACGGATGGGGGCGGGACAGCAAGGCGTTGAGCACCAGCACGTGGAGGCCCCCCTCCGCCAGATCGCCCAGGGCGGCGTCGGGAATCGTCTTCACGTCGGTCAAGTAGGCGACAGGCCCGACGCGATACCCGAAGACACTGTGGTCGCCGTGCGGGAACGACAACGGCACGACGGGGACCCCCACAATCAACGCGGGTCTGCCGGGCTCGAGCACGTGCCCCGCAAGCTCCGGCTTGCTCGTGCCAGGCTGCGCCGGGATCGACGGGTCGAAGATATAGGGGAACTTGGCGGCGAGCTCGGCCATGGTCGCGGCCGATCCGTATGCCGGGAGCATCGCACCCTGACGGACCGACAGCGCCCGCAGGTCGTCGATGCCGTGCACGTGGTCCGCATGTGCGTGGGTGAAGAGCACCGCGTCCACCCGGTCCACGCCGGCGGCCACGAGCTGCAGCCGCAGCTCTGGCGGCGTGTCGATCAGCAGTCGCTTTCCCCGCGTTTCAATGAGCGCCCCTGTCCGGGTGCGGCGGTCGCGCGGGTCGGAAGAGGCGCAGGTGGGGCAGTGACAACCGATCTGCGGGACGCCGAACGAAGTGCCCGTCCCGAGAAAGGTCAGGCGCACGTCACACTTCCTCGACCTTGATGAGGTTTGTGCTGCCGGAGACCTCCCACGGCACGCCGGCAGTCATCACGATGCGGTCGCCCGGCTTCGCGAACTGCCGCTTGAGAATGAGGTCCCGCACAACGGCCAGCATCGCGTCGTATCCCGGCACATGGTCCACACGCACCGGCAGCACGCCCCACACCAGGGCCAGCTGGCGATAGGTCGCGAGCTCCGTCGTAACCGCGAGGATCGGCACCGGCGGCCGCAGGGCGGCCACCTTGCGCGACGTAAACCCGCCCTTGGTGAGCGTCACGATGAGCGGCGTCTTGAGCATGCGCGCGACCGCGGCCGTTCCCCAGGCGATCGCGTCCTCGACGGTGACCTCGCCCTGCCCTCCCCGGACGCGCCGCTCCTCGCGCGCCGGCGGAGGGTGCCGCTCCATTTCGCGGATGATCCGGTCCATCGCCCGCACGGCCTCGACCGGATACTTGCCGGTGGCCGTTTCGGCGGAGAGCATCACGGCGTCCGTGCCGTCGAGGATCGCGTTCGCGACGTCCGACGCCTCGGCACGGGTGGGCCGCGGGGCCTGGACCATCGATTCCAGCATTTGCGTCGCGGTGATCACCGGCTTGCCGAGGCGGTTCGCCTCCCGAATCAACCGCTTCTGCACGAGCGGCACCTGCTCGAACGGCAGCTCGACGCCGAGGTCACCGCGCGCCACCATGACCGCGTCGCACGCGGCCACGATCCGCTCGAGGTCGTCCAGCGCGGTCGCCTTCTCGATCTTCGCCACCAGCTTGATCTCCACGGGAACCAGCGCCCGCAGCTCCGCCAGATCCTCCGCCCGTCGCACGAACGACAGCGCGAGGTAGTCGACCCCGCGGCGCACCGCATCCCGTACGTCCTCGCGGTCCTTCTCGGTGAGCGCCGGCGCCGACACGTGCAGGCCCGGGAGGTTCATGCCCTTGTGTGCCGTGAGAATGCCCCCGTCCACGACGCGCCCCCGCACGCGGGGCGCGTCCACGACCGTCACCTCGACGGAGAGCAAGCCGTCGTTGAGCAGGATCCGGGAGCCCACGCGGGCGTCGGTCGCCAGGCCGGCGTAGGTCGTGGGCAGCTCGTCGCCGCGCGCGACCTCTTCGGGGGCGAAGACGACCGATTGGCCCGGAACGAGGTGGCGCGGTGCAGCGAGGTCGCCGACCCGGATGCGGGGGCCCTGGAGGTCCAGCAGCACGGCGACGGGCAACCCCTTCGCCTCGGCGACACGCCGGACAGCCGCGATCCACTCACCTCGGGTCGTCGCGGTCCCGTGGGAAGCATTGATGCGCACGACGTTGGCGCCGGCATCGAGGAGCGCACCGATCTGCGCCTCAGTGCCGGTGGCGGGCCCCAGCGTCGCCACGATTTTGGTACAGCGGATCGCGGCGCCGCCGTCAGAGCGGTTATCCACAAATTCTCAAGCGATGGGAGATGTGGAAAACTAGCCAGAATGGAACGAGCTGGCCGCGTCGTTCGATTGGCGACAGTGGAGGCCGCCGCGATGGCATTAACCCGTTGGAGACCGCGCGGATATCGCCACGACGTGAAGCCGCGTGTGAAGTCACAGTGGCGCGGGGCGGGCGAGCCGCTCAATGCATAAAGATTCACACATCTGTATTTGGCTCAGCGCACGACCTCGAGCGGCTTCAGTTCGAGCCGCTGGCGGAGCTCGCGCAGCAGGTGGACCGCCCTTGCCATGGCTGAGGCCGGCATGCCTTCGATCGTGCGGGCTGCAAGCCGCCGTTCCAGCTGTCCGACGCGCAGCAGGACCTCGAGCCCGTGACGGGTCAGCGTTACCCGCACGCCGCGATCGTCGTCGGGGTCGGTGGAGGTCTCAACGAGGCCTCTCGTCTCGAGGCGCTGGATGAACGTGGTGGCGGCGGCCCGGGACACGCCCAGCTGGCGCGCCACGTCGCTGGGGCGTGCCCCGTCGGGGCCGCCCAGGTCCACCGCCGAGAGGGCCGCCTGGGCCCGCTGCGACAAGCCGAAGCTCTTGTAGGCCCGATTACCGGCCCGCTGGATCGCCTGGTGCGCCGCGGCCACCGCGTCGGTGAGCTGGAGCGCGAGCTCGGAGCGATCAGCCATCAGCGATTGGTTGTTAACATATTGATAATTAACATACTAAACACATCGCGAGGCCACAAGGGCCGAGCGCTGACCGCTCGTCAGCAGGTCTCCGACCAGTCGACTTTGGATTCCCGCCCGCAGCGGGTGCATTTGATCTTGTCGGGCCTGCCGGAGAACTCTTGCCGTTCGTGGCAGTGGGGACAGACAGCGTAGGTGGTGACCACATCGTGCCCTCCCCCGAGGGTGGGACGGAGGACCCCCGTCCGCACGACCACACTCCAGCGCTCCGGGGGCGTGTCGCGGACCGTCACGTCCACGCGACTCAGGCGCACGGGCTTCTCACGCACCTCGATCACCAGCTTCCCGTCGGGCGTCTCCTCGATGATGGGATACCAGGCGCCGCGACGCAGGACGTCAGCGACGTTGTCCAGGCACCGGGCCCAACCCAGGGGACGGTCCATGAGGCGGGCCAATGTAGCACATCCCGTTAGATTCCGTTATGCGCGCGATTGGAACGATCGATCGGTTGCAGATCCAACGCTCCTCGCTCAAGACGGGCGAGAAGCCGACCCGCGTCTACGACCCCGGTCCACTGCTCGCGGTCCCCCGACTCAGGGTGACGCCCGAAGGCGTGCTCGGCGGCGGCAACGACGGCGCCTGGATGGTGGACGTGCATCACCGCGCTCACCCCGAGACCAAGAACGAGGACGGCCTCCACGGCGTGTCCCTCGGATTCACCTCCCACTACGCCGCGATGCAGGAGCGGTTCGGCAATCGGGTCGTGGTCGGGTGCGCCGGCGAGAACATCATCGCGGCGGCCGACCGGCCCTTCACCTACGAGGATCTGGCCGGGGGTGTCGCCATCCTCGCTCCCGGCGGGCGCGAGCGAGTTCGACTGCGAGTGCTCCAGGTCGCCCACCCGTGCCGCCCATTTACAGGGTGGGCGCTGGGACGACAGGTCGAGCCTGAGGCTCTCAAGTCCCACCTCCAGTTTTTGGATGGCGGGATGAGGGGCTTCTATTGCGTCGGGGAAGGTGCGGGAACCGTCGAGATCGGCGACCGGCTGGCGTTGCTCTAAGTCAGCTCAACTCGTCCCACGCCAAGCCCGCCGCCTTGTGGCAGCGGTCGCATGTCATGTCGTTGGCGCGCGCCTCGATGCCCTGGCGGTGGCGGCAGCTCGGGCACACGGCGTACGTGAGCGGAAAGATCCGGCCGAGCTTTTCGATCACGCGCGGCTCGCAACGCACGATCGTCCAGCGCTCCGGCGGATGGTAGCGGATTTCCAGGAAGCGGCGGTCCACCGGCACGTTGTGCCGGTTCACGTCGAGCACGACGATGTTGCTCGAGGAGATCCGCACGACCGGGTACCACGCGCCGCGGCGAAGCGTGTGCGCGCCCGCCGGGCCAACGCGCGCCCAACCCTTTACCTGCACACGTGTGGGGGTGATGTGGCGCAGTTCCATAGCCTCTAGACTACCCTCGGGGGCGGGAACCCGTCGTGACTGGAGTCACAGCGCCCGCGGTCGGACGAGCCTCAGCCACACTCCGAGAAGCCGCACACGTGACATTTTGCACAGCCCTCGATGAAAGCCAGCTGCGAGCCGCAGTCCGGACAGGCGCCAATGAACTCCTGCTCGGGGCCGCGGGCGGCGCGCAACCCGGCGTCGCCCTCGGGGCCGCGGACGATCTCGCTCGCCGCCACCGGCGGCGCGGCGGAAGCGGGACCAAGCAGGTCCTGCTGCACGCCCTGCTTCTCCTGCATCCACTTCTCGATGGCGATGCCGATCGCGTCGGGCACGGAGAGGACCTTGTGCGGTCCCAGCCCCACCGCACGGTCCGACGAGATGCCGCGGAGCTGGCGGTAGATCTCCTTCAGCGGGACCCCCGAGCGCAGCGCCAGCGAGATCAACCGGCCGATGGCCTCGACGTCGGCCATCAGCGCGCCGCCCGCCTTGCCCAACGACATGAAGACCTCGAACGGCTGGCCCTTGTCGTCCTCGGTAATGGTCACATACATCGTGCCCAGCGGCGACTCGATGCGGCGGGTCGCGCCCTTGAGTAGATCGGGTCGAGAGCGCTTGGCGCGCCGCTGCAGGTTCTCGGCCTCGACGTCGTGCAGCCGCTCGCGCGTCAAGTGCAGCTCGGTCTCGAGCTCGGCGATGCGGCTGAGCGCCTCGGCCAGCGCGTCCTTCCCTGCCCCGTTACCGGCCTGCCCCTGCGCCTTCTTGGCGGTGGTGCCGGTAGAGAGCACCTGGTTCTCGCGTGCACCGTCGCGATACACCGTGACGCCCTTGCAACCCAGCTCGTAGGCGTAGCGGTAGATCCGCTCGACGTACTCCTCCGTCGCTGCGTGGGAGAAGTTGCACGTCTTGGAGATCGCCGAATCGGTGAAATCCTGGAACGCGGCCTGCATCTGGATGTGCCACTCGGGCGTGACGTCGTGCGCCGTCACGAACACGCGCTGCCATTTGGCCGGCACCGCATCGAAGTGAATGTGGCCGGCCTCGGCGATCTGCTTCATGAGGGCGTCCGAATACCAGCCCTCGCGCTTGGCGATCGCGACGAAGTCCTCGTTCACATCGGGCATCACGACACCGGCCTGGTTGCGCATGAACGCCACGGCGAACAGGGGCTCGATGCCCGAGGAGCAGCCGGCGATGATCGAAATCGTCCCCGTGGGCGCCACCGTGGTGAGGTTGCAGTTGCGCAGCCGGCGCATCGGGCGGATGCGCTGGCCCCGAGCGTCACGGGCGCAGGTCGCATCCGGCCCCCAGATCGAGCGTTCCCACTCGGCGAACACGCCGCGTTGCTCGGCCAGCTTCTCGGAAGCGACTTTCGACTCCTCGTCGATGAACTCCATCAGCTTGCGGCCCAGGGCGACGCCGGCCTCGGAGTCGTAGGAAATGCCCAACCGCACCAGCAGATCCGCCCAGCCCATGATGCCCAGGCCGATGCGGCGGATACGCTTGGCGAGGTCGTCGATTTCCGCGAGCGGATACTTGTTCGCGTCGATGACGTTGTCGAGGAAGTGCGTGCACAGGTGCACCGCCGTGCGCAGGCGCTCCCAGTCCACGTCGCCCCCTCCGTCCTTCACGAACAGGCCGACGTTGATGGACCCGAGGTTGCAGACGTCGTACGGCAGCAGCGGCTGTTCGCCGCAGGGATTGGTCGCCTCGTAGCTGCCGAGGTGCGGCACGGGGTTGTAGTGGTTGGCGCGATCGATGAAGAACACGCCCGGCTCCCCCGTTTTCCAGGCGCCGTGCACGATCTTGCGGAACACTTCGCCGGCGTCGAGCTGGCCCACGACCTTCCCGGTCCGGGGATGGATCAGGTCGTACGCCGTGCCGGCCTCGAGGGCCAGCATGAAGGCATCGGTGACACCCACCGAGATGTTGAAATTCGTCACCTGGGTGAGGTCGTCTTTGCAGGTGATGAAGTCCATGATGTCGGGGTGGTCCACGCGCAAAATCCCCATGTTGGCGCCGCGCCGGGTGCCGCCCTGTTTGACGACGTCGGTCGATGCGTCATACAGCTTCATGAACGACACGGGCCCGGAGGCAACGCCCATCGTCGAGCGCACGACGTCGTTCTTGGGACGCAGCCGGGAGAACGAAAAGCCCGTCCCGCCCCCCGACTGGTGGACCAGCGCCATGGCGCGCAGAGTGTCGTAGATGCCCGAGCGACCGTTGGAGAGGGCGTCCTCGACCGGCAAGACGAAACACGCCGACAGCTGGCCCAGCGGCCGGCCGGCGTTCATGAGGGTGGGCGAGTTCGGCATCCACACCCGGGTCGCCATCAGCTCGAAGAACGTTTCGGCGAGGCTCTCCACCGCGCGGTCCGAGGCACCGTAGGCCCGATCGGGGGCGGCGATGGTCCGGGCCACCCGCCAGAACAGGTCCTCGGGGCGCTCTACCGGCTGGCCGTGGTCGTCCTTGACGAGGTAGCGGCGCTCCAGGACCGTGAGCGCGTTGGCGCTCAGGTCGAGATGGTCCTTCGAGGTGGAAGCAGTCATCCTAGCTCATCCCTTGTCGGTGAGAGCGTCCCGGGTCGCTATGGTGCAAGAGTTGAAATTTACCCTACCCGCAGACCCACGAAAACGGCCATTCAATGGCGGAGGGTCAAGGTAGGCCAGCGAGTAGGTGCGGGCAAGTCTCTCAGTGAGTCACGCCGCGGCTTAATCCCTGGCAATCAACATCACAAACTTGGTCGCTCGATCGGGAACGAGCCGCGACGATGGCGCTCGGCCTCCGCGACGTAGTGCTCCCAGGTGCTGCGGATGCGCGCGCGGAGACCATCATCGACGTGACGCACGACACGCGCGGGCACTCCCATGACGAGCGAGCCGGGCGGCACCTGCATCCCCTCCGGGAGAACAGCGCCCGCCGCCACCACGCTGCCCGTGCCGATGCGCACGTCGTTGAGCAGGATGCTGCCCATGCCGATGAGGCAGTCGTCCTCCACGATGCAAGCGTGCAGGATGACCCGATGCCCCACCCCGACCCGCGCCCCGATCAACGCGGGTTTGCCCTCGTCGACATGAACGATCGTCGCGTCCTGAAGGTTCGTGGCTTCGCCGACGACGATGGGCGCCATGTCGCCGCGCAGCACCGCCTGATACCACACGCTGGAACGGGGGCCGAGCGTGACGTCGCCGAGCACGATCGCGCCCGGAGCGATGAACGCGCTGGGATGGACCTTGGGGGAGGGGGAGGGGGAGGGGGAGCGGATTACTGGCGCACCGGCTGGAACGGCCACTGCACCCACGCGTCTACCGGCTCGCCGTTCTTCTGGGCGGGGTTCCAGCGCAGGTTCTTCGCCATGTCGAGCGCTTCATTGTTGAAGGTCTCGACGTTCGACCGGACATACAGGCGCGACTCGAGCGTGGTGCCGTTGCGCGACACGTTGATGAGGAGGATCGCCTGGCGCGGGAACACCGGCGCGTCTGCCGCCACGGGAATCAAGGTGGGCGAGAGCGGCACGGGACGGGTGTCGAAGCAAAGGTTGTCCTGGTTGTACGCGGGCCCGAACTGGTCGCAGGGACCGGCACGCTCGTCCCCGCTGCTCTGCATGTCTACCCGCACCGTGAACGTTTCTCCGGGCGTGATCGCCACCTGGCGCTCGTAGGTCTGGTACCCGGCGGCTCGCACTGTCAGACGGTGAACGCTGGGCGGGAGGTCGAGCTGCGTCCCGCGGACCTGTTGCCCGTCGATGGATATCCGTGCCCCTTGCGGCACGCCCTGCAGGACGAGCCGTCCCGGCGTGCCTGGCGCAGCGACCGGCGCATGCGGCGTTACGGTCCGACTGGTGTCATGCCGTGTGCTATCCACGGCGGCGATGCCGCCGGTCGAATCCACCCGCTTGGCCGTGTCCCGGGCCGCACTATCGGCCGCAGCGGTCGTGTCGGGGCGATTCGTTCCCCCGTCGCCTTTGGACGCGAAGATCAGTCCCTGCTTGTAGGCGTAGAACCCACCGGCGCCCAGCACCGAACCGACGATCAAGAGCCATAGCAGCAGCCCGGACATCACCGAGTGCCGTGCCGGCTCGGCGAGCGTGGGGGGAACACCGGGGGGCGGGGGGCCGCGGGTGCCCGTGGCGCGAGGCAGCGGAGTCGTCGGCGCAGAGGAGACGCGGGCGCCCGCCATCGCCGGTATGGCCATCGTGGCGTCGGTCGTGAACGAGACGGAGCGTCCGCCCTCGAGGACGCTGATCAGCTCATCGGCGTTCTGGAAGCGCTGCCCCGGGAGCTTTGCCATCATCTTGCGGATGATCTCGAAGAGCTGGCGCTTCTCCGGATTCTCGAGCGGCGGCGTGGGGATCTCCTCCATGATGTGCTTGTAGCCGATGGAGAAGGAGTCCTCCCCGTCAAACGGCACGCCGCCCGTGAGACACTGATAGGCGACGACGCCGAGCGAGTAGATGTCGCTGCGCCCGTCAAGCGGCTGCGCCTTCGCCTGCTCAGGGCTCATGTAGTGCGGCGTCCCGATGGACATGCCTGTGCCCGTGAGCTTCCCCCCTGACGCAGCCTTGGCGATGCCGAAATCGGTGACCACCGCCTGCCCGTGTTCGTCGAACATGATGTTGTCGGGCTTGATGTCGCGGTGGACGATTTCCTTCTTATGGGCGTAGGCGAGCGCGCGTGCCACGTCGACGAGGATCTTGCGGATCTCGGCGGGCGGGAGGCTGCCGCGCGTTCCCAGGATACTGGAGAGCGGCTTGCCCCGCAGGAACTTCATGACGAAGTAGATCACCCGCCCCGATTTGCCGACGCGGTAGATCGGGATGATGTTCGGGTGCTCGAGCTTGGCGGAGGTGCGGGCTTCGCGCTGGAAGCGCTCGACAAACTCCTTGTCGAAGGCGAGCGAGAACGGCAGCACCTTGATCGCGACTTCCCGGTCGAGCTGCTTTTCCTTGGCTTTGAAGACGATTGCCATCCCGCCGCGGCCCAGCTCCTCGACGATCTCGTACTCCTCGTCGAGCTCCTGGCGCACCATCTCGATTTCCGTGACTTCCTCCGCTTCGCCGAGGGCGCCGACCGGAGTCGTCGCCGTCAGATCGAGGCCGCAGGAGTCGCAGAACTTCGCGGTGTCCTTATTCTGGGTGCCGCAGCGAGCGCAGTACAATCCGGTCTCCGAAGAAGCCGGAGTAACTTAGGGTTCGCGTAGAGGACGGTCAACCAACTAGCGCGCCACGACTTGAAATCGCTGCGTACGCGTGGCGCTCACGCCGGTTGCGGGATCAGTGATGACAACAGTGAGACGGTAGTTGCCCTTCGCCACGTCGCGCAACGCGATGCCGCGATGCTCACGGGTGAGCGGTCCGGTGGCCGCGGCGTCGAACTCGAGTAGCACGGGCGAGCGCCCGCCGCCGAACAGGCGGCGGATCGCCCCGAACAACGAGCGGCCGCCCTCGCGGTCCAGCCGCACGATGGTGTGATACACCGCCCCGCTCGCGAGACCGTAGATCTCGTAATACAACTCGGCGGCGCTGCCTTCGGGGAAGCGATGCAGCGGGTTGAGCCGCACGGTGTCTCCGGGCGGCAGCCACACGAGCCCCGATCCTTCGCGTCCCACGACGACGTCGCTCACGGCGAAGCGGCGTCCGTCGAGCGCCTCGACACGCAGCGAATCGCTCACCAAGTCGCCCGCGGAGCCGTCGGGCGTGGTGACGAGCAAGCGGTACCGGTAGTGCCCCGGCGGGACCGGCAGGGCGACCCGCCCGGTGAGATACGCCGGGTTGCGCAGCGCCTGCCGCGCTGCGAAGACGCGCAGCGTGTCGAGGCGCGCGACGATGCGGTCGGTCGAATCGGAGACGACGAGCCGAAACCGCAGCGGATAGCGAATGCCATCGCCACCCGGCTCGGCCGTCAACCGCTCGCCGGGAATTGCGAATACGACATGCAGCGTCTGTGCCACGCTGTCGGCCGTCTCCGCACCTTCCCTTTTTTCCCCACCCATGACGAACTCACTCGTGACGACGTCGAGCGGCAGGTCGAAGCGCTGGGCGTAGCTGTCGCTCGTCGTGCCCACCGCGATGTTGCGGCGGCCGAGGGCGCGCTCCTGGGCGAGCGCGCTGCCCGGGGCGCGCAGGGTGTGTCCCATGCGGCCGTACAGCGGCCCGAACTGGTCGCGGCTGGCGTACAGCTGGCTCACCTGCGAATCGGCGAACGCCCCGGCCCGCACGGCGCGGCCGAAGCCGAGCACGTCTACGAGGCTTTCCACCAGTTTGAAGTCCTGCACGTCGCCGCGGGCCGCAAAGTGGAAGATCAGGTCGCCCGTTTCGCGGCGATACAGCCAGCTCTCGTTGGCCGCGCAGCCGTCGCCCGTGGGGCCTTCGGCCTCGGTGCAGATGAACCGCGCGCGCCGGTCCGGCTCGCCGTGCCGCAGGTAGATCACGCCCCGGTCATCGAACTCGACCTGCTTGGGCCGATAGACCTCGGTGATGTCGTAGTGGCGGTGCCGGCTGACGAGCCGGAAGTTGCGCCGCGCGTAGAACCAGCGGCGATAATGCTCGGCGAGCCGCTCGCCGACCTCGCGCGCCGCCACGACGTCGCGGCGCGTCCAGAACTGCTCGAGCCAGCGGTCGCGCGCGCCGGGATCCGGAAGCCCGTCAAAGGCCGCCAACTCCGCGGAGTCGGCGGTCCAGGAGAGATCGGTGCGGTACAGCGTGAGTGCTGCCGCAGACGTGGCAGCCCGTGCGCCCGCAAAGTATGCGGCCCACCCCTGGGCGTCGCTGCGCGCCAAGTAGAACGTGCGCGCCAGCTCCAGCAATCCCACCCCCGAATCGCCGCCCACGGTGATGTAGGCGCGAAAGGCGGCGAGGGCCGAGTCGGCTTCGCCGGCCTCGCGCTCCACGCGCCCGCGCACCAGCTGCACCTCCGCGTAACGCCCCGCGGGCGAGGCCGCGGCGAGCCGCACCGCGGCGAGCGCGACCTCGAGCCGCGGCCGGACGCGCTGGGTGAGGGCGGTGTTCGCGAGATCCACGACCGCGGAGGCGAAGCTCGGGTCCGCCTCGGTCGCGCGTGCGAACGCCTTCGCCGCCTTGGACAGGTAATCCTTGCCGAGCATCTGCCGGAGATTCTCGATCGCGAGCACAGTGTGCTCACCGACGGCGAGCTCCGAGAGCCCCAGGCCATACCACGGGTACGGCCAGTCAGGTCGCAGCTCGCCGGCCCACTCGAATTCTCCAGCCGCCGCATCGTAGTGCGACTTGGCCTGCGTGATTTCCCCCATCCGGTAGGCGATGAATCCCAGTCGCAGGTGGATGAGCGGATCGTTGCGGTGCTGCTTCGCCACTTCGATCATCGCCGACTCCACCCGCCCCAAGGCCGCGCTGTCCTGAACGGTGGCGAGAGAGTCGCGCAGCGACGCCAAGTCGGCACGCTCCGCGGGAGATTGCGCCAGGACTGCGAGGAGGGCGAGCAGAGGCATATGCACAATTCTACCCCCCGCCGACGTTGGGGTGCGTCAGAAATCGGCGGTGAGGGCCGCGTACATCCGGGTGTGCCCGGTGGCGGGTTGCGCGACACCCACGCGCACGCGCAGCGGGAAGTCGTAGCTCACCATGAGATCGCCGATGAGCTCCACGCCTACCGATCGGAGGCGGTGCAGCCGCGCTTGCTGGCCGCTATCCCACGCGTCTCCGACGTCGCCGAAGACGGCGAGCGCGAGCTTGTCGGCGCCGAGCGGGAGGCGGCCCAGAGACCTCCCAAGCAGCGCGAGCGGCAGGCGGTACTCGGCCGTCGCCGTCGCGGCGCGGCGGCCGCGCAGTGCGCTCCCGCGATATCCACGGACGGGGAACGAGCGCGTGGTGCCGAGGCTCTGTCCGAACCCCACGTCGATCGCGCCCGACGAAACGCCGCCGACCCCAAACCGGTCCGAGAGCGGCCCGTCGAGGGCACCGGCCGCGACGCGCACCGCCAGCACAGGGTATGCGAATCCGATGCGTGGACCGAGGCGCGCATACAGCGCCAGCCGGACGCGCACCTCGTCCAACCAACGCGGAGTGCCCTGCTCTTCGCGGCGCCGGTACAGGAGACTCGCGGCCGCGCCATCCTGCAGCGACACGGTGAGCGGCGCGCCGACCACTGATCCCAGGGAGATGCTCGCGGACCCGCCTACGAGGTCGCGGTGCTGGCAGCCGGGACAGACAGCGGTGACCGAGGTATCGGGCGAAACGGTATAGCGTCTTCCTTCATATTCGACGGCGAGCCGCGGGGTCACGAAGCTGCGCCAACGGTGCGCCAATACCGTCGCGCCGAGGGCGGCTTCACGGTGCTCCGTCGATACCGTGTGGCCCAGGCTGTCGGTGCCGACGAGCGACCAGTCGCTCGAGCCGGAGACATCGATCGTCGGGTCACCGAGGGCGTGGGTGACGAAGTACACCGAGCCGCGCGCGCGCAGCGGTGACGGGGAGACGAGGCCTTCGAGGAAATACGCGTAGCGGCCCACGGCGTCGGCGCCTGCCGTCGCCGCGCCGAAGAAGCGTCCGGCGGCGCCGGCGTCGAACGCGATGGGGAGCCAAAAGTGGGGCCGCAACGAGGGCCAGACAGCGTATCCGGTTTCGCGGACTGCGACGGGCGGCGCCGAGTCGAACGGCGCCGAGGGTGAGGGGACAGGCAGCGACGCCACGCTACGTGCAGACGGCGCGACCGCGCGCAGCTCCCATCCGCTCGGGCCGAGCGTCGTGAACAGGAGCGTACCGTCGGGCAGCGGTGCGGGCGCGCGCGCGCCGAACGGCTCCGCCGTCAGCTGCGCGACCCCACGGTCCTCAGTCCAGAGATGGATTTGCGGAAACCCGGCGACGTCCGACACGTACAGCACGCCGCCGCGCATCCATGCCGGATCGGCGACTACGCCCGGCGGCTGGGCCAGGACGACGACCGATTCGGGCGCGGCGGCGGGCCAGCGCACCAAGGCCCAGTGGCCGTCCCGGTGGCGGCTTGCCGCAACCCAGCGGCCATCAGGCGATGGGACCACCGCGCCCCATGTCGTGCCCGGCGGGTCCGGCACGCCCGGCATCGCCGGCGCGTTGTCACCGGGCGTAAGGGCCAGCGCTGCGAGCACGCCTCCCCCCGCGCGCGGCTCGGTGAGCCGCGCGCCCGTCGTGATGCGGCGCCAGGCCCCGCCGGGGGGAGGCTCCCACCGCCACAGGTCGCTGCGCAGCTTCCAGCGATCGATGTAATCCAGCTGCGCGACGATCAACGTATCACCGAGCCAGTCGTAGCCCACCTGCGCCGTGACGCGGTGCGAACGGATGCTCCTGCCGGTTGCAAGATCCACCACGCGCAGCCGCCGCGCGCCGCGGCCGTCATCACCCAGGAAGGCGACGCTGCGCCCATCCGGAGCGACACGCGGTACCGGCTGGCTGCGCAGCGCGCCGGCGATCAGCCGGCTGCGCGTCTCCGGCTGTTCCGGCGCCGCGGCGGCGATTGCGCGCGTCCACTCGTCCGTCAGCGTCGCTCCAACCTGGCGCAGCGGGCGGCCCACGCGGAACGGAATCAACTGCCCTGCCGTCGCCTCGGCGAAGCGCGGCACGACGGAATCACCTGCAGTACCCGCCACATGCTCCCAGAACCGACTGCCGTAGGCATACGGAGCCAGCCCGCCCGGCCAACGCGTGAACAGGAGCGCATCCCAGGGCGAGCGCGCGCTCCCGGCCGCGCCATCGGCGGCGACCACCTGACGGTGGAAGCTGCCCTCCGCGCGGCCCCCGGCCGTGAAGCGGGTCTCGTAGTAGGTGGCGAGTCCCTCCACGACCCAGCTGGGTTGGTATTGGTTGGGAAACAGTCCGGGTGCGCGACCGAACACCGACTGCAGCACCTTCCACAATCCACGCGAGCGGTCGAGATGAAAGACGTGCGTCAGCTCGTGCACGATCACGAGCCGCCGCCAGCTGTCGTAGACGTCCAGGTCGGGGTCGGAGACCGGAGGCGCGAGCAGCACCGTGAAGCGGTTCGAGGGATAGGTGGTCGCAAACCCATTGGGCGTGTCCGCATCGTCGGCGAGCGTGAGATCGACGATCCCGCGCGGCGGGTGCAGCTCCGTGGCGAGCAGCGCATAGGCGCGCTCCGCCTCCGCCGCCGCCTCGACCGCGAGCGCGCGATAGGCGGGCCGAAAGTGAATGCGGAAGTGCGTGGAGTGGAGCGTGCGCCAGGGGCCGGACGGATCGACTTGGGCCGCGGCGCGCCCGGCGAGGAGGGCGATCGCCAAGAGCAGTGCGGCAACCCTCATCGAGCCATCTGTCTCAAGAACTCCTCGATCCCCCGCGCGATGCCGCGTGCGTAGCGCAGCTGGCCTTCCGGACTCCCGAGCATCGCCTCCTGCTCCGGGATCATCATGAACAGCCCCTCCGTCAGTGCCGAGGGCATCCACGGGTTGCGCACCAGGGCGTAGTCGCCGCGTCCCATGCCCAGGTCGCGCACTCCCAGCTCGGCGACCAGCGCGCGATCGAGCGCCCGCGCCAGCGCCGCGCTGCGCGGATGGAAGTAATAGACGCTCGTGCCGTTGTTGACGAACGGATTCACGCCATCGGGAAGCGCGTTCGCGTGAATCGAGACGAGCACGTCGGCGTCGTGCTGCTCGGCGAACCGGGTGCGGGGAAAGAGATCGACCGGGTTGGAGTCGGTGCGCGTCAGCAGCACCGTCGCGCCCGCACGCTCGAGCAAGGTCCGCGCCTGCAGCGCCACGGCGAGCGTCGCGACGGGCTCCCACAGCCCAGAGGGTCCCTTCGCGCCGATCGGCGGATGGCCGGGGTCGAGAACAATCGTTCGGCCCGCGAGCGGCCGGCGCGGGTCGATCGCCGGAGGGCGACGCACTTCGAGCAGCAGATCCCGACCGCTCCAGCGCGTGCGGTAGCCCCACACCGGTCCCGAGAGGGTGAGCGTGATCGTCACCTCGTCGGCGCTCGGTTGCGCGTAGCTCATGCGCGTGACGTACGGATCCGTGCCCCCGTGCTGCATCCAGTTGATGTCGGAGGCGACGCCATACAGCCGCAGCGTGAGGCTCCGGTCTCCTTCTTCCACCTGGAACGGCACGCGGGCGGGCAGCGGCACGCGCAACACCAGCGAACGCGCGTCAGCCACGGAGACCAGGCGGACGGAGCCCACCGTCCCGCCGGGCGGCGGCGTCCCAGGCGTGAGCGGGACGACATCGGCCGTGTTCACCCACGCGACCGCCCCCCGCGAGAGCTGCAGTCGAGTCTGGCCATTCCGGCGGCCCGACACGACGGACGTCGTCCCCAGTGGGAAGAACCAATTGTAGGTGCCGTACGGCACCGCCCTGCCCACCGTCAGGCTGTCGCTCTTTCCCGTATGCGCGGTGTCGTCATTGAGCACGATCACGGCGGGATGCCCGCGATCGAGGGTGTCCACGAACAACGGCCAGAAGGCGCGGGCGATGTCGGCGCCCACGACGGCTTCGACGATCGCGTCGCACAGCGGCTGGGCGGGCAGCCATCCCACGTAGCGACCGGCGGCGGGGGGCAGGCGATAGGTGGCGGTGTCGGTGCCGAACGCGCGCACGCCCCACGCGGGCTCGTCCGGTTGCGTATCGGGAACGAATGGGATCGAGACGCCGCCTTCCATTCGCAGTCGCACGGAGGCGCCCGGCGTGGCGCGCACCGAGAGCCGGATTCCTTCTCCCGCGGGAAAAACGAGTGTGTCGGTCGGCGCGAGGCTCGTCGTATCGATCCACGCCGCGGCACCGGGCGGCGGCCGGAATCGCGGCGCGATGCGCGCGACGAATGTGGTCTCGCGCCATTCGCTTCCCGCACCCGCGCGCGCGGCGATCTGGAACCGCGCGATCGTGTCATCGGGAAGCGGCACCCACGCGAGCCACGTTCCGCTCGGGTGCACGGGCACGGCCTGTCCATTGACGGTGAGCGCAGCGTCACCGCGGCCACGTCCCACGTTGCCGAACAGAAATACAGAGTCGTGCGACTGGATGGGCTCTGCGGTGTCGGGATAGATAACGTTGATGCGCAGCGGCTCGCGTGTGCTCGGGGAAGGAGGGGCGGACTCGCGTCGCGATGCGGCCGCGCACCCCGTGGCGGCGACGAGAAGCGCGGCGCGGACGAGTCGCATGTGGCGCAAGCTATCATTGAGCAATAGATTGGGCCACCTTACTTTATGGCCCTAGTGGAGCACCCTCGCGCGTGAGCACCTGCCAGTATTGCGGCCGCCAGAATGAGGCCGGCGCGCAATTCTGCACCGACTGCGGGAAGCCGCTGACCAAGGCGGCGGCCGCCCGGGCCGCCGTCGCCGCCGGTGGGGGGGGGAGTGGGGGTGTGGTTTCCCGCACGAGCGGACCACCCTCCCCGGACACTACCCAAGTCGATACCGCCCCCTGCCCCGTTTGTGGTTCGATCGTCGCCTCCTACGGCCCTGACCGCCGCTTCACGCTGGATAAACGCTCCGACCATTCGCTGACCTTGGTGCTGATCTCCGACATGGCGACCGAGGTGCAGCGCTTCGAGCGCAAGCACGCCTCGACGACGATCGGCCGGGCGGAAGGCGACATCCGGTTCCCGGACGACCCGTTCCTGTCGCCCCTGCACGCCAAGCTATCGTGGGAAGATGGCCGCCTCGAGGTTCGGGATCTGGGCAGCCGCAACGGCACCTGGGTGTTCCTCGAGGCCCCCTACCGGCTCGCGGACGGCGACCTGTTCCTCATCGGCTCCCAGGTGATCCGGTTCCGCCGCCTCGGCTACCCTGGGCCCCACGCTCCCGATGCGGACGCGACGAAACGCATGGGGAGCATGGTTCCGAGCGCCGACATCGCCAGTCTCACGCAGCTGCGCTCCGACGGCAGCTCACGTGACATGATCCAGCTGTCGCCGGGCCGCGACGTTCATATCGGGCGCGAGCGGGGCGACTGGATCTTCCCCTACGATCCCTCCATGAGCGCGCAGCACGCGACAGTGCGCTCCGAGGATGCCGACTTCGTGCTGCTCGACGATCACAGCCGCAACGGCATCGCGATCGCAGCCCGCGGGGCGATGCCACTACAGCACGGCTCCCGGATCATGGTGGGCGACAAGCTCCTGCGCGTCGAGCTGCCGACGTGAAGATCTGCCCCGTCTGCTCCACCGAGTACCCGGATGACGTGAAGTTCTGCCCAAACGACGGGCAGACGCTGCGGGCGGCGGCCCCCGCGGCGAACCTCGTCGGCCAGGTCGTAGCCGACCGCTATCACGTCGTGAAGAAGCTGGGCGAGGGCGGTATGGGCCAGGTCTACCTGGCCGAGCACGTGAAGATGGGACGGCGGAGCGCGATCAAGGTGATGAATCCGTCGATGGTGCATGATCCCGACGCGGTGGCGCGCTTCAATCGCGAGGCGTCGAACGCGAGCCGGATCACTCACCCCAACGTCTGCGCGATCTACGATTTCGGTGAGACGCCCGACGGACTCATCTACCTCGCCATGGAGTTCATCGAAGGCGAGCCGCTCACCGATCTCCTGGAGCGCGACGGCGCGCTGCCCGTACCGCGTGCCGCGAGCATCTTCCAGCAAACGGCCGACGCGCTGCAGGCGGCGCACGATCTGGGAATCGTGCACCGCGACTTGAAGCCGGACAACATCATGTTGACGCGGCGCAAAGGGGGCGGCGACACCGTCAAGGTGGTGGACTTCGGCATCGCCAAGGCGGTGGGAGGCGACCAGCCGGGCCAGCAGGTGACCAAGACGGGGCTGGTCGTGGGCACGCCGGAGTTCATGAGTCCCGAGCAGCTGTCGGGGGACGCGCTTGACGGCCGCAGCGATCTCTACTCGTTGGCGCTGGTGTTCTACCGGATGCTGAGCGGCAAGCTGCCGTTCGAGGCGACGACCGTTCAGGAAACGATGATCAAGCGGCTCACCGACGAGCCGATGAAGCTCGCCGAGTCGCGCCCCGATGTTTCCTTCCCGCCGGGACTGCAGGCGGTGCTCGATACCGCGCTCGCGCGCAGCCCCATAGATCGCTACCAGACGGTAGCGAAGTTCGCGGCAGACGTCGCCGCGGTCACCGGCGGCCGGGCGCCGACCGCCGCGGTGCCGCAGACGCGTGACGGTAGCAGCGACACCGCGGGGAAGACGCAGCTGCTCGACCCGTCCGCCGGCGCTACGCAGCGGATGTCGGGGAAACGCGCGCCGGGGGGGGGGGCGACCCCGCCGGCCAAGAAGCGATCGCTCGTTCCGGTGGCAATCGGCGCGGTCGTACTCCTCGCCGCGGGCGGCGCCGGCGCGGCCTACCTGAGCGGCGGCAGCAAGACCAACGGCAACCCGGTGGACACCAGTCGCGTGTCGCACGACACGGCAAAGACGGTCGCGAATCACGAGATTGTGAGGCCACCGGCAAACGCCGGCACGCCGACGCGGAGCCCGGGGGGCGGACTCTGGCACAGGTCGACAGCGCCGCGCTTGATAAGCAGCTGGGCGACATTCTGGATCTTGTTCTTGATCCGCAGACCCTTGCCACCGGCCGCCTGCGCGCCACCGCGATTTACGACAACGAGCGCGCCCCGGCGACGCGGCGCGCGCAGGCCGCTCTCATGGTAGCGCAGGCGTTCCTTCAAGAGTCGCAAACTGACCAGGCGTGCCGCTGGAACGGACACGCTCTGCGCCTAAAACCGACGAACGCTACGTGTCAGACCTTCAAGCGTGACCAGAGGTGCGAGTCCTAAGCATGTTCGGACGCTCCTCCTCCAAGCCCATCCGCGTCGAGGTCTTCGGCAAGACCGACCTCGGACGCACGCGGGACCACAACGAGGACCGCTTCCTCGTCGCGGACCTGACCCGCCGGACGGCATCGTTGCAGCCCCAGGTGCGCCAGCACGACATCGGCGAGCGGGGGTCGCTGTTCGTCGTCGCCGACGGGATGGGCGGCGCCGCGGCGGGCGAGCTGGCCAGCGAGATGGCGACGGACATCATTTACGCGCACCTCGTAAAGACCTGGAATGCGGAAGAAGAACTCACGCCGCAGCGTTTCGCGTACCGACTGAAAGAAGCGGTGGAAGTCGCGAATTCGAGCATCCACGCGCACGCCAAGGCCCACCCCGAAGTGCGCGGCATGGGAACGACGACGACCGCCGCTGGCGTCCTCGGCGACCATCTCTACCTCACCCAGGTGGGCGACAGCCGGGCATACCTGATCCGCGGCGGCGAGGCGCATCAGATCACGAAGGACCAATCGCTGATGCAACGGCTGGTCGAAGCGGGTGAGCTGACCGAAGAGGAAGCGGCGCACAGCGAACGCCGCAACATCATCCTCCAGGCGCTCGGGCCAGACCCCAAGGTCAAGGTCGATCTCACGCACCAGGAGGTGCGCCGTGGCGACGTCCTTGTCCTCTGCTCGGACGGGCTCTCCGGCCAAGTAAAGAAGGAAGAGATCGCGAAGATCGTCACCTCGGCGCCCGAATTGAGCGCCGCCTGCGAACAGCTGGTCGCGCTCGCCAACGAGCGCGGCGGCCCCGACAACATCACGGTGGTCATCGCCCGGTTCGACGGTGACGGCCTGCGTTTCGCGGTGGCCGGACAACAGGAGGAAGTGGGTCACCAGGTCTACCCGCTCATCGACACCGAGACGAGCACGGAACCGGTGCCCGTGTACAAGGGCAGCCCGCCCCCGGTGCCGAACAAGGAAGCCCGCGGCCGGATGAGGACCGCCGTTCTCGCCGCGCTCGCCGTCACCGCCGCCCTCGTCTGGTACCTCACCCGGAAGCAGTGAAAGCCCAGTTCAAATTCCTCTCCGGCGCCCGGGCGGGGCAGATCGAGGCCTTCCGCAAGGGCTACATCGGCCTCGGCCGCCATCCGCTGTCCGACGTGCGGTTCGACGCCGAACGCGATCTCGACGTGTCCTCCCGGCACGCGGCCATCGTCCGCAAAGCCGAGGGATTCGTGCTGCAGGACCTCGGCAGCCGCAACGGCACATTCGTCAACGGCCGGCGCATCAGCGGCGACACCGTGCTCACGGATGGGGACGTCATCGGCTTCGGAGCGAACGGCCCGGCGCTCGAGTTTCAGGCGATCGAGGTGGACATGGACACGCCGGCGACGGCGGCCGCCGAAGGGATGGCCCAGCGCGCCTCGACGCCGCGCGACGTCATTCGGGCGACCCCCCCGCCCGCCGCCGCGGCTTCCTCCCAGTTCCCCCAGGCGCCGGCCCGGCGCAGCACGGGGGTACGCATCGCGGTCGAGGTGGCACGCCAGACGGCGCAGCTACGCCACACCACCAAGATCCTGATCATCCTGCTGCTCATCGCCGGGACGGGCTTCACCTGGCTGCAGTGGGACGGTCGGCGGCGCGCGCGTAACCTGATCCATCTACAGGCGCGGGCCGACAGCCTGATGATCGAGGCGCGGGAGATATCCTCGCATTTCCGCTCCGAGCTGCTGGGGGTGCGGGATGC
>Ga0209220_1000106_pt1 | contig 39583 bp, 39 predicted proteins | sample BlaSpr_A8_OM3_M3_FD_187984 | JGI IMG/M metagenome (GOLD analysis project Ga0209220, IMG submission 187984) | Forest soil microbial communities from Thunder Bay, Ontario, Canada - Black Spruce, Ontario site 2_A8_OM3_M3 (SPAdes) (version 2) | ecosystem: Environmental > Terrestrial > Soil > Boreal... | reverse complement strand
CCGATCTAGCGTTATTCGCGGAAATCGCATCCATCGGCGGCGTCGTGCAGGGAATCGAAACGGGGTGGTTCCAGCGCCAGATCGCGCGGTCGGCGGCGGCGTTCCAGCGGCAGGTCGAAGCGGGTGCAAGAATGATTGTGGGCGTCAACGAATTCATGTCCGAGGACGATCACCCCGTGGAGATCCTCAAGGTCTCGAACGACGCCGAAGACGGGCAGCGGCGCCGCATGGCCCGCCTCCGCGCCGAGCGTGACAACGCACTGGTCGAGCGCCGCCTCGAGGCATTGCGCCAGGCGGCCGAAGCCGACCACAACGTGATCGGGCCCATGCTCGACTGTGCTCGCGCCTACAGCACGCTGTTTGAGATCCGCCACGCGCTCGAACGCGTGTGGGGCGCGTACCGCGAACCGGTCTTCTTCTAGTCCCATGAGCGCCCTCTCCCCCCCGACGGCAGTCACCGAGCAGGACATTCGCGCCGCGGTCCACCGGCTGGCGGCGATCGAGCCGGGCCCCTACTGGGTGGTGACGTGCTACCTGAAGCTCGAGCCGCGCGACCGCACCCGCGGCAAGTACCTCATCAAGATGAAGAACCGCGTGAAGGAAGCGGCCGCGGCGCTCTCGCGTCAGTCGCTCGCCCACGCGGATCGTGAGGCGATCGCCACCGATCTGGAGCGGGTACTGGACTATCTCGATGACCCCGGTCACCTGCCACACACGCGTGCCATCGCGATCTTCGCGTCCCAGGGACTCGATCTGTTCGAGGCGGTGCCGCTGCCCCACGTGCATAGGTCCCGCCTCGCCGTGGAGCACGAACCGCTGGTGCGTGAGCTCGTCGCGCTCGACGAAGAGTTCGGCACGATCCTGGTGGTGGTGTACGATCGGACCGCGGCCCGCTTTTTTGAGGTCACGGCGTACGACTGCGTGGAGCTGACCGCGCTCGCGGGGATCGGCGCGTCGCGGTCGGGCAAGTTCCATGGCTCCAAGCAGCGGCAGGTAATGGCGCGCGCCGGGACGCCGTCCGGAAGCGCAGGCGAGCACAACTATCACATGCGCATCCGGACTGAGAAGCAGCGCTTCTACGCCCAGATCGCAGACCGGGTCTTCCAGATTCACCGCCAGCGCCCCCTGGCGGGCCTCCTGGTCGGGGGCGTGGGCGTGGACGCCGGCGCCGTCATTCCGCATCTCCACAGCTACGTCCACGATCTGGTGATGGGAGTCGTCAAGCTCAATTCCAAGAAGACGACACCGGCGGAAGTGCGAGAAGCGGCGCTGGCGCTCCGGGAGGAACGGGAGCGGGCTTGGGAACGCGCGCACGCAGATGCCGTGAAAGAGGGCGTGCCGGAGGGATGGGCGGTGAACGGCGTGGATCCCACCCTCAAGGCGCTGTCGCGGGGGCAGGTGCGTACCCTCTTGGCCGATGGCCAGGACGACGATCTCCGCATCGACGACGCGGTGGAAGACGCCCTGCGTCAGCGCGCCCAAGTGGACGTCCTGTACGACGAGAGAGCGCGCCGGGTCGTGGACGGACTGGCCGCGCTGCTCCGCTTCCGCCGCTGATGACTGCGCGTCGCCGTCCGATCCGGATCCTTGTCGCCAAGCCCGGACTCGACGGGCACGATCGGGGCGCCAAGGTCGTCGCGGCGGCGCTGCGCGACGCCGGCATGGAGGTCATCTACACCGGGTTGCACCAGACGCCGGAGATGATCGCCCAGGCAGCGATCCAGGAGGATGTGGACGTCGTCGGGCTCTCGATCCTGTCGGGCGCCCACATGACACTGTTTCCCCGCGTCCGCAAGCTGCTCGACGCCGCCGGCCGCCAGGACGTGCTGCTCACCGGCGGTGGAATTATCCCAGCTGAAGACATGACGGCGCTCGAAGGGCAGGGGACCGGCAAGCTTTTCGGTCCCGGCACACCGACGTCGGATCTCATCAAGTACATCGAGGAGTGGGCGGCGGAGCACGTCGCCGCGTGAGTCGCCTCAAGACGCTGGGTGACGAGTACCGCAAGCTCCGCGCGCGCCTCGAACAGGGAGGCGGGCCGGAGCGGATCAAGCGCCAGCACGATCAGGGGAAGCTCACCGCCCGCGAGCGCATCACCACCTTGCTCGATCCCGAGGCTCCCTGGGTCGAGATCGGCCTGCTCGTCGCGTGGGACCAGTACGACCAGCAGGCACCTGCCGCCGGAGTCGTCACAGGTCTGGGACGCGTGGGCGGGCGCCCCGTCGTGGTCGTCGCCAACGACGCGACCGTGAAGGCGGGGTCGTGGTGGCCCGAGACGATCAAGAAGATCCTCCGCGCCCAGGAGATCGCGATGCGCCAACGCATCCCGATCATCTACCTGGTGGACTCCGCCGGGGTGAATCTCCCCTACCAGGGCGGCGTGTTTCCCGGTCAGTACGGCGCGGCACGGATCTTCTACTACAACTCGATCATGCGACGCTATCTCAAAGTCCCGCAGATCGCCGCCGTGATGGGGCAATGCATTGCCGGAGGCGCGTATCTGCCGGCCCTGTCCGACGTGATCTTCATGGTCGAGGGCACGTCGTTCATGGGTCTGGGCGGGCCGAACTTGGTCAAGGGCGCCACGGGGCAGGTGGTCGACGCCGAATCGCTGGGCGGCGCCACGACCCACACGGCGGTGAGTGCGGTCGCGCATTACCGCGCCAAGAACGACAACGAATGCCTCGCCCGCATCCGTGAGTATGTGGCCCGGCTCCCCCACGGCCCGCCGCCGCGGCGCACCTACCCGGCACCGAAGCGCGATCCCAAGGAGCTCTACGATCTGATCCCTGCCGATCATCGCATGAGCTACGACGTGCGCGCGGTGCTCGAATGCCTCCTCGACGCGGGACGTTTGGACGAGTTCCAGCCCGATGTCGCGCCCGAGATGATTTGTGGGCACGGCGCCATCGAGGGCCGGCAGGTGGCCGTGATCGCCAACTCCCGCGGCGTGATCAAAAGCCAGAAGAAGGGCGCGGCACCGAAAATTGGAGGGATCATTTATACCGAGAGCGCGGAGAAAGTGGCCTACTTCATCGAGAACGCCGATCGCGAGCGGCTGCCATTGCTCTTCATCCAGGACGTCTCCGGCTTTATGGTCGGGACGGAGGCCGAGCACTCGGGCATCATCCGGGCCGGTGCGCGCTTCGTGGAAGCCATGGCGACGGCGACCGTCCCCAAGCTGGTCCTCACCGTGAATCACGCCTCAGGCGCTGGCTACTACGCGATGGCGGGACAAGGGTTCGACCCCGACTTCATTGTGTCGTGGCCAACCGGCCGGATGGGCGTCATGGAGGGAGAGTCGGCGATCCAGGCGGTCTACGGTGCCGATGCCACGAAGCCCGATAACGCCGCCGCGGTCGACAGCATGCGGGCCGACTACGAGCAACAGCTCGATGCCAAGTTCGCCGGGGCCCGCGGCTTCGTGGACGCCATTCTGACGCCTGAGGAGACGCGCGACACCCTCGCGTTCCTGTTGGAAGTGTCCACGGAGTTCACCGGCCCACATCTCGGAGTCTTTGCATTGCCGAGTCTCTCATGAAGCGGTCCCTCCTCTCCGTTCTCGTCGCTCTCGCGACCGCCTGTGCCAGCAGCAAGGCGGGCCCCCCCACCGGACCGACGCCCGAAAAAAAGCGCGCCCCCCCCGGCACCCCGGGAACGGTCAATGCGTCCCCGGCGCCCACACCCCCGACGCAGGCGGACGGGAGCCGCACACCGCAGCCGGCCGTGGAGCCGCCGGTGGCGTTCATGCTTGGCCTCATGCCGCTGAAAAGCACCGGTGTCGACGTCTTCCGCACCGCCCACCCCAATTACGATGGCCGCGGTGTGTTGATCGCCATTCTCGACAGCGGGCTAGACCCCGGCGTCCCGGGGCTCATCACGACCAGCACCGGCGCCCCCAAGGTGATCGAGCTGCGCGACTTTTCCGGTGAAGGCCGCGTCACGCTGGCGCCGTTCGCCGAGCCGACGGAGAGCGAGATGCACGGTGCCGCCCGGATCGGCCGGCTGACGACCGCAACGACGTGGTATCGGGGCGTGTTTCGCGAGCTGCCGCTGGGCCGGCCGCCGGCCGGCGACGTCAACGGGAATGGCCGCAACACGGATATCTTCCCCGTTGTCGTGGTAAAGGCGTCAGATGGGTGGGTGGCGTTTATCGATACGAACCTCGACGGCTCGTTCGAAGACGAGATGCCGCTGCATGACTACCGGCAGGGCCGCGAGACGATCGCGCTGGGCACGCGGCCGCTCACACTGGTCGCCAACTTCAACGAGCGGGATGGCGTACCCACGCTGGATCTCTTCTTCGACACGTCGGGACACGGGACCCACGTCGCCGGCATCGCCGCCGGGTACAACCTGTTCAACGTGACCGGTTTTCACGGCGTGGCGCCGGGCGCGCAGCTCATCGGACTCAAAATCGCCAACAACGCGCGCGGCGGCGTCAGCGTGCACGGCAGCATGATGCGCGCGATCGACTACGCGGCCCGCTTCGCCGCGCAACGTAACCTGCCGCTCGTGCTGAATCTGAGCTTCGGCGTGGGCAACGAGCATGAAGGGCGGGCCGTGATCGATTCGATCGTGGACGCGTTTCTGCTGACGCATCCCGAGGTGGTGTTCGCGATCAGCGCGGGCAACGACGGCCCCGGACTCTCGACGATGGGCTTCCCGGGCTCGGCAGACTTGGCCCTGTCGGTCGGCGCGACGTACCCGGGGGTCTTCGCCCAGGCGCCCAAGCCGGGTGTCCCGCCCGCTCGCGACGTGCTCGGGTGGTTCAGCGCCCGCGGCGGGGAGCTCGCCAAACCGGACATCGTCACGCCCGGCGTCGCGTTCTCGACCGTACCGCCGTGGGCGACGGGCGGGGAGATCAAGGGCGGCACCAGCATGGCCGCGCCACACGCGGCCGGCCTCGTGGCGTGCCTCGTGTCGGCCATGGCGCAAGAAGGACGGCGCACCAGCGCCGCGGAGCTGATCCAGGCGTTGCGCGTGTCGGCACATCCGTTCAGCGGGGCCCGCATCGTGGATCAAGGGGCGGGAACGCCGGTCCTCGAGCTGGCCTACCAGTGGCTGAAGGCGGGGCACCAGGGCTCCACCTACGGAATCCACGCGACGACCGGGGCGTCGGCCGCGTACCGGCGTAACGGACTCGCGGGCCCCGCGGATACCCTCGAGACGTTCGCGGTGCGGCATCTCACCGGACTGCGGGCGGCGCAGTTCGTCTTGCGCGCCGATGTTGCGTGGCTCGGGGTCGAGGACACGGTGGACGCGGCCCCGCGCGTGACGCAGATCCCCGTGCGCTATCGGCGCAGCGCCCTCATGACGCCCGGGGTATACGTGGGAACGGTGACGGCGCTCAACCCCCGCGATACGCTGGCGGGCCCGCTATTCACACTCGTCAATACCGTGATCGTGCCCCTTGACCTGGCGTCGAAACCGCTCTTCGACGAACGCCGGGCCGTGGGACCCGCGGCCGTGCAGCGCTACTTCCTGCGGGTCGCGCAGCCGGGCGCGACGCTGCGGGCGACGGTGACCGTGCCCGACTCCCAGTCGCAGCAAGCGACGGTGCGTCTCTACGAGCCGAACGGTGCGCCCGCACGATCCGCGCCCCAGGACGTCGACATCGGGGGACGCGACGACCCGGGCACCGCGGTCGTCACCGTCCGCGGTGAGGATCTCGTGCCGGGGGTGTACGAGCTCGACGTGATCGCGCCACCACTTGCCGCCGTCACCGCGACCGTGCGCGCTGATCTCGGGCCCGTGGCCCTCACCGCCGTAACCGCAGGCAGTGCGAGTCTCGAGGCATCCAGCGTGCTGCCCGGGTCCGGAACGGTGACGGGGGAGGTTATCCACCGGCTCGTTGGCGCGGAGCGAACCTATACGGTCGCGGGTCGGGGGCAGCCCGCCGAGACCTTACTCGTGCGAGCCCCCGCGTGGACGAAGCGCGTGGAGGTGGACGTGGACCTGTCGCCTGACCTATGGGACGAGCTCACGGATTTCAGTGTCACGGTATACGACTCCACTGAACAGCAAGTGCGGGGGGGCAACGAGGCGGTGAACTACGCGTTCGGGCGGTTGAGCTTCGCGCTCCCCGATTCGCTCGCCGGCCGCTTGCTCACCGTGGAGCTGTATCCCGCGTTTGCGCGCATCGCCGCCCACCCGTGGCGCGGCACCGCCCGCATCCGCTTCCTCGGCCCCGACGAGCCGGTTGGGGAGGGCGGCGAGATCGCAGTCGTCGCGGGTGGGCGTGTCGCGGTGAAGGTGCCGGCTGCCCCGGCCCTGGAGCTGCCGGATGGGTTCGGCGCCTTGATTGAGACACGCGTCTCGACCCAGGCCGGCGCCGTGGCGGCGCGGCGCAGTACAGTACCAGGCGGCGCGCGGTGAGCGCTGCGCGGGCGAACGGCGTCCGGATCGCGGCCGGGCAGGGATTCTGGGGAGATTGGCTGGAAGCGCCGTACCGCCAGGTGACGGGCGGGCCGGTCGACTACCTGATGATGGACTATCTCGCCGAAGTGACGATGTCCATCCTGCAAAAACAGAAATCCCGCGATTCGTCGCTCGGGTACGCGACCGACTTCGTGACGCAAATGCAGCGGATTCTTCCCACCGTGATCGAGCGGGGCATCAAGGTCACGGCCAACGCGGGCGGCGTGAACCCGCGCGCCTGCGCCGACGCCGTCGCCACCGTTACGAAGCAGCTCGGGTTCGAAGGCAAACTCACAATCGGCGTCGTCACCGGGGACGATCTGCTGGGCCGTCTGGATGGGTTGATCGCGCGGGGGCACCAGCTCAAGAACCTCGATACCGGCCGTCCGCTGCGCGACGTGCGGGATCGCGTGCTCGCGGCGAACGCCTACCTGGGCGCGGCCCCGGTCGTGGAGGCGTTGCGACGCGGCGCCCAGGTCGTTATCACGGGACGCGTGACCGATACCGGCCTCACACTGGCGCCCCTGATGCACGCTTTCGATTGGGCGCCCGATGCCTGGGACCTGATCGCGGCGGGCACGGTGGCGGGGCATATCATCGAGTGCGGCGCCCAGGCGAGCGGCGGCAATTGCCTCATCGATTGGGAGCAGATCCCCGATCTCGCCAACGTCGGCTACCCGATCGTGGAGGCGCGGCCCGACGGGACGTTCGACATCGTCAAGCATCCCGGCACCGGCGGCCGCATCAGCGTCGCCGGAGTCACCGAACAGCTCGTTTACGAGATGGGCGATCCGCGCGACTACATCACGCCCGACGGCGTGGCGGAATTCACGAGCATCCGGCTGGCTCAGGCGGGGAAGAATAGGGTGCGCGTATCGGGAGTCAGAGGCAAGCCCGCCACGGACAAGCTCAAGGTGTCGATCGCTTACTTCTACGGCTACAAGGCGGTGGGGACGCTCGTCTACGCCTGGCCCGACGCACTGAAGAAAGCCCAGGCGGCCGATCGCATCTTGCGGCAGCGGCTCAAGGACCTGAAGCTGCGGTTCGAGGCGATCCACACGGAGTTCGTCGGGGCCAACGCGACGCACGGAGCCCTGGCCCTGAACGAGCTCGATCCGGCTCAGATTCCCGAAGTGCAGCTGCGGATCGGAGTGCGGGCGCCGGACAAAGCGCCTGTGGATCGCTTCACGCGCGAGATTGCGCCGTTGATACTGAACGGTCCCCCCAGTGTGACGGGATTCGCGGGGGGACGGCCCAAGCCGGAAGAGATCGTGGCGTACTGGCCGGCGCTGATCGACAAACGAATGGTCGAGCCATCGGTGGAGCTGGTCGAAGCATGAAACGGCGCCTACTCGATCTGGCCCACGCCCGGTCGGGCGACAAGGGCGATACGGCCAATGTTGGCCTGATTGCGCGCAAGCCCAAGGACTATCCCCTGCTGGTGAAACACGTGACGGCGGCGCGCGTGGCGCGGCATTTTAAGGGCATGATCAAGGGACCGGTTGAACGCTTCGAGCTGCCCAATCTCCACGCCCTCAACTTCCTGCTGCATGGTGCCCTCGATGGAGGCGGAACGATCTCGCTCAAGACGGACGCGCAAGGGAAGGTCTTCTCGACCGCGCTGCTACGGATGGAGATCGAGGTGAAGCGGTGAGCCCCGCCCCCGCCGATCACGTTCTGGTCAGCGTGGCTGCCGGCGTCCTCACGGCGACGCTGAACCGGCCCGATAAGCGGAACGCGATCGATACTGCGATGATCGACGCGCTGCTCGCTGCCCTCGAGCGTGCCGATCTGGATGGGGACGTGCGGGTCGTGGCCGTGCGCGGCGCGGGGCAGGACTTCTGCGCCGGGATGGATCTGCACGAGCTCTTGGCGTCAGCGGATCACAGCACGGAGCAGAACCGGCAGGCCGCGCTCCACTTCGCGGGCATCTTCGTACGCATGCGCCGGCTACCCAAACCGGTCGTTGCGCTCGTGCAGGGGCGGGCACTGGCCGGCGGTTGCGGGGTCGCCACGGCGTGCGACCTGGTGCTGGCCGCGGAGTCGGCTCAGTTCGGGTATCCCGAGGTGCAGCGCGGATTCGTTCCCGCCATCGTCATGACGATGCTGCGGCGGGCGGTGGGGGAGAAGGTCGCGTTCGATCTCGCGGCCACCGGCCGCCTCCTGAACGGCAGCGAAGCGGCCGCGGTGGGACTCGCGTCCCGGGTCTATGAGGACCTCGATTTCGAGGAGCAGGCCGGCAAGGTGTTGCGTATCCTGGCCGACGTGAGCCCGTCGGCGCTCGCATTCACCAAACAGCAGTTCTACCAGCTCGACGGTCTCGACTTTGAAGCGGGGCTGCGGCTCGGCGCAGACGTGAACGCCGTGAGCCGCAGTACGCCGGACTTCCGCGCCGCGCTGACGGCGTTTCTCAAAAAGTGATTAGCTTGTGTGTATAGACCCCTAGAGGATGCCATGCGCAATCTGAACGTCCCGATGTACGATCCGGAGATGGTCCGCCCGATGCGGGAAGAGCTCACCCGTCTGGGCTTCGAAGAGCTGCGGACCCCCGATGAAGTGGATGCGGTGCTAACCCGTGAGCGAGGGCCCACGCTCGTCGTAGTGAATTCGGTGTGCGGTTGCGCGGCCCGCAACGCGCGCCCGGCGGCGGCCTTGGCCGTCCAGCACGCGCGCCGTCCGGCACGGCTGGTGACGGTGTTCGCCGGCCAGGATGCCGACGCCACTGCCCGGGCCCGGAGCTATTTCACCGGCTACGCGCCCTCGTCACCGCAAATCGCGCTGCTCAAGGACGGGGAGGTCGCTTTCATGCTGGAGCGGCGCAACATCGAGGGCCGGAACGCGCGCGACATCGCGGCCGACCTGACCGCCGCGTTCGACCGCCACTGCTAACGACCCGTCAAGACGACAAACCGCCCGGCGCGGGTTGGCGCGCCGGGCGGTGCGGTTCAGTACGGCGGTGCGGCTAGAGGATCTTACCGCGCCGCACGCGGAAGTCGACGATCTGCTGCGTCCAGCTCCACAAAGAGTCCTGCTGCTCCAGCGCGACGCCCTGCACCTCGTGGCGGCGCCAGCCGGCCATCACCTGTTCGTCCTGCGTCCAGATTTTCACCCGGTTGCGCGGCACGAGGCGCTCCCAGTTCTGCGCCACCGTCGGTTGGGCGTACAGCAGTCGCACGGTGACATTGCGCGACAGGTATTCGATCGGGCTGACATCGATCTTGGCATAGAGCTGAGCAGGTGGCAGGCGCCCCGCACCGGGGAAGTCGGGGACGCCGTCCGAGAACAGGACGATGTTGAGGGGTGCCAGCACGAGGTTTTGCCGCTTGATGTGCACGGCGGTCCGCTGGAAAAAGGAGTTGAAGTCCGTGATCGGATCTTCTTCTGGGAACCAGCGACGCAGGTCCGCCTCGATCTGCTCCGGTGTCCTCCCCGTCAGGTCCTGAATGGGGTGGAAAGTCTTGGGCTGCCCGACTCGCTCGCCGCCCAGTGAGCCAACGAAGACGTCGGTGGCTTGCTTCAAGCCGCCTAGCGCGTTGACATGGGCGTAAATGTAGAGCGACGCGAAGCGCAACGCGGGGTCGAACTGGCCGCTTTTCCGGAACGAGCCGGAAATGTCGAGACCCACGACGAGCGTCGAGCGCGGCGGCGGCGAATTCGCCTGCGGCTTGCACGCAACCAAGCCGAGGAGGAACAGTCCCGCGATGGCTCGCTTCATCGGGCCACCTCGCCGCTGACCCGAGCCGGGAAATGCGACGCGGCCATAACGTCGTCGATCGACTTGAAGGGCAACGTGAAGTGGCCGCGGCCCGTGAACACGACGAAGGCAAAGTTGAGTCCCGCCGCAACCACTTGGAGCACCGGCAGCGACATGAGCTCGAATAACTCGCGGGATTCCTTGCGGAACCACTCGCGCTCGGCTTTGAGCGCCGCAATCGGACCACGCCAGAAGTCCCCGATCGCCGACGCGTGCGAGACCGCTGCGCCATGCTCCTGGCCAAACGCCTGCCGTCCCAGCAAGCCGATCATGGCCGGGGCACCGAAGCGCCCGAACAGGAACCAGGTCATGCCGCGCACGCCGACCCAGCCGAAGAAGGCGAGACCGATCGTGCCGAACACGCCCAGCTGGATTCCTTGCTGTGCGAGCCACGGCGTCATCGCGTCGACCAGCTCGCGATAGAGGAAAAGCACCTCGAACATCGCGACCGCGATCTCGACCAGGACCATGAATACGATATTGCCGGTCTGACGCGCCTTGATGGCGTCGTTCAGCACCTGGATGCACGCGAAGCTGCCGGCGATGATGATCGCGAGGAAGATCCAGAGGATGAGGACGAGCGCGAACGCATTGACCTCATAGCCCGTGAGGTCGGCCAGCAGCTCGCTCATCGTCGGGCGGAGCGTGAAGGTGAAGATCGTCGCCTCGACCGCCGACCAGACGAGCAGCAGGAAGAAGGCCGGCCACGGAACGCCCGGACGGCGCGAGGTCGCGTCGAGGACCGCGAGCGGCGAGGTGACCGCGCCCTTGAGGGTCCCCCAGACGAGCTGGACGGCCGCCTTGATCAGGCCCCACACCCAACCCAGGAGCACGATGAGGAAGCGCACTAGGCCGGCCCAGTAGAACCACACCATGCGCAGCGCGTCCCACCAGGCCATCAACACCGACTGAAGCAGCGTCACCGAGCGCGCCAGGCGGAAGGGAATCGTGTACAGAGCGACCATCGTGCCCCAGATCCCGGCGATCAGCGCCGCGGCGGGGAGGAGCAGGAGGATGGCGCTGCCGGCCAGACTCCAAAACGTTTGGCCCCGGAGCACGAAACCGATGACCCGTGCCTGGAACGGAACGATCCACGCGAGCCCAGCCATCACCCAGTCGAACAACTGCGACAGGATGAAGCTCCATTGCTGGGTCTGCGCGGTGGTCACGGCAACGATGGAGTCTTGCATATGCCTGGGGCCTCCCTGGGGTGAGACGGCGATGCCGACGCCCCCCGGCAAGGGGGATCCGGCGGCCCCATTGTTATAAACGGAACCCGACAAGTCAAGAAACAACGGGGTGACGGGCGTCACGGACCGCACGCGACTTGCGCAAAACGCCCGCGCAGAGCTACTCATCTGGTGTGTCGGATGACCCGAAGCGGCTGATCGTCGTCGGCGACCGCGTGCTCATCGCGCCCGCCGAGGGTGAGGAGCGCACGACGGTCGGGCTCTATCTCCCTCCGACGGTGCTCGAGGGCCGACAGGTGCAGGAAGGCCGGATCGTCGCCACCGGGCCGGGGACGCCCATGGCCGAACCTGCCAGCATGGATGAGGAACCCTGGAAGATCCACGGCCCCGACGTGAAGTACCTACCGATGCAAGCGGAACTGGGCGATTACGCGCTGTTCTTCCGGAAAGCCGCCGTCGAGATCACATTCGAGGGCAAGACGTACCTCGTAGTGCCACAGGCGGCGATTCTCGTTCTCGTGCGAGGTGGAGGCGGAGGAGCGGCGAGTCATGGCTGACATCGGCTGGGCACGCAGTCGCGGCAATCGCGCCGAAGGGCAGGGTATGCGCCGCGGGGCGTGGTACCGCGTCGTCGAGGATCCCAAGAAGGATTACGTCGTGCTGGACGTGCACCACGTGGAGATCCGGATCCCCCGCGCCGATCTCGAGATCCGCGGGGAGCGGCCCACGGCGTGGAGCGTCGTGCGCCAGCCCTACCTCGTGTGTCCGGGATGTCACTCCCGCTCCGTGATTGCCGAGGGGGTGCGGGATGCGAAGTGCGCCGAGTGCGGGCGCAGCTACCCGATCGACTGGAAGGACGCCGGCTAGGCTTCTGGCGGGACGTAGGGCGCCGGCTGTGGGGTCTTTAGCTCCGGATTCTCTTGCCTGGCGCACAGATGCTCGAGCAGCTCGATCTGCCGCTTCTGGATGTGCCACAGCTCGTGCCACTGCTTGAATCGCAATGAGTCCATCTTGTCGTGCAGGTCCCGGATTTCGATCTCCGCCATCAGATTGATTTCGTAGTCCTGCTGGGCATGGATCCTGTCCTTCTCTGACTGGCGGTTTTGGCTCATCATGATGACCGGCGCTTGCAGGGCGGCGAGCGTAGACAGCACCAGGTTCAAGAGAATGAATGGGTAGGGATCGAAGGGATGTCTCGCGAGCACCCATGCGTTCACGACCATCCAGACCACCAGGACTCCCCCGAAAATCCCGATGAACGGCCAGCTGCCGCCAAAGCGTGCCACGCGGTCGGCCACGTGCTGGCCGAAGGTCATCCCCGCATCGAAGTCCCGGTGCACCACCTTACTCACTCGACCGCGTCGCGTGATTTTCGAGACGACGGCGTGCTCGATGTCCGATAGCTTCCGGTACTCGGCTTCGAGATAACCGACGAACTTCTTCGCCCGGTACTGCTCCAGACAATTCGGGCAGATTCCCCGCTTCGCGTCCCAGTCTGGACGATCCAGCCGGATCAGATCAAGGATGCGGTCTTCCAGTTTTTGCGGCGACGCCAGCGTGCGTCCTTCGACCGACGTGCCACAGAGCGAGCAATTCACCTTGGCCATTGCGAGCGCCTCCTAGGGCGTAGTCGAGCGCTGGGGAGCAGGGGGGGCAGGGGGGGCAGGGGGGGCAGGGGGCAGGACCATGTGCAGATTGCGCACAAGAAACGCCCACCGATCGGTTTGCTCTTCGATGATCTTGGCAGTGGGCTTGCCGGCGCCATGCCCAGCCTTGGTTTCGATACGGATCAGCACCGGCGCGGGGCCGGCCTGCGCCGCCTGCAGCGCGGCGGCGTACTTGAAGGAATGCCCGGGCACCACGCGATCATCGTGGTCGGCGGTGGTGATGAGTGTCGCGGGATACTGCGTCCGCGGCTTGAGATTCTGCAGCGGCGAGTAGCGATAAAGGAACGGGAACTGCCCCACGCTGTCCGCCGAGCCGTATTCCGTGACCCACGCCCAGCCGATCGTGAATTTGTGAAACCGTAGCATGTCCATCACCCCGACGGCCGGGACGGCCGCGCCGAACAGCTCCGGGCGCTGATTCAGCACCGCGCCCACCAAGAGCCCACCGTTCGAGCCGCCCCCAATCGCGAGCTTTGGGGGCGAGGTGTACCGCTCCGCGATCAAGTACTCGGCGGCCGCAATGAAGTCGTCGAACACATTCTGCTTGCGCTCGAGCATGCCCGCCTGGTGCCACTCCTCCCCGTACTCGGCCCCACCGCGGAGAATCGGCTGCGCGTATACCCCACCCATCTCGAGCCAGGCGAGCACCCCGATCGAGAACCCGGGCGTGAGATTGACGGTGAATCCGCCGTAGCCATACAGGTACGTCGGGTTTGAGCCGTCCTTCTTGAGGCCCTTCTTGTAGGTGAGGAACATCGGCACGCGCGTGCCGTCCTTGCTGCGATAGAACACCTGGACCGTCTCGTAGACCGACGGATCCAACGCGATCTCGGGCGCTTTGAAGATGCTCGAGCGTCCCGTCGTGAAATCGTGCCGGAAGATCGTCGTGGGGTACAGGAACGACGTGAACGCGTAGAACATCTCGGTATCGCGCCGCTCGCCGCTGACCTGCACGATCGAGCCGAGCGTGGGGAGTGGGACTTCGCCGAGCGGCTTCCCCTCCAGCGCGAAGAGCCGCAGCTGCGAGTAGGCGTCATGAAGGTAGCGGGCGACGAACGTGTTGTGGATGATCTGCACGCCCTCGAGCACGTCGGGCGCCTGCGGAACGACCTCGCGCCAGCTGGCTCGCTCGGGCCGGCGCGTGTCCACCGCGATGATGCGCTTGCGGGGAGCGTCCTGATCGGTCGAGAAGTAGAAGACGGGACCGTCGTTCCCCACGAACTCGTAGGCGGCGTCGAAGTCGTCGAGCAGATGCACGACCGGTGCCTCGAGCTTGGGGCGTTTGGCGTCGCCCAGGTCCTGATAGTAGACCCGGTTGCGCCGGTCGGTGCCGAGCCAGACGGAGTAGACCGCGTAGCGACCGTCGGCGCTCACCTCGACCCCAAAGCCCCAATCGGGGTGATCGGGCCGCTCATAGATCAAGCGGTCGGCCGACTGGTCCGTGCCGAGGCGATGGAAGTAAACCTTCTGATCACGGTTCACATCGAGTAGCGGATCGGCGCCGGCGGCGGGCTCGGGATAGCGACTATAGAAGAATCCCAGTCCATCGTGCGTCCATGCGGCGCTGGAGAACTTGATCCACTTCAGACGGTCGCTGCGGTCCTGCCGCGTGGCGACATCGCGCACGTGAAATTCCTGCCAATCCGATCCGCTTCCCGACGTGCCCCAGACCATCGCACGCCCATCCTCGGACAGCGCGAGGATCGACAACGCGACGGTGCCATCCGCCGAGAGGGTGTTAGGATCGAGCAGGACCTGCGGCTCGGCCGTGAGCGATCCTTGCGTGTACAGCACTGACTGATTTTGCAGCCCGGAATTCTTGAAGAAGAAGTACCGCCCGCCCTTCTTGAACGGCGCCCCGTACTTGGGATAGTCCCACAGCTCGGTCAGCCGGCGGCGAATGCGCTCCCGCTCGGGAATCTGCCCCAGGTATGCGAACGTCACCTGGTTCTCCGCTTCGACCCACGCCCGGGTCTCGGGGGAATCGACGTCCTCCAGCCAGCGGTAGGGGTCGGCGACTTTGGTCCCGTGGTAATCGTCGACCACGTCGCCCTTGCGGGTGGGCGGGTATGTCAGAGGAGGCGACTGCGCGTCAATCGTCGAAGTCATCACCACAGCCAGCAAAGGTAGGATTTTGAGAGCGCTCATAGCGCGTAAACGTGCCCACCTCCGCGCTTTTGGGGTAGGGGGGCGCCGGCGGACGGATGATTTCGTTGGGCCATGTGCGCGTTCGCCGGCGGCCTGGACGCCGCCCGCCGGGTGCTCGAGGACCGATTCGGCTACCCCAGGTTCCGGATCCACCAGCTGAAGGTGCTCGGCCCGCTCCTCGCGGGCCGCAACGTGCTCGCAGTCCTGCCGACAGGGGCGGGGAAGTCCCTCTGTTTTCAGGTTCCCGCCCTCCTCACTGAGGGTCTGACCCTCGTCGTGTCGCCGCTGATCTCGCTGATGCAGGATCAGGTCGGCGCGCTGCGCCGCCGGGGGATCGCCGCGGCGTACGTGAACAGCCAGCTCGATGCCGAGCAGCGTCGCATGATCTTGGACTCGACGCTCGCAGGCCGGGTCACGCTGCTGTACTGCGCTCCCGAGCGGCTCCCCTCCCTCACGCGGCGCTTGCTCGGCGCCACCACCTCGGTCGCGCTGCTGGCGATCGATGAAGCGCACTGCATCACGGAGTGGGGAAATGAATTCCGCCCCGTGTATCGCCGGCTCGGCGTGTTTCGCGCCCAGCTGGGTCATCCGCTCACGATTGCGCTGACCGGTAGTGCCACCCCGGCGGCGCGTGCCGACATCCTCGCCGTCCTCCGGATCCCCGACGCCGAGGTCGTCGTGACGTCGTTCGACCGGCCCAATCTGACATTTGCGGTTCGGCGCGTGCGCGACGACCGGGAGCGATTCGCGCTGCTGCGCGCACTCGTGCGTGCCGCCTCCCAGGAGCGAAGCGCGGGCGCCTCGCTCGTCTACACACCCACGCGACGGTTGACCGAGCTCGTCACCCGGGCCCTGGGCCGCACCAGCGTGCGCGCCGCGCCCTACCACGCGGGCCTCACCGCCGGCACGCGCCGCCGCGTGCTGCGCGCATTCCTCGCCGACCAGGTGAGCGTCATCGTCGCGACGAGCGCGTTCGGGATGGGGATCGACAAGCCGGACGTTCGTCAGGTGATCCATTGGGGACCGCCGCCGACGCTCGAGGCCTACTATCAGGAGGCGGGCCGCGCGGGCCGGGATGGGCGCCCGTCCGATTGTCGCATCCTGTGGCGCCCCCAGGATTTCGGCTGGGGTAGCATCGCAGCGGCCATGCGCCGCTATGTCGAGGCCCGGCGCTGCCGGCGGCGTATGCTGCTCGAGTATTTCGGAGAAAGGGCGGGGGGTTGTACCGGATGCGACATGTGTGAGCCCGCTCGGGGATGAGCCGATGGTCGTGCTATATTTCCCAAATGCACGATTCGCTCTACTTCTCCGACCACCATCTCCAGGTCCGCGAGATGGTCCGAGACTTCGCCCGTAACGTCGTGAAGCCGACCGCCCGCCAGTACGATCTCGAGAGCCGATTCCCCTGGGACAATGTCAAGCAGATGGCAGATCTGGGCCTGTTCGGCATTCCGTGGCCGGAGGAGCTGGGCGGCTCCGGGATGGATTACCTCTCTTACATCACGGTGATCCACGAGCTCGCCAAAGTGGATGCGAGCCACGCGATCACCGTCAGCGCGCACACGACGCTCGGCACCTCGCCCATCGTGGACTTCGGTACCGAGGAGCAGAAGCAGCGCTTCGTCCCGCTGCTCGCGACAGGGAAGGTGCTCGCCGGGTTTGGGCTCACCGAGCCGGGCGCTGGATCGGATGCGGGCGGCACCAAGACCACCGCCGTAGATCGCGGTGATCACTACGTGCTCAACGGATCCAAGATCTTCATCACCCATGCCGGCGTGGGCGAGGTATTCGTCGCCACGGCGCGCACCGACCCCTCCGCGAAACGCACGCACGGCATTACGGCATTCATCGTCACGAAAGACACGTGCGACCTCGACGAGGCACAGCGCGTCGGCATCGGTCATGCCGCCGAGTTGCCCAAATGCCGCGGCGTGATGGCGGGTAAGAAGGAGGACAAGCTGGGATGGCGGGCTTCCGACACCCGGGAACTCATCTTCCAGGACGCCGTCGTGCCCAAAGAAAACGTCCTCGGGCCCGTGAACAACGGCTTCCGGCAGTTCTTACATACCCTCGATGGTGGGCGCATTGGAATTGCCGCGCTGTCTCTCGGACTTGCGGAGGGTGCCCTCGAGGAGTGCCTGACGTATACGTCCACTCGTAAGCAGTTCGGCAGGCCCGTCGCAAGCTTCCAGGGCGTGCATTTTTCCCTCGCCGACATGGCGACGGAGATCGAAGCCGCCACCCAGCTCGTCTACCACGCCGCCTGGCTCAAGCAGCACGGCCACTCGTTCAAGAAGGAAGCAGCCATGGCGAAGCTGTACGCCTCCGAGCTGTGCATGCGGGCCACGACCAAGGCTGTTCAGCTGCATGGCGGCTATGGCTATACGACCGAATACCCGGTTGAGCGGATGATGCGGGACGCCAAGATCTGCGAGATCGGGGAAGGGACGAGCGAGATTCAGCGCATCGTCATCGCCCGTCAGCTCCTGGGGCATCTGATTGATTGACGTAAGTCACCACTCACCTTAGCTTTACCGCATGCATTGGTCGCTGGCGTCTCTCAGCCGCCTCTCCAATCGATTCATCTCTTCGCCCGCGCTCCGCGTTCCGGGCGAGTTGGACTATTGCTGGGATAACCACAGGCTCCCACGCGGGTGTTTCCCGCCCGGGAGCGAGGGTAAATGCTTTGAAGCGCGAGATTCTCATCAGCGGAAGCCCGCGGGAAACCCGCGTGGCGATCCTGGAAGACGACCGCCTTGTTGAGCTCCTGGTCGATCGTCCCGACAATCGCCGTTCGGTCGGCGATATCTACCTCGGCAAGGTCGAAGCGGTGTTGCCGGGCATCCAAGCCGCCTTCGTCGACATCGGCGCTGAAAAGAGCGCCTTCCTCCACGCCTCTGATCTAATCGAGTCGGAGGAGGACGAAGAGCCCGAGGACCGGGCGGATGATGTTGACGATGAGAACGGGGGGAGCGGATCGAACGGGGAAGGGAATGGCGGCGACCAGGCCGGCGTTAATCGGCGTGGCCGCGATCGCTCGCTGCGGCGCAGGCAGGCTCCCAACATCGGCGACGAGTTGAAGCGCGGGCAAACCAAGCTCGTCCAGGTCATCAAAGAGGCCATTGGGACCAAGGGACCACGCGTCACCGCGCAGGTCTCGCTCGCCGGCCGGTTTCTCGTCTACATGCCGTTCGCTTCCAAGGTCGGCGTCTCCCGCAAAATCGAAGCCCGCGACGTGCGCGCCAAGCTTCGCGACATGGTCGCGAAACTCGTCCCCGCAGACTCCGGTGGCTGGATCATCCGCACCGTCGCCGACGATCTGACGGAGGCGAGCTGCAAGCGGGAGATCGACCACCTGATCGGCCTCTGGAAAAAGATCAAGCGGAAGGCGGCGTCCGGACGTGCCCCGGCGCTGGTGCAGCGTGAGACCAGCCTCACCCGGGGGATCGTTCGCGACCTGCTGTCCGACAAAGTCGACTTGCTCCTCGTGGACTCGAAACTCCTCTACAACGAGATCGAGCAGTACTTGAAGCAAATCGATCCGGAACTCTTGCCGCGGGTCAAGCTGTACCAGGCCGAAACAGCACTATTCGACGAGTACGACATCGAGGCGGAGATCCGCAACCTGTTCAAGCAGCGGGTGGACCTCCCGACCGGCGGCTACCTCATCATTCAACCGACCGAGGCCTTGATCTCCATCGACGTCAACACCGGCCGCTACACCGGGAAGCGAGATCCCGAGAGCACGATCCTGCGCACCAACGTCGAGGCGGCCCGCGAGGTCGCGCGGCAGCTGCGGCTGCGCGACGTCGGCGGGATCATCGTGGTGGACTTCATCGACATGGAGACCCGCTCGAACCGCGACAAGGTACTGCAGGAGCTGCGTGCCCACCTCGGGCGGGACCGGGCGCGCACCCGCGCCTTCGCCGTCTCCGAGCTGGGACTGATCGAGATGACGCGGCAGCGGGTCCGGCCCTCGCTATGGCAGTCGATGACGATTGAGTGTCCGACGTGCACGGGGACGGGCCGCGTGTTCCGGCCCGAAGTCGTGGTGCGCCGCATGGAGCGCTCGCTCAAGCGCGCGGGAGCCGACCACAAGGAGCGTCAGCTCGCCGTCCGGCTGCACCCCGAGGTGGCGCTCTACCTCGTGGAGCAGGAGCCTAACTTCTTGCGTCAACTGGAGAAGCAAACCGGGCTCGAGCTCGAGGTGCGGGACGATCCGATGATGCGGCTCGACGAATTCCGGATGATGGCGAAGCCGGCGGGAAGGGACGTGACCGAATTGTACGCCGTCGCGTAGCACTTGACCGAAGTCCGTATCGCGATTAGAGTTCCGGCCCTATGTCCTACGTCATTTTCACCACCGGTGGCCAGCAGTTCCGAGCCGAGCCCGGAGCCACGATCAAGGTCCCGCTGCTCGCCGCCGAGCCCGGGAGCGAAGTCACCTTCGACCGGGTGCTGTTCGCGAGCGACGGCAAGAACCTGCAGACCGGTCAGCCGGTGGTGAAGGGCGCCAAGGTCACCGCGGAAGTCGTGCGGCACGGCAAGGGCAAGAAGGTCCGGATCTTCCGGTTCGCGCGCCGCACTGGCTATCGCCGCAAGGCGGGACATCGGCAGGATTTCACCGAAGTCAGAATTGCCGACGTGAAGGTCGGCTGAGGTAATCCGTGGCCCATAAGAAAGGCGTCGGCTCTTCGCGCAACGGGCGCGACTCAAACCCCAAGTACCTGGGCGTGAAGCGCTACGGGGGCGAGTTCGTGACGGCCGGCACCATCATCGTCCGCCAGCGCGGCACCAAGTTCCACCCCGGGAAAAACGTGCGCCGCGCATCGGACGACTGCTTGTTCACCGTGGTGGACGGGCACGTCAAGTTCGAGCACAAAGACAAAAAGCGGATGCAGGTGAGCGTGTATCCGGTGGCGGCGGAAACAGCGGCGAAGAACTAAGGCGGCGAACGACGCCGCTAGTACTTCGGCGGTAGGCTCCGATACCTCTCCAGCAAATCTGTCTGCCTGCTCCTTAACGGGATCTCTCGGCCACGGATGTACACGTGCTCGACACCCGTCGAGAACTCGAACGGGTCACCGCTCCATACGACGACATTGGCGACCTTGCCCGGCTCGATCGACCCATAGCTCTCCGCTACACCAAACACCTCTGCGGGCGTGAGCGTGACGGCGCGCAGCGCCTGGTCCCACGTCATCCCGTACGCAACGGCGTTGCCGGCCTGTTGGCGCAGGTTCCGCGTGTTCTCCGTGGCGGTCTCGAGCAGACCGACTTTCACTCCGCCCTTGGTGAGGAGTGCGGCGTTCTCGTAGCGGATGCCGAGCGCGTCGTAGCTCGGGATGTTGTCGAGCGGCTCCACCAGCACCGGTACGCCCGCGGCGGCGATCTCGCCCGGGATCATCCATCCCTCGGCCGCGCCGGCGAGAATCAGCCGCAACTTGTACTCGCGCCCGATACGGAGTGCCGTCTCGATGTCGCTGCGGCGGTTCGCTACGACCAGCAACGGCAACTGGCCGCGCAGCACGGGGAGCAGGGCTTCGAGGTCCGCCGCGCTCGCCGCGAGCTGCTGCATCTGCGCGCGGGTGTAATCAGTACGGCGGCGCGAGTACTCGAGCGCGTCGTTGAACACGCGCCGCAGCCGCTGCGCCACGCCGGCACGCGACCCACCGCCGGCTTCCTTGGCTCCTTCGCTCAGGTCCACGACCATCGCGGCGGGCGACTTGACGCGCATTGCCTCGATCGTGGCGCCGTCCAGATCGATCAGCGCCGCCTGACCCCAGATCAACCTGCCTCCCGGTACCGCCAACGTCGTGGTGACGCCTTCGATCCGGTTCACGGGGATGAGTGTGGACGCGGGGTTGATGCCTTCTAGGACGTTGAACGCCGCCGCGACGTCGTTGCCCTGGAGCACCGCCTCGTTCGTCGCATTGACGGCGCTGATCTCTCGCAGTCCCATCTGTCCGGCGCCGTCGATGAGCCCGGGTGTGATCCACTTGCCGGACGCGTCGATGCGGGTCGCCCCCGCGGGGACGGCCACGTTCGTCCCCACAGCGGCGATCCGCCCATCGCGAATCAGCACCGTGGCGTTCTCGACCTTCGGACCCGAGACGGGATAGACCGTCCCACCCGTGATGGCGATGGTCTGGGCGAGCAGGAAGGCGATCATGGCTCACGCCCCAAAGTGAAATCGGTTTTGGGTTGGTGCGTTGGGTCGTTGCGGTCGTAGACCAGCCAGCCGTCGTTGTAGACCTGCAGGGCGCGGGCGTACACCGACAGCGGATCGGCCGACCACACGACGACGTCCGCCATCTTGCCGGGCTCGAGCGTCCCCACGAGCGAGTCGAGGCCGAGCACCCACGCCGGGTTGGCGGTGAACCAGCGCACTGCCTGGTCGCGCGTGATCTGGATGCCCGCGCGCCGGCCGTAGTACATGGCCTTCCCGGCTTCCTGGTTGAGCCGCTGGATGCCCGACTCCGAGTCCGAGTGAATCACGGGCCGCCCGCCCGCTTGCTGCACCAACGCGGCGTTCTCATGGATCCCGTCCATCGCCTCTTCCTTGAAGCCCCACCAGTCCGCCCAGATCGAGACGGCCGTCCCTTCGCGGGCCAACACGTCGGCGATCTTGTAGGCCTCCACCGCATGGTGGAAGGAACGGATCTTGAAGCCGAACTCGTGGCCGAGATCCAGCATCTGGACCATCTCGTCAGCGCGGTAGCAGTGGTTCTGTACGAAGATGTTGCCGCGCAACACCTCGGCCAGCGTCTCGTTGCGGAGATTGCGCTCCGGCGGATCACCCTGGTGGTCCTTGTTCCACTTGTCCCAGCGGCGGCGATATGCTTGCGCTTGGATGAAGGCGGTGCGGTAGCCGGCCATGTTGCCCATGCGGGTCGAGGGGCCGCCGCGATTGCCGTACACGCGCTTGGGATTCTCGCCGCACGCCATCTTCAGGCCGTAGCGGGCGCCCGGGAACTTCATCTCCTGCACCGACCGCGCGGGCACCAGCTTCAGCACCGCGCTGCGGCCGCCGATCAGGTTGGCCGACCCTGGGAGCGCCTGAATCGTCGTCACGCCGCCGGCGATGGCGAGCGGAATCTGGGGATCCTGCGGCCAGAACGAATGCTCGGCCCACACCTCGGCGGTCACGGGATTCGTGGCCTCGTTCCCGTCCGACTCCGCCTGCGTCCCGGGAGCGGCATAGACACCCAAGTGGGAGTGCGTGTCGATGACGCCGGGTGTCACCCATTTGCCGGTGCCATCCACGACGACCGCGTCAGCCGGCGCCTCGACCGTCGTTCCCACCGCGACAATCCGGCCGTCGCGCAGCAGGATCGAGCCGCCGGTGATCTCCTGCCCGGTCGCCGTGAGAATCATCGCATTCCGGATCAGCACCGGAGGGTTGGCGTGCCGCTGATACGTCGAGGGATACTGCGGCCCTTCCGTGGTGTCTTGAGCAGCCGGGGCGGCCGCGGGAGTCGGCGCAGGTGCCGCCGAGCCCGTCTGGCGCGCCCCGGCGGAGGCACATGCGGCTAGGAAGACGATGAGCGCCGCCGACAGATGTCGCATAGTGTCGCCCTCTTACTTCACGAGTTGGAACACGAGCGGAGCACCGGTCGGCGCGACCCTGAGCAGGCGGCGCGGCGCGGCGGTGCTCACGTGCATCACGACCGGGAGCTGCATGCCCGACAGTTCGAGCCGGTACGCGGAGAATGTCCCGGCGGGCACCGTGATGTTCTCCTTCCCAGCCACTTTGACGGTCACCACTTTGGTCACGCCCTCACCGGACGAGAATACGCTCAGGTTGAAGCTCTTCCCCTCCGCGAGCGGCAGGGCGGGGAGCAGCAGGCTCAACGCGTTGTCGTCGATGGTCCCGGGGGCAACCGTCGTGTCGATCGTCGTGTTCTTCGGCGTCCCGGTCGGCTGAGGCGAGACCGCGGTGCCTTTGACCCGTCCGCCGGCGTACGTCAGATGGATCTCGGATTGTTGAGTCTGCACGGTGCCGCTCTGGTCGCTGCGCCGCATCGAGAGATCGGCGTTCAGGACCACGGTCGTGCGTTGCTGAACGAACGTTCCCAGCGTGGTGGACTCGGTGAACACGATCGAGTCCGGTGTGACGTCCACATTCGTTGTCTGTGAGCCGAACGGCTTACCCTGGACCAGCGCCTGGAAGCTGTCGCTCCGGGCCACGAGCTGGGCCCGGTCGAAGGCGACGGGTCCCCCCGTGGGATTCAAGTCGGCGGGGTCCATCGGCCTTCCGTCGATGTCTACGAGCCTGACGGGCGCGATGGCCTTCAGCTTGTCGTAGATCTCCTTCGCGTCGCCCACGACGACAATCGTGAGCGCGTCGCGGCGGTAGATGCGTTGCGCGGCGGCCCGCGCCCGCGCGGCGCTGACGGCGGAGAGGCGGTCACGGTAGCGTGGCAGGTAGTCGGGGCCGAGGCCCAGCAGCCGCGCCGTGGTGACGACCTGAGCGATCTGCTGTGGGGTCTCGACCGTCAGCGGGAACGTTCCCAGCAGGAACCCCTTGGTCGCGACGAGCTCACTGTCCGGGATGGTCTCGGTGCGGATGCGGTCCACCTGAAGGAGCAGCTCCGTCAACGCGCTGTCCGTCACGGCTGTCCGGCCCTCGAAGGTGGCCTCCCAGTGGCCCATGCCGCGATTGCGCCGCAGTGCGGCGTACGATCCGTATGTCCAGCTCTTCTGCTCGCGGAGGATCAAGAACAAGCGCGAATCGGCGCCGCCTCCCAGCACTTGGGTCGCGATTCGCGCCGCGTAGTAACCCGTGTCCGTCGGCACGAACGTCGTGTTACCGAGCACGATGTTCGACTGCACCGACCCGGGCCGGTGCACAAGCAGGATATCGGTGCCGCGCTTCACGGGCACGGCGGGTGGCGGCGGGGTGGCCGGGGCCGTGCCGCGCCACGTCCCGAATGCCCGGGTCGCGAGTGCGCGGGCGCGCGGCAGCGTGATGTCACCGGCGATGACCAGTAGGGCGCCACCGGGACGCAACCGCCGCCCGGCGAACGAGGCGACGTCGGCGCGCGTGATGGCCTTGAACGACGCCGGGGTCGTGTGCCGCCCATATGGATGGCGGCCGTAGATCTCCTTTTGGAACACGCGGCTCGCCACCGCTTCGGGTTGTGACAGATCCACCTCGAGCGACGAGAGCGCTCGGGTGCGGGCGAGCTCGAGCTCATCGACGGGGAACGTTGCTCGCCGCGTGACGCTGCCGAGCAGCGCGAACGCCAGGTCGGCGTAATCGCTCAGCACGTCCGTGGAGACGGTGAGGAAATCCTCGCCCGAATTCGCACTGAGACTACCGCCGACCCCCTCGATGGTGGCCGCGATCTGGTCGGCTCCCTGGGTGGGCGTGCCCTTGGTGAGCAGCTCCGCCACTATGGCGGACAGTCCTTCCTTGCCGACGGGATCGTAGGCGCTGCCGGCCTGGAAACTGAGGGTGATGGACAGCGACGGTTGCTCGTGGTTCTCGACGAGCACGAGCGTCATGCCGTTGGACAACGCCACTTCCCGGAAGGGAGGGAACTGCACCGGACGCAGCAGCCCCGCCGCCGGCGGACGCGTGGGGAACGGTTCCTGGGCGGCGAGAGCGCCGGGAATGAGGAGCAGAGCGGCGAGCGCAGCCTTCATTGGGGGCCTCCCGACGCCGGCACTGGTCCTGCTCGGACGATCACGAGCGTCAGGTTGGCGGGAGCGAGATACGTATTGGCCACGCGCTTCACGTCCTCGCTCGTGACTGCCAGGATGCGGTCGAGATCGGTGTTGATCTCGTCGATCGAATTGTGAAACATGCGGTAGTGATGCAGCTCCTCGGCCTTGCCGAGGGTCGTCTCGCGGTTGCTGATGAAGCTCGCGCGCAGGATGTTCTTTGCCTTTGCCAGCTCGTCCGGCGTAATCCCGTTCGCGCGTATGCTGTCGAGCTGGATCCCGATGACGCTGTCCATACGGTCCACGGGTATCCCCTGGTTCACGATGCCGAACGCCATGAACACGCCGGGACCGTTGCGCGCTCCGTTGGGGTTGAGGAACGACCCGGTGCTCACCGCCACTTTCTCACGCCGGACGACTGCGACGTTGAGCCGGGAGCTTTCCCCCTGGCCCAAAATGAGGTTCAGGACTTCGAGTGCCGGTGTGTCGGCGTGCCGGTGCTCGGGCACACGATAGAAGCGTAGCACGGCGTCGAGGTTGGCCTGTGGATCCCGCACTTCGCGGCGCTGCGCTCCGGCCTGGGGGGGGCGGGCGTCGCAGCGAACAGGCTCGGGCGCCGCATGGCTGGGGACGCCAGCGAAGTACTGATTGACGAGCTGCCGCAGCTCCGTGGGATTGAAATCCCCCACCACGACGAGCGTGGCGTTGTTGGGCGCGTAGTAGGTGTCGAAGAACGCTTGCACGTCGGGTAGCTGGGCCGCGTTCAAATCGGTCATCGACCCAATGACGGTGTGGGCGTACGCGAAACACGCCGTGCTGTCGAACGGCCACGTGATGCCGTCGGTGAAGGCGGCCCCGTAGGGCCGGTTGTCCACGCCCAGGCGGCGCTCTTCCTTCACGGTCTCCCGCTGGTTCGCGAAGTTCTCCTGCGTGATGGCGAGCGAGCGCATCCGGTCAGCTTCCAGCCACAGGGCGAGGCTCAGCCGGTTGGACGGCAGCGTCTCGAAATAGTTGGTGCGGTCTTCCTGCGTGCTGCCATTCATGGACCCGCCGGCCCGCTGCACCAGCTGGAAGTGCTCGGCCTTTTTCACGTGCGCCGACCCCTGGAACATCATGTGCTCGAACAGGTGCGCGAAACCGGAGCGGCCGGCGCGCTCGTTGTGCGAGCCGACGTCGTACCAGACGTCCACCGACACGATCGGGGTCGAATGGTCTTCGGAATAGACGACCTGCAGCCCGTTGGGCAGCGCGAACTGCTCGAACACGATCCGGCCCGCGGGCGCCGCCTGCGCATGGAGCACGGCGGGGGCGAGGGTGGGGGCGGGCAGCAGGGCGAGCAGCGTCAGCACGCGAACCGGGGCACTACGCATGACGTGGCGACTCCATGGGAAACAGTGCGAGCGCGTTGGATTCGAGGATGGCCCGCCGCTGTGCATCACTCAGCGGGAGAGCCAGGAATTGATCGATGTTCTGCCGCAGATCCTTGACGCCGGGGCTGGGCCAATCGGTGCCCCAGAGCACCCGGTCGACGATCTCCATCAGGCGGGGAAAGTACTCCAGCAGCTTGGCGGGCGGAATGCCTGACACGTCGAGCCTGACATGGCCATGACGTCGCAAGATGAAAAACGCCTCTTCCATATATAGAGGCCGGCCGCCGTGGGCCATGACGAGCTGCAAGTCGGGGAAGTCGATCGCGACATCGTCGAGCTCCAGCGGATTGCCGTATTTGGAGCGGGCGCCGGGAAAGATCGACGTGCCCGTGTGCACCATGACCGGCAGTCCCCGCTCCTCACAGCGGCGATAAATCTCCGCCAACGCGTCGAGTCCCTCCGTGTACGCATTGGCGGGAAAGCCCTGGTGGGGGGGGTGGATCTTGAGCAACCGGACCCCCAGGTCGACGAGCCGGTCCACGTCGCCGGCCGGATCCCGTGTGTAGCGGGCGTGCACCCCGCCGTAGGGGAGCAGCCGCTCGGGGTTGGCCTGCGCGTACTTCGCCGCGAAGCTATTGGTCGAATCGTCGAACCCCATCACGTCGGGGCTGGGGTAGTTCACGAGGCCCACGCGCCAGACGCCGGAGCGGTCCATCACCTCGAGCAGGGCCCGGGGATCATCCATGAGCGTCAGGAGAAAGTCCCAGTGGGCCTCTTTCCCCTTGCGCATGGCCTCTTGGACCTTGGGCTTCAGATCCCGCCACGGCTGGATGTGGACGTGGACGTCGGTGATGCGGAGGGGGGTCAATCGGTCCAGGTGTAAAACCCCTTTCCCGTTTTCTTCCCCAACTCGCCCTTTTTCACCTTCTCCCGCAGAATCTTCGGCGGTTCGTAGTGCGGCTGGCCCAGCGTCGCGTGCAGGTACTCGGCGATCGCGAGACGCACATCCAGCCCGACGAGGTCCGTGAGCTTCAACGGACCCATCGGATGGTTGTAGCCCAGCTCCATCGCCTTGTCGATGTCCTCCGCGCTCGCCACCCCCTGCTCGAGCATGCGCATCGCCTCGAGGCCGAGGACGATCCCGAGGCGACTCGACGCGAAGCCGGGCGAGTCGCGCACCACGATCGGCTCTTTGCCGAGCTGGCGCGCGAATGCGACGGCGCGCTCGGCGGCCCGCGCGCTCCCGCGGCCGTGCGTGACAACCTCGACGAGCTTCATCACGTGCACCGGATTGAAGAAATGCAAGCCCACAAGGCGGGCAGGTTCCTTCATCGCGGCCGCGATCTGGCCGATCGACAGCGACGAGGTGTTCGAGGCAAGCAGGGCTCCGGCAGGGGCGGCCCGTTCGATGTCGGCGAACAGGCGTTGCTTGAGCGTCAGGTCCTCGACGACGGCCTCGATCACGACGTCCGCGGCGGTGACCGCGCCGGCCAGGTTGGGGTCCGTGCGCAGCCGCTCGTAGACGGCCGCCCGGTCCGTTTCCGTCAGCTTGCCCCGTTTGAGGCCGCCCGCGAGCAGGCTCTCGATCTTGCTCATGGCCTGCGGCAGCGCCTCCGGCCGGGCGTCGGTGAGCCGCACCTCGCAGCCGGCGATCGCCGCGACATAGGCGATTGCGTGACCCATCGTGCCCGCTCCGACGACGGCGACCCGGGGCGGAGTCATGCGGCCTGAGGAGCGTCCACGACGCGGCGCCCGCGCTCGGGGAAATTCGTGCAGATGCCGTCCACGCCCCAGGCGAGCAGCCGGGCCATTTCCACGGGATCATCCACCGTCCAAATGAAGACGCCGGCGCCAGCGGCGTGCACCGCCCGGACCAGCGCTTCATCGACGACCGATCGCTCCTGCCACAGCACCGACGCGCCAACGCTCTGCAGCAACACACGTGGATCCCGCGGATATGCCTCCGAGAACACGCCCCGGGGCAGGGCCGGCCGTTTATCCGCCAGCCGGCGAATGATGTGCGTGGCGAAGCTGTGCACCGCGTAGCCCGCCGGATTCGGGCCGGCGTCGAGTGTCTCGAGCAGCACGTCGTCCCAGCGGGGATCGAGGGTTTTTACTTCCACGAACACGCGCAGGGCCGGACCGATTGCAGCGAGCACCTGGGACAAGGTGGGGACCGGCTCGCCATTGGGAAGTCGCACTTCTGCGATGTCACGGGCGCGCGCCTTGGGAATATGCAGACCGCCGACGGTGCCGTCGTGATGCACGATCAGCTCGCCGTCGGCGGTGGCGTGGACGTCCAGCTCGACCGCGTCCGCCCCGTGCGGCGCCGCGGCCCGGAAGGCGGCGAGCGAATTCTCGAGCTCGGCGCCGGAGGCGCCGCGGTGCGCGATGACCAGAGCTTTCACTGCTGCAGGCTATCCGCCTTCTTCGGCTCGATCCAGTCCGGCTCCTTCTCGATGTCGTGTACGGTCGCCACATCCTCGGGTCGAGGCAGCACGGACGCGAGATAGGCCGGGTACTTGGCCGCGTCGAGCGGTTGGCCGTCCACCGTGAAGTGCTGGTGCGCGTAGAGCCCGATCCGCCGGTTGAATTTGAGATCGGGAACCTTGAGCTGCCGCTCGCGCTCAGGAATGAACATGTTGAGCCGCTCGACGAGCTTCACGATCTCCTGACGGTACAATCCCCGGCCGTACTCGTTGAGCTTGGCCTTGTCGGGCTCCTGCGTGTTCTCACGCTCGTCGTAGCGCCCCTTCAGCCCCCACACGTACGCCCAGTGCGCCGACGACGAGTTGTCGGTGCCGAACAGGTCGAACGCCGTGGGAATCCACTTATAGAAGAAGCGCTGGATGACCTCGGGGGGCATCTTGCCGGCTTTGACGATCCGCAGCAAGCCGTTGTTGCCGGTGCCGAGGTGGTAGGACTCCTCTTTGAGCATCGGCCCCATCGAGCGCGACAGGGGGTCGAACGCCGACACCGACAGCATCTTCAGCTGGAATTTGCCGTCGCGGTCGATGTACTGGGTGTACGTGAAGAAGTCGAGCCAATTGTCCACGATCTCGTTGAACGAACCCAGCAGCCGCTCGCCCTCGTCGGCGCGGCGCTCGAGCAGCTTAGCCGCCTCGCGCTTCCCCTCGTCGCCGAAATAGGTGCAGAGCAGGTAGGACATCTGCCAGCCGTGCCGCATCTCTTCCGTCATCACGCGTTGCAGCGACAGCAGGTCGTAGTCCGAGGGCGCGTGCTGCAGCAGGTTGCGCTGCTGCTCGACGGAGGCAAACTCGGTGTCGCCCTGATACACGATCAGATTGAGCAGCGCATCCCGGATGCGCTGGTCGGGGATGTGCATGACCGAGGGCCACTTGCGCTGGCCGCGGTAGTGCCCGAACTCGATGTGCGGTACTTCCTGGTCGCCAAACTTTGCATCGAAGGAGTACTTGCGCAGATCGCCCTGCGGCAGGCCGATCGAATCCTGCCAATAACGGAAATAATCGATCCAGTCGTCGAAGTTGTGGAGTTTGCGGACCATCAGCGGTTCCTTATGAGTTGTCTGGCTTCGGGAGTGGCGAACAACGTGTGTTGATCTTTGATCTCGAGGTCGAGCATCTCCTCGAGGGTGCTGCGTTCGGATTGGTAGAGCGCTTCCTTCGCCTTCCGGACGGCCAAGGGCGCCATGGCCGCCCACCGCTCGGCGAGAGCATGGGTCTCCGCGGCAAGCTCCGCGTGGGGCACCACTCGGTCGAACAGCCCGAGTGCGGCAGCCTCCGCGGCCGGCACCATGCGGGCGCTCCAGACGAGCTCCAGCGCCTTCGAGATCCCAGTGAGGCGGGGGAGGAAATAGCTGCCGCCCCAATCGGGGCCGAGGCCGAGCTTGTGGAAGACCTGGCCGATGGAGGCCTGGTCGGACGCGAGGCGGTAGTCGCAGGCGAGCGCGAGATTGGCGCCGCCGCCGGCGGCAGGACCGTTCACGGCCGCGAGGACGGGCTTCGGGGCGGTGCGGATCGCCAGGGCGATCTCCTTCCCGGCGGCGACGAGCTGGTCGCCCTGCGTGCCCAGCACCGCGAGATCCGCCCCGGCGCAAAAGGCGCGGCCGGCTCCCGTTACGACGATGACGCGCACCGCGTCCGCCGCCGCGAGCATGCGCAACGCCTCGACGAGGTCCTGGCACCCCTCGGGATCGAAGGCATTCAGTTTCTCCGGGCGATTGAGCGTGATCGTCCCGATGCGATCCGCCACCTCGACGAGTACCCGCTCGTAGGCTGCCACTACACGCGCTCCACGATCATCGCGATGCCCTGGCCGACACCGATGCACATAGTTACCAAACCAAGGCGTAACTGACGGCGTACTAAGGCGTGAACCAGCGTGGTGAGCAGCTTTGCACCCGTGCAACCCAACGGGTGCCCAAGGGCAATGCCCCCGCCGTAGATGTTCACCTTGGCGGGATCGAGCTTGAGATCGCGGATGCAGGCGATCACCTGCGCCGCGAACGCCTCGTTCAGCTCGATGAGATCGATCTGATCGATCCTGAGTCCGGCGCGCTTGAGAGCTTTCTGGGTGGCGGGGATCGGCCCCAGCCCCATGCAGCTCGGATCGACGCCGGCCACGGCGGTCGCGACAATTCTCGCGAGCGGCTTCGCGGGCTTCGAGGTCACGAGCAGAGCGGCGGCCCCATCATTGATGCCGCTGGAGCTGGCGGCCGTGACCGTGCCGTCCTTTTTGAAGGCCGGCTTGAGCTTCGCGACCGCATCCAGCGTCGTGCCGGCGCGCGGATACTCGTCCTTCGCGAAGGATGCTCCGTCCGCGAGGGACACGGGAACGATCTCGTCAGTGAACACGCATTCCTTGAGCGCGCGCTCGGCGCGCCGCTGACTCTCCACCGCGAATGCGTCTTGTTCCGCCCGACCGATTTTGTAGCGCTCGGCCACCACCTCGGCGGTTTCGCCGAGCGCGATCGTCCATTCCTTCTTCATGCGGGGATTCGTGAACCGCCAGCCGACCGTCGTGTCGGCCAGTTCCGGAGTCCGGCGGCTCCACGGCTCGCTCGGTTTCAGCATCACGTATGGCGCGCGGGTCATGCTCTCCACGCCGCCGGCGATGAACGTGTCGCCTTCCCCGGCCTTGATCGCCTGCGCGGCGCTCGCGACGGCCTGGAGACCCGAGCCGCACAGCCGGTTCACGGTTTGGCCGGGCACCTCAACCGGCAGGCCGGCGAGGAGCAAGGCCATCCGGGCGACGTTGCGATTATCCTCCCCCGCCTGGTTGGCACAGCCGAAGATCACGTCGTCGATGGTGGTGGGGTCGACGCCCGACCGCTCGACGACGGCCTTGATCGGCACCGCCGCCAGGTCGTCGGGACGGATACTCGCCAGCGAGCCACCGTGCTTCCCGACCGGGGTGCGGAGGGCGGTGGTGATGAACGCTTCGGTCACAGTCCGACCCAGACGGTTTTTGTGTCGAGGTAGCCATCCAGGGCTTCACGCCCGAGGTCGCGGCCGAAGCCGGACGCCTTGAAGCCGCCGAAAGGGGCGCCGCAGTCGTAGAAGTTGTAGGAGTTGATCCAGACAGTTCCGGCGCGAATGGCTTTGGCTGCGCGGTGCGCCTTCTGGATGTCCTTGGTCCAAATCCCCGCCGCCAAGCCGTAGATCGTCTGGTTCGCGAGTTTTACGCCCTGGTCGAAACCGTCGAACGTGAGCACGGCGAGGACCGGCCCGAAGATCTCCTCGCGCGCAATCGTCATCTCAGGCTGCACGCCATCGAAAACGGTGGCCTCGACGTAATAGCCTTTGCCGTTGGCCTTCGCGGCTTTGCCGCCCGCGACGAGCTGGGCGCCTTCATCCACGCCCTTCTTGATGTAGGAGAGGACCCTCTCCTGCTGCTTCTTGGAGACGAGCGCTCCCAGACGCGTGTTCTTATCGAGGGGGTCGCCGGGGGTCATCTTCTTCGCCCCTTCGGCGAGCTGCTCGATGACTTGCTGGTGCACCGATTGCTCGACCAGCAGCCGGGAGCCCGCGGCGCAGACTTCACCTTTGCCGTAGAAAATCCCCGTCTGGGCGCCGCGCACAGCAGCCTTCAGGTCCGCGTCCGCGAAAATGATGTTCGGACTCTTGCCGCCGAGCTCGAGCGTGACGCGCTTGTTGGTCTCCGCCGCCATCTTCATGATCTGGCGGCCCACCTCGGTCGAGCCCGTGAACGAGATCTTATCGACGGCGGGATGGCGTACGAGCGCCGCACCGGCCGTCGACCCGCCGCCCGTCACCACACTGAATGCCCCGGGCGGCAGGCCCGCCTCGAGCGCCACTTCGGCGAACAGCAGGGCGGTGAGGGGCGTTTCCGAAGCCGGCTTGAGGATGATCGTGCACCCCGCCGCCAGCGCCGGCGCGAACTTCCAGCTCGCGATATTGAGCGGGAAGTTCCACGGCACGATTGCCGCCACGACACCAACCGGCTCGCGCAGCGTGTAGGCGAAGAACGGTCCTTCGACCGGCAGCGTGTCGCCGGTGATTTTGTCCGCCCATCCCGCGTAATAGCGGAGCGTATTGACCGTCATCGTCAGCTCGATCTTCGCCTCGAACAACGTCTTGCCGTTTTGCATGCTCTCGAGCTTGGCAAACTCGTCCAGCCGGGCCTCCAACAAATCGGCGGCCTTCGACAGGAGCCGCCCACGCTTGCGGGCCGAGAGATCGCGCCAGGCGCTCGACTCGAAGCAGGCTGTGGCCGCCCGAACGGCGTTGTCCACGTCGGCGGCGTCACCCGCGGCGACCTCCGCGAGCACCTCCTCGGTGGCCGGGTTGACGACCGGGAACCGCTTCCCGGACGCCGCCGGCCGCCACTCGTTATTGATGAAGAGGTCGGTCTTCACTTCCCCTTGAACTCCGCCACCCGCTTTTCATTGTAGGCCGCGATGCCTTCCTTCGCGTCGTCGCTCTGGAAGAGCTGCTGTTGCAGCTCACGCTCGATCGCGAGCCCGCTCTCGAACGGCACCTCGGCACCCGACTGGACCGCCCGCTTGATCAGGCCGACCGCTTTCGACGCCTTGTGGGGCGGGCAGAACTGCTTGGCGTATAGGACGACCTGTTCCCAGAACGAGTCGGCGGGGAAGACCTCGTTCACGAGACCCAGCTCCTTGGCACGCTCAAAGGAGAACGTCTCACCCTTCACCATCAGCTCGATCGCCAGCGGCTTCCCGACGATGCGCGCGATCCGCTGCGTGCCGCCCGTGCCCGGGAGGACGCCCAGGTTTACCTCGGGGAGTCCGATCTTGCCGCCGTTCTCCTTGGCGAGGCGAAGGTCGCACGCCATCGCGATCTCGAGCCCGCCACCCACGGTATGCCCGTTGAGGGCGGCGATCGTGAGTTTGGGCGTCTGCTCGAGCCGGTTCAGCGTCTCGTTCGCGTGCAGGCAGAAGAAGTACTTGAAGCGCGGCGTGACCTTGTTGAGCATCGCGATGTTGGCGCCCGCCGAGAAGAACTTCTCGCCGTGCCCGCGGATCACGATCACGTGGACGTCGTCGTCGAAACGCGCCTTCAGAATCGCGTCGTCGAGCTGGCGCATCATCTCATGCGTGTACGTATTCGCCGGGGGGTCGTCGAGTTCGATGATCGCCAGCCCGTCTTCCGTGCGATACTGCACGAGCGCCTTGGTATCTCGAGTGGGTTCGGTCATTGTCGTCATGGGAAACACTAGCCTCCGTGAACCGGGGAGGGGGAGCGCGCCTCGACGAAGCCGCCGAGGAAGATCCGCGCAATGAGGTCGGCCAGGCGGCGCGGATCGATCTCGCCGGCCGGGTCGTACCAGTTGTAGATCCAGTTCATCATGCCGAAGAGGATGTAGGCGGCGGCGCTGCGATCGACCGCGGTCTCATCCGGTGCCGCGTCCTTGAGGAGCGCTTCCAGGAGATCCACGTACCGCCGTTTGATGGCGCTCACTCCCCGCGGGGGGGGCTCATGGGACAGTACCTTCATCTCGGCCATGTGCTGCGCGAAAAACGTCACGTGATGCCGGATGAACGCCTGGAGCCGCTCGACCGGGTCGCTGGCCGATGACACCGCTCGCTCGGCACCCTCGAGCACGCTGGCAAAGCAGCGTTCCTGGATCAGGGCGAGCAGGTCTTCCTTGCCGCGGACGTAGTAGTACATCCCGGCGAGCGACATGCCGCTGGCGGCGGCCAGGTCCCGCATGGTCGTGGAGTGGTAGCCCTTGTCCGCGAAAATCCGGGCGGCGCGGGCCAACAGGTGGTCGAGACGTTCATCGTAGGGGCGCATGATAGTTCGAACGATCGTTCGAATCGGAAGCTATCCCGAGGCCCCAGCGCGGGCAAGGTCGCCGCGCCCTCTTAATATCCGGCCATCGCCCGCGTCCAAGCATCGGAGTCCATGACACTACCGCAGCCGGCCACCGCAGAGCCACCGCTCGACGCGGCGCTGATTGCCGCGTGGCACACTGGTGACGAACAGGCGGCGGCCCAGCTCGTGGGGCGCCATGCCCGGGCGCTGGCTCGCTTTCTTGCCGGTGCGGGGGCCCCCGAGGCGGATCTGGACGACTTGGTACAGGAGACGTTTATCCGCGCGTTCCGCAGCGCAAACCGGTTTCGAGGCCAGTGTCAGTTCCGCACCTGGCTCCTCACGATCGGCGGGAATGTGCTCAAGGATTTCGGCCGCCGGGCAGGCCGGCGCAGAGTGATACCGCTGGACGAGGGAGTACGAGACACCCGGGGCGACCCCCACGAGCTGGCGGAAGCGAGCGACGCCGAGGCGCGGTTAGCGGCGGGACTGCAGGTGCTGTCGCGCTTGCAACGCGAGGTCTTCCTGCTCCGGGCGCAACAGGGCTTCGAGTACGAAGAAATCGCAGCAGCGCTGGCGACGACACCGGGAGCGGCCCGGGTGCATTACCACCATGCCGTTAAGCGATTGAAGGAGTTGGTCAAATGAATGACGACGCCAGACTGCAGGACATCGCGAAGCGGCTCGGTGCGCAGGCCGCCGAGCGGCTCGACGTCGAGCTGACCGCGCGGTTGGTCGTGGAGCGACTGCGCCAACAGCCCGCGGTTCGCCCAGTGTGGGTTGCAACGGCGTGGCTGCGGATCGCCGCGGCGCTGGTGATCGTGGTTGGCGGCGCGCTTGTCGTGCGGCAGGTGTGGCCTCGCTACGAACACCGCGGCGATGCGGCGCATTTCGTCGCCGACGACCTCAGCGATCTCTCAACCGATCAGCTGCGGGACGTTCTGGCCAGGCTGGATGAGACATTGGATCGCCGCAGCACGGTGCTCCCCGAGGGGAGCGCCGATTTCGACGAACTCGATGCGCAGCAGCTCCGTGCGGTGCTGCGCTCTTTGGAGGGATAAATGAAGCGACTGTGGATGCTGAGTGCAGCCGTCCTTCTCGTTCCGGGCCTCGCGGCGCAGCAGCCTGAGGCACCGCGCCTGCGGGGTGATACTGCCGAAGCCGAACGGCTCCGGACGGAAATCGAGCAGCGTTTCAGTCAGCGGGTGCAGGAGGAGCTGAAATTGACGCCCGACCAGGCGACCAAGCTACGCGCCGGTCAGGAGCGGTTCGGCGCCCGGCGGCGCTCGCTCATGCGGCAGCAGATGGAGCGGCGCCGGGCACTCGAGGACCAGATGCAACCCGGGGTGGCCGCCAACGCCGACAGCGTGCGTAAACTGATGGATGGGTTGCGCGGCGGGCGCGGCGAGATGCTGAAGATCGAGCAGGACGAAGACCAGGACATGTCCGGGTACCTGACGCCGGTGCAGCGCGCGCGCTACCAGCAAATGCGCGAGCACTTCATGCAGCGGGTCCGCGAGATGCGCGAGCAGCGCGGGGGCAGGATGGGGCCGGGGCGGGGCATGCGGCCGGATCAACGTCCCGGTGAGCGCCCCAGGCGGCGGCCGATCTAGGCCCCGGCGCCCAGCGCCGCCGCCTTCTGCCCCACGACGCTCAGAAGCTGTGCGTAGGACGCGGCGAACTTCGCGACGCCTTCCTGCTCGAGCTCGCGCGTGACCTGCCCGAGGTCGATCCCCAGCCGGGCCAGTGCCTCGAGCCGCGCCTTGGCGGCGGGGAGCGCCTCGCGGATCGTGACGCGCGGCGCGCCGTGATCCTTGTACGCGGCGAACGTCTCGGGCGGCAGGGTGTTCACGGTGTGCGGCGCGACGAGCGGCTCCACGTAATGCACGTCGGAGTACGCCGGATCCTTGGTGCTGGTCGATGCCCACAAGGGCCGCTGCACGCGGGCGCCTTTCTTGGCGAGCTTTTCCCAGCGGGGCCCGCTGAAGGCCTCCTCGAACATGCCGTAGGCGACGACGGCATTCGCGATCGCGATCGTGCCGCGCATGTCTTTTCCAAGCTTGGGATCGAGTTTCGTGTCCACCCGGCTCACGAAGAAGCTCGCCACTGAGGCGCTGCGCGGACTGCGCTCGACCGCCGCGAGATAGGCCTCGATCACCTTGGCGTAGCGCTCGACCGAGAAGAGCAGCGTGATGTTGATGTTGATCCCTTCCGAGAGCGCCCGCTCGATGGCGGGGAGGCCCTCTTTCGTACCCGGGATCTTGATCATCACGTTGGGCCGGTCCACCGCGGCCCAGAGGCGCTTCGCCGCGCGGAGCGTTTCCGCAGTATCCGAGGCCAGCTCCGGCGAGACCTCGAGCGAGACGAATCCGTCGGCGCCGCCCGTGGCCTGGTGCAGCGGGCGGAACAGATCGCAGGCCTGGCGGACATCGGCCACGGCGATGGCCTCGAAGATGCCGGCGGGCTCGAGCCCGCGCTCCACCAGCGCGCGAATGTCGGCGTCGTAGAGGTCGCTGCCGCCGACCGCCTTCTCGAAGATCGTCGGGTTCGTGGTCATGCCCCGCAGACCGTCCTCCTCGATCATCCGGCGCAGGGCGCCCGATTCGAGCAGGTCGCGGGTGATGAAGTCCAGCCAGGGACTCTGGCCTAGCTGGCCGAGACGGATGAGAGGAGATGTCATCGACGCTCGCCCGCGGTGGTCTTGGCGTCCTGCTGCAGTTTTTCCTGTTTGTGCACCAGTGCCATCACTTTCACCAGGTAATAAGTCAAGACGAGCTGCGTGACGGCGAGCGGGTTCGAGCGCCGCTCCGTCGTCCCATCCATGAAGATACCTACGCGGTCGGAACGCAGGTGGCTCGCCGTCAGCATGTGGTTCCACATGCGCTGCTCGATCGCTTGCGTCGCCACATCGCTGATGGCGCCACTGATCTCCAGCCGGTCGGTTCCTTCGGCGCCGCGATGCAGGCGCAGGTACGGGCCCCCGTTCTGATCCTCGGCCGCCGTGACCGCATCCTCCAGATCGGGAAGAGAAATCGGATGCCGCAGCAAGATCCGGACGTCGAGACGGGAGCTGTCGCGGCGGGCCGCGTAATCGGGACCCGGTGCGAACGAGATGACGATGTCAGCGTTCTCCCGTTGCGGCATGACATAGGCCTCGGAGTCGTGGCGGCGGTGCTCGAGCTGCTTCACGACGTCCTCCCGGGTATATCCGCGCTTCGACGTATCCCGTTTGATCTTCCAGTCGACGCGGAGCTCGGGATCGGGATCGAGGAATACCGAAACGTCCCACTGGCGGCGCAGCTCGGCCGTGTACAGGCCGTGGAGCCCGTGGACGAGCACGATGGACTTCGGCGCCACGAACTCGGGCGGTCCGAACGTGCCGTCGGTGTGGTCATACACCGGCTTGAAGATGGTCTCGCCGTGGCGCATCAGCCGCGTGTGCTGAGCGATGAGGTCGAGGTGATTGCACTCGGGGTCAAGCGCCGTGATCGCACGCTCCTGCCGCCCCACCCGGTCGAGCGAGTGATAGTCGTCCAGGCACACGTCGGTGACGCGCTCGGTGCCGAGGATGGTCACGCAGCCGGTCGACAAGGTGGACTTGCCGGCGCCCGAGTCCCCGACGAGGCACAGCATGATGGGCCGTCCGGCGCCGAAGGCCATGGTCAGCTCCCGAAGACCCGGCTCTGCCGGATGTCCGCGGCGTCGAGCCGGGTGAGCTCGCTCTCCGGCACCTGACCCCCGAGCCGGAGCAGCCGGTTGGCCTGCCGCAGCTTCGCCCGATCGAGGGCGTTGCGCACGCTGCGGGCATTCGCGAAATGTGGCTGCGGCATGCGCAGCTCCAGGTATTCGCGGAACGCCTGGCGTGAAGCATCGTCCAACGCGTAGTGCTGTTGCTCGAGCATCAGCCCGGCGATCGCCATCAACTCATCCAGCGCGTAGTCGGGGAAGTCGAGATGGTGGGCGACACGCGAGTGAAACCCGGGGTTCGAGTGGAAGAACGTGTCCATCCGATCCTTATAACCGGCGAGGATGACGACCAGGTCCTCGCGCTGGTTCTCCATCACCTGCAACAGCATCTCGATCGCTTCCTGACCGTAATCCCGCTCGTTCTCGGGGCGGTAGAGGTAATAGGCCTCGTCGATGAACAGCACCCCGCCCATTGCGCGCTTGATGACTTCCTTCGTCTTCGGGGCGGTGTGGCCGACATACTGGCCCACGAGGTCATCGCGGGTCGCGACCACGAGATGGCCTTTGCGCACGAAGCCGAGCTGGTTCAGGATCTTGGCCATACGCATGGCGACCGTGGTCTTGCCGGTGCCCGGGCGTCCCGTGAAGCTCATGTGCAGGGTAGGGCGTTCGGTGGTGAGGCCTCGTTGCTCGCGCACCCGCGCGACGAGGAGCAGCGCGGCGATCTCCCGGATCCGCGTCTTGATCGGCGTCAGCCCGATCAGCTCGCGCTCGAGCTCGTCGAGCAGCTGCTGGATGTTGGACGCGCGGAATTCCGCGCCCAGGTCCACGAGGCCGGCATCGGCGGCCAGGGCCGCAAGCGTCTTATTCTCCGTAGCGCTCCCCCTTGGGCCGCTCCGTCGCGTAGGAGTGCAGGGTGTACCGCACCACGCGATCCTGCACTTCTTGACGCTCGAGCCGGAATCCCGGCTCGTCCTTCGGGCGATTGACGAGAAAACTCAGCGCCGTCGTCTGGCGCCCGTAGGTGCGGTCGTAGCCGTTCACCTTGATGTAAAGATTGGGAAACGCCTTCCGGCAGGCGTTGACCTCGAGCATGATGGCCGCCGGATCCTTCAGGTCGAACATCGGCAGCGCCCACATGTCCCAGAACGCGTTGCGCGGATGCGGATCGTCGGTGTGCTCGACCGACACCGCCCAGTCGTGGTCGATGCAGTATTGGATTTGCGCCTTGATCTGCTCCTCGCTGAAGTCTGGCAGATAGGAAAATGTCCCCTGGGTGATCCGCATGGGAGGCGCCTCGCTCAGACGGTCAGGGTCGGAACGGCGTCAGGAACGTCGGTCGACTCGTAGTTGAATGTGATGTCCTTCCAGATCTCCAGCGCCTTACGGAGCGACGGCG
>Ga0209220_1000105_pt1 | contig 39666 bp, 38 predicted proteins | sample BlaSpr_A8_OM3_M3_FD_187984 | JGI IMG/M metagenome (GOLD analysis project Ga0209220, IMG submission 187984) | Forest soil microbial communities from Thunder Bay, Ontario, Canada - Black Spruce, Ontario site 2_A8_OM3_M3 (SPAdes) (version 2) | ecosystem: Environmental > Terrestrial > Soil > Boreal... | reverse complement strand
CGCCGTGCGGCGCATCGCGGGTGCAGGCGGCGATGGATACTCGCGACACCGAGGCAATCGAAGCGAGCGCCTCGCCGCGAAACCCCATCGTGCAGACGCCTTCGAGGTCCTCCAGGCTGCGGATTTTGCTCGTGGCGTGGCGCGCGAGCGCGAGCGGCAGCTCGTCGCGTGCGATGCCCGCGCCGTCGTCCTCGACCTGGATGCGCTTCGCGCCACCCTCGTCGAGAGTTACGGTGATGGAGCGCGCGTCCGCGTCCAGGCTGTTCTCGAGCAGCTCCTTGAGCACCGACGCCGGCCGCTCGACGACCTCGCCGGCGGCGATCTGGCTCACCAGAAGGTCGGGAAGGACGCGAATCGCGTTCACACAAAGAGTATATAGAATCGCGCCATGGAACTCGCCGCCCAGCTGTGGGACTTCGTCGTGCATCTCGATGCGCATCTCTCCGCTTTCGTCGCACAGCACGGCGCTTGGGTATACGGGCTGCTGTTTCTGATCGTGTTTTGCGAAACGGGGCTGGTGGTGACGCCTTTTCTTCCCGGCGATTCGCTGCTGTTCGTCGTCGGCACGCTCGCCGCCGCCGGCGGCATGGACATTTACGTGGTCATGACCACGCTGGTCGCCGCGGCGCTGTGCGGCGACAACGTCAACTACTGGATCGGGCGCTGGGCAGGGCCGCGCGTCTTCAGCAAGGAGGGGTCGCGCTGGCTGAATCCCAAGCATCTGCAGCGCACCCGCGAGTTTTATGCGCGGCACGGCGGTAAGACCATCATCATCGCGAGGTTCGTGCCGATCGTGCGCACTTACGTGCCTTTCGTCGGTGGCCTGGGGAAGATGAACTACCTGCGGTTTCTCGCCTTCAGCGCGGCCGGGGCACTGCTTTGGGTGATCTCGCTCTGCGCCGCGGGGTATTTGTTCGGCAACATCCCCGCGGTGAAGAGTAACCTCACGCTGGTGATCATCGGCATCGTGCTGCTTTCCATCTCGCCCGGGCTTATCGCCTGGGTCAGGGGCCGCTCAATTCAGCGCCAGGGAGGATGAGGGCCGCGGCGGGTGCTTTGCGACGTAGTCGCGCAGACCGTCGAGAAGGGCCCGCGCCAGCTTGTTCTGGTAGCTCTCATCATTCAGCCGCTGTTCCTCCTGCGGGTTGGAGATGAACGCGGTCTCGACCAGGATCGAAGGCACGTCGGGCGCCTTCAGCACGGCGAAGCTGGCCTGCTCGACGCGCGGCTTGTGGAGGCTATTGACCGTGCCCAGCCGGCGCAACACCAGATCGCCCAGCCGCAGGCTGTGATCGATGGTCGCGGTCTGCGCCAGGTCGAGAAGCGTCTTTTTCAAATACACGTCCTTCACGTCGAGGTTGACGCCGCCGACCAGGTCGGCCTCGTTTTCCTTCTTGGCGAGCCAGCTCGCCGCCTCGGAGGTCGCGCGGCGCTCGGACAGCGCGAACACGGAGGAGCCACGTGCATGCGGACGGATGAAGGCGTCGGCGTGGATCGAAACGAACAGGTCCGCCTTGACCTTGCGCGCCTTGTCGACCCGGACGTGCAGCGGCAGGTAGTAATCGCCGTCGCGCGTGAGGAGCGCGCGCATGTTCGGCTCGGCGTCGACCAGCGCCTTCAGCCGGCGCGCGATCGTCAGGGTGATATCTTTTTCGCGCGAGCCATGACGTCCGGTGGCGCCCGGGTCCTCGCCGCCGTGGCCGGCATCGATGACGATGGTGGCAAGGCGCGCGACCTTCGGCACCCCGGGTTTGTCGGACGCTTTGGGCTTTTCCGATTCCTCGATCAGGGCGGCGAGCGGATCGAGCGGCACCACGGGATAGATGTCGATCACCAGGCGGTGGCCGTACTCGGCGATCGGCTTCAGCGTAAACACCTGCGGCTTCACCTCGGTCTTGAGATCGAGCACGAGGCGCACGACGCCGGGGCGGTTGCGCGCCACGCGCAGCCCCTGGACGTAGGGGTCGTCGGCCGCGATTTTGGCGTTCAGCTCGACCAGCGCCGGCGAGACGTCGGCGAGCTCGAGGTCGAGCACCAGTCGCTCGGGGTCCTTGACGCCGAACAAAGTGAACTTGATTTCATCCCGGGATTCGAGGGTGAGGCGGGTGTAGTCGCGCGCCGGCCAGATGCGGCTGGAGAGGACTTGTGCTTCGGCGGGCGCTACGAACGAGACAAGAAGGACGACAGCCAAGCTTCGCCAGTGGGCGAGTGCGATTGCAGAATCGCCCGGCGCCCTTCGCCGGCAAATTCCAAGCGCAATTCGAGATCCGGCGGGGCGAGCAGCGACCCGGCCCGCTCCGGCCATTCGACCAGGCAAACCGATTCGGCGTTGAAGTATTCGCGAAAGCCCGAGCTCAACCATTCCGACCGATCCTTGAACCGAAATAAATCAAAGTGATACAAGTTTAATCTCGAAATGCTATAAGGTTCAACCAGAGTATAGCTGGGACTTTTGACCCGGCCTCTAAATCCCAGTCCGCGCAGCAACCCCCGGACCACCGTAGTCTTGCCGGCGCCAAGCTCGCCGCGCAGGTGCAGGACACGCCCGGCCGCAGCGCCGCCGGCCAGCGCCTCGCCGACGCGTAGCGTGGCTGCAGCATCAGGCAATTTAATATCGACAGGCATGGACTACGGCGCGCTTGCGCAGGCGATCAAGGGCTGGGGACTCGAGCTGGGGTTCCAGGCGGTCGGCATCGCCGATGCAGATCTGTCGGCCGCGGAGCCGCGGCTGCTGGAATGGCTGGCGCAGGGCTGGCATGGCGAAATGGAGTATATGGCGCGCCATGCCGCGCTCCGCGCTCGGCCAGCCGAGCTCAAGCCGGGAACGTTGCGCGTGATCTCTTGCCGCATGGATTACCTGAACGACGCATCGCAGGCGATTGCTTCCGACCCGGAACGCGCCGTCATCGCCCGCTATGCGCGCGGGCGCGACTACCACAAGCTGCTGCGCAATCGCCTGCAGGCGCTGTGCGAGCGCATCGAGGTAACCATCGGTCCGTTCAGCTACCGCGTGTTTTCGGACTCGGCACCGGTGATGGAGGTGGAGCTGGCTGCCAGAGCCGGCATCGGCTGGCGCGGCAAGCACACGCTGCTGCTCAGCCGCGAGGCCGGCTCGTGGTTTTTTCTCGGAGAGGTTTACACCGATCTCCCCCTGCCCGCCGACACCCCGGTGGCAGAGCACTGCGGCAGTTGCCGGAAATGCATCGATATATGCCCTACACAAGCCATACGCGCTCCGTATCAGCTGGACGCCCGGCGCTGCATCTCGTACCTGACGATCGAGCACAAGGGCGCGATTCCCGAGGAGCTGCGCCCGCTCATCGGCAACCGCGTCTACGGCTGCGACGATTGCCAGGCCGTGTGCCCCTGGAACCGGTTTGCACGGATATCAAAGGAAAAGGATTTTGAAGCCAGGCACGGTCTCGACCGCGCGACGCTGGTCGAGCTCTTTTCCTGGAGCGAAGCCGAGTTCGACGAGCGCACGCGAGGCTCGCCGATCCGCCGCATCGGCTACGAGCGGTGGCTGCGCAATCTGGCTGTCGGGCTCGGCAATGCGCCAAGCTCGCCCGAAGTCATCGCCGCCTTGCGCTCCAGAGTCGATCACCCTTCGTCCCTCGTTAGCGAACACGTGCAATGGGCTCTTTCCAGGCATGAGCGGCTGGCGGCCTGACACGCTGCTTCCCGGATTCGAGGCGCTGGAGCTGCAGTTTCCGGATGATTATGACGGAGCGGTCGTCGCGACCCTGGTGCGCCTGCCGGCGGGCGACTCGCGGCGCGGCGCGGCGCTCTACGTACACGGCTACGCCGACTATTTCTTCCAGCGCCACATGGCCGAGCGCTTCGCCGCGGAAGGCTTCGCCTTTTTTGCGCTCGACCTGCGCAAGCACGGCCGTTCGCTGCGGCCGTACCAGCACCCCAATTTCTGCAAGGATGTCGCCGAGTACTACGCCGACATTACGGCGGCCATCGACGCGATCGGCGCGCCGGTGCTGCTTGCCGGCCACTCGACCGGCGCTCTGGTGGGCTCGCTCTACGCGCACGAAGGCGCCCGGCGCGGCGAGGTGAAGGCGCTCTGGCTGAACAGCGCGTTCTTCGATTGGCGGCGGTTGTCCGATTGGCGGCGCATGCAGCTTCACCTGGCCGCGGCGCTCGGGCGGTTTTTTCCCTTCATCAACGACCCGGATTATTTCGATCCGGATTACGCGCTCAGCCTGCTCGCCGACTGGGAATTCGATGCGCGGCTGAAGCCGGCCAAGGGCTTCCCGCTCTACTACGGCTGGCTCGGTGCGATCAGCGACGCGCACGCGAAAGTACATCGCGGTCTCGCCATCGCCTGTCCGGTGCTGTCGATGCATTCGGACGAAGCCGATATCGTGCTCGACTGGCGCCATATCGCGCGCCGGTCGCGCAGCCTCGGGCCCGACGTGCGCGTGCTCGCCTTTCCGGGCGCGCCGCATGACCTGATACTGGCCCGGCGCGAGATCCGCGAGGAAATCTTCAGGCAGCTTTTCGCCTGGGCGGAACGAGCCGTAGCGTGATCAGCGTGGCGAGGGTCCAGCAGACATAGCCGGCGGTGAATATCCACTCCGGCGCCTGGTAGTACAGCAGGCGTTGAACCCAGCGCCCGATGAACGACTCCGCACGCAGGCCGCCGCGCAGCATGTCCTCCCAGACCGTCAGCGGGCAGGCCACACCGAGCACGGCCTCTGCGGCCACGAAGGCGATCGCCGCCAGCTGAAGATAACGAAACCAGCGATTGCGCACCCAGCGCCAGCCGAGCGCCGCACCGGCCCACACCAGCACCAGTCCGCCGACGATGAAGGCAGCGATCGCGAAATGCGCGATGAGGAGGGCGTCGGCGATCATGCAAGGCGGATAATACGGTTCGAATCATGACCCAAGCCCTTCGTTTTCCACGGCTCACCCCCGAAACCATGAGCGAAGCGCAGCGCGAAGTCGCGGCGGAGATCGCCGCGGGTCCGCGCGGCGAGGTGCGCGGGCCGTTCATCGCTCTCATTCATCACGCGGAGCTCGCGCGCCGCTTGCAGCAGCTCGGTGAGCAGCTGCGTTGGGGCAGCAAGCTTCCCGCTCGCCTGGTGGAGCTGGCAGTACTGATCACGGCGCGGCGCTGGACCTGCCAGCACGAGTGGTACATGCACGAGAAGCTCGCGCGCAAAGCGGGACTCGATGACCGCATCATCGAGGCGATTGCCGAGGGCCGCGAACCCGCGGGGCTGCCGCCCGAAGAGGCCGCCGTCTATGCTTTCTGCCGCGACGCTCATGCCACGGGTCGTGTCGGCGATGCAGCCTTCGCCGCCGCGCGCGAGCGCTTCGGCCTCGACGGCGCGCTCGAGTTGCTTGCGCTGAGCGGCTATTACTCCTTGATGGCGATGGTGTTGAACACCGCCGGCCTGCCCCTCGCGGACAACGCGGCGCCGCCGCTCCGGCCACTGCCATAAAGATCGGTTTGATAACGGCATTGCGCGCGCCGCGCGGCGCGTGCGACGCGCATTTCCACGTCTTCGGAGCCGCCGAGCGCTATCCCGCGCGCGACCCGAAGCTGCGCTACAAGCCGCCGCTCGCGCCGCTCGGGGAGTATCTGCAGCTCGCCCGGCAGCTGGGCTTCGAGCGCTTCGTCTTCGTGCAGCCGAGCGCCTATGGCCGCGACAACAGCTGCATGCTGGATGCCATGCGGGAGACGCCGAATTCCCGGGGCATTGTGGACGTGGACGAAAACGTCCCGGACGCGGAGCTGGCCCGGCTGCATGAAATCGGCGTGCGCGGGGTGCGAGTCAACGTCTCACCGATCCACCCAGCCGAGGCGGGGCTCGCTGGCAGGCTGCTCGCGCGCATCGAACGCCTCCAAGCGCGCTGCGCGGAGCTCGGCTGGCACCTCGATTTCCTCCTGCCTGGCTGGCTCACTGCTGAGTTGCTGCCTGTTCTTTCAAAGCTGAGGGTCGATTTCACGCTCGCGCACATGGGCATGTTCCTCGCCCGGGACGGGGTCGCGCAACCCGGTTTTCAAGGATTGATCGGATTGTTGAGGAATGGCGAGGGCCGCTGCTGGGTCAAGCTCACCGGCGTGTACCGCATATCGCAGGCGCCGGGCTTTGCCGATGCCGCGCCGATGGCGCGCGCCCTGTTGCAGGCCGCGCCCGATCGCGTCATCTGGGGAAGCGACTACCCGCACCTGTCGTTCGCCGACAAGGTGGGCTCGATCGAGCTGTTCAATTTGCTGGGCAGTTGGGCGCCGGACGAGGCAACCCGGCGCGCAGTGCTCGTCGACAACCCTGCCAGGCTCTTCGCTTTCTAGCCTTGTTCCCGCGGTCGCGCCGGATCGGCAATCCACTCGCTCCAGGATCCGGCGTAGAGCTTCGCGCCGGGCAGTCCGGCAACCTCCATCGCAAGAAGGTTATGGCAAGCCGCAACGCCCGATCCGCAGTAATTCACGACTTCACCCGGCCGGTGGTCGCCAAGGACGGCGAGGAATTCTTTGTTCAACTCTTCCGGACGCTTGAAAGTGCCGTCTGCCGACAAATTGTCATTGCTGAAGCGATTCCTTGCGCCGGGGATGCGGCCGGCGACCGGGTCGATCGGTTCCTGCTCGCCGCGAAAGCGCGCTGGAGCGCGCGCGTCGATCAGCAGAAGTTTCTCTCTGCGCGTCTCCAAGGCCTTCGCCTGCACGTTTTGCGCGGCGCAGGGCTTGACCGGATAACTCCTGTGCGCGAATCGCGGCATTTCGCGGGTGATCGGCCGACCTTCGTGCAGCCACTTTGCGAGGCCGCCGTCGAGCACCGCGGCCGCGTCGTGTCCGGCCCAGCGCAGCATCCACCACAGGCGCGCCGCCATGGCGCCGCTCGCGCCGTCGTAGCACACTACCTGGTCGCCGGGCTCGAGCCCCTGCTGGCCGAGCCAGGCGATGAAGGCGCCCCGATCGGGCAGCGGATGGCGGCCGTTGTGCCCGGTCTTCGGCGCAGACAGGTCGCGGTCGAGGTGCGCGAAGAGCGCGCCCGGGATATGGGCTTCGCGGTACTGCTGCTCGCCGAGCTCAGGCTTCGCGAGGTCGTGGCGGCAATCGAACGGCCGCCACGACGCAAGATTTGTTTCGAGCTGTTCGGTGCTGACGAGGGTCGTGTGCGCCATTACCGCCCAAGGCGCTTGTGCAGCCATTCGTGGAAGTGCATCTCGGCATCTTCCATCGGTGATTGGTATGGACCGGCGTCGTCCAGTCCTTCCTCGTACAATGCGCGCCGGCCGCGGTCCATGCGTTCGCAAAGCACGTTGTCCTCGATCGCGGTTTCCAGGTACGCGGCCTGCTGAGCTTCGACGAACTCGCGCTCGAACAGCGCGATCTCCTCGGGGTAGTAGAACTCGACCACGTTGGTCGTGCGCCGCGCCGAGCGCGGGATCAGGTGCGAGACGACCAGCACGTTCGGGTACCACTCCAGCATGACGCCCGGGACGTACGTCATCCACAGGGCACCGTACTTGGGCTCGCGGCCGTTCAGGAACTTGAGGCACATGTCGTGCCAGCGTTTGTAGGTCGGCGTGCCGGGCCGCTCGAGACCCGCCTTCGGCGCGACGATCTGCACCGAGTAGTGCTCGCCGTAGTCGACGGTGAAGTTGTTGCAGTCGGCGAAGTTTCCGAGCCCGGGGTGGAAGGGATCGACGTGGTAGACCTCCAGGTACACCTCGACGAAGGTTTTCCAGTTGACGTCGTAGTCGTCGACGCGAACCGAATCGAGCACGTAGCCGCTGAAATCCCAGTCCGCCGCAGTGGTGATCTTGGCCAGGTCCTGGCGCGGATTGCGCGGGCCGGCAAACAGCAAGCCCTGCCACTCGGTGAGCGGGATTGAGCGCAGCCGAACGCAGGGGTTCTCGGGGAAATGCGGCGCGCCGAGCAGCTCGCCCTTCAGGTCGTAGGTCCAGCGATGCAGGGGGCAGACGATGTGCTGCGCATTGCCGCGCCCTTCCAGCATGATGGACTGGCGGTGACGGCAGACGTTGGAGAGCAGGGAGATGCCAGCTTCATTGCGCACCAGCATCTTCGCGTGGTCGGCCCACGCAAGTGTTTGGTAATCCCCTACCTCGGGCACCATCAGTTGATGCCCGACGTAGTTGGCTCCGGCATCGAACAACAGGCGCTTTTCGAGCGCGAAATGCTCCGCATCGAAGTACCAGGACACCGGCAGCTGGCTGCGCGCCGGCTTGATTTGCCGCAGGGTTGCCACGTCCGACATGCGTTGTAAAGCTCCTAGAAAAACAGTATTTTACTAAAAGATGAGCAAGCCTTCAGGTGAGCTGACCTTTGAACGAGCGCTCGCAGAGCTGGAAAAAATAGTCAGGAGCATGGAGAGCGGCGAGCTATCGCTCGAGCAGGCGCTCGCCACGCATAAACGCGGCCTCGAGCTCGCGCGTTTCTGCCAGCAGCGGCTCGAGGCCGCGCAGCAGCAGGTCAAGGTCCTGGAGGGCGAAGTGCTCAAGCCCCTCGCGGCAGCGGCAGAGCCCCCATCCGGTGAAGGAGGCTGAGGCGAGCTTCCAGGCCTGGATGGGCGGGGTCCAGGCACGGATGGAAACGGCGCTCGTACGCCTGCTGCCGCCGGCACACCTCGCCCCTGCGCGGCTGCACGAAGCGATGCGCTACGCCACGCTGGAAGGCGGCAAGCGGGTGCGGCCGCTGCTGGTGTTTGCCGCCGGCGAAGTGGCGAGCGCATCCGCGGAGCGGCTCGAGATTGCTGCCGCCGCAGTCGAGCTGATCCACGCCTATTCGCTGGTGCACGATGATCTGCCCTGCATGGACAACGACGTTCTCCGGCGCGGCAAGCCGACGGTCCACGTCGAGTACGACGAAGCCACCGCGCTGCTGGCGGGCGACGCGCTGCAGTCGCTCGCCTTCCAGCTGCTCGCCGAGTACCGCATCGCCGACGATGCACGCACGCAGCTCGAATTGGTGAAGATCCTTGCTGTCGCTGCCGGCTCGCGCGGCATGGCCGGGGGGCAGCAGACCGACCTGGAAGCGACCGGGCGCTCGTTGACGCTGCCGGAGCTGGAGTTGATGCATATCGATCTGACCGGCGCCCTGATTCGCGCGGCGGTGCTCCTGGGCGCCGCTTGTGGCAGTGAACTCGCGCAAAATGAGAAATCTAAACTGGACCGGTACGCGAAAGCGGTAGGCTTGGCGTTCCAGGTAGTAGACGATGTGCTTGATTACGACGCCAATACCGCGACGCTCGGCAAGACCGCGGGCAAGGACTCCAAGCAAGGCAAGCCGACCTACGTGTCGGTGGTCGGTATTGCCGCCGCGCGCCGCATGGCGGAGGAACTGCGCGGCCAGGCCCATGCGGCGCTTGAGGGCCTCGAGGGAAGATCGCGCCGCCTGGGCGAGCTCGCCGATTTCATCGTTCTGAGAAAATTCTAGCCGTGTCCACGATCAGCGAAGCGCTGCCAGCCGACGGCTACAATCCGTCGATGTACGAGCTGCTGAAGACCATCGACGACCCGGCGCAGCTGCGCAGCCTCGAGCGCAAGCAGCTGCAGCAGCTCGCCGACGAGCTGCGCGCATACGTGCTCGAGTCGGTGTCGAAGACCGGCGGCCACCTGTCCTCCAATCTCGGCACCGTCGAGCTGACCATCGCGCTTCACTACATTTTCGAGACGCCCGAGGACCGCATCGTCTGGGACGTCGGCCACCAGACCTACCCGCACAAGATCCTCACCGGCAGGCGCGAAGCCATGTCGCGGCTGCGCATGATCGATGGCATTTCAGGCTTCCCGCGGCGCATCGAGTCGAAGTACGACACCTTCGGCACCGCGCACTCCTCCACCTCGATCTCGGCGGCGCTCGGCATGGCCGTGGGCGCGAGGGCAAAGGGAGACAAGCGCCATTGCATCGCGGTGATCGGCGACGGCGCGATGTCGGCCGGCATGGCATACGAGGCGATGAACAACGCCGGCGCCATGAACGTGAGCCTCCTCGTGATCCTGAACGACAACGAGATGTCGATCTCGCCGCCGGTGGGCGCCCTCACGAATTATCTCGCTCGGCTGCTTTCAGGCCGCATCTACTCCAGCGCGCGCCGCGCCAGCGAGCATCTGCTCAAGCGCGTCGGCGTGTGGGAGCTCGCGCGGCGCGCCGAGGAGCACATGAAAGGGATGGTGACGCCCTCGACGCTGTTCGAGGAGTTCGGCTTCAACTACATCGGTCCGATCGACGGCCATGACCTCGACGCGCTGATCCCGACGCTCGCCAACATCAAGAAGCTGAAGGGGCCGCAGTTCCTGCACGTCATCACGCGCAAGGGGCAGGGATACAAGCTGGCCGAGGACGATCCGATCGCCTACCACGGCCCGGGCAAGTTCAACCCCGCCGAAGGGCTCAAGGCCGCCGCGGGCGCCAAGCCGACCTACTCGCAGGTCTTCGGCGACTGGCTGTGCGACATGGCGGCGCTCGACCCTCGTCTGGTGGCGATCACGCCGGCGATGCGCGAAGGCTCCGGCATGGTCAAGTACTCGGAGCAGTTTCCCAGCCGCTACTTCGACGTCGGCATCGCCGAGCAGCACGCGGTGAGTTTTGCCGCGGGCATCGCGTGCGAGGGCATGCGGCCGGTGCTGGCCATCTATTCGACCTTCCTGCAGCGCGGCTACGACCAGCTGATCCACGACGTGGCGATCCAGAATCTGCCGGTGCTGTTCGCGCTCGACCGCGGCGGCCTCGTCGGCGGCGACGGCGCGACTCACAACGGCGCCTTCGACTTCGCCTATCTGCGCACGGTGCCCAATCTGACGGTCATGGCCCCGGCCGATGCCGACGAATGCCGGCAAATGCTCTACACGGGTTTTATGAGTAATGGTCCTTGCAGCGTGAGGTATCCGCGAGGCGCTGCATTGGGAGAGGCAAAAAAAGAGATGAAAGCCATTCCGCTCGGGAAAGGCGAAGTGAGAAGGAGCGGGAAACGCGTGGCGATTCTCGCCTTCGGCGCGATGCTCAAGCCAGCCCTCGAGGCCGCCGAAGAGCTCGACGCGACGGTAGTGAATATGCGCTTCGTGAAACCGCTCGATATCGAACTTCTAAAGGACATTTCCCAGACGCATGAACTCCTCGTCACGCTCGAAGAACACCAGGTGATGGGCGGGGCGGGCAGTGCGGTATGCGAAGCACTCACCCAGTTAAGAATCGAAAGACGCGTTCTGTTATTAGGGTTGCCGGACCGTTTCATCGATCATGGAGACCCCGCCAGGCTGCTTGCCTCGGTAGGGCTGGACGCTGCCGGCATCCGCAACTCGATACGCAGCGCAATGTCCGAGTAAATTACTCGGATGTTAAAATAGCCCTATGAAAGCACGCGACCTGCACAACATTCCGGACGTCCAGGCGACCCCCGACTCGCGCAAGCTCGCGATCGACCAGGTGGGGGTCAAGGCGATCCGCCACCCGATGCGCATCCAGGAGCGCTCGGGCGGTGCGCAGCACACCATCGCCACGTTCAACATGTACGTCTGCCTGCCGCACCATTTCAAGGGCACCCACATGTCGCGCTTCGTGGAGATCCTCGAAGAGCACGAGCGCGAGATCACCGTCGAAACCTTCCAGGTCATGCTGCGCGAGATGGTCGAGCGCCTCGAGGCCGCGGAAGGCCACATCGAGATGGCGTTCCCGTACTTCATCGAGAAGAAGGCGCCGGTGTCGGGCGTGAAAAGCCTGATGGATTACGAGGTGACCTTCATGGGCGAGATCAAGAAGGGCAAGCAGAGCTTCAGCATGAAGGTGGTGGTCCCGGTGACGAGCCTGTGCCCCTGCTCCAAGCGCATCTCGGAGCGCGGCGCGCACAACCAGCGCTCGCACGTGACGGTCACCGCCCGCACCAACGACTTCGTCTGGATCGAGGAGATCGTCGACCTGGTCGAGAAGCAGGGCTCGAGCGAGCTCTACGGCCTGCTCAAGCGCCCGGACGAGAAGTACGTCACCGAGCGCGCCTACGACAACCCGAAGTTCGTCGAGGACATGGTGCGCGACGTCGCGGCCGTCCTGAATCTGGACGAGCGCATCGAGGCCTACGTGGTCGAGTCCGAGAACTTCGAGTCGATCCACAACCACAGCGCGTACGCGCTCATCGAGAAAAATAAACGGGCGCGTTAATACCCCTGCTTCTGGGGTTTCTCTTGGCTGAAGAAACCCATTCCCAGGATTTTGCGTCCTTGCGTGCGCGCATGGTCTCCGAAGTGGACGCCATGTATGCCGAGACGCGCGCGGAGACCGGCCTCGCCAGGATGTCGCCGGCCGTGCACGCCGCGCTCGGAAAAGTCGAGCGCCACCGCCTCGTTCCCGCCGGGCAGGCCGCGCTCGCTTATCGCAACCACCCGCTGCCGATCGGCAGCGGCCAGACCATCTCGCAGCCCTACATCGTGGCGCTATCGACCGACCTGCTCGCGCCACAGCCGCATCACGTGGTGCTCGAAGTCGGCACCGGCTCCGGCTATCAGGCGGCAGTTCTGGCCGAGGTCGTGAAGCAGGTGTACAGCATCGAATTGATCGACAGCCTCGGCAAGACCGCGGCGGCACGCCTCGCCGAGCTCGGCTATCGAAACGTCGAAGTGAAGATCGGCGACGGTTACCGAGGCTGGCCGGAGAACGGGCCGTTCGACGGCATCGTGGTCACGGCCGCCGCGCCCCGCGTGCCGCCGGCGTTGCTGGAGCAGCTCAAACCCGGCGGCAGGATGGTGATTCCGGTCGGCGGCGGCGGCGACATCCAGTATCTGAAACTCATTGCCAAGCGCGCCGACGGCAGCTACGACGAGCGCAACGTCCTGCCGGTGCGGTTTGTGCCCCTGGTTCCGGGCAAGTGAACTGTCGCCTCCCGGCGACAGGTGGAGCCGTCGTCGCGATCCTGCTAGGCTTGCCCGCAAGCGCAACAAGATCCTTTCAGAGGGGACTATGCGAAAAAAAGAAAAGGATTCGCCGAAGCGGGCACGCGGAGACTTCAGGCTGTACATGCGCGCCCTTTCACCCAGGGGCCCGCTTGAGGAGGCCAATGTGGAAACTTGGCAGGTGGTAGGTCGAGGAACGCTTCTGGTTGCGCTGGGGGCCTGCGCCCTGCAGTACTACTTCCTTCACGTTTGCGCGCAGATCCTGTCGTTGCCGGCCGTAGTGGTGTTCACATGAAGAAAAACCGCGCTTTGGCGTTCACCCTCGGCGGGTGGGTCACCCTCGGGGTGGACATGCCGGTGGACGAGCTGCTGCGGTACGGTCCGAGCGTCCAGGGCGTGAAGATCACGCCCGATGCGTCCTTCAGCGAAACGAACGTCTCGCCGCTGCCGCGCCATGTCAGCGCCCAGGTGGATACCGGCGCAGAAATTTCATGCATCAGCGTACGGCTGTGGCAGGAACTGGGCGTCAAGCCTTGCCGCTTCCTCAACGCGGACACCGAGGCTTCGCGGCCGGTGCCCATGTGCCGCGCCAACATCGCCTTTCAAAACGGCACTCAGATCAATGCGGATCTGGCAGTTTTCGCGCAGCTCGCGCAGCCGCACGACCTGTTGATTGGGCGGGATATCCTTCGGCTCGGCCGCATCGTGGTCGATTTCACCACCGGCCACTGGGAGCTGGAATTCAAGACCGGCTGAGCTAGAAGCGCCGGATCAGCGTCATCGTTTCGCCGTCGCGCTTCATCTCGACGCGGTTGAGAAAGCTCATGCCGAGCAGCACGATGTCGAGCCCCTGCTCGACGACGACGCCCTCGACGGCATTCAGCTCGATCGAGCCGAGCTTCACCGAGTCGAGCTTCACGCGGTAAACCTGGGCCAACCCGCTCGCGGTCTTGATGACGCCGAGCTGGCCCTTGCGGTAGTCGATTCCCAAGCGCACCGCCTCGCTCGCGGGAATTGCCACCATGGTCGCGCCGGTGTCGACGAGAAAGCGCGTGGGGCTGCCGTTCACCGCGCCGTCGGTGACAAAATGGCCGCGCATGTCCGCGGCAAGCGTCACGCTCTGGCGGTCCGAGGCTACCGCGGTGTTGCTGCGGTAATGCTGCCCCAGCGCCAGCACGCGGCGCTTGCCGTCGATCTCGACGGTGGCGCGCTCCTTTTCTACCGCGACGACCGTGACGCCGCTCCACTTCTGCCCGACCTTCACCAACTTCGGGTCGCCGCCGTCGACCGACAGCACCGCCGCCTTGTCGCCGATCACGCCGATCAGCGCGATCTCCGCCGCCAGCGCGGGGGTGCAGGCGAGGAGCAGCAAAAGCGCAATAAAATTGGGCATGAGACCCGTAGCTATTTTTAGGCATGCCCCAAGCGAAGGGCCGGCGTATTTTGCCACCTACCTCGAGCGGCGTTCAATTCCGTGGCAGCTGGTCGCACTTGACGCCGGCGAGCCGGTGCCGCGCGACGCAGCGGGCTTTTCGGGGCTCGCGCTGATGGGCGGGCCGATGAGCGCCAATGACCCCCTGCCCTGGGTCGCGCCGGTGCTGGAGCTGATCCGCGACGCCGTGCGCAAGGACGTTCCGGTCATCGGCCATTGTCTCGGCGGGCAGCTGATGTCGAAGGCCTTCGGTGGCAGCGTCCGGGCCAACGCTGTGCGGGAGATCGGCTGGGGCGAGGTGCGCGCCGCCGACAACCAGGTGGCGCGTGACTGGCTGGGGGATCTGCAGGCCTTCGAATCATTCCACTGGCATGGCGAGACCTTCAGCATCCCGCCAGGAGGCACGCGCGTGCTGGAGAACCAGTACTGCGAAAACCAGGCGTATGCGCTGGGGAAGCATTTCGGCATGCAATGCCACGTCGAGATGACGGACGAGCTTGTCCGCACGTGGCTGCGCAGCGGCGGCGACGAGCTTAGAAACGATGGGAAAAGTCCGGCCGTGCAGCGGCCGCAGGACATCGAAAAGGATCTCGGCGCGCGTCTCGAGCGCCTGCACGAGGTCGCGAACCGCATCTACGGCCGCTGGACGGAAGGACTTAGTCGCGGAAGTTGATGTATTGCAGCGGCAGATCGGTGACCGACTTGCGCACCAGCTGGATCGCCGACTGCAAGTCGTCCTTCTTCGCCCCGGCGACGCGCACCGCGTCGCCCTGGATCGAGGCGTTCACCTTGAGCTTCGCGTCCTTGAGCAGCTTGACGATGCTCTTAGCCTTGTCCTGCGGCACGCCGACGCGCACCGTCAGCGGGCGCTTCACCTTGTCGCCCGAGATCTTCTCGACGCTGCCGGGCTCGAGGCAGCGCACGTCCACGTTGCGCTTTGACAGGCGGGCGCGCAGCACGTCGGTGACCTGGCCGAGCTTGAACTCGTCGTCGGCGTAGACCGTCAGCTGCAGCTCGTTCTGCCGCATCTCAATCTCCACGCGCGCGTCCGAGCCCTTGAAGTCGAAGCGGTTGGTGATCTCCTTGTTGGTTTGATCGACCGCGTTCTTCACTTCCTGCCGGTCGACCTGGGAAACGATGTCGAACGAAGGCATGGCTATTGCGCCTTGACGCCGGCGGCGCGCATCACCTCGCCGAGCGCCGCGTGCTCCTCGCGCTGGATTTCGCTGTTGAGGCGCGCCAGCGCCAGCAGCGCGGCAACGATGATCTTCATGCCAACCTTCTCCTAGCGATAATTCAAGCGCAGCAGTTCATCGATCCAGCGCGCGGTGGTGACGCGGACCCAGTCCAGGTCCGCCGCGCTCTCGTAGAGGGTGTAGACGGAGAGATTGAGCGCCTTGCCGCGCACCAGCATCAGCGTGGTCGTCGACAGCGCGTATTGAGGGGACTCGTTGAAGCGACGCTGCGCCGGCACGCGCGTGCCTTGCAGCACCGACACGACCTCCGGCTCCTTGCGCAGCTCGGCGAGCAGGCTCGTTTTCCCGTGCGGCTGCGCGTCGAGGTATTTGTGCACGTCGCCCTCGGCCGGCTGGCTGCCCAGCCCGCGCAGCGAGTCGTTGACGAAGGCGCTGAAGGCGGCGGGGCTGACGCGCTCGCGCTCCAGTCCTTTCGGGGTGACCGCGATCATGTAGCGACGCAACTCGGGCGGGTCGCCGACCATGAAGCGGCGCAGGTCGCCGTCGGAAATCGCGAACAGCAGGATGCGGTTCGACGCCGAGGTGAGCGATTCGGCCAGCTCCAGCAGCCGCGGCGAGCCGGTGAAGCCGGTGTCCGCGAAGCCTGGCGGCGCATCGAGGCCGAGCCGCGTGTCGCCGAGCTGGACAGCGAAAGGAGCTCCCCAAGCCGAGCTAACGGCAAGTAACGCTGTGAAAAGAAGCTGCCTTATTTTCGACCTCGTTTGGCCGCAATCCTCATGCGCAGCGCATTCAACCGGATAAACCCCGCCGCATCGGCCTGATTGTAGGCGCCCTTGTCGTCCTCGAAGGTGGCGATCGATGGATCGAAAAGCGAATCCTTCGAAGCGCGCCCGCTCACCAGCACGGTGCCCTTGTACAGCTTCACCCGCACCCTGCCGTTGACCGGCTCCTGGGAGGCATCGATCAGCTGCTGGAGCAGGCGGCGCTCGGGGCTGAACCAGTAGCCGTTGTAGATCATGCGCGCGTAGCGCGGCATCAGGTCGTCCTTCAGGGCGAGCACTTCCCGGTCGAGCGTGATCGACTCCATCGCCCGATGCGCCTTCAGCATGATGGTTCCGCCGGGCGTCTCGTAGCAGCCGCGGCTTTTCATGCCGACGTAGCGGTTCTCGACCATGTCGAGGCGCCCGACGCCGTGCCGGCCGCCAAGCCGGTTGAGCTCGGCGAGTACTTTGGCCGGCGAAAGCTTCCTGCCGTTCACGGCGACGATGTCGCCCTTGCGGTATTCCAGCTCGACGTACTGCGGCCGCCGCGGCGCCTTCTCCGGCGAGACGGTGATGCGCCACATCGACTCCTCGGGCTCGTAGCCGGGGTCTTCCAGCACCCCGCCTTCATACGAGATGTGCAGCAGATTGGCGTCCATCGAGTAGGGTGCGCCGCCTTTCTTCTGCTTGAAGTCCACCGGGATGCGGTGCTGCTCGGCGTAGCGCAACAGCTTGTCGCGCGAGAGCAGGTCCCATTCGCGCCACGGCGCGATGATCTTCACGTCGGGCATCAAGGCGTAGGCGCCGAGCTCGAAGCGTACCTGGTCATTCCCTTTCCCGGTGGCGCCGTGAGCGATCGCGTCAGCACCCGTCTGTTTTGCAACCTTGACCAGATGCTTCGCGATCAGCGGCCGCGCGATCGAGGTGCCGAGCAGATATTCGCCTTCGTAGACCGCGTTGGCGCGGAACATCGGGAACACGAAGTCGCGCACGAACTCTTCGCGCAGGTCCTCGACGAAGATCTTCTTCACGCCCATCTTTTTCGCCTTGCGCCGGGCCGGCTCGAGCTCTTCGCCCTGGCCGATGTCGGCGGTGAAGGTGATGACTTCGCAGCCGTACCGGTCCTGCAGCCATTTCAGGATCACGGAGGTATCGAGCCCCCCCGAATAGGCAAGGACCACCTTCTTCATGTTGGTCTTCACTGCACCTTTCCCAGCAGGAGAAATTCCAGCAGCGCCTTCTGCGTGTGCAGCCGGTTCTCGGCCTCGTCCCAGACCACCGATTGCGGGCCGTCGATCACCTCGGCGGCGACCTCTTCGCCGCGATGCGCCGGCAGGCAATGCATGAACAGCGCGTCCTTTTTCGCCGCGCGCATCATCTCGGCGTCGACCTGCCAGTCCTGGAAATCGCGCCGGCGCTCCTCGTTCTCGGACTCGAAGCCCATCGAGGTCCAGACGTCGGTGGTGACCAGGTCGGCGCGCCGCGCTGCTTCCATGGGGTCGGCGAATGTCTCGCAGTTTTTTGTGAGTCTTTCTGATTCAACTTCATACCCGGGCGGCGTCGAGATGTTCAACTTGAAATCGAACAGCGCGGCAGCCTGCAACCAGGTATTGCAGACGTTGTTCGAGTCGCCGATCCAGGCGATCGTCCTGCCGCGGATCGGTCCGCGGTGATCGATGTAGGTGTAGACGTCGGCCAGGATCTGGCAGGGGTGATACTCGTTGGTGAGCCCGTTGATCACCGGCACGCGCGAATGCCGCGCGAAGCGCTCGATGATGTCCTGCTCGAAGGTGCGAATCATCACCACGTCGCACATGCGCGACACGACCTGCGCGGCGTCCTCGACCGGCTCGCCGCGCCCAAGCTGGGAATCGCGCGTGCTGAGGAAGATCGCGGCGCCGCCGAGCTGGTGCATCCCGGCCTCGAACGAGAGCCGCGTGCGCGTCGACTGCTTCTCGAAGATCATCGCCAGCGTGCGGTCTTCGAGCGGCCAGTAGCGTTCGTACCGCTTGAAGCGGTCCTTGATCGAGCGGGTGCGCGCGAACAGATGCTCGTGCTCTTCGCGCGAGAAGTCCCTGAACTGCAGGAAGTGGCGCAGCTGCATCGCCGCACGCTCAGCGAGCGCTCAGTCAAGTACCATGCGCAGCCGCCTTGGGCAGCGCGCCGCGCGCGAGAAAGTTCTGCACCAGCGGCGTCAGCCGCTCGACCACCATGCGGCCTTCGGCCGGGGTCATGACCAGCGGCGGCAGCATGCGGATCACGTTGTCCGCGGTGACATTGATCACCAGTCCGGCATCGAGCGCCTCTTTCACCAGCTCGCCGCAGGGCCGCGCCAGCTCCAAGCCGATCATCAGCCCCATGCCGCGGATTTCCGCCACGCCGTTCCTCTGGCCCAGCGCCTCGGCGAGCCCGCCGCGGATCGCCTCGCCGACCCGGGCGGCATTGGCCAGCAGGCCGTCTTCCTTGATGGTGTCGATGGTGGTCACGACCGCAGTCATGGCGAGCGGATTGCCGCCGAAGGTCGAGCCATGGTTGCCCGGCTTGAACAGGCCCCTGGCGCGCCCGCCGACCACGCAAGCGCCGACCGGCATCCCCGAGCCCAGGCCCTTCGCGAGCGGCACCACGTCGGGAAGAAAGCCGGCATGCTGGTAGACAAACCATTTGCCGGTGCGGCCCAGCCCGCACTGCACCTCGTCCGAGATGAACAGCCACTGGTGGTGCTCGCAGATTTCCTTCAGGCCGCGCAGGTACTCCAGGCGCGAGACGTTGATGCCGCCTTCGCCCTGGATCGGCTCGACCATCACTGCCGCGACATTGCGGTTGTGCTCGGCGACCGTGCGCACCGCGTCCAGGTCGTTGAGCGGCACGCGCACGAATCCCGACACCAGCGGCTCGAAACCGGCTTGTACTTTGCGGCTTCCCGTCGCCGAGAGGGTGGCGAGCGAGCGGCCGTGAAACGCATTTTCCATCACCACGATCGCCGGCTCGGCGATACCGCGCTCGTGGCCGTACTTGCGCGCGAGCTTGATCGCCGCCTCGTTGGCCTCCAGGCCGGAATTGCAGAAGAACACCTCGTCCAGCCCGGTGATCTCGGCGAGGCGGTCGGCGGCCGCCTCCTGGACGGGGATGCGAAACAGGTTGGAGGTGTGCATCACCCGGCCGATCTGCTCGGTGAGCGCGCGCGTCAGCTTGGGGTGCGCATAGCCGAGCGTGTTCACCGCGATGCCGGCGAGGGCGTCGAGATACTTCCTGCCCGCCTCGTCCCAGAGCCACACGCCTTCGCCGCGCACGAAGGCCACCGGCTGCCGGGCGTAGGTGTTCATGACGTGGGACATAGAGCGCTCCCCAAATGCAAAACGGCGGCCGCGCCGCCGTTTCGTCAAATCCTATCACTAACTAACGCAGGCGGTGCAGCGCCTTCTCTTCTTCCGGGCGCAGCACCCGGATGCACGGCAGATAGCCCTCGTGCACCACGCCGTGCATCTCCATGCGCTTGTGGGAATGGAGCAGGTCGGCGATGTAGTCGACGATCTTTGAGGTGATCAGCTGCCCAGGCACGAGGACCGGGATGCCGGGCGGGTAAGGCACGATCTGGTCGGCGCAGATGCGCCCGGCGAGCTTCTTGTTCACGCGCTCGCGCTCGTCGAACACCTGCACCAGCTCGCCGCCGCAGTAATAGGCATCGCGCGGCAAATACCGCAGCTTGGTGAACGCGGGAATCTCCGGGGTCTGCACCAGCCGTCTGGGAGCGCGATTCTCGCGTGCGATGCGCATCAGCGAATCGTACAGGCGGGACACCTTCGAGCGGGTGGTGCCGATGGTAAGGAGCAGCGTCAGCGTGTTAAAGGTCGATTTCTCGACCTGGATGTTGTAGCGCTCGAAGAGCAGCTTCTGCAGGTCGTCGACGGTGTAGCCGCAGCCCGAGATGTCGATCGTCACCTTGGTCGGGTCGAGCCGGATGGCGTCGTGCCGGACCTCGTCCGGCAGCAGATCGTCGAGCTCGAGGACGCGGAACACGCGGGTTGAATTTATTAGATTTCTGACCTCATTGGCCAGCTCGAGCGTGCGCGAGAGAAGCTTGTAGCCTTCCATCATCGCCTGCTTGCGCGCCACGTCCAGGCTTGCGATGAGCCCGTATTGCGGGCTCGTCGACGTATGCATGTTGAAGTTCTCGCGGAACAGGTGTTCCCTGAACCCGGGATCGTTGATGTGAATCATCGACGCCTGCGAGAACGCCGAGAGCACCTTGTGCGTGGACTGGGTAGCGTAATCGGCTCCGGCCTCGAGCGCCGTCGGCCGGAACTCGGGATGGAAGCGCGCGAAGCCGTACCAGGCTTCGTCTATGATCACCTTGATGCCCTTGGCGTGCGCCGCGTCGACGATCGTCCCTAGGTCGTAGCGCAAACCGTCGTAGGTACAGGAGGTGAGGATCAGGGCCTGGGCGTCCGGATGGCGTGCGATTGCCTTGAGCAGCGTCTTCTTTGGCACGGGACCATAAAGCCCGTACTTGCGGTTGAGCGCCGAGTCGAGGTAGACCGGGTGGGCCCCGGACAGCACCACGCCGTGGTGCACGCTCTTGTGGCAATTGCGGTCGAGGAGGAGTTTTTCGCCCGGCGCGAGCAGCGTCTGGAAGATCACCTTGTTGGCGGTCGAGGTGCCGTTGGTGGCGAAAAACGTTCGGCGCGCGCCGAACGCCTTCGCCGCCATCGCCTGCGCCTCGGCGATCACGCCCTTTGGCTCCATCAGCGAATCGAGCATCGGCACCGACACCGACAGGTCGGCGTCGAACACGTGCTCGCCCATGAACTCGTAGAAATCGTTCACCCATGGACTGCCGCGCAGCGACTCGCCCGACGAATGGCCGGGGGTGTGCCACTGATCCTTCGCCATCCAGACGTAGTTCTTGAGCTGATCGTAGAACGGCGTGCGCGCGCGCTCCTGGATCTGCGCGTTGAGGATGCGGTAGATGCCGCGGTAGTCGCGCTCCTCGCGGTAGAAGTAGCCGTCCACAGATTCGGTGAACAGCTTGTCCACCACGTCGTCCTCCTTCTCCTGCGCGATCAGGATGTAGACGTCGAGCTCGGGCCGAAAGCGGGTGATTCGCTGCACCAGGTCGAGCGCCGACATCTGGAGCTGCTTTTTCGATTCAACCCCATTTCTTTTTGATAGCGAATAAAGCGTGTCATCCACCAGCACCGCCTGCAGGTCGCCGTCCGATTCGATGACCGAAAGCGCTTCCTTCGCGGTGGTCACGCCGGTGAAGCTGATGCCGAGGGGGTTATCGAGCGTGCGCGCGGCGGCGTTGAGCCCCTTCACGAACTCGCGCAGCACGAGGTGCTCGTCGTTGATGACGAGTATCCGGCTGGTCAGCTTCGCCATACCGGGTCAGTATAATTTCGCATGCCCGACGCGAGCCCGGTGGAGTTCGGCGGCGATCACCGAATGCGGTATTCGCCCTTCGTCCATCCGATCACGGCGAACGGCGCGCGCTGCGTCAAGGGCAACGAATTGCGCGTCCGTGATGGACGCGTCGCGGAGCGGAGCAAGCTCGCCGAGCTGCAGCGTGTTGGGGATGCTGCTTAGTTTATTTCATGCCCTTCAGGGCATGCGCCAGACGACTCTTGTGCCGGTCGCCGGCATTGCGGTGCATGACGCCTTTCGCGACCACGCGATCGATGAGGCGCTGCGAATCGCGCAGTACTTTGGAAGCGGCGTCCTTGTTGCCGGCGGCAACGGCCTTATTGACGTTCTTGATGGCGGTGCGCACGGTGGTGCGCAGGCTCATGTTGTGGATGCGCCGCTGCACCGCCTGGTGGGCGCGCTTGCGGGCGGACTTGATGTTTGCCATGAAGGGGTGGGTCCGAAAGGGGGCGAATTCTAACATGAACCTCCTGCGCGTCCTGGCCACGGTAAGCAGCTTGACCCTTGTCAGCCGCATCCTGGGCTACATCCGCGATTTCATCATCGCCCGCGCTTTCGGCGCCAGCCTCGCCACCGACGCCTTTTTCGTGGCGTTCCGCATCCCGAACCTGCTGCGGCGGCTGTTCGCCGAGGGCGCGTTCTCGCAGGCGTTCGTGCCGGTGCTCGCCGAATACAAAAACAAGGGTTCGGTTGAAGAAGTCCATTCACTGATCGACGGCGTCGCGACGCTTCTTCTTGTCGCGCTGGTCGCGGTGGCGGCGCTCGGCATGGCGGCGGCCCCGATCATCGTCTACGTGTCGGCACCCGGATTTGCCGCCGACCCCGCCAAGTTCGATCTGACGGTGACGCTGCTGCGCATCACGTTTCCGTACATCGTCTTCATCTCGCTGGTCGCCTTCGCCGCAGGCATTCTCAACACCTGGAACCGCTTTTCCGTGCCGGCGGTCACGCCGACGCTGCTCAACGTGTCGTTCATCGTCGGCGCGCTGTTCTTCGCCGATCACTTCGACCCGCCGGTGCTGGTGCTGGCGTGGGCGGTGTTCCTGGGCGGGTTGGCGCAGCTCGCCTATCAGGTGCCTTACCTGATGAAGATGCGCCTGCTGCCGCGCTGGAGGCTCGACTGGTCGCACCCGGGCGTGCGGCGCATGCTCAAGCTGATGGCGCCGGCGGCGTTCGGCGTTTCGATCAGCCAGGTGTCGCTGCTCATCAATACGATCTTCGCGTCGTTCCTCGTCTCGGGCAGCGTGTCTTGGCTGTATTACGCAGACCGGCTGATGGAATTTCCCGCCGGCGTGCTCGGCGTCGCCCTCGGCACGATCCTGCTGCCGAGCCTGTCGAAGTTCCATGCCGACGGGAAGCACGCCGAGTACGGCGAGCTGCTCGACTGGGGCCTGCGTCTGACGTTTCTCCTTGCCGTACCGAGCGCCGTCGCGCTGGCCGTGCTCGCGCTGCCGCTGGTTGCGGCGCTGTTTCATTACGGGCGCTTCACCGTCGAGGACGCCTGGATGACGCGCCAGGCGCTGGTCGCGTATAGCATCGGCCTCGCGGGGATGATCCTGGTCAAGATACTGGCGCCGGGGTTCTACGCAAGACAAAACATCGTCACTCCGGTCAAGATCGGCATTCTCACGCTCGTGATCACGCAGCTGCTCAACCTGATCTTCATCATCCCTTTCAAACATGCAGGCCTCGCGCTCGCGATCGGGCTCGGCGCCTGTCTCAACGCGGGATTGCTCTACCGCTATCTCCGGCGTCACGGCATCTACGCGCCGAAGCCCGGCTGGCCGGTGTTTCTCCTCAAGGTCGCGGCGGCGGTGGCCTTCATGGCGATCGTGCTCTTCACCACCATGGGCGAATCGGGCTGGTGGCTCTCGGCGCCGTGGCAGCGCAAGCTGCCCGCAATCATCGGCCTGGTGCTGCTCGGCGCCGCGGCATACGCCGGCTGCCTGCTGGCCTTCGGCATGCGGCCGCGCGACTTCTCGCGGCACGGAGCGACTTGATGAGCCATTCGCTCGAGCCGTTCGCGCAGGTTCTCGGTCGCGACGATTCGCGCATCGATCTGGCGCGCGCCTGCCTGATGATCGCGCAAGACGCGTATCCCGGCCTCGACGTCGAGCGCTACCTCGGCGAGATCGAGCGCATGGCGATGCGGCTGCGCGCCCGCATGCCCCAGTCCAATGCCGCGGAGGAAAAGGTGGTGGCGCTCAACCAGTTCCTGTTCGACGACCTCGGGTACTGGGGCAATATCGACGATTACTACGATCCGCGCAACAGCTACCTGAACGAAGTGATCGAGCGCAAGACCGGCATTCCGATCAGCCTCTCGATCCTCTACATGGAGCTCGGCCGGCGCATTGGGCTGCCGCTCGAAGGCATCTCCTTCCCCGGGCACTTCCTCGTGCGGCTGCGCCTGCGCGGCGGCATGCTGGTGCTCGACCCGTTCACCGGCGGCGCGCCGCAATCCGAGACCGAGCTGCGCGAGCGCCTGCAGCGCGTGATACCGGAAGGCGTGACCGGCAGCGTTCCGGTGTCCGCGCTGCCGCTCGACCAGTTTCTCGAGCCGGCGTCCAACCGGCAGATCCTGACACGGGTGCTGCGCAACCTGAAGGGGATCTACCGGGAGAAAGACAAGCCCGAGCGCATGCTCGAGGTGCTGAATCGCATGCTGGTGGTCGCGCCCGACGCGAGCAGCGAGCTGCGCGATCGCGGCTACGTCTACCAGCGGCTCGAGTGCTGGCGCCCGGCGCTGAAGGATCTCACCGATTACCTCGAGCGCGAGCCCGAGGCGCCCGACCTGGACGACGTGCGCGTCAAGCTGATGGAGCTCTCCGCGCTCTGCGCGCGGCTGAATTAGCCGTTACAATTCCCGCCCTCATTCCCTGAGGAGACAGTCGTGGAGCGCAGATCATTTCTGAAGAAGGCGGCGGCTGGCGTCGCCGCAACCACCGTCGCGGCCCCCGCCATCGCACAGTCGCAGCCGAGCATCCAGTGGCGCCTCGCCGCGAGCTGGCCAAAGAGCCTCGACACGCTGTACGGCGGCGCCGAGCTGGTCGCCAGGCGCGTGGGCGAGATCACCGACGGAAAGTTCACCATCCGTGCCTTTGCCGCCGGCGAGATCGTCCCGGCGCTGCAGGTGCTCGACGCCGTGCAGGCGGGCACCGTCGAGCTCGGCCACACGGCGACGTACTACTACTTCGGCAAAGACCCGGCGTTCGCGCTCGGCACCTCGATTTGCTTCGGCATGAACACGCGTCAGAACAATGCCTGGCTTTACTTCGGCGGCGGCCGCGAAGCGATGGAGCCCTTGTTCAAGGACTATGGCTGCATCGCGATCCCCGCCGGTAATACCGGCTGCCAGATGGGCGGCTGGTACCGCAAGGAGATCAAGTCGCTCGCCGACCTGAAGGGCATGAAGATGCGGATCGGGGGCATGGCGGGATTGATCCTCGCCAAGCTCGGCGTGGTGCCGCAGTTGATCGGCGGTCCCGACATCTATCCTGCCCTGGAAAAGGGCACGATCGACGCCGCCGAATGGGTCGGTCCCTACGACGACGAGAAGCTCGGGTTCAACAAGATCGCACAGTACTACTACAGCCCGGGCTACTGGGAAGGCGGACCCACCCTGATGACACTCGTCAACGAGAAGAAGTGGAACGAACTGCCGAAGAACTACCAGGCCGCGCTGATGGCTGCATGCGGCGAAGCCAATTCCTGGATGCCCGCCAAGTACGACGCCCAGAACCCGGCTGCCATGCGACGGCTCATCGCAAGCGGTACGAAACTGCGGCGGTTCCCGACCGCGGTGCTGGAAGCCGCGGAGAAGGCCTCGTATGAGCTGTACGAGGAGCTCAAGACAAAAAGCAAGCATTGGGCGCGCATCTACCCGGAGTGGCTGAAGTTCCGCGACGAGCAGTTCCAGTGGTTCCGCGTCGCCGAATCCACCTACGACAATTACGTGCTCAATTCGAAGGTCCCCCACAAATAGCGTGCCGAAGCTGAAAAAAGCGAACCCCGCTCCGGCGGGGTTTGTTTTCTGTGCGCTCGATTCAGCCTAACGCGACTGCCTGAACTGCTTTTCCAGATCGTCGTCGGAAGGTCCCGGTGCCGGCGCCCCCTGCTCGGGGGGAAGGACGATCTGCACCTTGCTCGAATCGATCTTCGGCCCGGTGTCTAGGAGCGCCGTCACCAGTCCCGGCCAGGCGATGACGATCGCGACCATGATCAGCTGCAGCACTACCCACGGGATGGCGCCCCAGTAGATCTGCGAGCTTTTCACTTCCTTCGGCGCGATGCCGCGCAGGTAGAACAGCGCGAACCCGAATGGCGGGTGCATGAAGGAAGTCTGCATGTTCACGCAAAGCAGCACGCCGAACCAGATGAGGTCGATGCCGAGCTTCGTCGCGACCGGCGCAAGCAGCGGGATGATGATGAAGGCGATCTCGAAAAAGTCGAGGAAGAACGCGAGGAAGAACACGAAGAGGTTGACGAATATCAGGAAGCCGATCGTGCCGCCGGGCAGGCCGATCAGCATGTGCTCGATCCACAGGTCGCCGTCGACACCGCGGAACACGAGGGTAAAAATGGTCGAGCCGATGAGTATGAAGATCACCATTGCGGTGAGACGCATGGTCGACTGGGACGCCTGGCGGATCAGGCCGCGCAGCTCGGCGATCCGGACCGCCTCGGACATGAGGACGGCCAGGCCGGCGTAGAACACGATGAACAATGGCGCACGGACCTGGTCCAGCGCGTTCTGCGCGCGAACTACCAGCGCCTGCGGCATCCATTCGTCCTGCCATACGACGAATGCGGGAACGGTAATGATCGCGAGCGCGGCGAGCGATACCCAGGCAGCGATCTTGCCGTGGCGCGAGAACTCGGCGCGATGCAGCACGGCGAGCACAATCGCCCCGACCATGCCCATGGCCCCGCCTTCGGTGGGCGTTGCGAGGCCGAGGAAGATCGTCCCGAGCACCAGGAAGATCAGCACCAGGGAGGGAACGATTCCCCAAAGGCAGCGCTTGACCAGCGGCCATCCGGTCATGGTGCGCGACGACGCGGGAATGCCGGGGACCCAGTGAGGCTTCACGAAGCTCACGCCCAGCGTATACAGGCAGAAGAGCAGCACCTGGATCAGGCTCGGACCCCAGGCGCCCAGGTACATGTCGCCGACCGACCTGCCGAGCTGGTCGGCGAGCACGATGAGCACGAGCGAGGGCGGAATGAGCTGGGTGATGGTGCCGGAGGCCGCGATGACGCCGGTCGCGAACTTCATGTCGTAGCCGTAGCGCGCCATCACCGGAAGCGAGATCAGCCCCATCGCGATCACCGACGCGGCGACGGTCCCGGTAATCGCGCCGAGGATCGCGCCGACCACGATGACCGCGTACCCGAGGCCGCCGCGTACCGGCCCGAACAGCTGCCCCAAACCGTCGAGCAGGTCTTCGGCGAGGCCGCAGCGCTCCAGGATTGCTCCCATGAGCGTAAAAAAAGGAATCGCGAGCAGCGTGTCGTTGCTCAGGATGCCGAAGATCCGCTCCGGCAGCGCCTGCATCAGGCTGAAATCGAAGAAACCCTCGTCGATGGCGATGAAGCCGAAGAACAATCCCACCGCTGCGAGCGAGAACGACACCGGATAGCCGATCAGCATGAAGATGACCAGGCCCCCGAACATGAGTGGAGCCATCAGCTCGTGGGGGATCATTGCAGCGGCCTGTCGTAGTGCAGGTCCGCCTTCATGTGACCGGTGAGCATGGCGATGCGTTTGATGAGCTCGGAAATTCCCTGCAGGCTGAGCAGCGCAAATCCGAGCGGGAGGAAAATCTTGATCGGCCAGCGGATCAAGCCGCCCGCATTGCCGGAGATCTCGCCTTCAACCCACGAGTTGTAAAACACCGGCCACGACAGGTAGGTGAGGATGAGGGTCGCCGGCAGGAGGAACAGGACGCCGCCGAAGATGTCCACCCAGATCTGGCGCCGGGTCGAGATGTTGCTGTAGACGATGTCGACCCGCACGTGCTCGTTCCGCTTCAGCGTATAGGACGCCCCCAGCAGCACCAGGGCGCCGAACATGTACCACTGGATCTCGAGCCAGGCATTGGAGCTGATGCTGAAGGCGTAGCGCGAGAACGCGTTGCCGGCGCTGATGAGGCACGAGAGCAGCACCAGCCAGTCGGCGAGCACGCTCAAACGCTCGTTCATCGCGTCTATCACGCGCGACAGCGCGAGCAGTGGTTTCATGGAGCCCGAGTTGGGGGAGTTATTTTTGTCGCATGCGAAGCGCGCGTTCCTGCAGGTCCGCATGCAGTTTGGGTTTGTAGCCTAGCGCAAAGGCGAGCTCCGCGCAGAGAAAAACCGGCGCGACGAAGATCTGGAACAGGTTGTCGGTGAGCGCGGGCTTGCGGCCTTCGAACACATGGCCGACGAGCTGCAGGATCCAGCCGCCGACGAACAGCACGCCGAACCAGACCCAGCCCTGAGCCGTGCCCTGCGCGGCGATTCTGTCTCCCGACCAAACAAGAATCCCGGTAATCAAAAGCATGGCGAGCGCCAGCGGCACGTCGAGCAGGAAGTAGTAGACCAGCACCGCCGCAGCGAAGAGCATCGCGGCGCTGATCGCGACGCCGCCGACGTCGAAGCGCAGCCAGGCGAGCGGGATGAAGAGCGACAGCATGATCGCCGGCACGCCGACGAAGTGCGTGGCCTTGTTGCGCGCGTCCTGATGGTACGCCGCATAAAACGCCATCTGCTCTTCGAGATTTTTCATAAAGACACTATAATTCAGCATTTTAACCGTCTCCATGGTCGTCACGCACGGCTCTTTGCAGGCCACCCGGGGCCGGTGCGCGCTGACCATCGGCAACTTCGACGGCGTGCACCGCGGCCACCGCGCGCTCATCGACCGGGTAACGGCGAAGGCCCGTGAGCTGAAGCTCGCTTCCTGCGTCCTTACGTTCGAGCCGCACCCGCGCGAGTTCTTCTCGGGCGATTCGGCGCCGGCGCGGCTTACCCGCCTGCGCGACAAGCTCGAGCTGCTGGCGGCGGCAGGCGTGAAGCGCGTGCACGTCGCGCGCTTCGACGCGCGCTTCGCGTCGCTGCCGGCCGAGCGCTTCGTCGAGGACGTGTTGGTGCGCGCGCTCGGCACGCGCTGGCTGCTCGTCGGCCGCGATTTCCGCTTCGGCGCGCGCCGTGGCGGCGATTTCACGACCCTCGAGGAAGCGGCAGTGCGCCACGGATTCAGACTGGAAGCGATGCCTGACGTGCTGTTCGAAGGCGAACGGGTGTCGAGCTCCGCGGTGCGCGGCGCGCTCGATGTCGGCGACTTGCGCCGCGCGGCGCGGCTGCTGGGGCATCCGTACACCATCAGCGGCCGCGTGGCGCACGGCGCGAAGCTCGGCCGCGCCCTGGGATTTCCCACGGCCAACGTGGTGTTACGGCGCCCGCCGCCGCTCGGCGGCATCTTCGCCGTGGAGGTCGACGGCCTTGGCCCGGGCGTCGCGAGCGTCGGCAAGCGCCCAACGGTGAACCCCGTCCCGGTGCCGTTGCTGGAGGTGCATCTCTTCGATTGCGATCAGGAGCTCTATGGCCGGCACCTGAAGGTGCGCTTCCTCGAGAAGCTGCGCGACGAGAAGAAATACGACGGGCTCGATGCCCTGAAGCAGGCGATCGCGCAGGATGCGAGCCGCGCCCGGGAATATTTTGCGAGACATGGCTGACTACAAGGACACGCTGAACCTGCCGGAGACGGCGTTTCCCATGCGAGGCGATCTCGCGCGGCGCGAACCGGAGTGGGTGAAGGACTGGAAAGAGAAAGGCCTCTATCGCCGGCTGCGCCAGATCGCGAAAGGGCGGCCGCGCTTCGTGCTGCACGACGGTCCGCCGTACGCCAACGGCGACATCCACATCGGCACAGCCGTCAACAAGATCCTGAAGGACGTCATCGTGAAGTCCAAGACCCTCGCCGGTTTCGATGCGCCGTATGTGCCCGGCTGGGACTGCCACGGCATGCCGATCGAAGTGCAGATCGAAAAGAAATACGGCAAGAACCTGCCGCCAGAAGAGACGCTGCGGCTTTGCCGCGCTTTTGCCGCCGAGCAGATCGAGCGGCAGAAAAAGGACTTCGAGCGCCTCGGCGTGCTCGGCGACTGGGAGCATCCCTACCTGACGATGGCCTATGGCAACGAGGCCGACGAGATCCGCGTGCTCGGCAGGCTGCTCGACAAGGGCTACATCTATCGCGGCCTCAAGCCCGTCAACTGGTGCTTCGACTGCGGCTCGGCGCTGGCGGAAGCCGAGGTCGAGTACGAGGATCGCAGGGATCCTGCAGTGGATGTGGGATTTCCTTTTGCGGAGCCCGCAAAGCTCGCAAAAGCATTCAATTACCCCATTGAAAGGCCTGGCTACGCAGTCATCTGGACGACCACGCCGTGGACCTTGCCGGGCAACCAGGCGCTGAACGTTCATCCCGAGCTGATCTATAACCTGGTCGACACGGAAAAGGGTCTTTTGATCCTCGCCGCCGAGCTGCAGGAGAGCTGCCTCAAGCGCTACCGACTCACGGGGAAGACGCTCGTCTCGTGCAAAGGCAGGGCGCTCGAGCACATCCGCTTTCGCCACCCTTTCTATGACCGCGAAGTGCCAGTCTATCTTGGCGAGTATGTGTCGCTCGACACCGGCACCGGGATCGTGCATTCGGCCCCCGCGTATGGCGTCGAGGACTTCGAGTCCTGCCGCCGCTACGGCATGAAGGACGAGGAGATCCTCGCTCCGGTGATGGGCGACGGCCGCTTCGCCGCGTCGCTGCCGCTCTTCGGCGGCATGATGATCTGGGACGCGAACGGCAAGATCATCGACGAGCTGAAAAAGCGCAATGTCCTGTTCCACCACGAGCCGTTCACGCACAGCTACATGCACTGCTGGCGCCACAAGACGCCGGTGATCCTGCGCGCCACCACGCAGTGGTTCGCCGCGATGGATAAGGAAGTCAACGGAGAAACCCTGCGCGCGACGGCGTTGCGTGGGATCGACAACACGCAGTTCTTTCCCTCTTGGGGCAAGGAGCGCCTGCGCGGCATGGTCGCGAATCGCCCCGACTGGACGCTGTCGCGGCAGCGGCAGTGGGGCGTGCCGATGCCGTTTTTCCTGCACCGCGAGACCGGCAAGCTGCATCCGCGCACGCCCGAGCTGCTCGAGGCGGTGGCAAAGCGCGTCGAGCGCAGCGGCATCGAGGCCTGGCAGTCGGTCCGCACCGAGGAGCTGCTCGGCGCAGACGCCCCTCGATACGAGAAGAGCCGCGACACCCTCGACGTCTGGTTCGATTCCGGCTCGACCCATTACACCGTGTTGCGCGGCTCGCACAAGGAAGAGACGGGTTTTCCGGCCCATCTTTACCTTGAGGGCTCGGATCAGCACCGCGGCTGGTTCCATTCCTCGCTCCTGGTCTCCTGCATGCTGGACGGCATCCCGCCCTACCAGGGGCTGCTCACGCACGGCTTCGTGGTCGACGGCGAGGGCCGCAAGATGTCGAAGTCGAAAGGCAACGTGATCGTGCCGCAGGAGGTGTCGAACAGGCTGGGCGCGGAGGTCCTGCGCCTGTGGGTGGCGAGCACCGATTATTCGGGCGAGCTGTTCATCTCCAACGAGATCCTGAAGCGCGTGGTGGAGAGCTATCGCCGCGTGCGCAATACGCTGCGCTTCCTCCTCGCCAACACCTCGGACTTCGACGCCGCCCGGCACGCCGTGCCGGTCGACGAGATGCTCGAGATCGACCGCTATGCGCTCGCCATGACGGCGAGGGTGCAGGAGGACATCGCCGGCGACTACGAGCGCTACCAGTTCCACCTCGTGGCGCAGAAGCTGCAGGCGTTCTGCTCCGAGGACCTCGGCGCGTTTTTCGTCGACATCCTCAAGGACCGGCTCTACACCTGCAAGGCGGACTCGCTCCCCCGCCGCTCGGCGCAGAGCGCGCTCTACCACATCACGCACAGCCTGGTGCGCCTGATGGCGCCGATCCTGACCTTCACCGCCGAGGAGCTGTGGCAGGTATTCACCGGAAAGCGCGACGACAGCGTGTTCTTCCACACCTGGCACGAGCTGCCGCGCCCGAAGGACGGCGCGCAGCTGCTGCCGAAGTGGGAGCGCCTGCGCGAGCTGCGCAACCCGGTGCGCAAGAAAATCGAGGAGCTGCGCGCCGCCGGCAAGGTGGGCTCGTCGCTGCAGGCCGAGGTCGATCTGCATGCCGGTGGGCAGGACTACGACCTGCTCGCCAGCCTTGGCAAGGAACTCAAATTCCTGATGCTGACCTCGGCGGCGCGGGTTCACCCCTCGAGCGAGCTGCAGGTGGCTGTCAAAGCGAGCGAGCATGCGAAGTGCGAACGCTGCTGGCATTACAGGCCGGACGTCAACGGTGAGGGCCTGTGCGCGCGCTGCGAAACAAACCTGCGCGGGCCCGGCGAAACCCGGCGGCATGTCTAGGACCTGGCGCTGGTTCGCGATCGCGGCGGCCATCGTCGTCGCGGACCAGATTGCCAAATGGGCCGTGCTCGCCAGCTTCGCGCCGGGCGAGCGGCGTGTGCTCACCGGCTTCCTCAACCTGGTGCTGGTGTTCAACAAGGGCGCCGCGTTCAGCTTTCTCGCCGACGCGCCCGGCTGGCAGACGCCGCTGCTGGTCGCGTTCTCTCTCCTCGCCGCAGTCATCGTCGGCGTGCTGCTGCTGCGCTCGCCGGGGCGGGAGATGCTTTGCGCCGGGCTGGCGCTGATCCTCGGCGGAGCGCTCGGCAACGTCATCGACCGTCTGCGCTTTGGCCAGGTGGTGGACTTCCTCGATTTCCACGCCTTCGGCTGGCATTGGCCGGCCTTCAACATCGCCGATTCGGCGATCACGGTGGGTGCCGGGCTGCTGATCCTCGAAGGGTTCTTGCATGAAAAGCGGCGCTGATCGGGGCGACCTGGCGCTGCTGCTCAAGGCGCTCGCCTTCGCCGCGCACAAGCACCGCGACCAGCGGCGCAAGGACGCCGAGTCCTCGCCCTACATCAACCATCCGATCGCGCTCGCCGACGTGCTGATCAACGAGGGCGGGGTCACGGACGTCGAAGTCCTGTGCGCGGCGCTGCTCCACGACACGGTGGAGGATACGGCGACCACGCATGAAGAGCTGGTGAACGCCTTCGGCTCGAAGATCGCGCGCATCGTCGCCGAGGTCACCGACGATAAGTCGCTGCCGAAGGCCGAGCGCAAGCGCCTGCAGGTCGAGCACGCGGCGAGCCTGAGCAAGGAAGCCAAGCTGGTGAAGCTCGCCGACAAGATCTGCAACCTGCGCGACGTCTCCGATCACCCCCCGGCGCATTGGGACCAGCAGCGCCGCCGCGAGTACTTCGACTGGGCCAGGCGCGTGGTCGACGGCGTGCGCGGCGCACATCCGGGCCTCGAGAAAGCGTTCGACGCCGCGTATGCGCGGCGCCCGGCGTGAGAAAATCGGGCATGGACGTTTTACTCGCCAATCCCCGCGGCTTCTGTGCCGGAGTCGAGCGCGCGATCGAGATCGTCGAGCGCGCATTGCGCCAGTTCGGCGCCCCGATCTACGTGCGGCACGAGATCGTGCACAACAAGTACGTGGTCGACGACCTGCGCTCGAAGGGCGCGGTGTTCGTCGACGAGCTCGACGAAGTGCCCACCGGCAGCACGGTGATCTTCAGCGCCCATGGCGTGGCCAAAGCGGTGCGCGCCGAGGCGGAGAGCCGCGGCCTCAAGGTGTTCGACGCCACCTGCCCGCTGGTGACGAAGGTGCACGTCGAGGTCGCCAAGATGCTGAAGGCCGGCTTCGAGATCGTGATGATCGGCCATCGCGGGCACCCCGAAGCCGAGGGCACCATGGGGCAGGCCGACCACGCCATGTACCTGGTGGAGACGCTCGACGACGTGGCGGGACTCAAGCCACGCGACCCGTCGAAGCTCGCCTACGTGACGCAGACCACGCTGTCGGTCGACGATGCCGCCACGATCGTCGGCGCCCTCAAGGCTCGCTTCCCGAAGATTCAGGGTCCGAAGCGCGACGACATCTGCTACGCGACTCAGAACCGCCAGGACGCGGTCAAGTTCATGGCGCCGCAATGCGACGTCGTGATCGTGGTCGGCTCGCCCAACAGCTCCAACTCGAACCGGCTGCGCGAGGTCGCCGAGCACATGGGCGCCGACGCGTACATGGTGGACAGCGCCGACGACCTGCGTCCGCAGTGGATCGCGGGCAAGCGCCGGGTAGGCGTGACGGCCGGCGCCTCGGCGCCTGAAATCCTGGTGAACCAGCTGATCGAGCGGCTGAAAGCGCTCGGCGCCGAAAGCGTGCGGCCGCTCGAGGGCATTACCGAGGACGTCGTGTTCAGCCTGCCGCGCGAGCTGGCGCCGCGCGCGGCAGACGGCGAGCGCTGAAACCGCCGATCAGCGCTCGCGATAGGAGAAGCGCTTCACGCCGGCCCCGGCGGTATTGATCTGCACGTCCACCGACGTCTTGCTCGTATCGGCGCCGGTGATGATGTCCTTGATCGCTCCCGAGGGCAGCTGGACGATCGCCATGCCGACCGCAATCGTACCGCCGAGCGAGCGACCGACCACACCGCCCGTGGCGGTCGGTATGGCCGATCCCGTCCTGAAGTCGAAGTCATAGTCCTTGCTGCTGCCGCCGACGGCACATGCGCCGCCGGCCGACGGGATGTTGGTGGTTACCTTCACCGTGCCGAGCACCAGCCTTGGGTCGAGGTTGACACGCTCGCCCGGCGTCGGATCGGCCGCCGGGTTGAAGTCCACCAGCCAGCCGTCCTGGGTGCTCCAGTTGACCGGGTTGCTGGAGATGCCGCGGTCCGTTGCGTTGATCTTGGTCAGGGTTTGCGTGACAAGGGTCGCGCCGGTCCGCAGGCTTGACCCGTAGTCGACATCTTTATCCTTGAAGCCATAAAGCGTCTGCTGCCACGCGATGCCGCTCGCGGCGCCAGGATCCGTGAGGTCGGCGTTGCCGAGGTAGCGGCCAGTACCGATGTAAAGCACGCGGTTCGTGCCGATGTGCGTCAGCACAACCCGGGTGCTGATCGGCTGTGCGCGGCCGGCGCCGTCCTTGAGAGTGGCAATGTGCGCTACGCACGGTGCAGCCCCTGAGCCCGGTGCCGCGCATGTTCCGGTCGAGGTGCCGAAGTCGAGCCGCCAGACATTGCCGAGCTGATCGCCGCCATAGATGTAGCGGAACGTGGCGTCGGTCGCCGGCGAGTCGTAAAAACCCGATAGCTTCATCAGCCCGGAGGGGGTGCCAACGGTGCCGGCGCCCGTGCTTATCTTGTTGAGGACTGTTCCGGTGATCGCGTCAAGCACGTAGAAATAGCCGATGCCTGTACCGGGGCTGACGTTGTTCAAGCCGGAGGTGAGGACTACCACCCATTTACCGTCCGAGGAGCGCTTGCCGACCACGGGGTTGCCGAATGTGAGGCCGAGATCTGCGTCATTGATCGCGCAGAGTGTGGAGTCATTGCAGAACTCCCACAGCCCCTTCGGGTTGACCGGGTCAGTGATGTCGAGCGCAAAGTAGCCGCGACCCCCGCCGGCGGTGCCGCCGATGAGGATGGTCTTCCAGGCCGTCGCTGCCGTGTCATAGACATCGAAGGTCTCCGGCGAGCCGTCGACGAAATAGCGGTGCTGCGAGGAATAGCCCGTGTCGGCGAGCGCATACAGGCCGGGCATGAGGAAGCGCGGCGTATATGCCCAGGATTCGTCGCCGTTGCTGCCGTCGAAGGCATGCAGGAAGCCGTCATTTGCGCCGACATAGACACGGGGAGCCCGATTTGCGTTGCCGCTTGCAAACGTCGCGTACGACGGCGTTACCGCGTCGACGTAGCTGTTGATCGGATTGCGCACGAACACCGGTTTGGCCGTGATCGTGTCGCCGAGCACCGTGTTGGTCGTCACGCCGGTGATCGGATCGACGACGACGCGATCGCGGAACACGGTGGCTTCGTTGGCCTGCCAGCCGCGCAGGTAGCCGACGAGCTGGCTGCCGTCGTTCGCCGTGACGAGCTGCGCCGGCGTCAGCAGCGAGCACTGCGTCATCGTGCTGAGCGGCGTGCACTTGCTGCCGAAAAATCCCTGCTCGGTCGCGGTGAGCGACGCCCAACTGAATGCCTTGACCTTCGTGCCGGTGCCCGTGTCATCGAGCGTCAGGATGTTGCGCGTGTCGCTCGACGCGGCAACCCGCGACAGCAGGTTCAGGTCGGCCTGCCACTGGACGGTCGGGTTCACGTTGCCGGTCGACGGGTCGATGGTCTGCGCGAAAACCTTGCCGGACCACGTGTTGGTCTCGTAAGTGGTGCTGAAGATCTGGTTGTCGGTCTGCGTCACGTTCGGGCTCGAAGTCGCCGAGGCCGACGCGGCTGCCACGGTCGCGTTGAGCGAAGTAAGGGCGGTCGAGATTCCCTGGCGCAGCGCGTCGGGGTTGAGCGCCTGGAAGTACGAACCGCGCCCGTTCACCGCCGCGTGCCAAAGGTCGTCCAGGTTGGCGTTGGTGTTGTTCGCCGGCGCCGGCCAGTTGCAGTTTCCGGCCGTCCAGAAGCAGCCGCCGACCGTGCCATTCTTGATGTTGGCAAAGTCGCCGGTCGTCGCCGTCTCGTAATCCGGCTGGAAGCGCATCAGGCCGTCGGCGAGGCCGATGCCGAAAGTCACCATGTGCTGGTACGGGAGGAAGTCTTTCGCTCCGGTCTTGACGGAAATCGAATCAGTGGACAAATCGACGGTGTTGGGCGGATTGGTGTTCGGGCCGAACTTCGGTCCGGTCGGGTCACCGTTGTAATCCGTGCCGCCGCGCAACCGGGTCTGATAGAAGTACATCGCGACGTCCGCGACCGTCGAGGCAGTGCCGCCAGGCGAGAACGTCGAAGTGACCGCGCCGCCGGTTGTCGTCTGCGGATTCGGGCTCCACACCGTCAGCGCCGTGCCGCTGCCGTTGGTGTTCACCACCGGCGTGTTGTTGGTCGTCTTGGGATTCGGGCTCAGCGTGATCGCTATCGATGAACTCGAACAGGCGCCACCGCTGGGCTGGGTCGTGCTGAACGTCGTGCCGTTGGTGCTGTACTGATATGGCTGCGTAGTTACACCGCCGGTGCTGTTGTTCGTTTGCACTCCGTCGGCGGTGACGATCGTATTCGTCTGTGTCTTTGTCTGGCGGATAATCACGTACCTGTTGCTGGAGCAAGGACTGCACGATTTCGTGGTGCCGTCGTTAAATGTGACGCTGTTGCTGCCGCTGCGTTTGCAGAGCCTGTCTTCCTGCACCGTTTGCGGCGTGTCCTGTTGCGTCCAGTTGGCGGCCACGCAGCCGGGCGCGATCGTCGTAACCAGCGGGTTCGTTGCAGTCGTGCTGCTCGTCAGCACCCCGTTGGAGAAAACGTCGGTGCGCGCCTGTTGCATGTCTTCCTGAATGAGCTTGTGCTCTTTCGGCTGGCAGCTGCAAGTGACCGGGCCGCCCGGGCTGCCAATGGAGAAATTCACCGTGTTATTGCCCTGGCAAAGGACCTGTTCCGAATTGGACGAGATGGGAGTGACGGTGGTCGACGAAGAGCCCGATGCATCGAGCGTGCCGGTCAAGGGACGGTCCACCAGCGTGGACCCGCTCAGCGTGGCCGGCGAAGCGTCGAGGTTGCCGATCGTTTTCGCAGCAAGCGTCTGCGGCGGATAGGAGGGAAGGTTGTTCCAGTAACCGTCCGTCGTCAGCAGCGTGAAGTTGCGCTGGCAAGCCGCCTGGATCGGGTCATCGGTGGTCGGAATCCCCGAGGTAAGGCCGGTGTTGAGCTTGCCGGCATAAATCCATCCGGCGCGCGCCAGGGCTTCCTGCAGCGGCGTCGCGTTGCCTACCGTTTGCGTGTAGAACTTGTTGAAGAAGTTCGTCGCCTGCGTGGTGTCGAAGTCCTGGATGCGGAGATATTTGCTCGCCGCCACGCTACCCGAGTCCTGCGCGTGCATGGCGATGAAGCCAAGGCGCAGCGAATTCGGCTTCGGCGGCGTGCCGGTCGGGTTGCCGATGAAAGCAAGAAAGGAAAGTCCGGCCGAGGTCTTCATCATCTGGATACGCGTGCGGTAATAGGTGTACCAGCGCGCGTAGTTGTTCATCTCCTCGGCGTAGGTGCAGGTAGGCGCACTGATGCAGTCGGCGCGATTCGCCCGGTTGCTGTAACTGCCGACCGAAGACTTGATGATGTCGCGCTTGAACCAGCCGTAGCGACCGTAGAGGTATTGCGTGATGCCGGCGGTTTCGTTGTACTTGGAACGGCAGCGGGCCGTTCCGGACGAGTCGCTTACCGCGCCGGGTGCGAGCGCTTGCGCCTGAGTCTGGCAGAAGCGGACATACGCCGGGAACGTGAATCCCGCGGGCGGCGCCGCAGGCGGAATCACCTGCACGCAGTTGGTCAGGTTGGCATCGGAGCAGTATTCGACCGGCACGATGGCGAAGGCAATCGCCGGCCCGTTGTTCGAAGTGCCGACGTTGTACAGCCCGGTCCGGACCCACGTAAGCGTGCCGCCGCTAAGTGTGCCGCCGCTGGTAAAAGTGAATTGGTTAGCGCTGAGCACCGTAACTGCCTTACCCGTATCCGTTATCGCGGCCGCTGACTTGGCGGCGATTATGTCGTTAGTGACAAGTCCATGATTGGTACTGGTGACCGTGACTAGAGCTCCGACCTGCGTGTAGGTCGCGGCTGTGTGCTTGCGGTAAGACCCATTCGTCGCCCCGAGGGTGCCGCTGCCCGAGGTATATGCGAAGGTATTAGCGGTCGGAGCCGGGCTGGCAAGTACCGTAAACACGGTACCGTCGACGGTGCCGGTTCCAGTGACAAAGACGTTGTTCCCCGCGGCAACACCGTGCGCTTCTGTGGTTGTCACTGTTACCGTAGTTCCGCTGCGCGCAAAGCTGCCCATCGACATCATCTCCGGCAGACCGAAGACCGCCGTGCTGGCGTTGGCGGGGTTGGTGCGATAAGGGAACTGCCCCGCGGGCATGGCATTGCCAGCGCCGTTTGCCGGGTCGAACGCCGTGCCGGAGACGAGGTTGGCGCCTGCACTGTCTGCGCCGTTTCGCTTGCAAATGTTGTTGCTGTTGCAGTACTTCATGTCCGGGATCTGGGTGGCCAGATCCACGTTCGTCGCGCTCGCGCCGTACGGGCTGTGCGTATAAACGTCGTCTGCGACACTGGTGGTTGCGGCCGAGGCTCCGAGCGGCAGACCCGAAGGCGGGTTGATGAGCGGCTGGCCGTTGGGGCCGACGCCGGCACGGTAGTAGAAATTCGGGTCGTAGGCGACTCCGTTGAAGCCATTGGCCCCGCCGGCCGCGTACGGCGGATCGCCGGCCGAGCAGTCCGTGGGGTTGGCAGTGGTATTGTTCATGCACGGTTTGGACTGCCCAAGCGCCACGCCACCGGTTTGGGGGCTCACGTAATCGGGCATGAAGTCCCACGCCATGCTGCCCGAATCGTCCAGGTCGAACAGCAGGTTCGGCAGGATGCTGGAGCCGCCGCTTGTTGCGAGCGGAACGGCGGAAATGTCGGTCACAGCGGCGAACGCCGTCTGGCTCACCATGCAACCGAGCACGCTATAGAGAACCAGGCGTTTGGACAGAGAGTTTTTGGGGCTCATGACGGTCTCCCTAAGCTTGCTCGTTCATTGGCTACGAAGTAGCGTTTGCACGTAAGCGATCGAGGCGCGCGGGCCGACCGATCGCACCGTGATGCGGTAATGCGTTTGCGGCGGCGTGGTGAAGAAATTCGGCGCGCTCTGGTCGACGCCCTCGCCGCTGATCGCCGTGCTCGTGAGCGTCTGACCGCAAATATTCGTTACGCCGCCACAGGTGGCGTTCGGCGCGCAATTGGCGACCGGGCACAGGCGGTGAATGACGTACGACACCGTATTTCTTCCGCAGTCCTGCCCAACGAGACCCATTGCGGGACACGTAAGCAGGACCGCAAAGGCGTT
>Ga0209220_1000104_pt1 | contig 39912 bp, 46 predicted proteins | sample BlaSpr_A8_OM3_M3_FD_187984 | JGI IMG/M metagenome (GOLD analysis project Ga0209220, IMG submission 187984) | Forest soil microbial communities from Thunder Bay, Ontario, Canada - Black Spruce, Ontario site 2_A8_OM3_M3 (SPAdes) (version 2) | ecosystem: Environmental > Terrestrial > Soil > Boreal... | reverse complement strand
ACGATCTCCAGGACGCCCTCCTTGTAGGTGGCCTTGACGGCCCTCTCGTCAATGGTCTTCGGGATCGGGAAGTGCCGCTCGAAGGTTCCGTAGAACCGCTCCACGCGGTAGTAATCGGCCTCCGTATACTCCTTCTCCTTCTTCCGCTCGCCGGTGACAACCAGCTCGCCTTCCTGGATGGTGATCTTGAGGTCCTTTTCCGGAACGATTCCGGGGAGGTCCAGATGGATCACGAGGTCCTCGCCCAGGGCGAAGACGTCGGTTGTCGGTACGAACGGCTTCTCCGTGGCGACGGGGAAGGTCGGGAGCAGGAAGCGACGAACCGGCAGCGTCGGAAAGACACCGAAGGTCTCGTCGATCTTCCGGTTCATGTCCTCGAGCTCATCCCAAATGCTGCGCAGCATGCTGAACACCTCCATATAGTGGTTGGCTGGACAGCTCGACCGTAGGGCGGTTCGGGCCTGTGTTCCAGTGCGTGTCGACCCGCAATCTCAGGGCCAACCGGCCCGGAGGATGACGGCGGGCTGAGGGTCCCACGCAATTCGGGACCGCTGGCCTGTTGCAAAAATGCTTGCGGAAAGCTAGCGTGTCCGCTATGGACCAACCAGCGGGCTACCTGCACTGGGGCTTCATCCTCATTTCATGGCCGAACCTCATCGTGATCGGACTCATGGTGGTCATTTTTGCGCTTGCGCTCATCCTCCCATTCCCCGGGCACAACTCATCCAGCAAAGAGGAGAAGAAAGCGTGAAGAGCGGCGTCCACGACGAGTCGACAGGAAGCTGGACGGCCGCCGCCCGCCGCCAGCTCGAGCGCCGCCTTCCCTGGGAGAACCTCCTTCCCAACCGGCAGCCGTTCTGGGTGGGTTCCTGGGTCTACGTCTTCGGCGTGGTGACCATCGCGGCCTTGGTGTGGGTGGTGCTCAGCGGCGTCGTGCTGGCGGCGTTCGGCCCCCAGTGGTGGCACCTGTCGAGTGTCGGCCGCTTCTTCAATAGCCTCCACTTCTGGAGCGTGCAGCTGTTCTTCGTCTTCATGGTGCTCCACCTGTGGGGTCAGTACTTCATGGCCAGCTGGCGTGAAGGCCGGGCGCCCACCTGGATGATCGGCGTCGTCACCTTTGCCGTCAGCATCGTGGCCGCCTTCACCGGCTACCTCTCGCAGCAGAACTTCGCGGCTCAGTACATCGCCATAAACGCGAAAGACGCCGTGAACTCCACCGGCATCGGCGGCTTCTTCAATGTCCTGAACTTCGGCCAGATGTACGGCCTGCACGTAATGCTGCTGCCGATCGCCGTTACCCTCCTGGTTGTCCTCCACATCATCCAGGTCAGGATGAAGGGCGTGGTACCGCCCATTGAGCACGAGGTGAAACCCGCGGCCACCTGGGATCTTCGGAAGAAATGATCAGCGAGCGCTCGGCCGGCCAGGCCTACGAACAGAGTGTTCGGACCATCCCGTACGACCTGCTGAAGGAAATCGCCATCGCGATGGCGGTCGCACTGGTCGTGATTCTCGGTCTCGCCTTTTTCCTTTCATCGCCCGACGTTCCGTCCGTCACGATCCAGAGCTGGGCCCAGGCCGATCCGGTGGACTTCACGACGACAGCAAACGATGAACTGGCCGGGGCGAGCGTGACCGCGAGCTATGGGCCGCCGTACAACCAGGGCACCGGATCGGTGCAATCGATCGGGCCGTTTTCGCCGCAATCCTGGGTGGGTGTGCACATCAATGTCGACCAGCCGAATGATTTCGTCATCAACCCTCTGACGCAGGCCGCCAGCAACGATACCCAGCTGAGCGGCGAGATCAGCACCTACCAGGCCGCGTCGCCCGACCAGCAGAGTAAGTGGCACGATGCCTACGCCAAGGCCCTAAAAGATGCCAAGGTGACTAACGGCAAAGTCACGGTGGCGGATGGCGATTACGGTCCGGTCCCGGCCTTGCTGGCACGCCTGGTGCAACTGGGTCAGACCGGAGCCATGGACGGGTTACTGCTTTCGAGCAACCATTTCTATCAGACCGACTACACCAAGCCCCTACTCTTCATCAATGATGGCGGGTATATCGGCGGCCTCGCACATGACCAGCACCTCACCGGAAACCAGTGGGGCATGATGAACGAGACCGGTCTCTACCCGGGCCAGACCTGGCTCTGGCTGTATACGCTCTGGTACCAGCTCCCACCCTTCAACCAGGTTTCATATGGCGACCTCCTGGTGGTGCTGGTCATGGGACTGCTGACGGCGCTGCTGTTCCTGGTGCCCCTGATCCCCGGCTTGCGCGACATCCCGCGCTGGATTCCGATCTACCGGTTGATCTGGCGACGCTACTACGCCGAAACCAAGGCGCCTAGTCGCTAAGCCGGCTCAGGCGCAAGCGCCGCATGAGGCGCTCTTCCAGCGTGAAGACGTCATCGATCAGCTTGATCACACCAGACTCGCTCTCGAGGCGCGGCTCGCGAATGCCGGCCTTCATGGCTGCCCAGCGCAAAGCTGTTGCACTCTCCCCACACCAGGAAGGCACGTCGCTGTTGCCCCGGAGCTGCAACTCCTCGAGATCGGCGAGCAGGGCATCAGCCTGGTTGAGCGCCCGACGGGCCGCGGTGCGAGCCGGTGCGGCGTGATTGACGGAGACCGCCATGCGGCCATGATCGCGGCCATGACTGACACCGGTCAGGGCATAAGGTCCCGTCAAAGAAGGACCGTGGCCCCCTGGAGATGAAGCCCGTCAGCACGAAGCTTCGGGGCCAGGCGCTGCTGAGAGAACCGCTATTGAACAAAGGAACTGCCTTCAGTCTCGAGGAGCGGGCCAGCCTCGGGTTGAACGGCTTGCTTCCCCCGCAGGTCAAGACGCTGGAGGAGCAGGCGGTCCGCGCCTATGAGCAGTACCGCCGGCAGCCGGACGACCTGGCGAAGAATGTCTACCTGACGGCGCTCCATGACCGAAACGAAGTGCTCTTCTACCGCCTGCTGACCGAGCACTTGCCCGAGATGCTGCCCATCGTCTATACGCCGACGGTGGCGCTCGCCATCGAGCGCTACAGCCACCAATACCGCCGGCCGCGCGGGGTCTTCCTCTCGATCGACCACCCGGAGCTTCTGGAGGCGTCATTCCGTAATGCCCGCCTGGGGCCAACAGACGTCGATTTGATCGTCGCCACCGACGGGGAGCGCATCCTCGGGATCGGGGACTGGGGGGTGGGCGGGATCGATATTTCGATCGGCAAGCTCGACGTCTACACCGCCGCCAGCGGGATCGACCCGACGCGGGTGATCCCGGTGATTCTGGACGTCGGCACCGACCGTCAGGAACTGCTCGATGACCCGCAGTACCTTGGCAACCGGCACCGGCGCGTACGCGGCGAGGCCTATGACGCATTTATCGATCGCTACGTGTCGACCGTGGCCCGGCTGTTTCCCGATGCGCTCCTGCACTGGGAGGATTTCGGCGCCGAGAATGCCCGCCGCATCTTGATGCGCTACCGCGATCGCCATCGCACCTTCAACGACGACATGCAGGGCACCGGGGCCGTGGTGCTGGCGGCCTCACTCGGCGCCATGCGTCTACTGGGACAACGCCTGCGGGACCAGCGCGTCGTCATGTTCGGCGCCGGCACCGCCGGGATCGGGATCGCCGACCAGTTGCGAGACGCCATGGTTCGCGATGGACTACCCGTGGCGGAGGCGATGCGGCGGTTCTGGTGTGTCGGCCGGCACGGGCTCTGCACGACCGACATGGCGTCCTCGTTGCGCGACTTTCAGCTGCCGTATGCGCGCCCCGCCGGCGAAATTGGCGGGTGGTCCAGAGAGGAGAGCGGCGGCTTTGGCCTGGCCGAAGTCGTGCGGCAGGTAAAGCCGACGATCTTGATCGGGACCTCAACGGTCGGCGGCGCCTTTACCGAAGCCATCGTCAGGGGGATGGCGGCTCAGGTCGAGCGGCCGATCATCTTTCCGCTGACGAACCCGACGGCGCAGAGCGAGGCGGTGCCCGCTGACCTACTCGCCTGGACGAAGGGCCGGGCCGTGATCGCGACCGGTAGTCCCTTTGACCCCGTGAGCTATGCAGGGAAGACTTACCCGATCGCCCAGGCCAACAATGCCCTGGTCTTTCCCGGCCTTGGGCTGGGGACGATCGTCACCCGCGCCCGCACGGTGAGTGACGGGATGCTAGCCGCAGCGGCAGCGGCGGTGGCCGCGCTGACGGACTCGTCGGCGGCGGAGACAGCCATCTTGCCCGCAGTCGAGAACCTTCGCCCACTCTCCGCCGCGGTGGCCGGCGCGGTCGCGAGGGCCGCGATCGAGGAGGGCCTGGCCCAGATCACGCGAACGGCTCTCGAAGAGGAGATTCGTCGCGCCATGTGGCAGCCCGTTTACCGCCCCGTGGTCGCGGGTTAGAGCTGCAGTTACCAGGTCACGGCTTCGCGTAGGACGGCGCGGACGGCTAGTAAGAGCGACTCCCGCCCAGGGTTCGGGCGGAGCACGAAGAGCTGCTCAGGCCGAAACCTCGATTTCCGGTAGCGGTCGGCGATCATCACCACCGGCTTGCCATGCTCCAGGTAGTACCGCAGCAAACGCCATGCCGGGCGGCCTGGCGTTGTAAGGCCAGGGAGCCGGCGGAGATCGAGCACGGCGACATCGGCGAGGCCGACCAGCGGGCAGGCACAGTTCGAGGTCCCAAGGCAGCTGAACTCGGGTGCGTTGGGCCCCGGGCAGTTGATGGGATCGATCCCCGCCGATTCGAGCCAATCGCCAAAGCGCTCGCGATCGCCTGGGTCAGGCGAAACCAGGAGCACCGTCTTGCGAGTGGCGGTCGGTGTTGTCGTGTCCATCATCTCGCCTCTTGAGCGGGGCAGCATTTCTGGCTCCAGCCTGTTCGATCGCGGAGCCGTTCAGCAGGCCCGTTAGTCCTCCTTGCGTCGGGACCAGCGTCCCTATGTAGCCGACCCCGACTGGCGCATCCTCATATTGATGGTTGTTGCCGTTCAAAGTCCGGTTGCGGTTCTCGACGATCGTCGCATCGACTGGGTGCGTCAGTACCGCCGTGACCAGGCCGTGGCCGACCTGTGGGCGAAGGGCTTGCGGCATGTGTCGCACTCCCTCCAGACCCAGGAACGAGTGTTTCGCATGGCCGAGCAACTGGCGCGGACCGGGGTCGACCGGACCGACGTCTTCACCGCACTCGAGGAAGCCGATCGCTGCGTGGCACTATCCGATAATCCGCACGTGGCGGCCGAGGCCGGCCACCGTGCGGTCAGCACCTTGGTAGACCTGGCCCCCGAGTCGCTGGTGATTTGTGCCGAGGAGGACGAGTCCAGCCTGCGGGCGCTGGGATTTGACCCGCTCGCGTTCGACGGACACGACCCGGCGGCCTACGCCTGGGTGATGTTCGAGCTGAGCAAGCGCGCCGAGGCAACTCAGCGCTCGAATTGGCGCCGTTGCGTCCCACAGGCTCTCGCCACCCCGAGGCCGATCGGGCTCGCCTGCCTGTAACGGTTCGGCCCTGGGACATAGGTCCCGGCCGGCCAAGATCGAGTCACCACGAGGTCGGGACCATTGGTCCTGAAGCTTTACGCGCTGCTGCCGCAGGATGAGATCAACACCTGGATCGTAGGACCAGGAAGCAAAAATTCGATGGAGGTAACTGAAATGACGAACGGATTGCGGTGGCGAGTGTTGGTCCTCCAGGCCGGCCTCATTGGCATCCTGGTTTTCTGCGCGGGATTCCTGTTCTGGGGGAATTCCTTCATTCACAACCAGATCACGACCGAGTTGACGGCGCAACAGATCTACTTCCCGGCTGCGAATAGCCAGGCGATCACGGCGCTCCCGAACGCCAGCGATCAGACGGCGATGAACGCATACGGTGGCCAGCAGTTGACGACCGGCGATCAAGCGAAGGTCTACGCGAACAGTTTCATCAACGTCCACCTGAGTGAGGTGGCCGGCGGACAGACCTACTCGCAGATGAGCGCGAAGGCGATGGCCAATCCGACTGACACGAAGATCGCCGGACAGGTTAATACACTCTTCAAGGGCGAGATGCTCCGCGGCACCTTGCTGAACGCATACGGTTGGTGGACGATCGGAACCTACGCCCTCTACGCGGCGCTCGGTTTGGCGGTCGCAGGGCTTGTAGTCCTCGGCGCCTTTGCGCTCGAGATCTACCTCTGGGTCCGTCAGCGGCAGAAGGTCGCGGTGCCATTCGCAACCGCGAAGCCCAAGGCGATCCCCGCCGTCTAAAGCACGCGCGACTTCGAAACAGAACGTCCCTCGCCGCGCAGAGCGAGGGACGTTTTCTATTTCTGCCGCCACCCGGCTGATCTCGACGGAGTCCGTCATGATAGTTACGAAATTGAGCGGAGATAGACGAACTGAGCCTGGCCGCGTTGATACCGCCACCACGCTCCTTGCTCACGCGGCAGCGGCTGACCAGACCACCCTAGCCGAGATGCTCGGCGTGGGCCTCAACGGGCTGTCTGGCGCCGAGGCGGCCCGGCGTAAAGCCCAGTACGGTCTCAACGCCATCACGCTCGAGACCCGCTCGATGGGGGCGATCGTCCGGGCGCAGATCTCCGGCATCAACGTCCTGCTGGGGCTGGCTGGAGTCCTTACCCTGGCGACCGGCGATGCCGTCGACGGCGTCATCATCCTGGTGCTGATCGCCATCAACGTGGGGCTGAGTATCTTTCAGGAGTACCGTGCGGAACAGGCCCTGCGGGCACTCCGCGCCCTTCTCCCATTTCGCACCCGGGTCTGGCGCGATGGCGCAGAAACCGTCCTGCCATCCATCGAGCTCGTCCCAGGCGACCTCGTCGCGCTCGAGATTGGGGACCTGGTCCCGGCGGACTGCCGGGTCCTCGAGGCCGACGCCCTGCAGGTCAACCAGGCGACGCTGACAGGCGAGTCGGAGCCGGCCGCCAAAGCCCCGGCCCCGGTGAGCAGCACCCGTCCGAGCGACTGGACCAGCGTGCTCCTGGCCGGGACAACCGTGGTGGAGGGACGCGGTCGGGCGGTGGTGATCGCAACGGGCGCCGGCACGTTCTTCGGCCAGACGGCCGCGCTGGTCCACGGCGTTCGTGCGCCGGGTGATTTCCAGGCCAACCTGGCGCGCTTCGGCGGGTTCTTGCTGCGCTTCGGCGTCCTGATCGCCGCCATCGTCCTGGTTGCCAACGTTCTGCTGGGCCGTGGCGTGGTCGTCTCCATCACGCTGGCCCTGGCCCTCGTCCTTGGCATGGTCCCCGAAGCCCTCCCCGCCGTGACCGCTACGGCGCTGGCACTCGGAGCCGCGGACCTGGCGCGCAAGCAGGTGCTGGTGAGGCGGCTGGCGGCAATCGAAGACCTCAGCGCCGTCGACACGCTCTGCAGCGATAAGACGGGCACGATCACTGAGAACCGGACAGTGGTTTCGGAAGTGTGGTCGCGCATCGATTCCAAACAGGTGTTGGAAGCGGCGCTGCTGACGACGCCTTACCCACGAACCTGTGTCAGCATCGTCGACCTGGCGGTGCTGGACGCGGCCCACGAGCAGGGGCTGCGCGATCAATTAGACGTTGGGCACCGGTCGACGGTCGTTCCATTCACCTCGCAGGCCAAGCGCACCAGCGTCCTCATCGACCGGCCGGGAGGACGCGAGTTGATCTCCAAGGGAATGGCTTCCGTCGTCATCGAACGATGCACGCGTTTGCGCACCTCGGACGCCGACATCGATCTTGGGCCGGTTCGGGCTGAGGTCGAGGCGGCGATCAGCCGTTGTCAGCAAACCGGTGCTCGCGTGCTGGCGGTGGCGAGCCGCGTCGTCGCGCCGAACGAGACCGCGCCGGCGGACGAGGGGCTGGTTCTCCTGGGGATCATTGCCTTCTCCGACCGTGCCCGGCCGGGCGCCGCTGACGCGCTCAAGCGCGCGGAGGCGCTGGGCGTGACCGTCAAGATCGTGACCGGCGATGCCCTGCCGCGAGCGGCTGCCCTCGCCGAGCAGATCGGAATCGAGCTTGCCCCTGATACCGTGGTCGGCGCCGACCAGTTGCGCTCACAGGACATTCGTGACGTCGCGGAGCGCGCACGCATCTTTGCGGAAGTCGTGCCCGAGGACAAGTACCGGCTGGTACGCGCGCTGCAGGCGAATGGGCATCACGTGGCCGTGACCGGAGACGGCGTGAACGACGCGCCTGCCCTGAATACCGCGGACGTCGGCATCGCGATGGCCAGCGGTTCTGACGCCGCCAAGGGAGCGGCCGACCTGATCCTCTTGCAAGACGACCTGGGGGTGATCGTCGGCGCTCTCGAGGAAGGCCGGCGCATCTTTACCAGCATCAATCGGTATTTGCTCTACACGATGGTGAGCAACTTCGCCAACGTCCTCATCGTGGCGATCGCCTCGCTGTTCCTCTCCTACCTCCCGCTGCTCCCCGACCAGGTCTTGCTTCTCAATATCCTGGCGGACGTTCCCATGCTCGCCATCGTTACCGACCGAGTCACTCGGGAAGACCTGGCCACCCCGCGGCGGTGGAGCATTCGCGGCATCCTCGAACTCTCCCTATATCTCGGGGTCGTCAACGCCTTGTTCGCCTTCGGTCTTCTCAAGTTGGTGGCCGCCCATTCGCCGGCGGTCGCCCGCACCGAGTGGTTTCTCTTTCTCGGCTCGACGGCGTTGATCATTCTCTTCGTGGTCAGATCCCCGGCATGGTTCTGGCAGGGGCCCAGGCCGAGCTGGACGCTGCTGCTGGCTCTCTGCGGCTGCTTTGCGCTGACCGTCGCCCTCATCAACCTGCCGGTGACACAGCATCTGCTCGGGTTCGCGCCCCTCAGCTGGTCGACCGAGCTCGTCATCGAAGCCTACGGGCTGGCCTACCTGGTACTTGCGGACATCATCCAGCGCGCCTACCACCGCCACGTTGTCCCGTTCGCCGCCCTCCCGCTGAAACCCTCCCTGCCCTAGTGGCGAAGCCACCGACCAGTTGCGCAAATTTCACGGCGACCAGAACGGCCACCAGGATCAGGTAGCCGCGCAGTACCAGGAGCCCGATATTCCGGGCCCTCGAGTGCTCCGGCGGGACAAGGTTGAACAGCGGCGGCATCTGCCAGGTGGACCGATCGAGCTGCGGCTCCTCCGGGGCCGCCCGCCACTCGCGACGGAGCAGGATCAGCCCCACGGCAACCAGCGCCACACCAACACCCCGCCGGCCAGCGAGTGGGACATGCGTGGCGACGCAGGGGACCAGGCGCGCCTGGATCGCGACCGGTGCCGCGGGGCTTCCGGTGCCAGCGAGACTCCTGGCCACGACAGACGGCGGTAATAGCTGGGCTGCGTACAACACGCCCATCCTCCAGGACACCGGGACGTCGGGCGTCTTCAGCGTCGCTTTCCGCGATGGCTTGCACGGCATCCTGGGCGGAGGGGACTTCGTGAAGACCACGTCCGCGATCACCGCGAGGTCGAATGATGGTGGAAAGACCTGGCAGCCCACGACCGCACCGCCTTTCTCGGGCGCGGTCTTTGGGCTGAGCTACGCCAGGGATTCCCGCACGGTCGTCGCGACCGGCCCGAGTGGTTCGGTCTGGACGCCCGATGAGGGAAGGATCTGGTTCAGCCTGCCGGGACTCACCGGCTTCTGGGCTGTGGCCTTCGCGGACGATGACACAGGATGGTTGGTTGGAACGACGGGCCGGATCGAAAAGATCAGCTTTGCCGGCCCAGACAACGATTGATGTAAACCTGGCGCGGCGTACGCTGGAGCCGTGAGCCGGCGATGGACGCGTGCCGAATTGGCGGCCCGGATCGATCACACACTGCTCGATCCGGCCGCCACGCATCACGACATCCTGATGGCCTGTGAGATTGCTCGCCGCAACCATTGCGCCACCGTCTGCCTGAACTCCAACCGCGTCGCCGTTGCCAATGAAGTGCTGCTAGGGAGCGATGTCGGGATCGTCGCGGTGGTGGGCTTTCCGTTTGGAGCGTCGCACATGGATGCCAAGGCGCACGAGGCTGCGCTGGCCATCGCCGACGGAGCGACCGAGATCGACATGGTGCTCGACATCGGACGGCTGAAGGACGGCCAGCTCGGTCCGGTACGGGCAGACATCGCTAGCGTTGTCGACGCCGCCGGTGGGCACGCGGTCAAGGTGATCCTCGAATGCGCCCGGCTCACCGATGAGGAGAAGCGAGCCGGCTGTGCCCTTGCCATCGAGGGTGGGGCCGCTTTCGTCAAGACCTCGACCGGCTACCTCGGTCACGGGGCGACGATCCACGATGTCGCACTGATCCGGGCGGAGGTTGGGCCGACCATCGGCGTGAAGGCCAGCGGCGGCATCCTCTATTACGAGGATGCGGTCGCCATGCTGGACGCAGGTGCGACGCGGCTTGGGATGAGCCACACGCAGCAGGTCCTGGACTCGATTCCGACCTAGCCCATCACGTCTCGAGTCTCCCCCAAATGTAGGGTGTGCGGTCGACAGGGAGGGGGATGTTCCGAATCTCATCGAGCCGCATCTTGGTTAGAGGCAACGCGAAAGCCCTCACGTGATGGCGGCAACGCGAGAACAGGAGGTTGACGAATGACCACCAGGGTAGCCGTACTCGGCACAGGAAAGATGGGCGGTGCGATTGCGCGCCGGTTGAAGAAGGGCGGCTTTGAGGTTTCGGTCTGGGACCGAACCAAGAGTAAGGCGGAAGCCCTGGGCGTCGGCCCCGTCGCCGATTCTCCCGCTGATGCCGCCCAGGGCGCGGACGTTGTCGTCAGCATGGTGACCGGGCCGCAAGCCGTGCGGGACGTCTACTTCGGCCAAAACGGTGTGTTCGAGGCTTCGTCCAACAAAACGATCGTGGACATGAGCACGACTGGGCCTGGCATCGCGCAAGAACTGGCACGCGGAGCTGAACTGAGTGGCGCCCGGCTGATCGAGGCTCCCGTGATTGGCAGTACGCCAGCGGTAAACAGCGGATCGCTGTTCATTCTGGCTGGGGCAGCCCTGGTCGAAGACCTGGAGGCGGCGCGGCCGGTTCTGGAGCAACTCGGCGAGGTCCATTACGTTGGTGATCTCGGCAGCGCGGCAGCGCTGAAGCTGGTGGCCAACAGCTTCCTCGGCATCGTCAGCACGGGCGCGGCGGAACTGATTGCCGCCGGAGCCGCCCATGGGCTCGACCCGGAGGAGGTCGTGACCGTGCTCGCGCGGATCTGGCCCGGGCTCAAGCTTCGGGAAGCTGGTTTCGTCAAGCACGTTCACGAGCCGACCATGTTCGCGATGCGCGACCTGCTCAAGGACCTTGACCTGGCCCTGGCCCTCTACCGGTCGGCGGTGCCTTCCCCTGTACCACTCACGTCTCTGACCCGCGAGTTGGTCGCAAGCGTTGAGTCCGAGGCACCCGACCTGGACATCTCGGCCATCGTCAAGGCGTATGCATCGGACCCGACATTGGCGCGGCAGTCAAAGGAGGTTGCCTGATGCAGTTGTTAACACGCCCGCTTGGGACGAGCGGTCTAGAGATCACTCAGGTCGGCTTCGGCGCGTGGGCCATCGGCGGTGGTGGATGGGCTTATGGGTGGGGAAGCCAGGACGACAGCGATTCGATCACGGCCATCAAGCACGCAGTCGCGTCTGGCATCAACTGGGTCGACACCGCGGCCGTCTATGGACTCGGTCATTCCGAGGAGGTCGTTGGACGGGCATTGCGCGAGATCCCGGCCGCCGACCGTCCGTTCGTCTTCACCAAGGGTGGACAGGTCGGGGATCCAGCCCAGCCCTTCGCGGAGCCGCAGCACAACTTGCGACCGGAATCCATTCGCAAAGAGGTCGAGGCTTCGCTGCGGCGCCTGGGCGTCGACCGTATCGATCTGTATCAGTTCCACTGGCCGGACAACATCGGAACCCCGGTTGAGGAGTCGTGGGGGGAGATGGCGCGTCTGATCCAGGAGGGCAAAGTCCGTGCCGGCGGCGTCTCGAACTTCGGCGTGGGACTGCTCGAGCGCGCTGAGCGCGTTCGTCACGTCGATTCGCTTCAACCGCCGTTCTCGTTGATCCATCGCCAGTCCGGCGCGGATGTCATCCCCTGGGGTGCTGCGCACGGAACCGGAGTCATCGTCTACAGCCCGATGCAATCCGGCATCCTGACCGATACATTCAGCCGGGAGCGGGTTGAGCGAATGGACACCGGTGACTGGCGCCGTCGCAATCCCGAATTCAAGGAACCGTTGGTCAGCCGAAATCTGGCATTGCGCGACGCGCTTCGGCCGATCGCCTCACGACATGGGGTTTCGGTCTCGGCGGTGGCGATTGCGTGGACGCTGAGCTGGCCCGGCGTCAGTGGCGCGATTGTCGGGGCTCGCTCGCCAGAGCAGGTGGACGGATGGATCGCTGCCGGAACCTTGACGCTCGAGCCGGAGGACCTGGATGAGATCGCGAGTGCGGTCGGTCGGACACAGGCCGGCGTGGGGCCAACCCGTCGGGTTGGCGTGGTGCTCACCGCCTCGTAATCGCACTCCACGTGGTCAAATCACACGACTTTGCCCGGCTTCACATGGACGCGTCGAGGACCGAGTTATATGGGTATGGAACACGAACGGGCTAGCATCAGCACGCACGCGATCATGGATAAGGTCCGCGAGCTGGACCTGTTCCCCGACGTTATCGCCGAAGGCCGATTCACCGCATCGAAGCGCCTCGCGCGAGCCATGGAGATCGCCTACAAAGCGTTGACTGCGCCCGAAGCTCACACCCCGACTATTCGCTGACCCTTATTAGCAGGTGTTGAGTCCTGCTGTTCCGCGGTTCGCACCAGGGCGTGCGCGATCGCTTCCACGACTGACTCTTCGTGCTGGCGCAGGTACGTCCGCGCCTCCCGCTGGAGCCTCCTGGGCACCATGTCGTGCACGACCTGCTCCATGGACCTGGCCCACTCATCCGTCAGGATGTGCGTCAGCTCGTGGACGATGACGACATCGCCGCGGTCGACGAGCACATCCTGCCGAAACTGGAGCTCCGCTTCCAGGAATGAGGGGCTGATCTCCGCGTAGCCTTCCGCGCCCCGTAGTTTGGGCTTGTATGTGGCGCGAATCGTCCACGCGCCGAGCCCCATCCGCCGCACCCACGCCCCGAGCCGTTCCTCGAACCACTCAGGTGGTTTGAGCTCCCGGCGACCGGGGGCTCGTTCAGCCGGCTTTGGGGGCGCGACCGCGGCGGCTTCAGCGGACCGGCGATCCGGCTCGTCCATCCATCGAGGGTACCGGAGTAGAGCCCCGGCACGCCGTGGAGGCGAATTTCGTTCGGAATGCCGGTGCGATGGTCAAGTCGAAGCTTGCCGTGGGCGCCAAACTCGGGCCAGAGGTCCACTACCGGCGTGTCGTAGCCGAGCAACCCGCGGTCCACGAGCATGTGCGCAATCGTGGACGCGGCGCCTTTGCCGATCGAGAAGTTATAGAAGGGCGTGCTCGAGGTGACGAGACGCCCAGTTGCCGGGTCGGCGATGCCCGCGACCGCATCGACGACCAGCTCGCCGCCCCGGTAGGCGGCCACCTGGATGCCCCGCTCGGCTCCCGTTTCGACGAGTTGGTCGATCGCATCCTGGACCTGCCGCTGGGTGCCGCTCACGATCGGAATTGTCTTCTTCACATGTGATGAGACGGCGGTCGGCGGAAAACTCATCGGCCCTCAGCAGGGAAGGAGGCCGAAGGCCTGCTTCGCCTTCAGGACCCGAAGTGCCGCGTCGTCGACCCGCTGGCGAAAGCTCGCGTCCTTAGCGACTTGCGCCCTGATCGCCTGCACCATGGCATCGGCCGGGGCGACCGTCTTCGAGATGATCATGTCGCCGCCGGCCGACAGGAAGTCGATGGCGCGGGTCGCCGGCGGGATGCTCGCAACCGCCACCGTGTCGCCGAGGTCGTCGGAGATGATGACGCCACCAAAGCCTAGTGCGTTCCGGAGCATCTGGGTGATGACGACCGGGGAAAAGGCGGCCAGGTGGTTGGGATCGATCTGCGTGTAGCGAGCCAGCGCCACCATCACGAAGTCGGCATTCGCGGCGATCCCATCCTTGAAGGATTGGAGGTAGGGATCGGACCCGGTCGTCGTAGTGTCGGTCGCCGTCGTGAAGTCAGTATTGCCCGCGACGCGACCGAGGCCGGGGAAGTGCTTGAGAGAAACCGCGATCCCGGACAGGTGCATCCCAGTGAGGAAGGCGACACCGTGGCTGCCGACGGTCGCCGGGTCGTGCCCGTACTCCCGCTGCAGCGCGCCGATCGGCTGGTTCTGCGCGTCCGTGCCGGGCGGGACCACATCCATCACGGGGGCGTAGTTGAAGTTGATTCCCGCCGAGCGAAGCTCCTGACCCCAGGTGGTGGCCTGGCTCTGCAGGGCGGCTGGGGTCGATGTGCCCTGGACGACCGCCGCGGGAATACGGGAAAAACCCGGTCCTTGCATCGCCTGGATCACGCCGCCTTCCTGGTTGGCCGCGATGAAGAACCGGACATTCGCGGTCGCTCTGCTGGAAACCTGCGCCTGCACCGCCGAGGTCACCGCCTGGATCCCCGCGACGCCTGCGGTACTGGTGGCGACAAACCAGACCGAACCGATGTGATCCGTCTGGATCAGGTTGATTTCCGTGGGGCCGAGGCGGTCATCAGCGAGGCCGAGCTCGAACAGTTGACCGATCCGCTGATCCGAGGTCATGGCCGCAAAGACTCGATCAGCACAGGCGAGCGGGGGGCTCGCGGTCGCGGTCGGTGACGGGCTTGGCGACGGGGACGGCCTCGCTGAGGGCGAGGCGCATGTCGAACTCACCGCCATCACGAATAAAAGGATGGCGCCAAGCCAGCCACGGCGCAGCCTGTCCGATGAGTTTTCCATGGTCCGGGCGTCTACCTAGATGGACATACGATGCCCACACCAGAGGGCAGCGCGATCACCTTTGTCATCAACGTACGGGGCATCAACCCCGACGCGGTAACCGTCGACGCCCTGGCGCGGCTGCAGCTGGTGGCCCGCCGTCACGACTGTCAGGTCCGGCTGCGGGGCGCGTCGGAAGAGCTCCGTGAGCTGCTTACCTTCATGGGGTTGGACGCCGTCCTGCCCGACTAAGGTTGCGCGTCGAGATGAGACGGTAGACCAAATAGCGGAAAGAGCGCTTGGGTGTCGAGGAAGAACGTGAACTCCTCGATCTGGTTGGCGCCGAGCTCGAGGACGATCAGCGCCCAGGGGTCGTGGCCGCTGCCCGACACGCTCGGCTTGTACTGCCCGAACGCCACGCGGCCGTTTGCCCCGACGGTTGGCACCAGCCGCGAGCCACGGCAGCCGATACCCGGCCCGAACCACCAGGCGAGGATGTCCTCGCGACCGCTGAGCCAGAGGTCGTACGGCGGCATCGACTGACGAGCGTCCTCCTTGATCAGCGCAGTCAGTGCGCTGAGGTCGTAGCTTTCGAAGGCCCGGACGTAGCGTGCGAGGAGTTCCTGGCGCGCTGAATCCATCGGAGGCGCCGGGTCGTACGAGCTGACGCCGCTGGCCTCAAGCGTCGCCCGGGCCCGCTGCAGCGCGCTGTTGACCGATGCCACGGTCATGCCGAGGAGTTCGGCGACCTCCTTGGCCTTCCATCGCAACACCTCGCACAGGATCAGTGCCGCTCGCTGCCGGGGAGGGAGGTGCTGCAACGCGGCCACGAAGGCGAGCCTGATGGTCTCGCGCGTCACCGCGAGCTCCGCCGGATCACCCTCCGCGGCAAGGAGGCTGTCCGGGATCGGCTGGAGCCAGGTCGCTTCCGGGAGCGTGTTCAGGTTCGACTCCACCGGAGCGCGAGCGGGTCCCAGGTCCATCGGCCGCGCCCGCCGGTTGCGTCCCTCGAGCATGTCGAGGCAGACGTTGGTCGCGATCCGATAGAGCCAGGAGCGCAGGGCCGCCCGGCCCTCGAAGCGCTCCAGCCCTCGCCACGCTCGCAGCAGCGTTTCCTGCACCGCGTCCTCCGCCTCGAAGGGCGAGCCCAACATGCGGTAGCAATAGGCGGTGAGCTCGCCGCGATGCTGCTCGAGCTCACTCTCGAGCTCAGTCGGCGAAACAGTGCGCGAGGTGGCCTCCACGCGGTTCATCCTACCGTGCACCGGCACCAACAGTTAGCCGGCCCTAGTACTTTTGAGTGAGACGTCGAGCCCCCGTTGGTAGGGGCATCGCATGCCTCCGAAGAGCGGTGTCCTCATGGGCGCTGCCCGGCAAAATCGAAATCACGATGGCAGTGATGACCGTTGGGTTCATGGCTCAAGCCAATGCCGAGATCCGCGCCGCCCAGCGAAAGCACGAGGTGGACACGGCGCGACGCTGGCGGCTCGGGCGTCCCATGGCGGTGATCGATCAGTTGATCAACGACTTGGAGATGCTCAACCTGAGACGGGTTTACCGGGTTCCACTCTCGTACGAAAACCGGCTGCTCCAGGTCCGCATGCTGCTCGACGATGCCGGCGTGACACCGGAGGAGCTCGATGGTGTGCGGACGCGGATCCGCATCGTCAGGCTGATGGATCACCTGTACGCGATCCAGGAGTCTCTGCTCGGGAACTGATCGCGGCTGGTGCCGATAGACTCAGTCTCCGGAAGCGGTGGGAGCTGCGTGGTCTGATTCGTCACTGAGCGTCTGCCCGGGTTGCGGCCTGCAGCGGCCGAGCCTCGGCCTGGAACCGGACAGAAGGGCCAATGCCTCCGGCGAGTGTCGCAACCTGATGAATGAGCTGTCGTACTACACGCTCGCCCACGGCGATTCCGCGTTCATCCACCAGCACGTCGTCGACGCCTACGGCGCCCAGCATCTTCGTCAATCGACCTCCACCATCGGAGCCGCGTTCGCGCTGACCGGTCTCTACCTCGCCGTCGAACGACGCTTCACCGGCCGCCAGGTCCAGAAGATGCACGTGCTGATGGCCAGGGCATCCAAGCAATGGCCGCGATTCGAGCCGCCCAACGATGTTGGGCCGCTAACGGTGCGTGACGTCGTTGCGGTTGAGGCGGGGCCGCCTCGGGACGAGGCGATCATGCGGTGGTGCGCCAGCGTCTGGACGGCCTGGTCAGCGGAGCACGGCCGTGTCCGGGAGATGGTCGACAGGTTTCTGTAGGAAGCCTCAGGCGGCTTTTGGCGGTCGGTTCAGCAACATCCAGTACATGCCCAGGGTCCGAGCGGACTCGGTGAACTGCTCGAAATCGACCGGCTTGACGATGTAGCTGTTGACGCCCAGGCGGTAGGTCTCAACGAGATCACGCTCCTCGTGGGACGACGTGAGCATGACGACCGGGATCGTCTTGGTGCGGTCGTCGGCCTTGATCCGGCGCAGGACCTCGATGCCATCGATGAGGGGCAGCTTGATATCCAGCAGGATCACGTGCGGGTGGTCGGTGATCAGCCGGTCCGCATACTTGCCCTTGCAAAAGACATAGTCGAGCGCTTCCTGCCCATCCCGGACGACATGGATCTTGTTGGTCAGGTGATGTTTGCTGAGCGCGCGCAGGGTCAACTGCTCGTCATCGGGGTTGTCCTCGACCATGAGGATGTCTACGCCGCCATCGATTGCTGCCACTGCGCACCTCCCGGGCTCAACGTGAAGTAAAACGTCGCCCCCTCGTTAACCTTTCCTTGGGCCCAGACGCGGCCCCCGTGCCGGTTCACAATGCGCTGGACAATCGCCAGTCCAACGCCGGTCCCCTCGAAATCCTGGTTGCGATGCAGCCGTTGGAAAACCCCGAAGAGCTTGTCCGCATACTGCATATCGAAGCCCGCGCCGTTGTCTTTGACGAAGTAGATCGCGGTGGGATCCGAATCGCCGTGCTTGGCACCAACCTCAACGCGGGCGGCCTCTAGCTTCCGCGAGTATTTGAAGGCGTTACCGAGGAGGTTGATGAACACCTGCTCGAGGAGCGCCGGATCGGAATCGCAGTCGGGGAGGTCGCCAACGACCAGGTCGATGTGGCGGCCCTCAATGATGGGCGCGAGCTGGGCAAGGGCGCGATCGACGATGCCACGCGTGTGCACCCGTTGAACGCGAAGCGCCTGCCGGCCCAGGCGAGAGAAGGCGAGAAGATCGTCGATCAAGTGGCCCATGTGGTCACCGTTCTCCTTGATCCGCTTGAGATACCCCAGGCCCTCTTCGGTGAGGGCACTGCTGAAGTCCTCGAGCAGGATGCTGGTATAGCCGTTGACCGCGCGCAGCGGCGCGCGGAGATCGTGCGAGACCGAGTAGGAGAAGGCCCCCAGCTCGTCGTTCGCGGCTTCGAGCTGGCGAGTCCGTTCGGTTACCTCGTTGACCTTCCCCTCCAATTCACCCACGAGCCGGACGCGGTCGAGCCCGGTGGTAACCAGCGCCGCGTAGTGCCGCAGCCAGGCTTGTTCGTCCGTGCCAAAGACGGGAGTGAAAGGGCCTCCGACCAGGATGATGGCGGCGTCGGCTCCGGGGAGCGGGGCGATGATCGCCGTCTTGGGCGGCCTCCCGCCGAGTGGGACGACGTGGCGTTCGGGAGCCGCGCTGATCCTTGCCTCGAGGACAGCGGCCTGGTCCACAGTCATCTCGAGGGTGGCGATGATCGTGCCTGCCGAGCGGAAGAATCCGGCGTCGGCCCCGCTGAGGCGCACGGCCCAATCGAGTGCCCGGGTCGCGAGCGTGGTGCGGCTGGACGCGAAGAGCAGGATGTCGTGGGTCGCCTGGCGAAACTTGGCCTCCTCGGTCTCGCGCCAGGCGCGGCGCAGCCAGGTTGGCGGCACGAAGCCGGCGTACAGGAAGGGAACGATCGCCAGGGTGGCTAGCGCAATCGCGATGCGGACGGCAGGCGTCGAAGCGAACGAGCCGCTAAAGAGCGCGGCCAGCAGGATGGCGATGATCCCGAGATAGCCGAGACTGAGCGCCCGCATCCTGGCTCGCTGGACGGCGGTCCGGCGGGTGGCCGCCAGCCAGAGCCGAACGCTCGGCTCGCCGACACAACCGCACCACACGACGACGAACGCAAACAGGCCGATTGTCTGAAGCACCTTCGGAGTGCCTGTTCCCCCCAGGGCGACTCCGATCTCCAGCACGGTAGTTGCTAACACGGCCAGGATGACGAGCTGCCGGGTCCGACGCGCCAGGGGGATTACGCTGTCCCGAAAGAGCAGCAGGGCAAGGCCGGAGCCGAGGAAGATCGTGATGGTTAGGACTGCATTCACACCCGCGAACCAGCTGCCGAGGAGCTTGGCCGACTGCCCGAGGAGCGACACGGCGGCCAGGCAGCCGATGGCCAACGCCAGGTACATCCGCGTGGTGTCTTTGGTCGCGAGCCAGTCACGGATCGTCAGCGCGGCGATCACGCAAAAGGCGACGGTGCTCGCGATACCTAAGACATCGACGACGTTGCCGGCTGTCACGACAATAGAACTGGAACGGCGACAACTAATTGCCGCTCCTGCCGTTGGAATTGGTTGAGCCTATGAGCAGTCGGCCCCTGCGTTTGCTGATCCTTGAGGACCGGCCGGAGGACGCAGACCTCGCCCTGCGGCAGCTCCGCCGCGCCGGGTTCGATCCCACCTGGCGGCGGGTTGAGGACGAGCAGGGCTTCAAAGCCAACCTCGACCCCGAGCTCGACCTGATCATCGCCGACTACCACCAGCCCCAGTTCGACGCGCTCCGCGCGCTCAAGCTGATGCAGGAGGCCGGGCTGGAGATCCCGTTCGTCCTGGTCTCCGGTGCCGTCGGCGAAGACATGGCGGTCGCAGCCGTGCGGTTGGGCGCCGCCGACTACGTCCTCAAGGACCGCCTGGGGCGGCTCGGCACCGCCGTCGAGAACGCGCTCGAACAAGCTAAGCTGCGACGCCGCCAGCAGGAGGGGCAAAAGGCGCTGGAGCACCAGGCGCTGCACGATGGCTTGACCGATCTACCCAACAGGTTGATGTTCCGCCAGCAGATCGAGAAGGCCCTCGCCGAGCGGCCCAGCTTCGCGGTCCTGTTGATCGACATTGACAACTTCAGAGAGATCAATGACACCTTCGGCCACCAGATCGGCGACGGACTGCTGGGCCAGATCGCCCCGCGCCTGCGCAAGCAGCTCGACGCCGGCGACCTGATCGCGCGACTTGGCGGCGATGAGTTTGGCATCTTGATTCGAGACGCGGACGCCGGCCATGCGGTGAAAGTCGCGGATGCCGTGCTCCGCGTCGAGCGGCCCTTCCTCATCCAGGGGCATCCGCTCGAGGTGACGGCCAGCATCGGCATTACGGCCTTTCCCCAGCATGGGTCCACCGCTGAGACGCTGCTCCAGCGCGCCGATGTCGCGCTGTACGTGGCGAAACGTTCGGGCAACAGCGCCGCGGTGTACCGCCCTGAGGACGACCCGTACGACCCGAATCGCGTGGTGCTGCAGGCCGACCTACGCCAGGCGATCGCGCGGCGCGAAATCATCCTCTATTACCAGCCACAGGTCGCGATCGCGACGGGGACGGTGACCGGGTTCGAGGCCCTGGCCCGCTGGCATCACGCGCAGCGCGGCTGGATCCCGCCGGGTGAGTTCATCCCGGTGGCGGAGCGCATGGGCTTGATCAAGCCGCTGACCGCGTGCCTGGTCGAGCTCGCCGCCGGCCAACTGGTCGACTGGCGGTTGTCCGGCATCTCCATCCCGGTGGCTGTCAACGTCTCGATGCGCAACCTGCTCGATCCGCGATTTCCGACGACGCTGAAAGACATCGTCGCCATCAGCGGCGTCGAGGCCCGGAGCATCAAGCTGGAAATCACCGAGAGCGCCCTCATGACGGAGCCGGGACGGGTGGTCGAGACCATGAGTGAGTTGCGAGCGCTCGGATTTGGGTTTTCGATCGACGACTTCGGCACCGGATACTCCTCGCTGGCCTACCTGCAGCGGCTGCCCGTGGAGGAGATCAAGATCGACCGCTCCTTCGTCGGGGAGCTATCGACGAATACCGGCAGCGAAGCCATCGTCCGAGCCACCATCGAACTGGCCGCCGGCCTCGGCCTCGACGTTGTTGCCGAGGGTGTCGAGGATGAGACCACCTGGCAGAGTCTGCGCCGCCTCGGCTGCTCTACGGCGCAAGGCTATTTTCTCAGCCGCCCGATGCCGGCGAGCGAGGTCGAAGGCTGGCTGTCGGAATGGTCGAAACGGTCGGCCCGGCCACTGGCGGCTTAGCCTTCGCCAGCAGTGTGCGGCACGGGCTTGTCCTCGAGCGGCCCTTCCGCGGCTGCTTCGCTGATCTCCTCTGACAGTCGCGGCAGGGCTTCGGCATGCACCTCCCCGGATGGGCTGGCGGAGAGGGGAGCCTCCACGCCGCGTTGCGCCCGGTAGACGGCACCGAGGAAGACGTTGAGGAGGCCGGCGATCGGGACCCCGAAGAGCGCGCCGAGAATGCCGCCCAATTCCGCGCCGATCAACAGCGCCGCCATCGCAACCAATGGATGGATGCGGGTGGCGGAACCCATCACACGCGGCCCAAGGATGTAGGCCTCGATCGCGTGGCCGCCGACCGCCACGACCAGCGCCAGCAGGCCGATCACCGGCCCCTTGAAGACGAGGGCAATGAGCACCGCCAGGCCCATGCCGATCGGGGCGCCGAGCAGGGGCAGGAACTCGAGGAAAAACGTCAAGATCCCGAGCACCACGGCGTAAGGAACACCGATGATCGTCATCGCCAGGCCTGTGTAGGTGCCCATGACCAGCGACATGACCAGCTGACCCCGGGCGTACTGCCCGAACGTGGTGCCAACGGCGAGCAGGGTGAAGTCATAGACCTCTTCGTGCCCGACAAAGAGCTTGCGCATACTCGCGATCAGCTGACGGCCTTCGGCCAGCAGGTAGATCGAGATCACCAGCACGAGGAGGATATTGATCAGCGTTCCCAGCGTGCCGCTCAGGATGCCGAGGACCGATCCGAGGATGGCCGTGCTGATGCCGCCGGTACTGGTCGGCAGGCTCAGCTTGAGCGGGATGCCGGTACTATCGATCGAGTTCTGCAGGTAGCGGATTAAGGCAAGGGCTCGCGATTCCAATGCCGGTAATTGCTTGGCCTGGCCAATCAGCGACGGGGTGACCAGCACGATCAATGCGGCGACGATGCCGATGATGACCACGTACAGCAGCAGCACGGCGAAGACCCGCCGGCCTTTGAAGAGGGCAACTTGTTCCATCCGGTCGATCACCGGGGTGAGGAGCAGGGCGATGATGGCGGCGAAGACGAACAGCAGGAAGACGTTGAAGAGGTGAACGACCAGGTACTCGCTCTGGTGAAAGAGCATCACGGCCGAAAGCGCGATCAAGACGTAGACCAGGATCTGGACGGGGCGCTCGAGGTGCCGCCAACTCCGGATCAAGAATCCTCCCTTCTCGTGCTCGGCCATCAGGCCAGTCTCGCAGACCGGCGGCCGGGGAAGTCAGCGCCGGGCCCTACGCCTTCGGGGGGGAGCCATATACCGCTCGGCCCACTCGCCCAGCTTGAGGAGGCCTGGTCCGATGGCGTGCCCACTTTCGGTTAATTGGTAGACCACGCCGACCGGTGGGCCGTCGAGCACGGTTCGATCGATCAAGCCGGCGTGCGATAGCTCGTCGAGGCGATCCGACAGCATCCGCTCGCTGATGCCTGGAATAGTGCGGGCCAGGACGGCAAAGTGTGCCGGACCTTCGAGCAGCACTCCAAGGATGACGCCGGACCACCGCTTCCCCAGCAGGGTGAAGGCTCGCGTCAAACGCTCATCACATTGCCGCGCCTGCTTCCCCAGCTTGCGGTTCACGCCGCCAGTGTAGCGCCGCCTGCTAACCTCGGTAGGAACTTGCAAAAAGTAAGCTCACACTGATAGGTTGGCGAGACTAACCGACTAAGAGGAGGCGAGTAAGTGGGGACCTGGAAGTTCGATCCGATGCATCTGCAAGTCGAGTTCTCCGCAAAGCACCTGGGAATGATGACGGTTCGTGGAAACTTCACCGAAGTGAATGCCACCGGCGAGCTGTACCCCGACCAGCCGGAACGCTCAAAGGTCGACGTCAGCATCAATGCCGCAAGCATCCGGACCCACAACGAGCAGCGGGACAACGACCTCCGGGCGTCATATTTCCTCGAGGTCGACAAATATCCAACCATGACCTTCAAGAGCACCAAGATCGAGACGAAAGGCAAGGACAAGGGCGTAATGACGGGCGACCTGACCATCAAAGGCGTTACCAAGCCGGTGAGCCTCAACGTGGTGAAGTACGGCGAATTCAATGATCCAGCGATGGGCCATCGGATTGCCTTCGCGGCGGAGACCAAGATCAATCGCCAGGAATACGGAATGAAGTTCGACGCCGTGTTGGATGGCAAATTCGTGGTAAGTCACGACATCCAGATCAATATCGAGGGCGAGCTGCTCGAGGCTCAGGAACCGGCGAAGGTCGCCAGCTAAGCACCCGCCACCGATAATCGCTATATGGTCGATGGAAAGAAGGTCGTCGAGGGCGTCGTAACGCGTCCAAGCGCGTACGGATTTGCGGAAACGCTGGCTCGGCTACAAAGCGCCCTGGAGCGGCGCCAGCTCGAAATCTTCGCCCGGTTCGATCACAGTAGCGCGGCCAGGCGGGCCGGCCTGAGCATGCCCGACACTCAGGTCGTGGTTTTTGGAAATCCGAAGAGCGGCACGCCGCTCATGCTGGCTTCGCCGTCGGTTGCCCTCGAGCTGCCACTGAAGGTGCTCATCTCGGATGACGGTGGGCACGCCGCAGTCAGTTACGTGAGTCCGTCATATCTGGCCGAGCGATACGGGATTCCTCCGGATCTCGTCAAAAATATCGCCGGAATCGAAACCATCGTCGATGAGGTCGTCGCCTGAGACCGGGCGCCGGTCAGAGATTGACGACAGGCACCCCGAACTCCGCGTGGAGGCGAGCCGCAATCAGCGAGCGGTGGCAGGCTCGAGCCTCGCGCTCGACGCAGAGCAACGCCGAGGTCGCCTCGTCTGGCAGGGCTTCGAGAACTCCGGCCAGATCGACATGGTCGAGCACCTCTGAGACGTAGCGGCGCCGGTACTCATCGGACAGCTCGAGGCGTGAGCGCTTGCCCACCTTGAGACGGTCGTCCTCTCGGTATTGAAGCTGGCGTAACTCCGTGGTGGGCGCCAGCTCGGGGAGGTGCCGGTACGTGATTCCAGCCTGCTCGAGCGCCGCCTGCAGCCGGAGCGAGTTGGCCCACGCGTACTCCCGCCCGCGGACGCCGCGCCGCTGGCGGACGTCGACCACCATCGAGGCCCGATGGCGCCTCAACTTACGGAGGAAATCGTCGAGGCTGGAGTGGTAGACGCCCACCGTCGCAATCGTGCGCACCCGCAGACCACTCCGATTAGCTGACGCTGACGACCGTTGCCTTGCGCTCCCCTCCGGGGGTCTTGAACGTCACGGTGTCCCCAGCCTGATGATCGAGCAGGGCGCTCCCTAGCGGCGATGCGGTCGACATCAGGCCCCGCGCCATGTTCCCCTCGGACGGGCCCACGATCTGATAGGTTGACTCGCCGAATTCGTCACGCACGACCACCGTCGAGCCGATCCGCGCGACGCCCTTGGTGCCGCTCTCCTTGATGACCTGCACACGCGCCAGGGTGGCTTCAATAGTTTGCACACGACCGTCGAGCATGCCCAGGTGCTGCCGGGCGTCGTGATAGGCGAAGTTTTCGCTCAGGTCCCCCTGGGAACGGGCAGACGCAACCTCCTCGACGAGGGCGGGACGGCGTGCGCGCAGCTCGGCCAGCTCGGCCTTGAGGGACTCAAAGCCGAACGCGGTCATGGGAATGGGGGCGCCATTGTCATTGGCCACGTGAAAACTCTATCGTGCGGCCACGCTTGGCGTGCGCTTCGCCGGCTTGGGCCTCGCCCGGCTTGATGCCCAGAGGTAGAGGCTCGCCAGGCTGCGATTCGGCCGCCATTTCTCCCCGATGGCGTCGACCTCGCGCGGACTTGGCAAGTGGTCGAGCCGGTAGAGGCGCTGCACGGCGGATCGGATGCCGAGGTCGCCGACGGGCAGGATGTCGGGCCGCTCGAGGTTGATCAGCAGAAACATGTCGGCGGTCCAGCGACCCAGTCCTCGGCTGGCGGTGATCTGGTCACGGACCTCGTCGTCCGACAGCTTGTCCAGGTGATCGACCTGTAACTCGCCGGAAATGATGTGCTCGGCCAGGGAGCGAACGTACTCGACCTTCCTCCCGGAAAACCCGATCGCCCTGAAGTCGGCGGCATCCAGGGTAAGCAGCTCGGCCGGCGACGGCATCCGCCCGCCGAAGCGCTCCTGTAGCCGTCCGGCAATCGCACGCGCCGCGTAGCCGGATATTTGCTGGCCGATGATCGAGTAGACGAGCACGCTGAAGGGATCGCCGAGGGGTCGAGCCTTGCGCCAGGCTTTGCTATCGACCGGCTCCGTCGCATCGATGACGCGTGCCAGCTTTCGATCGCTGGCCTTCAAGGCAGCGAGCGCGCGATCTCGACGTGACGGTGTCCGCCTGGTTGCGATCGATCCATCGTATCCCGGCTTTCGAGGCGACGGCCGCAAAGAGATAGAGGTATCGGCGATGATTCTGGCGTCCGCCGGACGTCCTAAGGGTATGAGTAGAGTCACCTGCCAGATTTCGATCTCGCTCGACGGCTTCGTCGCCGGGCCTAACCAGAGCCTCGAGAACCCGCTCGGCGAAGGCGGTCTGAGCCTGCACGAGTGGGCCTTCGCCACCGCCAGCTGGCGGGAGCGACAGGGGCAGACCGGTGGGGCGCGGAACGCCGACTCGAAGGTAATCGACGATGTCGTCCAGAATATCGGCGCCTACGTCATGGGTCGGAAGATGTTTGGCGGCGGCGACGGGCCCTGGGACCAGGATTGGAAAGGCTGGTGGGGCGACGACCCGCCCTACCACGTGCCGGTCTTTGTTCTCACCCACCATGCCCGCGACCCACAGCCGATGCAGGGTGGCACCACCTTCAACTTTGTCACGACGGGAGTCCGGTCTGCGCACGACCAAGCCCGGACGGCCGCCGGCGGCAAGGACATCGCGATCGCAGGCGGGGCGCACACGGTGCAGCAATTCATGGCGGCGGGGCTGCTCGACGAGCTCTACCTTCACATCGTTCCGATCGTTCTCAACGCCGGCGAGCGGCTGCTCGAGAACGTCGGGAATCCAACGCTTCAACCCGTCAAGGTGATCGCCTCGCCGGCCGTCACGCACGTCAGGTACCGCATCGTCCGCTCGTAAGCTACTGGCAAATGTCGTACCAGGCAGAGCTGAGCGGCTGGCACGACTTCTTCATCCTGGCAGGGACAGCGTCGGCAACCCTGGTGGGTCTTCTGTTCGTCGGTCTGTCGCTGCACCTGCGGATCGTGGTCACGACATCGGAGGTGCGCAGCCTCGCCCGCGTGACCCTGGCCAACTTTGGCGCGGTCCTTTTCGTGGCCCTGTTCATGGTGATTCCCCAGGGTCCGTCGGCAGCCGGCCTGCAGCTCATCGGCGCCGGCATCGTCAGCATGGCCGTCGCCGGACCAAGTCTGGTAAGCGCCGTGCGAAGCGGGGAATGGTCCTTCCAGATGAGCGCGATGCAGCGCGTGCGTGTGGCGCTGCGTTTCGGCTTGAGCGGTGTGAGCTATCTCGCCATCATCGTTGCCGGCATCCTGCTGCTGTCATCGGTGCGGGCGGCGTTCATCGTGCTCCTGATTGCTATCGTCTTCCTTCTCGTCGTGTCCCTGCGTAACACCTGGGACCTATTGGTCACGGTCGCCGACGTGACGCAGGATAACGGCGACTCAGAAACCTGAGCCAGGCGCCGCAGGTTTCGCGCGGGCAGCCCTCGCGGCCTCCTGCGCCCCGACCCCGACGAGGAGGAGCCAGGCGCCGGTCACCATGAAGATGAAGGACGACATCATGCCGAGCCCCACGAGGTAGAGCCCCGTCGGATTCCCAGAAAATAGGATGAGCGCGCCGATCTGCTCCAGGATGAGGCAGGCAAAACTCCCGATCGTCCTCCACAGAACGCCACTGTCAGCGCTGCGAGCAGCTTGCCGAATGCTGTTGTAGAGAATCGCCTCGACGATGAGCAGCACGCCGATCAGCTCGACCGCGACCGCCTGACCGTTCTGCCCGCCCATGAGCACCAGGGAGCAGCGGATGAAGACGGCGGTCAACCCGGTCAAAATCGTCCGCGCGCGGTGCCGATGCACGGGATCCCTCGTAATGTCGTCGAGGTGCAGCGTCATCGCGACGAACACCAGCCCGCTCAGCGCCGCCGCGCCTCCGCCAACCACCACGAAGTAGTCATGCCACAGGGCGGGCTGGTACATCCCTCAGGCGCTAAGTGTAGTTGGACTAAGGCGCAGCGACGCTGGCAAGCTGTTTATCGACCGGCTGGTCCGCGCGGTGATGGCGTATGGTCGTGGAAATGAAGGACGCTGAGCTGAAGAGCTTCCGTGCAGAGAAGGACCGGGTGTTTGCCAAGGACGCGAACTCGCCGCTAACGCCCGAGCAACGCCGCGCCTTCCATGGGCTGACCTATTTTGACGAGAACCCACAACTCGTCATTCACGGGAGTGTCGATCCCAATGTGGAGCCCGGTGAGGTGCCAATGTCGACCTCCGGCGGCGAGGAACAAGTCTACCGGCGCTTCGGTCTGGTGCGCTTCCATGTTGACGATCAGCCTGCGCAATTGGTCCTATATGCATCGGACGACTCGGACGAGCTCTTCGTCCCATTCCGAGACGCAACCTCAGGGAAAGAGACCTACGGGGCGGGCCGCTATTTGGAGGTGCACGCTCACGGAGACCACGTCACGATCGACTTCAACTACGCCTACAACCCCAATTGCGCATACGACCCATCCTGGAGCTGTCCTCTGCCCCCGCCCGAGAACTGGCTCAAGGTCCCGATCCCTGCCGGCGAGAAGACGTTTGGGGATGGCGGCGGGCACTGAGCGTTCAGAGCGCCGGCCTCCTTCTCTACCGGCAGCGGGACGGGAAGCGGGAGGTGCTCCTGGTCCACCCCGGCGGACCCTTCTGGCAGAAACGCGACGAAGGTGTTTGGTCGATCCCGAAAGGTGAGTTCGCCGACAATGAAGTGGCCATGGACGTGGCACGGCGCGAATTTCACGAAGAGCTCGGGACGGCGGCGCCCAATGGCGAGGCAACTCCTCTAGGCGAGGTGAGGCAGGCGGGCGGCAAGGTCGTTCACGCGTGGGCTTTGCCGGGCGACCTCGACGTCACGCGAATTACGAGCAACACGTTCGAGATCGAGTGGCCGCCGCGCTCGGGCAGAATGCAGCAGTTTCCGGAGGTCGATCGGGCGGGATGGTTCGACCTCGACCTGGCGCGTCGCAAGCTGTTGCCGGCGCAGCGTGCCTTCATCGATCGCCTCGAAGATCGGCCGTGACCTTCTCCGACCTGAGCGGCTACCTCGACCGGCTGGAATCGACCTCGAGTAGGAACGAGCTCGTGAAGACGCTCGCGGAGCTCTACACGAAGAGCTCGCCCGCCGAGATCCAGCCCCTGACCTACCTCATCCAGGGCCGGCTGGTTCCCTTCTTCGAGCCGGTCGAGATCGGCCTTGGCGAGAAGCTGGTGATCGCGGCCATCGCGCAGGCTTTCGCGACGCCTCCGGATGAGGTCGCCAAACTGTTTGGCCGGCTCGGCGACCTGGGGCAAGTGGCGGCGACGCTCTCGGCACACGGATCGAACGCAGCGCTCCCGATTACCGAGGTGCACGAGCGGTTGATGGAGATCGCGCTCGCGAGTGGCGCCGGATCGGTCGAAAAGAAGCGCTCTTCCTTCGCCGCGCTTCTGACGCAGGTCGACCCCGTATCAGCCAAGCACCTCGTGCGGATCGCCCTCGGTCGACTGCGGCTTGGTATTGGCGATCCCACCGTCCTCGACGCATTGTCGTTTGCGAAGAAAGGCGACAAGTCACTGCGGCCGGTGCTCGAGGGCGCCTACAATCGCGTATCCGACCTGGGAATGATCGCGAAGACCTTTTGGTCTGGCGGGGAAAGCGCTGTCGACGCGCTCAAGATTACGGTCGGACGGCCGATCCGCAGCCAGCTCGCGGAGCGCCTGCCCAACCCCGAAGCGGTCATCAAGCGTCTTGGACTGGTCGCCGTCCAACCAAAGTACGACGGGATCCGGGTGCAGATCCACAAGAACGGCTCGACCGTGCGCGTCTTTTCGCGCAACCTCGAGGACTACACCCTGATGTTCTCCGAGCTCACCGCGGCCACACAGGCGCTGAAGGACAAGATCCTGATCCTCGACGGCGAAGCGATCGCGTACAGTAAGGAATTGGAGGAATACCTTCCGTTCCAGCTGACCGCGAGCCGGCGGCGGCAGCATGGCATCGAACAAGCCGCGCGTGAGCTGCCCCTGGTAGCCTTCGTCTTCGACATCCTCTACCGCAACGGCCGCGACCTCACCGAGCAGCCGTACGAGGAGCGGCTCGCGCTGGTTGACGAGGTGATCGCCGGATCCACCGTGCTGTTGCCGGCGCCGATCATCAAGACCGACTCGGTCGAGGTCCTGACCAAGACGCTGCTGGACAACATTAGCCAGGGGCTCGAGGGCGTCGTGGTCAAGCGGCCGGACTCGAAATACCAGGCTGGTGCGCGCAACTTCAACTGGGTCAAGCTGAAGCGCCACACGAGCGGTGAGCTCAACGACACGGTCGACCTCGTCCTGCTCGGCTATTACTTTGGGAAGGGCAAGCGGGCGGAGTTCGGCGTGGGCGCGCTGCTCGCCGGCGTCTACGACGCCGAACATGATCGCTTCGCCACCATCACCAAGCTCGGGACCGGCCTGTCCGACGCCGAATGGCGGCAGATCCACGAGCGCGCCGACAAGCTACAGGTCGATCACCGGCCGGCGCGGGTGGATTCGCTCCTTACGCCCGATGTATGGCTCGAACCCGAAGTGGTCGTCGAGGTGATGGCGGACGAAATTACGCCCAGCCCGAGACACACCGCCGGCATGGCCGGCGACGAGCCCGGGTTTGCGCTTCGGTTTCCTCGGGTCGTTTCCTTCAGGGGCGGCGACAAGCGGCCGGAGGACGCGACGACCGTGAAAGAGATCGCGGCGCTCTTCCGTCAGCAACGCGAACGCAAACCACCCGCCTGAGCGACGGGCTACGAGGCGACGCCTGCTGCCACCCGCTCCTGGACTTCGTTCAACCGCCCGGTCTTGACGTCGTAGACGAATCCGCGCACCCGATCCTTCTTGGGAACGAACGGGCTGGCCTTGATTCGAGCGATTGACTGCCGGACGTCGTCTTCGAGGTTGGAAAACGCCTCGAGGGCAAATGAGGGCCGGATGCCGGTGTCCTTCTGAATCTGTGCCTTCACCGCATCGTCGGTGAAGGTCAGCATTCCGCAGTCCGTATGGTGGATCAAGATGACCTCTTCTGTGCCGAGCAGGCGCTGCGAGATGGCGAGCGACCGGATGGCATCGTCGGTGACGGCGCCGCCGGCGTTGCGGAAGACATGGGCGTCCCCCTCGTTGAGGCCAAGGATCTTCGAGACGTGGAGGCGCGCATCCATGCAGGCGACGACCGCCAACTTTTTGGCCGGTGGGAGAGGCAGCTGTCCTTTGTCGAATCCTGCTGCGTACGCCTCGTTGTTTCGTAAAGCTTCGTCTGTGGCGCTCATGAAGACCTCCTTAACACGATGCATTGCCATCCCGGCGTGCCGACCGGGTTAAGGGATAATGTTGACTGGTACGATCCAATTAGTCAAGAACTTACGGACGGAAACCGGGGTTCGAGGCTCGGATCGGGGCGACGCAGCCCGCGCCGCCCCCAGAAGGTCAGCCAGACCATCGCGATCAGGAAGGCCGCTCCCGCGGCAAGGACCACGCCGATCGGCGGAAGGCCGATTGCGAGCGCGGCCAGGGCGCCGATCGCGCCAACGACCGACGCGACGATCACGGACAGCATCCCGGGCAGCGTTTGAATCGTGTGGAGCACGGACCCCACCCTTCGACCAGTGGCGATGCGATAGCCAAGGGTCTGGAGGGCGCCGGGTAAATCGTCATAGGGGCTGGTGATGAAGTAGGGCTCCAGCTCAGGATGCAAATCGAGGTAGGCGCGTCGGAGCCGGTTCATTCCGACGACCCAGCGGAAGTCATCGCCGTTGAGCTGCATCAGCCGGCCGATGGTCGAGATGCCGGTGAATACGACAACGGAGAGGAGCGGAATAGCAATGGCGATGAACGCACGGCCGAAGTGGGAAACCTGGGCGACCAGCGCCAGCGCGATGACCGCGCCGGACAGGATGGTCAGGAAGATGGTCACCCGGCTCAGCGATTCGCTATAGGTGAGCGTGCGGGTCGCCAGCAGACTCCAGTGCTCCGTTGCCAGGATCTGCAGCTTGGCGGCGGCCGCAGGGTCTTTACCGGGCGGTGGCATTTCAGTCGACATCTTTCAGCTCTCGCCCTAGCCTAAGGGATGTTCGAGGAGCCGCCCTCGCGTATTGCCTCGGTCTGTCACGGTCCTGTTACAGGGCCAAGACGCCATGTGGTCTTGGGTTGATGAAGTGATGGGCTTCCACACGTGACCGAGCCCAATCGCAGCTACAAACTCGATGCGGTGGCCGCGGCCCTCGTTGAGTTGTCCGATGACGCCATCTTCGTGGCGGGCGTCGACGGCCTGATTCAGAGCTGGAATCCGGGCGCGGTCGCCCTGCTTGGCCACACTGCAGAGCAGGCTGTCGGACGCGACGTGTCAATCTTTCTGCGACCGGGGCGCGAGGAGGCTCTGCGGGCGTTCTTCAAATATGTTCGTGACGGCCAAAGAGTTCGCGACGTTGAGTCCAGCTTCGTTCGGAGCGACGGGACCCTCGCGGATGTTCGTATTTCGGTAGCGCCGCTGGCGGATGCGACGGGTGAGGTCGTCGCGTTTGTGGCCGTCTTTCGGGACTTGAGCGAGCGCAACCGCCAGGAAGCGGCCCTGCGCGCCAAGGAAACGAGCTATCAAAAGCTGGTGGAAACTGCCCACGAAGGCATCTGGATGGTGGACGTCGAGGACCGGTCCACCTTCGTGAATCAGCGGATGGCCGACCTCCTCGGCTACACCGTCGAGGAGATGCTCGGACGCTCGCCGAACGAGTTCTACTTCACCGAGTCCGGCCGCCAGGAGCGCGACCAGCATCGCAAACGCTCTCTCGAAGGCATCAAAGAAAGCCGCGAGGTTGTGTACCGGCGCCGCGATGGAGAGCCGCTTTGGGCCGTGGTGGCGACCACGCCGATTCTTGGGGACGGCGAGCGGTTGGAAGGAGTCCTGGCGATGGTCACCGACATCACTGACCGCGTGAAGGCGGAGGAGAACCTCCGCGCCAGTGAGCGCCTCTTTCGCAGCCTGTTCAGCGAGTCACCCGCAGGCCAGATCCTCTCCTCCTCGGACCGGAAGATCGTGGCGGTCAACCGCGCCTTCTGCGAGATGACCGGCTACACCGAGGCGGAAATCCTTCAGAATGGCTGGGACGCGATCACACCTCCCGATGACCAGGTGGGCATCTTTGCCGCGTTCGAGCGGCTCTGGTCGGGTGAGCTCAACACCATCCAGATGGAGCGGCGGTACCTCCGCAAAGACGGCTCCTTGCTCTGGGGGCAGGTGAGCGTCGCCCGGGTGGCCGACGATGCTGGTCGGTCGCGATACGTCATCGATCAGGTGCAAAACGTCTCCGATCGAAAGCAGGCGCAGCAGGCGCTCGAACACCAGGCGCTGCACGACGCGCTCACCGATCTGCCCAACCGGGTGCTGGCCCGCGACCGGCTCGACCAGGCGATCCTGCTCGCGCGCCGGCAGCAAACGCGGGTCGCGCTCCTGATCATCGACCTCGACCACTTCAAGGAGGTCAACGACACCTTCGGCCACCAGGCGGGTGACCAGCTGCTGCGCCAGGTCGGCGAGCGTTTCATGGCTGAGCTGCGCGAGACCGACACCGTGGCCAGGCTCGGCGGTGACGAGTTCGCCATCGTTCTGCTTGCTGCCGACGCCGACGCGGCCGGCAAGGTTGCGGTCAAGTTGCTGGCCGCCCTCGAGCGCCCCTTCATCGTCGAGGGCCAGGCGCTCGACGTGGGAGCGAGTATCGGCATCGCCGTCTATCCCGACCACGCCGATACGGCGGACACCATGCTTCGCCGAGCCGATATTGCGATGTATGTCGCCAAGCGATCGCGTCGCACGCACGCGATTTACACCCGGGACCACGACGAGCCCGGCGACAGCCGGCTGGCCCTGATGGCACAGCTGCGGCAGGCCATCGGCGACGGCGGGCTCACGCTCCACTACCAGCCGATCGCGCGACTCGGCGACGGGCGGGTAGAGCGTCTCGAGGCGCTGGTCCGCTGGCAGCGGCCCGGCCACGGCCTCGTTCCGCCTAGCGACTTCATCGCGTTCGCGGAACAGACCGGGTTGATCCAGCCGCTGACCCAATGGGTGCTGCAAGCCGCGCTGGCCCAGTGCGCCGAATGGAACCGCGGAGGACATCCGGTCGGTGTCGCCGTCAACATCTCGATGCGCAACCTCCTCGATCCCCAGCTGCCCGACAGCGTGGCGCAGATTTTGCGCGAGACTAAGGCGAGGCCGGAGTGGCTGACCTTGGAGATCACCGAGAGCAGCATCATGGCGGAATCCCAGCGGACGCTGGAAACCTTGCAAAAGCTCCGTGCGCTCGATGTCCGCCTCTCGATCGACGACTTTGGAACGGGCTACTCCTCGCTGGCGTATCTCCATCGGCTGCCGGTCCACGAGATGAAGATCGATCAGTCGTTCATTCGCGGTCTCATCAGTGACGAGACGAGTGGGGCAATCGTGCGCGCTGCGGTCGATCTCGGCCATAAGCTCAAGCTGGCCGTTGTCGCCGAGGGAATCGAGGATGAGGCCACCTGGCAGCGCGCGCGCGCCGACAAGATCGACTACGGACAGGGGTACTACCTGTCGAGACCGATTCCGGCAGCCGAGGTTACGGCATGGCTCACCGCCCCGCCCGGCCCTGCACGCGCCGCTGCCTGAGCGGGAGAGGCATTCGCCAAAGACGAGGGTTTTCCCTGATTCCCTGACAGCCGGCCAAACCTAACGTTGTTCCCGTCAACGAATAAAGGGGGAGAGGCAATGATCACCGCAGCGCGTCGCCTCAATCGGCGGGAAGCTTTGATGGGTGCGGGACTCTTCGGCGCCGGTGCGCTCGCTGCGTTGATGCCGGCCTGCGGGGCTGCCGCCGCGGGCACGACCAATTGCGGCCCAGGGGGTTCGCGTGGGCTGGAAGGAACCTGGATGCAAAAGGTTGCCCCCGATGACGGCCATGCCTCGCATCAACTGCTCGCCCTATACACGAAGGATGGTGGCGCCGTCGAGACACCAACCCTCCCATCGAGCGATTTCTCGGATGGCTATGGGGCCTGGATTCGGTCTGGGGATAAGTACCTGATCACCTTCGAGCTTTTCGCCTTCAACCCTTCAGGGCAACTTACAGGCGTGTTGCGCGTTCGGTCGCTGGCCGCGATCGACCAGAAAGGGGATCAGATGAGTGGGCAGTCTCAGCTCGAGTTTCAAGCGGTGGGCCGTTCGAGCTTTGATTTTTCAAGCACCGCCCACTTTACGGGCACCCGGATCAAACCCCTACCGATGTGATGCCTCACGGGCGATTAGCTCGCTCCGCGAGCGCAGATTCAGCTTGTCGTAGATGCGAGAAAGGTTTGACTCGACGGTCTTGATGCTCAAAAACAATGCCGCCGCTACTTCCTTGTTAGTCCGGCCGCTCGCCACCAGCGCTACCACCCGCGCTTCGGTGGGCGTTAGCGTGGAGACGCCGGAGGGAGCCGGAGCGATCCGGCCGACTTCGGCCTCCGCGCGCTTGATCCAGGCGGCTGCGCCAAGCGAACGAAAGATTTCCAGGGCCGCCTGAGTTCTTTCCCGCGCCGCCCGCTTTCGCTTGGCGCGCCGGAGGACGGTTCCGTAGCAAAGGAGCGTGCGGGCGCGCTCGAGTGGCATTGGCAACTGTTGATGCGCGGTCAGTGCCAGGTCGAATTCAATGACGGCTGCGGCGAGGTCGCCGCGGACCGATGCGACGAGACCTCGGCACCGTGCCCCGATTGCGTGCTGCCATGGATCGCCAAACACCTGCTCATCGGCGTGAAGGCGGGCGCAGAGCGCCTCCGCATCGTCGAAACGCCCGATGGTGAGGAGGGCTTCGACTTCGTCGCCCTCACTTCGGATGGCGCCTTTCATACCGTGACTGCCTTCGCGACGACTGCGAAGTTCATCGAAGTATCGGTTGGCGATGGCCGGTTCGCCAGCGGCGAGATCAACTGACCCAAGGATGGCCAGCGCCCGCCAGCGAAAGGGCTCATCGGCCACATTTGTCGCGATGGCGAGCGCCTCCTTCGCTGCTGCTCGAGATGCAGCGAGCTCGCCTCGGTAGCAGTGCAACGTGGCGGTGGCCACCAGCGAGAGGCGACGGGATGCCTGCTGCCCGGTGTGGATCACTGATCGCTTACATTCGTCCACATACGCCGCAGCCCGCCGCAAGTCTCCCGCCCAGCATTCCATCTCGGCGAGGTGAAAAAGAATCGGCGTCTGCAGCGATTCATCCCGTCCGTCGCACAAGGCGAGAGCTCGCTTGAACAAGGCCCGAGCGCGCGTGAAGTCATCAGACCACTTCAGGAAAGCCGCCCATTCCATCAAGGGATGGAGGCCTCCCAGGCGATCCTCCATCGCGATCGAGGTCCGGCCCTCCGCGACGGCGACGGCGAGTGCGCGCGCCTCGGGCGAAACGATACCGATCTGGCGTCCCGTGACGGCCTTCAGTCTGATGGCCAGACCTAAGAGGGAAGGGTCGCCGCAGCGCCTGGCAATGTCGGCCAAACGGAGACAGTGATTGAAGGCGGCCTGGTGCTTGCCACGCTGATTCAGGACGTAAATGAGGTCGCGCTCGGCGAGCGCCTGCCCTGGCATCTCCTCGCTTGTCCGCGACAGGGCCTCTTCAAGGAGTTGTTCTGCCTCACCCAGGTTGCCGGATGCGAACATGATGCTCCCCATCAGGCGGAGTGCCGACGCCGGCCGGTTCCCAGGAGGCGATGACTGCAGGACGCCGTTCAGAAGGTCACGCGCACCATCGGCGTCGCCGGCGCGGACGCGATACTCGGCTCGCACGATCTGTCGCCGTTCGAGATCACGCCGAGATTCTGATGGCGTCATTTCCGACGCTTGTTGTGCTAGGGTCGCCGCGGCGTCGGGAGCACCACGCAAGTTGGCCGAGCGGGCCGCCTCCTCGAGTGCGTTCGCAACCGCGGCATCGGGTCCAACCGCTGACAGAGCCAGGTGACGCGCCCGCTCCTCAGGATCGTTTACGGCTTGGGCGAGCCGTGAATGCCACTTGCGCCGAGTAGCCGGTTCGGCCATTGCATAGACAACTGACGCCAGCAGCGGATGGGTGAAGCGGAGACGGCCCTCGCCCCGTTCCACCACGTGTCCGACCAGGGCCAAGTCGAGTGCAGCCATAGCATGAGGATCGATCCGCTGCAGAACAGCTTCGTCGGAACGGGCTAGTGCGACAAGCCCGACGAGAGCGTCCCGCGTCGCCGCGGGCAGCCTCGTGAGACGGCCGGAAACCGCGTCGGCCAACCGTCGTGGTATGGGAAGTGGCTCGCCGGCCCTCACGTCCCCGGGATGTTCAATGATGAACCGGCCGATCTCCAGGGCGAAGAAGGGATTACCTTCGGAAATGGCGTATATCCGGTCGAGCTCTGGTCTTCGCAGTGGATGATTCAGCCGGCTGAGAAGCAGATCGTCGATGGCGCTCGGCGACAGCGGACCCACTTGCACGCGGTCGAGTTCTCCGTCACCGAGCACATTCGGAAAAACCAAAGACGGGTCACTGATGGAGCGTACGCGGCGTGCGGCGAGCACTTTGACCGGCTCACCGTCCAGCCGACGAACAGCGAAGGTCAGAACTCGTCGGGACGGTCCATCGACCCACTGAAGATCGTCGATCGCCAGCAGTATCGGCTCGTCGGCGGCAAGCTGTCGTAAGACGCGCAGGAATGCGGTGCTGACGGCGAGTTGATCGGTCGGCGCCTGGTCTGATCGAGCACGAAACAAAGCAGCCTCGAGCGCGATCCGCAATGTGCCCGGCAGCGATGCGAGCGTCTCTTCGGCTACGGGATCCAGCAAATCGCCGAGGACGGCGTACGGCAACGCAGATTCAGCCTCGGTAGGGGCTGCGCTCAGAAGCCGACACCCGCTGGACACGGCGGTACGTCGGCCGGCCAACCAAAGACTGCTCTTCCCAATGCCAGCTTCACCTTCGAGCAGGAGGACTCGGGGGCCGTCCTGAGCTCTGTCGAGGAACTGTTCGATCTTCGTCAACTCGGCTTCGCGACCGATCAGTTCGCGAACCAGGGTAGCCACAGCTAAACCGTAGGCTGACCCGCGGCCAAAGGCAAGTCAGCGCGCGACGAGGTGTAGATCGACAATCGGCGCGCCAGGCTGCCTACCCAGGACAATCAGTGAGGTTCCTTCAGCCGGTCCGATCGTCAGGGTTGTCGTCTGGTTGATGAAGTTCTGGTTCCCGCCGAGCCTTCCCTCCGCGTAACCGGGCAGACTGTCGACGGCCTTCTGCTTCTGACCCACCGATCCTGCCACGGTTAGATTGCTGTCCGTGAATGGGACTCGGATTGACGCGCCGATTCCGATCGCCGCATTGAAGAGGCTCAGGAGGAGGCCGACCGTGAGTACCACCAGAAGGGATGCGCAGCCGGCTCCGCATCCTCCGCAGCCCGATCGAAAGCCCCGTCGACGATCTGCGTCGCTACTCATGCTCGGAAGTTTAGAGCCACCGCCGGACACGATGTCGGTATTGGCTGTAGCTGGAGCCGAACTGCTTCTCGAGATAGCGCTCCTCGGGTTGGATGACTCCCCGGTCCACTGCCAACACCACGCCAGGCAGAAGAAGAAGCGACCAGAGGGTACCCACGAGCAGGGACAGCCCGGCGTAAGCCAGCGTCAAGCCGACATAGGCAGGGTTGCGGGTTAATCGAAAGGGAGCTTCCGTTACGAGGGCCGTGGATGCTTCGTATGGATCGACTGGAGTGCCAGCGCGCCGCATCGTCCAGATGAACCAGCCGCCGAGGCCGAAGCCCGCCGCTATCAGTGGAAGCCCCAGAAGGCGTACAGCAAGAGGCAATCGGGGCACGGGTAACAGGCGTTGCAGGAGCAAGCCGCCGAGCCAAGGTCCCGCAAAGAGCAGCGGGGGCGGGGCCATGATGTCCGGGTGGCTCTCCGTCGATGATGGACCCTTAGTCATTGATCTCCAAATCGAAGGCGGAGCTCTCGCCGTTCACGTCGTAGACCTGCCGCCCGAGCAAGCTGTTCGCGATGATGGCGCTGCGCCAGGCCATCAGGCTCAGGTTGGGATCCGCCACTCCTCGCATGTGGCGGGCCGCATCCTGCGCGTAGATCCGCAGCTCGGGCGGTCCGTCCCACTCGACCGAGAAATCGGCGCGAACCGGGAAGCCGTCGCGATCCCAGCTCAACCGGCTGGCCAGCGGCTGCATCGCCTCAGGCAACACGTAGGTGTAGCCGGTACCGAGCACGCTCACGTCGGTGCGGACCGTCCGGATTGCACCCCATCGATCGCGGAGGGTGAGATCGCAACCGGTTGATCCACGCTGCATGTCGACGACCTCATGGCCAGGCAGCAAGCGGACGCGTCGACCCGCCGGTTCCAGGAACTCGAGGTCGTACAGCCGGTCGTAAATGCGTTGCAATAGGACCGGCGATACGCCATCGCTCGCCAGCTTCTGCTCCGCGAGCAGGGTGTCGCGCTGTTCCGGAGCCAGGCTGAAGAAATAATCGCTGTAGACCGGGTTAAAGAGCTCGTTGGTGAACGGCGACTCGTCCAAAGGAAGGAAGTTCGCGCGATGCGAGATCCACACCAGCTGCGCTGGCAAGTGCTCGAGATCCAGTAACAGATGCCAGACCACCTCGGCACCACTCTGACCGCCTCCAACCACGGCGACGACCCGACCGGTCGCGTCGATGGGGTGGAGGAGGTAGTCGTTCGAATGGAAGACGACGTCGCCGAGGTGTGGGCGGGCCCAGGGCGGAATATTCGGCACAAGCCCGGTCCCAAGGACGATGTTCTTTGTACCGATGGTCCGGCGGTCGAGCTGGACGGAAAAGCTGTGCTCATCGAGGGCGACCCCACGCACTTCCGCCCCAAACTCAACATTTGGCAGGCGGCCGGCCGCCCATTGCAGGTATTGGCTGAACTCCTTGCGGCTGACCCGAATCTCCGTCCGGTTGATAAACCGGTAGAGCCGCTGGTGGGCGCGAAGGAATGCCAGAAAGGAGTACTGACTCGTGGGATCGACCAGTGTCACGAGGTCTTTCAGGTACGAGACCTGGAGGATGGCCTCCGGAAACAGCAGGCCGGGGTGCCACTGGAAGTCCGGGCTCATCTCGAAGAATCGGGCGTTGAAGCCCGTCGGTGCGAGGAGGGCAGCCAGACTGAGGTTGAAGGGGCCTGCCCCTACCCCGACCGCGTCCAGCACGACATCAGAACCCATAGTTTTCTGGTTCCCCAGAACCGTATACCAGTCGCAGGTTCTAGGGGTTTCCCCGATTCGGGAGCAAGGCCTCGGGTATAGCCTCGGAGCGTAATGACACGCAGTCAGCGAGTCGACACCGTCGTGATCGGGGCAGGCCAGGCTGGGCTCGCGACCAGCTATCACCTGAAGCAGCGGGGCGTTGAGCACCTCGTCCTCGAACAGGATCGCGTCGCTGAGTCTTGGCGTAGCCAGCGCTGGGACTCGTTCTGTCTGGTCACGCCGAACTGGACCCTCCAGCTTCCCGGATTCGTCTACCAGGGTTCCGAGCCGGATAGCTTCATGGGGCGTGACGATGTTGTCGCCTATCTCGACAACTATCAGCGGTCACTCGACCCGCCCATTCGG
>Ga0209220_1000103_pt1 | contig 40380 bp, 38 predicted proteins | sample BlaSpr_A8_OM3_M3_FD_187984 | JGI IMG/M metagenome (GOLD analysis project Ga0209220, IMG submission 187984) | Forest soil microbial communities from Thunder Bay, Ontario, Canada - Black Spruce, Ontario site 2_A8_OM3_M3 (SPAdes) (version 2) | ecosystem: Environmental > Terrestrial > Soil > Boreal... | reverse complement strand
GAGAAGCCAAAAGCCGGCGCCGCGGTCGAGGCGGCGAAGGGCGAGGCCGGCACCCGCGATGAGGGTAAGCAAAAAGAGGAGAAGCCCAAGGCCGGCGCCTCGGACGATCAGAGGCCGAAGGGCGAGGCCGGCACCCGCGATGAGGGTAAGCAAAAAGAGGAGAAGCCCAAGGCCGGCGCCTCGGACGATCAGAGGCCGAAGGGCGAGCAAAAAGAGAGCAAGGACGGCGAGGCCGAGCGGGGCCAGCGAACGAAATAACGGTGGCGGACAAAAACAAGCTCCACGTCGACATCGTGACGGTCGAAGGGCGTCGCTTCAGAGGCGATGCCGACTTCGTCGTTGCCCCCGGGTCGGAGGGGGAGCTGGGCATCCTACCGCGGCACATTCCGCTGTTGACCCCGCTTAAGCCCGGGGTGGTCAAGGTGCGCAACGACAACGAGGAGCAGTTCTTCTTCGTCTCCGGCGGATTCCTGGAAGTGCGGCCCGACGAGGTCACCGTGCTGGCTGACGCCGCCGAGCGTGCAGAGGATATCGACGAATCCCGGGCGGAAGAAGCCCGCCGCCGAGCCGCGGACCTGCTGCAGCAGAAGCTCTCCAATGCCGATCAGGCAGCCGCCTCGGTCGCCCTGGCGCGCGCCGAGGCGCGCTTGAGGCTCGCCGAACTCCGGCGCCGGCGCCGCACTTAGGACGCGGCGCGGCTGCTACCCTAGGGGGTCAGTGGCCCAACTCCTGATCGAGGGGGGAACTCGATTGGTCGGGCGAGTCCCGATCAGTGGCTCCAAGAACGCGGTCCTCCCGATCCTGGCTGCCTGCCTGCTGACCGACGAGGAATGCCGGCTCAAGAACGTACCTCGGCTCGAGGACGTCTCGACCATGAAGGGCCTGCTGGAGGGGATGGGGGTCCAGATCCGCTGGCTGGATCCGCAGCAGCTCCAGGTCAACGCGGAGCGGCTGGCCCGGAGCGAGGTGCTGGCCGCGATGGCGAATCGGATGCGGGCATCTTTTTTACTGATGGGGCCGCTGCTGGCGCGCCGAGGTGAGGCGCGGGTGGCCAAGCCGGGTGGCGACGATATCGGCATGCGACGGGTCGAGCAGCACCTCCACGGTCTACGCTTGATGGGCGCCCACGTGGAGCTGGTCGACGGTGAGTTTGTGGCTCGGGCCGACCGCCTGAAGGGCGCCACCATCCACCTCGACATGCCAACCGTGACCGGGACCGAAAACCTGATGATGGCGGCCGCCACCGCCGACGGCATCACCACTATCCACAATGCGGCCCGCGAGCCGCACGTCGTTGATCTGGCGATGTTTCTCGGCAAGATGGGCGCGCAGATCAACGGGATCGGGACTGATGTGCTGCAGATCGAGGGCGTTCACGAGCTGAGCGGCGCGACCCATCGCGTCATCCCTGACAACATCGAGGCGGGAACCTACGCGTTTGCGGTCGCGGCCACCGGGGGTGAGGCGGTGCTCGAAGACGTCGCGACCGCGGACCTTCGCGCGGTGATGCTGAAGCTGCGCGAGGCCGGCGTCGAGGTGGAGGATCAAACGCACAGTCTCTGGGTGCAGGGCAACAGTCGCCTCCAGCCGGTCGACGTCACGACCTGGCCGCATCCCGGATTCCCAACCGACCTGCAAGCGCCATTCGTCAGCCTGATGACGCAGGCGCAGGGGAAGTGCGTCATCTCCGAGGCCGTCTTCGAGAACCGCTTCCAGCACGTACCGGAGTTGCGTAAGCTTGGCGCCGATATTTACGTCGAGGGCCGCAGCGCGATGGTCTCTGGCCCCAGCCAGTTGCACGGGGCACCGGTCAGCGTGCCCGACATTCGATCAGGGGCGGCGCTGGTGGTCGCGGCACTCTGCGCCCGGGGCACGACCACGCTCGACAACATCTATCACCTGGATCGCGGTTACCAGGACATCGTGACCAAGCTCGAGCGCCTCGGTGCGCACATCTCCCGTGTGGAAGGGGACAAGGGGGACGTCAGCCCTTTTGACCTCTCCCGGGTCGTGGGGGATTAAGGCAGAGTGCTCTCCAAAAAGATTGGGATCGACCTGGGGACCTCGACCGTCCTCGTCTACGTCAAGGGTGAGGGCGTCATCGTCAACGAGCCGGCTTTGATGGCGACCGATGGCAATGGTGGCCGGGTGCTGGCGATCGGGCGGGCCGCCTCCCAGCTCGTCGGCCGCGGTGGAAAGGCGCGCACCGTCCGGTTGGTTCGCGACGGCAACGGGGTCGACTACGGCGTGGCGGGTGCCATGCTCCAACATCTGATCGGCCGCATCGTCGGCCGGCAGCGGATCTTCCGGCCGGATGTCATGCTCTCGGTGGCGCCGATGGTCACCGGTGTCGAGCGCCGGGCCGTCCTCGAGGCCACCATGCAGGCCGGCGCCAAGACTGCCTACCTGATCGACAAGCCGATGGCCGCCGCCATCGGCGCGAAGGTGGCGGTCTCCAGCACCGACGGTATCGTCGTGGTCAACCTCGGTGCCGGCTCGACCGAAATAGCCTTGATCGCGCTCGGCGAAATGCTTGCCATGGAGTCGATCCCGATTGGCGGTGAGGCCCTCGACCGCGCCATCGAGGCATCCATCGCCCAGACCCGCGGTGCACAGCTCAATCCGGGTGACGCCGAACGCCTCAAGCTGGGAATCGGGTCGGCGATCGCCCCTGCCAACGAGAGCTCGATCGAGCTCAACGGCGAAGGCGAGCCGCGCCGCACCCCGCTTCGCGTATCGAGTAGTGAAGTGCAGATGGCGATGCGTGAGCCGCTCGACGCGATCGCTGCCGGCTTGCAACGCCTGCTGTCCCAGGTGCCGGAGGCGCGGCGCGCCGCGGTCAATCGCAACGGCCTCGTGCTCTCGGGAGGCGGGGCCCAGTTGCCGGGCATGGCGGAGTTTCTGACGGCCCGCGTTGGCATCCCTGCCCGTGTGGCGCATGACCCGCAGAGTTGTGTCGCCGTCGGGACGGGTATGGCGCTCGACAACATGCAGGTCGTCCGCCGAGGACAGCACTACATCACATGAGTACCGAACGGCGCGCATCATCCGACATCGCGATCCTCCTCGGTGGCGGTGTCCGGGAGGCACTCATGGCGCAATCGGTGCTGATCGCCTGCGAAGGGGCGACGGTGTTCGCGGCGGCAGACGCCGTCGGGACCGTGCTCGGCCTCCCGTCGGTCGGCCGCACCTCCATCTTCGATGATTCGCCAGCGGAACTCCTTCGAGTCTTTCGGCGATTGCGGGCGGGTGCGGTCGGGACGGTCGTTATTCCATACCCGGCCCATTACATCCATCTGGCGTTGGCGTACTTCGCCGCTGTGCCACGCCGCCTGGTGGCGGCGGGGGTCCACGATTGGGTGGCGACGGAACGGGTTCCGACGGCAAAGGATCTGCACCCGGTCGAAGCCAACTGGCGCCTGGCGGCGGTCGCCAGCCACCGGCCGATGCTGGCGCCGGGCGATGCGCCCACCGTGCGGCCCCCGGACGCGGTGCGAGCGCAGGCCATGGCGCGCTGGCCGGCCTTCATCGGGAGCGGCCACCATCCGCTGATCCTGATTCCGGGTGGCGGGGGATGGTCATCCGAGCGGCGGGGGCCGGTGTGGCCCGCCGAACGCTTTGCCGTGGTGGCCAACCAATCGACGGCGGAACGCATCGTCATCCTCAGCGGCGCCGGCGATCAACAGGCCGTCCGGGAAACGCGGCTCAGCATCGCCAAGCCAACGCTCACGCTCAAACTCGCCGACATGACCGTTGACGAGGTGGCAGTGCTCAGCGAGCTCAGCCTTGGTGTGGTCGGTCACGACGGTGACGCGCTCCATGTCGCGGCGGCCGCTGGAGCCCTCGTGCTCGCGACCGCCCGCAAGCCGGACATCCCGCCGATGGGCGACCGCGTCATCACCCTATGGGCCGACGATTTCGAACGGTTCCCCGCCCGGCACGTGCTGGAGGCCCTCTCGAAGCAGGCACGGATCGATACCTACGCCTGAAACTGTCGGATCCGGCCGCGCAAGGCTCCGCGTTGCCCTGGATACGCGGGCGCTGGGGGAGGGCGATGCGACCGGCGTCGGCCGATATATCCAGGCACTGATCGGGGCATTCCGGGAAAGCCATGGCGTCGATCTCGCCCTCTACCCGGACCGCGGACCGCGAGTGGTCGGGCCGCAGGTCGTGATGCCGCTGCGCATGCGCGGCGATGGCGTACAGGTGGTCCACGGTCCGGCGAACTCCCTACCTCTGCTCGGATTCGGTCTGCCGGGTGTGGTGACCATTCACGACCTCGCCATCTACGATCACCCGGAATGGTTTCCCGCGAGACAGTGGTTCGCGACCAGGGTCGTCGTGCCGCAGTCGATCCGCCGGGCCCGCCTCATCATCTGCCCGTCGGGCTCGACCAGGCACGCGCTTGTGCGGCACTTTCATGTTGACCCGCAGCGATGCCGCGTGATCCCGCATGGCGTCGAAACCGAGTTCAGCCTTCCCACGTCGACCGAGGTCCGCGCTGAGCTCACGGCGCGCTACGCGCTCCCCGATCGCTACCTTCTGCAGGTGGGGACGGTGCAGCCGCGCAAGAACTACGTCACCAGCCTGCGCGCACTGGCGCATATCCCGGCAAAGGATCGGATTCCCCTGGTCGTGGTCGGTGGGTTTGGCTGGAAATATGACGACGTAGTCGACGCGGTGCGCGCGCTCGACCTGGACCACTGGGTGCGATTCGTTGGCTACGCCCGGATGGCCGAGCTACCGGGCCTCTACCAGATGGCCCAGGCCGTTCTCTTTCCCTCGCTGGACGAGGGATTCGGGCTGCCCGTCCTGGAGGCGTTTGCGGCCGGAACGCCGGTCGTGGCCTCCGACGCGGGCGCCATCCCAGAAGTCGCCGGCGACGCCGCGCTTCTCTGCGCGCCTGGCGATGACGACGCGCTTGCGGGGAATCTGCTCCGTTTGCTGACGGATGGCGCCGTTCGCGAGCGACAGGTCGCGGCGGGCCGGGCGCGCGCCGCGCTCTACACCTGGTCGGCGAGCGCCGCGGCGCATCGCGCCGTCTACGACTCGGTCGTCAGCGGCTGACCCTTGCGGGCCACGGCGTCAAGCACCCCCCAGGTCTTGGCGGCGGCGGCTTCCCAGGTGAAGTCGGCGCTGCGGACCGTGCCCGCCACGATCAGGCGACGCTGCAGTGCCGGGTCGTGGGCGAGTTCGAGCATGGCCTGGCTCCACGCGCCGGCATCGTCGGGACTCAACAGGATGCCCGCCGTGCCGACGATTTCGGGCAACGCACCCGCCGTCGATCCGATCACGGCCGTGCCACAGCGCATCGCTTCCAGCGCCGGAAACCCGAAGCCTTCGAAGCGGGACGGCAGTGTCAGCGCGATGGCGCCGGCATAGAGGGCCGGCAGGTCATCGGGAGGCACGTAGCGCACCATCCGGACCGCACCGGCCGATTCCCCCTCGTGACCGGGCCCCGCCAGGACCAGCTCTGCCTCGAGGCCGCGGCGGCGCGCCTCGTCGAACGCGCGGCGCAGCATCGCCAGGTTCTTGCGCGGGTGGTTGCGGCCAACATAGAGAAAGTAGGCGCCGCCGATCCCGAGCCGCCCGAGCACCTCCTCGACTCTCGACGGGTCCTGCGGCCGCATTCGCGGGTCGATGCCGGAGTGCACCACGCTGATGCGCCCACGCGGCACGTTGTAAAACCGAGCCAGGTCATCGGCCGTCGATTTGGAGACGGCGATCAGCCGGTCGGCGCGGCGCGCCGCGTACCGGGTCGTGGCTTCGAGGTACCAGCGCGCGGTGCGTGAGTAGGACTGCGGCTCGCGACGGTATCCGATGTCGTGAATGGTCACCACGGATTTCAGGCCGAGCGCGAACGGCAAGACATGGCTTGGGATAAAGCTCACGTCGGGCCGCTCGCGGCGGAGCGCCTGCCGCAAGCGCCAGTGCGTCCATCCACGCGGAAACGGAATGCCGCGCCACTCGACACCCGCCGGCAGCCACGGAGGGGCCTCGATGGCATTGGCGTAGACGCGCATCGTGCGCGCGCCTCGCGATACAGCGAGCGCCTCGATAATGCTGCGGGCATAGACTTCGGTTCCCGTCGCAAAGCGACGGATCGCGGGCGTTCCATCAATGGCAACGATCATCGATGTGGCAATCCGCTAGCATGCACGCCGTGTCTAGCGGTAACGCGGTGCCGGATGGCATCGCGGTCGATCTCCTCTTTGCGGCTCGGCCATTCACGGGTCTCGAGCATCACGCGCTCCACATCCTTCGCGGATTGCACAGGGTCGGCGCGTCGGTCGATGTGCTCGCCCCGGTCGATGTGATCCCCGACCTCAGCGAGGCCGCAACCGGACACCGAATCGTGCCCTTTCCGAGGGTGCCGCGCGGGCTCAGGCTGGGCCGCGAACAGTGGGCCTTGCCCTGGCGCTTCGGGGCCTATCCACGTGCCCTCGTGCTCCTGCACTCAGTATTGGGTGTTGCGCCGATGCTCAGCGCCGTGCCGTTGGCGCTCACCGTGCCCGACCTCGCGTACCGGATCCGCCCCGAGGACATGCATCCACGTGCGCGCTGGTACTTCGCGATGCTGGGCCCACGCAGCATTCGCCGGGCGCGGCGTGTCATGGTCTCATCACAAGCCGTCAGACGGCAAGTCATCGACCTGTACCATATCGCGCCGGACCGGGTGGCCTACGTCCCGCTGGCCGCGGATCCGATCTTCACCCCGCAGCTGGCGAACGACGTGGCCCGGGTGCGAATGCAGTTCGGGCTGCCCGAGCGCTACGTCCTCTACGTGGGGACGATCGATCCCCGCAAGGACCTGGGGCGGTTGCGGGCGGCATACGAGCTGCTTCCATCCGACCTCACCAATGACACGGCGCTCGTCTTTGTCGGCCGCACCAACCGGGGAGCGGACCGGCTGGCTCGAGAGCTGCTCAAGGGCGGACCGCGTGGCCACGTCATCGGGCTCGATTACGTCCCACGCCAGCTCCTGCCGGCGATCTACAGCGGCGCGTCGATCTTCGTGTATCCGTCCCGCTACGAAGGCTTTGGCCTGCCGGTGCTGGAAGCGATGTCATGTGGCGCGCCGGTGATCGTTTCCTCGGCCGACGCGCTCGCCGAGCTGGTCGATGATGCGGGCGTCGTGCTGCGCACGGAGAGCGTGGAGGAGCTGACCCAGGCCATGGAGCGGCTCCTTCGCTTCGATGCGGAGCAGGTGCGGCTGCGGAATGCCGGGGTTGAGCGGTCGAAAACGTTCAGCGTCGAGCGGCTCGGTCGCGAGACCGCGGAGGTCTACCGGCAGGCGCTCGCCGCGTGACACGCTTCACCCTCCTGGGGGTGCCGGTCGACGCGTTGACAGAGGCAGAGGCGGTGGACTGGGTGGCGCGCGCCATCGCTGACGGGCGTCCTCGCCTGGTGATCAGCGTCAACCCGGAGCGGATCATGCATGCAGGACGCGATCCCGCCTTTGCGGCGGTCCTTCGCCAGGCCGACCTCGCCCTCGCGGACGGGGCCGGCGTGCTCTGGGCCGCGCGCCGGCTCGGGCATCCATTGCCCGGGCGAGTCGCGGGCGTGGACTTCGTCAGGGCGCTCGCGGCGCGCGGCGCCACGGCAGGCTGGCGGTTCTTCTTCCTGGGTGGCAGTCCGGGGGTGGCAGAAGCGGCCGGCCGGGTGCTCCAGGACACCTATCCCGGGTTCATTCTGGCGGGGGCGCAACCCGGCTCACCGGACCCTGGGTCCGACGCCGCCACGGCGGCAGCGGTCCACTCGAGCCGGGCACAGGTCCTCCTGCTGGCCTACGGGGCCGCGGCTGAGGAGGCCTGGCTGGCCCGCAACCTGGAGCGTTCGGGCGCAATCATCGGGCTGGGAGTAGGCGGCGCCTTCGACTTTATCTCGGGGCGGGCCCGGCGGGCGCCACCCTGGATGCGCGAGCACGGGCTCGAATGGCTTCATCGGCTCGCCCGCCAACCGTGGCGCTGGCGCCGCATGCTAGCTCTGCCACGCTTCGTGGTGCGGGTGCTGGTTCAGGGCAGGCGGGACGTCCCGAACGAAGGAAGTCCGTGACCGGGCCGTTACTCTCCTGACCGTGACCGCCGCCGCAGCCTTGCTTCGCCGCGTCACCAGCACGGTCGTGCTCCGCTTGCTCCTCTTCACGGCCATCTTCAGCGTGGCTGCGGTGCCGCCGCTGGACCCGGATTTGTGGTGGCACCTGGCAAACGGACGGCTGATCCTGACGGCCGGATCGATCCCCCACGTGGATCTCTACTCGTTCAGCGCCGCCGGCCAGCCCTGGGTGATGCACGAATGGCTCGCCGATCTTGCCATGTACCTGCTCTACCAGCTGGGCGGCCTGCCCTTAATGGTCGCCATCTTCGCCGCGGTCGTCACGGCGTCCGCCGTCTGCCTTTACCTTCTTCTGCGACAGACTGGACTGGCGGCGAGCGCGGCCGCCGTCCTCACGCTGGTCGGTGCCCTCGCCGGCTCGACCGCCTGGGGGGCGCGGCCCCAGCTGCTCAATGTGCTCTTGTGCGGCCTGTTGCTGCTCGGTCTGTCGCGCTACCGAGCCGGCCGGCTGTCGGCGTTCGTGTTGCCCCCCTTCATCTGGTTGTGGGCGAACCTGCACTCCGCGTTCCTGGTCGGGGTCATCATCAGCTTGCTGTTTCTCGCCGGCGAAGTCTTCGACAGCTGGCGATCGCGGCCGGATGCGATGCCGAGGCGCCGGCTGACCGCGCTGGGTTGGGGGATTTTAGCCGGCGCCGGGCTCGCGTTCGTCAATCCGTTCGGCATCCAAACGGTTCTCTTTTCGCTGGGGACGCTAACCTCGCCACTGATCCAGAACAACATCCAGGAGTGGGCCTCGCCCGACTTCCATTCGCTGCCCGGCATGATGTTCGAGGGAATCGTCTTCCTGCTCCTGGTCGGGCTCGCGACCGGCCGGGTCAAGGCCCGCACCAGTGAGTGGCTGATCGCCTTTGCGCTCCTCTATCTCGCGCTCGCCTCACAGCGGCATATGCCGCTCTTCGTGCTCGGCGCCGCGCCGCTCATGGGGCGATGCGCCCAGGCGTCGCTCGCCTGGTTGGCGACGATGCTACCGCCGGTGCACGACCGGCCCGCGGCTCAGGCGGCCTTCCGCTGGGCGCCGTCGCGCCCCGGCGCCCCGGGACTGGCGCTGGGCGCCATCAACTTGTTCTTGCTGATCGTGGTCGGGGCCGGCATGGTGGGCTACCGTGCGCTCCCCAACCTCCAGTCCGGCCGCGAGGGCGAGGCGATCAGCGCCGCACTCCCCGTCGGGGCGACCGATGCCTTGCAGGCGCTCGGCCGGCCGGTGCGGGTCTTCAATTACTACGACTACGGCGGCTACCTGGTCTGGCGTCTGTTTCCAGCCGGTGGCCGGGTCTTCATCGATGGCCGGGTCGAGGTCTACGGCTCGGCGGTCTTCAGCCGCTACCTGCAGGTCAGCTACCTGACGGCCGCCTGGCCAGACGTGATCGCACAGGCCCACCCGGACGCCATCATCCTGCCCAACGCCCATCCCCTTACGGGCATCCTGCGGCATGACGCCACCTGGCAGGTTCTGCGTCGCGACCGGGTGGCCACGGTCTTCACCCGAGTAGGCTTCGCTCCATGAGCCTGGCGTCGTCGGTGGAGATCAGCGCGGTGATGCCCGCCTTCAACGAGGAGGCCAACCTGGAGCAATCGGTGGGACGGATGGCCGCCGCGCTCAAGGATCAGGCCCGGGCCTTCGAGGTCATCGTGGTCGACGATGGCAGCCGGGATGGAACGGCGGCGGTGCTGGAGCGGCTCAAGGCGATCCATCCGAGCGTGCGGGTCGTCCGCCATCCGGTCAACCGCGGCTACGGCGCCGCGCTGCGATCCGGCTTTGCGGTGGCCCGCTTTCCCTGGGTCTTCCTGATGGATGCCGACAACCAGTTCGACCCGGCCGACGTCGCGGGGCTGCTGGCCCGGGCAGCCGATGCCGACATCGTGGCCGGCTATCGCAAGCAGCGCCGTGACCCGCTGCCTCGGCGCCTGAATGCCTGGGCATTCTTTTCGCTCGTGACCATCTTGTTCGGTCGCCTGGCTCGGGATGTGAACTGCGCCTTCAAGCTGATGCGCCGCGACCTGCTCGCTCGCATGGAGCTGCACTCGGAGGGGGCGTTGATCAATACGGAGGTTTTCGTGCTGGCGCGCCAGTTGCACGCGCGCGTGGTGGAGGTCCCGATCCAGCATTACCCCCGGACCTCGGGCCGCCAGACCGGAGCCAACCTGCGCGTCGTCGTGCGGGCCTTCAGCGAGCTGCTCGCCTTCAAGGCCGAGATGCGCAAGGTGGAGAAGGCGGCGTGAACCCCGAGATCTCGATCATCATCCCGGCGTTCAACGAGGCGCTTCGGCTTCCCGCGACACTCGACCGGGTCGAGAGCTTTCTCAAGACCTACGGGCTCACCGCCGAGGTGATCGTGGTTGACGACGGTAGCCGCGACGCCACCGCCGAGGTGGTACGGCAGCGAGCGGCGGCGTGGCCGCAGCTCAAACTGGTGGAGTCCGCCCGCAACGCCGGGAAGGGCGCGGCGGTGCAGCTCGGGATGGCGCAGGCGCGCGGTCGCTATCGGATCTTCAGTGATGCCGACCTAAGCGTGCCCATCGACGACCTGGAGAAGCTGCTGCGACCGCTGCGCGGCGGCGCCGGGGTTGCGATCGCGTCGCGGGCGCTCAAGGATTCACAGGTCGAGCTGCATCAGCCCTGGTACCGGGAGACGATGGGGAAGATCTTCAACCGCCTGGTGTGGGTCTTTGTGCTCAGCGGCGTCCATGACACGCAGTGCGGCTTCAAGGCGTTTACCGCGGAGGTCGCCGACCGGGTCTTCCCGGCGCTGCAGACCCGCGGCTTTGGCTTCGACGTCGAGGTGCTCTATCGCGCGCAGCGCGCCGGCTATCGGATCGCCGAGGTGCCGACCCGCTGGATCAACTCACCGCAGAGCCGGGTGCACCCCATCCGGCACTCGACCATCATGTTCCTCGAGCTGCTCGCCATCCCGGGGCGCGTCCGCAAGCATCCGACTACGGGCAGCGGTCACCAGGACGCAAACCGGGCGTCAGCCTGAGCAACTGGTAGGGGCCGACCTGCGACCGCGCGATCGTTCGGGTGGCCAGCCACTGGTCGAGAAAGGGTGATCCCGGAACCGAGCTGAGGTTCCACGGCTCTCCGGCGCTGGTGGGGCCGAGCACGGCGAGAGCTACCCCCGCCCGTGCCAGCTGGCAGGCGATGGTGCGCTCTCCAGACTCGGTGTTGGTCAGCCCGGGTAGTGCCTCGTAATAGATGGTGCCGGGGTTTCGGGCACTGAGAAAGTAGAGCGTGGTGTCGTTGAAGGTAACCAGGTCATTGCGCTGAAGCCCGACCCAGATTGGACCGCCGTCCGGCGTAGCGGCATCGATGTCGCGAATCACCTCGGCCAGCTCCGCGGTTGGCATCCAGGCGCGCTCGCCGCTGAGGCCACTGCGAGGAACGCCGGCCGCGGCGTGCGGCTGCGACAGGTCGCGAAAGACCAGCCCGCCCGCCGCCACGCTCAACATCAAAATGCCCGCGATGGGCACGAGCGCCTGGAATGCGCGGCTGGGAGGGGTGGACCGCAGGCTCCGCCGCTCGAGCAGGAGCGCCAGCAGGATGGCGGTCACCGGCCAGGCGTCCATCGCGTGGATCCCATCGGCGCGGGTGCGCACCCAGGTGAAGAGGAGCACGCCGCTGACCAGGAGCGCCGTCAGACGCGCGCGTTCGTCGGCGGATGACCGCAGGTGGTAGGCGCGAACCAGCCCCCAGAGCCAGATCAGCGCGAACGCGATGCCGAGCACGATCACGACCGCCGCCTCGTCGCCGCGGCCGAAAGGAATGCGACGAGCCTGCGGGTACAGGCTGGTTGCATAGGTGACGAGGTCGAACCATACCGGCGTGATCCCGGCCATCACGACGGTCATGCCCCATAACCCCGTCGCGACCCCGCCTGCGCCGAGCAGGTAGGGCAGCAGCCGGGCCCGAAGGACGCGGCCCGATAGGCCGGTCGCCGCGTACCCCGCGCACAATCCGATCCCGAGCGCGATGGCGAATTCGGGGCGAGAGAACGACGCCAGGCCGGTAAGCGCCCCTGTCAGCATCGGCCATACTGTCCGGTGGTGGTCAACGCTGTAGAGGAACGCCAGCACCGCCGAGACGCCGACCAGATTCGCCAGGAACGCGGAGTTGAACGCGGGGACCGAGATCGGGACGACGCTGATGAGTCCGGTGAGGAGAAGACGCATCCCACCGCGTAATCCGAGGCGGCCGGTCACGGCATAGGCCACGCCGGCGAGCAGCGCGAGCACGACCACGCCGAGCGCCCGTTCGACCACCACGTTGACCGCGATCGCCTTGAAGGCAGCGGCCAGGATGTAGGTGTCGAGGGGACCGTAGGTGATCCAGTATTCGCGAAATGGAATCCGTCCGGCCGCGGTCAGTGCAGCTTTGGTCAGGGTGACACCTTCGTCGTAGCGGTCGAGCGGCGCGACCATGAAGCGAACCGTGGCCAGCGCAAAAAATAGGCTGACCGCAATCGCCTGAACGATCACCGCCGGCGAAGGCGTTCGCCCACGAGCCGGCAGGCGCGAGGCGGTGAACTCAGGTTGGAGCAAGGCCACGGCCGGCTAGCTCCCGGTGACCCGGTAGATCGCGACGGCGCCATGTCGGTAGACCGGATGCAGATAGGCATGGTCATCCGGGTGGAAGCCCGTCGCCGCCTCATCGGGTCCCCAGTAGAGCAGGGTCAGACGATTGGCACCAAGAAAATTCTGCATGGCGCTGTCGGGCTCATCGGGACTGAGGATGGCCGAGACGTTGCGGATCTTCTGGAAGTAGTCGAGCGTCTCGCTGTAGTGGCCGACGTAGACGGGCACACCGGCCCAGGCCGGGAGCAGCTGGCCCGCCGCTGGAGCAGAGAGGGCCCGGTCACCAGCCTGGTGATGGGCGGATAGCCATTGCATCGCCTGCCAGGCGTCGTCGTTGATATAGGCTTCCGGGAAGGCTCCTGACGCGAATCGAAGGGCGATCGCCAGCACGATGGCGGAGGACATACAGCAGACGGTCATCAGCACCGCCTGGATGCGGCGCGCTCGAGCCCGGCGCAGACGACCGGTGAGGCTTCCCAGCCCGACCGCCGCCAGGATGCCAATCGGAACGAAGAGCGCATCCAGCAGCCGGCGCTGGATATTCGCGACGTTCGGCAGGTAGAGCAGCACCGCCACCAAGGGCGGCCACACCAGCAGCATCGCGAGTCCCTGGTCCCGGCGCCGCCAGGCGACCACCATGCCAACGATGGCCGCCAGCAGCGGCAACCCGAGACTCAGGGCGAGGCTCACCGGCCCGGGAGCCTGGTGCCGCCATTGGCGCGCCCATTCCGCAATCGTGGGATCGCGGAAGAGGATCCAGGCATTGTATGCGAGGAGCGGCAGGGTCGTGGCAAACGCCGCCGCCTCGGCGGCGAGCGCCCGCCACGATGGGCGCTGTCGCCAGAGCAGCAACAGGGCCCGGTAGGCAACCCAGATGACGGCGAGCACCGGGATCATCTGCGGGTGAATGGCGGTGAGCGCAATCAGCGACAGCGATGTCAGTGCCAGCGGCCGCCAGCCGGGCGCCTCCATGATCCGGAGCAAGCCCAGCAGTGCGATGACGATCAGGGCCGTGGCCCAGGCGAAATGGGGGATAGCCAGAATCGAGTACCAGCCGCTCAGCTCGGGAAGGTGCAGATCGAGCGCCTCCACGCGGCTGCCCAAAATCGCGGGGTTGCCGGCGGCTTGCGCCAGGAACCCGACGCCGGAGCCGAGGATGACGAGGACCAGCGCGAGGTTTCGTTGTTGGGGCGGCAGCAGCCGGCGGCAGAGGCGCTCGACGGCGAGCACGAGGGCGATCGCGCCAGTGATCCGTGCCAGGTGATAGGTGGCGATCAGCGGCAGATGCAGCAGCGCCGCCAGGTGGCCGAAGAGCAGGTAGAAGCCAAAGAGGAAGACGCCGCCGTGCGGCTCGCTGGTGTATGGGTCGTTCCAGAGCCACGACCCATCCGCGCCCTGACGCATCTTGGCCAGATAGGTGGTGGCATCGTCGGCGATGAAGAAGAAGCCGGCGAAATGATGACCCGCCGGCGCCCAGAGGTAGGCGAGCACGTAGGGGAGAAGGGAGAGGGCCGCGATCGCGGTCGCGAAAATCAGCGCGAATCGAATGCGCCGCGCCCGGGGCGCGGGTGCCGGCGCGGGCTGGGTTAGCGGGAGCGCAGCAGCCATGGCGCGCTAAGGAAGAGGATCAGCGTGGCAAAGAAGAGCGCATTGGCGGCGAGGAAGACCACGGGATCCATCGTCTGGGCCGTGCGGAAACCGGCCTGCCCGAATGCCGGTCCCGCGGGCCACCGCGAAAAAAAGCTGAAGACCAAGAGGACCCCGGAGAGGGCGATGGTCGGCAGCGGTGGCCAGTCGCGCTGCGCGAGCGCGATCACGCTCATCCAGATCACAGGCAGCACGATCACCAGGTGATGCGTCCAGGTCACCGAGGAGAGCAAAGGAATCAGGGGGATGAATGCGACGGCGCGCGCCTGTGGCGTGTGCCGTCGCGTTTGCCACCACCACCACAGGGTCAAGATAGCGGCGGCGGCGATGAGCAGCACCGACACCCACGGCACTGCGATCCAGGGTTGGGTGTACGCGTTGGAGCTCAGCGTCCGGTCGAACACGCCGGCGAGCGACTGGTTGGCGTAGAAGGCCGTACCCGACGCGAGCGCCGGCAACACCTGCCCGAAGTACGCGACCGTGTCCTGGAATCGGAGCAGCGCGCCGGCGGCAGTCACGATCGTAAATCCGCCGAGCACGAAGGCAGCGGCGCGAAAGCGGCGATGGAGCAGCAGCCAGATGACCAGGATGAGTGGCGTCAACTTCAGCGCTGCGGCCGCACCGATGGCGGCGCCGGCTCCCGGTCGGCCCTTAAGGATTCCGACGATCCCGACCGTGACCAGCAGCAGCACCAGCAGGTTCGCCTGACCCTGCACCACGTCGACCCACAGCGGATAGAAGGTAAGGGTCGCAACGAGCAGCACCGCGACCGCCCAGCTCGTCGGCCGCAGCCAGCGCAGCACGACCACGACCGCGACCGCGAGGGACGCCTGCTCGATGGCCATCCAGACGGCGGCGGCCACGCCGTCCGGGAGCAGGCCGAGCGGCGCGACGAGCAGCGCAAAGCTGGGCGGGTAGATGTAGGCGGGGCGGAGCGTCGCGTCGGGGAAGGGATGATGGAGAAACGCGGAGTAGAGGGGCTGGCCGTGCAGGATGTCACGGGCCGCGTTAAGGTACACGCCGAAGTCCTGATGATGCAGGCCACCCTGGCTCAGGACGAGGCCATAGATGGCGATCGCCGCCCCCACCAGCGCAGCCTGTGCGACGAAGGCCGGCCGAACCCGGCCAATGGAGGACGAGCCCGGGGTGGCCCGGACTGTGGAGCGAGGGGTCGACACTGCCCACCTATAACGGCCGGGAGAAGGGGTTCCTCACACTCGGCGTTACACCGTCGTCATGGCTGGTGATCTGCCGCCCGCCGGCAGACCAAGGGCCTCGCTGACCCGGGTCGCCGCCCGGTTGACCAACCCGTTTGCCTACCTCGCCGTGCTCGGGGGGCTGCAGGTTTTGCTGCTCTGGACGCTGCGTGCACACATCGGGACCTGGCTCGCCGCGGTCAGCACCGCTTATGTCCTGGCATTGCTCGGGCTGCTCGTCGTGGTCGAGGGGCGATGGCGGCTCAAGCTCGGGGCTGTCGCGTTGCTTGGGGCACTGACCGCGGTCGGACCGACGCTGGTCGCCGTGGTCGAGCGGCCGCGGATCGGCCTGACGATGGAGCACGATGGACTGCTCCAAATCGAGTTGGCCATCGACCGGCTGCTCAATGGACAAGGCATTTACGGGGTCGATTGGTCCAACACGCCGATGGCCAGGCTTCCATGGGACCTCACGCCGGGCGCCAACCCGGCTCTGCACCACCTGGCGTACTTCCCCTTGACCGTTCTCATCGGCGTGCCATTCCGCGCCATGACGCGCGCGCTTGGCCTGCCCTTCGACTACCGCGTCGTGCTAATCGGCTTCGCGCTGCTGGGCCTGCTGGCGGTCATGGCGTTGCCGATTGCGCCCGAACGCCGTTTCATGGTGATCAGCGCCGTCTTTGTCAGTCCCCTGATCACCCTCTACCTATGGGCGGGCCGCACCGACATCGAGTTCCTGGCGGTCGTCCTACTTAGCCTGGCGCTGCTATCGCGCGGTCATCTGATCGCCGCCTCGTTCGCCCTCGGGATCGCCGTCGCCCTCAAGCCCTTCGCGGTGCTGGCCGTTCCCTTCCTGCTGCTGTTGCTCGCCATCCGATGGCACGCCCGACCGCAACGGCGCGACGTCGCGCTCAGTCTGGCCGCGCTCGCGTTCGCGCCCGTCGTCACCGTCATCCCGTTCTTGATCGCGAACCCGCCGGCCTTCTGGACAGACGTGGTGCTTTATACGAGGGGCGGCGTTCGCGATGCCTACCCGATCGCGGGCTTCGGCTTCAGTGAATTTCTCTACGAGGCGCACTTCGTCGCCCACCGCAGCGACAGCCTGCCCTTCGGCTTGTTTCAGCTCCTCGCCCTCGTGCCTGTGGTGTTGATCACCGGTCGTGCCTTTCTGCGCCGCCCGTCGATCGGTCGCTGGATGGCGGGCTACGCTCTTTGCCTGCTGGCGTTCACCTTCTTCGCGCGCTTCTTCAACGACAACTACGTGGCCGTCGTCATCACGCTCCTTCTCTGTATCCGGCCGCTGGGCGACCGGCGCCTCGATCCGGCGCCAGCCGAGCGGGCCGTACGGCTCGCCGCCTGATGGCGCTCGCCCAACGGCGTCCGGAGCCCCGATCGCAGGACCTGGAGCCGCGCCCGCGGAGTATCCGCTGGCGCTGGCCCGCGTTCGTGATCACCGTCCTGTCCCTGATGACCGTGCCGCCGATCTTGCTCAACAGCATCGACTACGTGCTGACGACGAGCTCGGAATTTCGCGCACGCGTGAGCAGTGACGCACCGCTCCTCCTGGTCGACAGCCAGGGATCCGCTGCCCTCTTCAAGGTGGTGCGCTAGTGTCTGCGCCGATGAGCGCGCGCTGGCAGCGATGGACGATCGCCGCGATCGCCGCGTTTTTCATTGCCGGCGTGGTCGTGGTCGGCCATCAATCGGGTCGCGCGCGGCGGAGTGCGGACTTCACCATCAACTATGCAGCGGCGATGCTGATCCGTCAGGGCCACCCCGATGCGATCTATCAGCGCGACCAGCTCGGGCCGCTGATGCTGCGTCTCTCGGATGACACCATCGATCCCCGGCTGCCATTCGATGCGCCACTGGCGCTCGCGCTTCCCTGGGTCCCGCTCACGTTTCTGTCCCTCGAGCTGGCCTTCCGCGTCTGGCAGCTCGTCACCCTGTGCCTGCTGGTTATCGCGATGGTGCTGCTGGCGCGCTGGCTCCCACTCGGTCGGCGCTCGCTGCCCCTCGCCATCGCTGCGCTGCTCGCGTTTCCGGCCACCTGGGCGCTGCTCGGTGAAGGCCAATCGAGCGCGCTGCTGTTGCTCGGCGCGGTCCTCCTCGTTGGCGCCTTAAGGCACGATCGGTGGTGGCTGGCGGCGGCCGGCGCGATGCTGCTCGGGCTCAAGCCCCAGTACCTGCCCGCCTACCTGGTCCTGATCGGCGCACAACGGCAGTGGCGTCCCCTGGCGGCTGCGCTGCTGGGCGCGGTGACGGTGGGACTCAGTCCGTTGCTGGCGGGTGGCGTGAATGGGCTCTTCGCCATGGTCTGGAGCGCGCTCGAGGCTGGGCAGGGCGTGGCCCGGTACAACGAGAGCCTGATCGGCACCGTTTCGCCGTTGCTGCCGGGTCGCCTGCCCACGTTCCTGGGCTTCAGCCTCTGGGCGCTGGCCCTGGCCGCGCTGGCGGTCGCGACCTTCCGGCGCGAACGCGCCCACGCGATCGGGCTCGGGGTCCTGGCCACCGTGGTCGCCGTCCTCTTTTCGCCGCATGCGCTGCCCTATGACACGGTCCTGCTCGCCGTACCGGCGTGGCTCAGCTTCGTCCTTCACCGGATGAGGGCGATTCCAAACCCGGCTCCCGCCTGGCTCGCGGTCGCGGTCGCTCTCGTCCTCGACCTCGGTAGTCCGCTGGTCAGCCTCGCGCCGGTGGTGCTCCTCGCTTGCCTCGTCTGGTACGGTCGCGCGTATCTCCGGCGGGCGCACGGTCGTCCGACCGCGATCGCTGCCTGAGCGCGGTCAGGCTGCGGGCTGCGCCATGGCGCCGGTCACCGGGTGCTCCGGCACACGCACCGCGATCCGTTCTTCGTGGCGCAGCATCCGCAGGAGCAGCAGCCAGAGGAGCAGCAGGCCCGCGAGCTTGACCGAGGTGGCGGCGAGCACCAGCGCCGCTTGCCCCGGCGTGTGCACCTGCAGGTCCGCCGGCAAGGGGAAGGCGCGCCGGTCGACCCAGCACATCGCGTAGGCGGCCGCCACCCCCCATCCATAGCGGGCACCCGGCCGCCGGACGGCGATCCAAGCGATCGCGGTCGCCATCGGGAGGAGCAGAGTAACCAGGTGATGCTGCCAGGTCACGCTGCTGACGATCAGCAGTGATGTGACCAGGGCGGCGACGCCCAGCCGGACCGGCCAGGTCTGCTCCGCAGACGTCTCAAACGCTCGCATCGCACTGAAGCGCGGCTCGCGTGGGGCGACGCCCCGATCACGTGCAACCCAGAGCGTGATGCCTATGACGATTACCGCCGCGGCCGCGATCGTCACCTTGGCCACCGTCTGGGTTGCGCCACCGAAGAGACCGGGAGCCAGCTCGACGATGCGGCTCACCAATCCATCGATCGATCCGTTGTCCCAGTTCGCTGTCCCGAGGCCGATGCGAGGCAGCACCACGGTGAAGAATTGCCAGCTGCCGGGGGCAGCCAGCAGGCTGACAACGGTAACGCCGACCAGCATCACGGCGCCCAGCACCGCGACGCGCCAGCGGCCCAACCGGGCGAACAGCGGGATGAGGAAGATGGGCGTGACCTTGAGTGAGGCAGCGGCCGCGATGAAGGCGCCGGCCAGGCCGGACCGGCGTCGCAGCGCGGCCCACAGGGCGGCCGTAATCAACAGCAGCCACACGGTCGCCACCTGCTGGAACTTGAGGTTGAGGTAGACCGGCATGAAGGTGAAGCCGGCGAGGAGGAACAGCCGTCGACCGCTGCGCGAGAGCTCAGGATGGATCCGAAGGATCAGGGCCAGCGCCACCAGGAACGCCGCGTGCACGACCAGCAGCCAGATGCGCGCCGCCGCCAGCAGCCCGAGCGAGGTCAGCGGTGCCAGCAGCAGCGCAAAGAAAGGTGGATAGATGTAGGCGACCACCCAGGCCTCGCTTCCCCAGGACCGTTTGAAGTCCGCATAGATGTCGGTCCCGTGCGCCGCCGCCTGGGCGCCGCCGAAATAGTTGACGAAGTCGAATCGAAGCGCAGCCGGTGTGAGCGTGACCCACTGCACGACCGACCAGGTGAGGTAGTAACCAGCGGCGACCACCACCAGCATGAGCAGCACCCGCTCGCGGAAGCGCGCCTCGTAGAGCCGTCGGACCCCGTACCAGGTTCTGGGGTTCACGCCGCCCTGAGCTGGGCCGGCACAGCCGGCTGGCGCAGCATGCGCCGGTGCCAGGCGATGACCAGCAGCGAGAACGGGATCGCCGTGAACCCGTTGAAGTAGCCAAGCCGCGCACCCAGGAAATAGAGGAGGGGGATCACGGCAAAGCCCCAGACGGTGAGCTCGACGAGCGGGTCATCCCAGCCGTCAAGACGCGGTCCGAGGAGCAGGGCCAGGGCCGGGAGCAAGAGCACGAGGTCGTAGGACTGCACGAAGGGAAGGGCGAAGAGCCAGATGATCAGCAGCGTGAGGCCGCGGGTATGGGCGTCGGGGGCGCGACGGAGCGCCCAGATCCCGTAAGCCACCGCAGCGAGCAGGGTGACCAGCAGCGCCGCCGTCTTGACCCAGCCGGTGAGCCCCGGGTAGAAAAAGCTTTCGACCGAAGCGATGTCGGGCTGAAGACCTTGCACCGCCTGCCACATCCGCGGGACCTGAAGCGGCCACTCGAGAAAATGCAGGCCCATGATGGCCGCCATCAGCCCGAACGCGCCGGCCGACGCGACGACGAAGCCCGAGATCAGCCGGCGAGCCACCGCCGGCTCCAGCAATGCGAGAACCAGCGGCAACGGCAACCCGATGTTCGGCTTGACCCAGACCAGCACCAAGACGGCACCGGCCAAGGAAGGCCGTCCATTGTGCGCGAGCCACCAGGCGGCGATCAACGCACCGAAGACGATGACCGAGACCTGTCCCATGAAGAGGTTGATGAAGCCCACCGCGCAGAGAAGGGTGCATCCCGCGCCGAGGGCGGCGCGGCGGCGCGACCAGCCCAGCAGGCTGAAGGTCGCAAACGACGCGGCGAGAAGAATGAGACCAAGGAGCAGCGCAAAGAGGCCATAGGCGACCGGCCAGGGCAGGGTGGTGACCGGCGCCAGCGCATACGCCAGCCAGGGCCCTTCGGGGAAGGCCAGGAATTCGTAGTAGGCAGGGTCGCCGGGAACGAGGCCGTGCGGCGCGTCGTAGAGCTGGTACTCGACGCCGGCCAGCGACGGCCAGTTGTACGGGTCGCCGTGATGCGCGACGACGGTGGCGGCGGCGAAGAAGACGCGGAAGTCCTGCCCGACCGTTGACGACGTCACCAGTTGGCGGCCGTAGGGGAGGAGCATCGCCAGCAAGAAGACCACCAGCAGCCGCTGGCGGAATCGGCGGCGCGGGCCGGCGCGCGTCATCCCCGGGCCTGGGCGGCGTAGGCTCGGTTGTCCGGCGTGTCGCGCATCATCAGGGTCGCCTTGTCGAAGGTGCCCAGCTCAAACCAGCCGGTCTGGCCCGCTGCATTGTGGATCTGCCGGAGCTCGGTGATGATCGGATCGTTCGAGTGGAAGATCACCCAGTTGATCTGGTAGCGCTGGAAAAGTTGCGCCTGATCGGTGCCGAGCGACTGCAGATGGTCGTAGTCGCGCAGCAACTGATCGCCGTCGAGGGCGGCGTCGCCGAAGATGAAGACCGGCTGCGTGGTGGTTTGCGCGTCGAGGCGGAAGATCAGGTAGCCACCCCAGCCGTAAACGTTCAGCATGTGCCCGGGCGGCGGGTGTTGCACCAGGAAGTCCGCGGCCTTGATGGGAAAGTCGCGCGCCACCAGCTTGCCGTCGACGCGCTGCAGCAGGCTGGGCAGGCTGGCGATCGCCACGACTGCCAGGATCGCAACGATCATCACGACGTTCGCGGCAAAGGTGACCGGGGTGGTCTTTGGCACGCGCCTCGGCCAGTGGAGGGAGAGGCGCTCCCGCGCTTGCTGGGCGTAGTCCGCCAGCGCCGGAACGGCGACCAGCATGAAGAAGGAAAGATTGCGGACCGAGTGCAGGGCGAGACCGAGACCGACCAGCAGCAGCAGCAACTGGCGCGGCTCGATCCGCCGCGACAGCGCCAGCCCGAGCACGATGAGGAAGATCATCGCTTCGAAGGCCCACATCTGGGACATCTGGAAGTTCGGCGAGAACCACTCGACGATCAGTCGCTGCTGCTCGGGGCTGCCACCGGTCTGGAAGGGATAGAGATAGATGTCCCAGCCGTTGGGGTTCAGGATGGCGACCGCGATCGAGGCGGCGAGGACGGCGGCCATCGCCCGCAGGTGGGGGAGGGCCATCGCACCCGGACGCCGGACGACGTATCGGACGGCCTCCACCAATAGGGCGATCCCCAGGATCGCGTAGCCGAGCACGAAGCCGCCGTGGAGGTTGACCCAGACCAGCATGACCACGGGGAGCAGGTAGAGCGCGCGGCTTCGCCCCTCGCAAAATTGCTTCACCCAGAGATAGGTCAGCGCACTCAGCGCAAAGGTGATCATCTGGATCCGCGGTCCCCAGATCGGATTGGCGGCCGCCACGCCGAGGGCGAGCACAAGGCCTGCGATCACGAAGTTCACGCGCCGGTCGATCGCAAGGTAAACGAGAAGAAAGCCCGCCGCGGTCACGGCCCCGAAGACCAGGCTAACGAGCGGCAGGCGACCTAAGGCGTAGAGCACTGCGACGATGACCTCGCTGAGCCACTCGTGCGTGATCCACCGGTGGTTGCTGACGGTGAAGGTATAGAGGTCGTGGCGTGGCACCGCGTGGTGGCTGAGGATCCAGTTGCCGGTCGGCAGATGCCACCAGAAATCGGGATCGGTGACCGGCTGGATGGCGGCGATCAGCATCGTCAGGAAGATGGCGATCGTGAAGAAGTGCGGGAGGTCGAGCCAGCGCACGGCCCGGTTAAGAGGGCCTGGCTCGGGCGCAAGGGGGGCGGCGGGACGGGCCAGGGTTGCCAATCTACACGATGAACGGAATGAGCCGGCGGGCGTGCCGGGCATAGGCCTCGTACTGCGGGTAGGTGGTGCGCAGGATCCGCTCCTCGAAATGGGTGCGGACGACCTGAGCGGCAAGGAAGACGGCGAAGACCAGGATGTGCAGGGTGAACAGGGTGGGCAGCACCAGTCCGAAACCGGCGACGATCTCGCCCAGGTAGATCGGGTGGCGGACCAGCCGGTAGGGACCGCTCGTCACCAGCCCGCGCGCCTCGGGGATGATGCTGAATCGTTTGCCGAGGTAGGTGAGGGAGTACAGCGCCCAGATCATGCCGCAGGCGAGGCAAATATCGCTGGCGGCCAGCACCCAGACGTCGGTTGAGCGACCCTGGTCAGGAATCAAAAAGAGCCCGTAGAGGACGAAGCTCCCGATCATCGCCGCGGCGATGGCCACCGGGTTGTGGTCCTGGGCGATCGCCCGGCTGCGGATGACATAGATGGCGACCAGGAAGCCGAAGAAGCCGACGGTCAGCACTCGGTTGAGGAGATACATCGCTTCCGCCCGGTTCAGGTCACCGTGCAGCGCGTGGGCGATGCCGGAGATGGCCAGCTCCGACTGGATCGCCACCAGGAAGCCGAAGACGCCCAGTGGAAGCGCCCGTCCAAAGACGAAGGACGCCCGTTTGCTCATCTGCTACGAGAATCAGCGTGAATTCGTCGATTTTCCTGCTATCATGGGGCCGCCAAACGGGGCTCCCGCCAGAAAGCGACGCTGTTTTCCGTAGTCCTAGTTGTCTTATATGAGTGCGATCCAGGCCACGGATGAGACCTTCGATCCATTCGTATTGATTCACCAGTCGGTCACCGCGCGCCTGCAGGTCGTCGAGGCGGAGCTGGAGACGGCCGAAACCAAATCGCGCGACCTGGAGGCGTCCCTCGAGCAGGTCCGCGAGCAGGCCGAGGAATCGCGGGTGGTCGAGAAGCACCTGCTCAACAACCTCAAGCAGTTTTCTCCCGCCGAGGTGCAGGAGACATTCGCCAACATCCGCGAAACGCAGTTAAGCGTGGAGCGGGTGCAGTTCGAGTACGAGACGCTCGCCGCCCGTCGCGCCGAGCTGAAGGACCAGGGGCAGTTCCTGCGGTCCGCCAGCCAGATCCTGGCCGACTTGCAGCGGATGTACGGCGACAACGGCAATCGCCCGGTTCCTGGCGACGGTGACAAGCAGTTCCGGGACGCATCACGCCAGGTGTTCCAGATCATCGAAGAGGAGCGGATGCGCATCGCCCGCGACATGCACGATGGGCCCGCCCAATCGATGGCCAACCTGGTGCTCCAGGCGGAGATCCTGGAGCGGCTCCTCGACCGCAATCCGAAGCAATTGGTGACCGAGTTGGGGGAATTCAAAAACAGTGTGCGCAACGCGCTGGAGGAGATCCGCCAGCTGATCTTCGACCTGCGGCCCATGACGCTCGACGACCTCGGCCTGGTGCCGACGCTCCGGAAGTTCATCAAGGAATACGGCGATCGCTACGGTCTCGCCACCCGGTTCAATGTCGTCGGCCAGGAGCGCCGGCTGCCGGGCAACACCGAGGGCGTGCTGTTTCGCATCATCCAGGAGGCCCTGACCAACGTGCACAAGCACGCCCGGGCCAAGATGGCGGAGGTGACGATGAACCTTCAGCCCAACCGGGTCTCGGTTGTGATCAAGGACGACGGCCAGGGATTCGACGTTGCCCGAACCGAGGCCAACCTGCACAAGAACAAGAACCTCGGGTTGCTCAGCATGCGCGAGCGGGCCGAGCTGGAGAAAGGGACCCTCGAAATTCGCTCCCAACCGGGCCGCGGCACCGAAGTCAAGGTCGAGGTCCCGCTGGCGAAGCGCTAGCCGCCGGGCGCGCCTGAGCCCGTCGTAACGCCGTTTGTAAGACAACGGGGGACTGTTACAGCCTCGTCAAAACCTCTTGGGAGTTCTTCGTCGCGCTGCGCGTTGATTTGGACGACATCCAGTGTGACACTGGGTCCGTTCGATTGAATCGAAAAGGAGGTGAATTAGCATGTTGACAAGCCTTTATCTGCGTCTCCGTGAGCTGCTCGGCCGTGAGGAAGGGCAGGGCATGGTTGAGTACGCCCTCATTCTCGTATTGATCGCGGTGGTCGTGATCGTAGTGTTGATCATCCTCGGCAACCAGGTCAAGAACGTCTTCTGCAACATCTCGGGCGGCCTCGGCCAGTAAAACCACCCGAAACTCTTGGGAGCAACAAGCAAGAGAGAGCCTGCGCAAGCGGGCTCTCTCTTTGTTTTGAGCCGGGCCAGCCGGCGGCCGCCGGGGTGGGCCGGACGTTCCCGGTCACGAATCAACAGGTTGCGCAAGGAAGAGGACTCACCGGTAGATACATGACCCGAAGGAGCGTCACGCCGTTGGAGCGATGACGCCGATTATCAGGAGGTGAGTCGATTGGCGACTGAGGTAAAGCCGAAGAGCAACCGCATCCTCTTGATCTTCGGTGTTTTCCTCGCCATCGTGGCGTTCGGAGGGGCCTTGCTCGTTGGGCGTACAGGAGGTGGCACGACCTCGCTAGGGACGGGCGCAAAGAACGTGCCGGCCGTGGTGGCCACCAAGGACATCCCGGCGTCGACCCAGATCACGGCGGACCTGGTGACCGTACAGCAGTTCTCACAGGACCAGGCGCCGCCCTACGCGTTCCGGGCGAAGGACCTGGTCGTCGGTAAATATGCCGCGATCCCGATCCACGCCGGCTCGGCGATCATCGACTACGACATCGTCGCCGACCCGGGTAGCGTCCAGCCGACCAAGCAGGCGTTCCTGCCGATCCCGGCCGGCATGGTCGCCATGCAGATCCCGACCGGCGAGCTGGTCGGGGCGGGCGGCTACATCCAGCCGGACGACCGGATCGACATCATCATCACCGCGTCGATCTATCCGCTCGGCACCAATCCGAACAACGCGAAGCCGTATACGAAGACGGCCTTCACCAACCTTCATGTCATCCGGATTGGCCCAGCCGGCGGCGCGAACGCCCGAGGGATCTCGTCGAGCCTCACCGTCATCGTGACCTTGAAGCAGGCGGAGGACCTCAAGTTCTTGCTCGACAACACCAACTACAAGTTCGTCCTCAAGTCGGTCAAGGACTACGATGTGCCAGACGCCGACACAACGCCGACCACCGACCAGAGCTTCATCCAGACCTACCACCTCACGCACTAAGCCGATAGCTGGAAAAAACGTTGACAGGTACCCCGCGAAATCGGAAGATTTCGCGGGGTGCCTTCCTTTAGCGAGATGAGCGCATGAGCGAGCAAATCAAAGTCCTGATCGTGGACGACATCCCGAGCACCCTGGACAACCTCCAGAAGCTGCTCTCGTTCGAGCCCGACATCCAGGTCGTTGGCACGGCGGTCAACGGCAAAGAAGGGGTCGAGCAGGCCAAGAAGCTGGCGCCGGACATCATCCTGATGGACGTCAACATGCCGATCATGGACGGGATCCAGGCCACGGAACTTCTGGCCCAGGAGGTCTCCGGCTCGCCGGTGATCATCATGTCCGTCCAGGGCGAGCGCGACTACCTCCGCCGGGCGATGCAATCCGGGGCCCGCGAGTTCCTGATCAAGCCCTTCAGCGGCGATGAGCTGATCGCCAGCATCCGGCGCGTCTACCAGCTGGAGCAGAAGAAAGAGTCATTCCTGGCGAAGACCACCGGGGCGACCGAGAAGGCCCCCGCCGCGCCGCCAGACGGCGAGGCCCCACGCCGGGCGGAACGGGGACAGGTCTTCTTCTTCTATTCGGGGAAAGGCGGCGTCGGGAAGTCGCTGATCGCCGCCAACCTGGCGGTTTCCATGGCCAACGAGACCAAGGGGAAGGTCGCGCTGGTCGATCTCGACCTGCAGTTCGGCGACATCGGCGTGCTCCTCAACCTGGACCACTCCCAGGGGATCACGGACCTGATCGAGAACATCGACCACATGGACCAGGAGTTCATTCGGGAAATCATGGTGGACGGTCCATTCGGGATCAAGGTCCTGCTCGCGCCGATCAGCCCGGAACTGGCGGACCTGGTGACGGTCGACCACGTCCGTCGGATCTTCAGCGAACTGCGCAAGATGTTCGACTACATCATCGTGGACAGCAGCGCCCACCTCGGCGAGATCAACCTCGAGGTGCTCGACCACGCGGACCGCGTGGTCGTGGTGACGTCGCTCAGCATCCCGGCGATCAAGAACACCAAGCTGGCGCTCAAGATCTTCGACTCGCTCTCCATCTCCCCGGACCGCGTGGTGCTGCTGCTCAACAAGTCGGACGCCCACTCCGAATTCAACAAGGAGAGCGTGGAAGCGAACCTCCGCTTCCCGATCGCCGGCCAGATCCCGAACGATCCCAAGCTGGTCATCAACTCGATCAACCGGGGCAATCCCTTCGTCACCACCCATCCCGAGTCCGAAATCAGCCAGCGGATCCGGGAACTCGTGGCCAAGCTGCTTCCGACGGCGGCGCCGGCGCCGGAGCCCGAGACCGCCGAGAAAAAACCCCGCAAGGGTCTGTTCGCCCGCCGTTAGGAAGGGTGAGATGAATTCTCGGGCTATCGCCCGCTCCGCTTCGCCACGTTCCGTGACCAGCGCGCGTCCGATTGTGGTCAGCGAGCAGGGGGCCTGAGCCGGATGGGATTGCTCGACCGCGTCCAGAAGCAACAGGGTCCGGACCCGAATGCGGCCCCGGAGGGCGCCTTCGTCCCGCAGGCCGGAACCGGCCCGGTCCGGCAGGCGGTCGCCCCGGGCGCCCGCGCGCGAACGCCCTTCGAGCAGCAGGCGGAGCGGATCAAGAACCGCCTCCAAGCCCGCCTGATCGAGACCATCGACGAGGGCGAGGACGAGGACCGCGCCCAGCGCGCGGAACGCATCAGCGAGGCCCTGAATGCCGTCGTGGCCGAGATGGGCCTGTCCTTGACCAAGCCGGAGAAGGCGCGCCTCCTCGACTCGGTACTGAACGACTTCCTGGGGCTCGGTCCGATCGAGGCCTTGATCAGCGATCCGACGATCACCGAGATCATGGTCAACGGGCCCGACCAAATCTTCGTCGAGCACAAGGGCAAGCTCACGCTCTCCACTGTCCAGTTCGAAAGCGAGGATCAGCTGCGGCGCGTCATCGACCGGATCGTCTCGACAATCGGGCGCCGCATCGACGAGGGCTCCCCGATGGTCGATGCCCGGCTCAAGGACGGATCCCGCGTCAACGTCATCATCCCGCCGCTCTCGCTCAACGGGCCGATCCTGACCATCCGAAAGTTCTCCAAGGACCCCTACAAAGTCAGCGACCTGATCAAGTTCGGCACCTTTACCGAGCCGATGGCCGGGTTCGTCAAGGCATGCGTCCGGTCACGCCTCAACATGCTGGTGTCCGGCGGTACCGGCTCCGGGAAGACGACCACGCTCAACGTCCTCTCCAGCTTCATCCCTGAGGAGGAGCGGGTGGTGACCGTCGAAGACGCTGCCGAGCTCCAGCTGAACCAGGAGCACGTTGTAACACTTGAGTCACGACCGGCGACCGTCGAAGGCCGTGGCCGGATCGCCATCCGCGACCTGGTCGTCAACGCCCTCCGGATGCGCCCAGATCGGATTGTGGTCGGCGAGTGCCGCGGCGGCGAGGCACTCGACATGCTCCAGGCGATGAATACGGGCCATGACGGATCGTTGACGACTATTCACGCGAACTCGCCACGCGACAGTTTGAACCGTCTGGAAACGTTGGTGTTGATGGCGGGCGCAGAATTGCCGTCCCGGGCGATCCGGGAGCAGATCTCATCCGCCATAAACGTCATCGTGCAGCAGAGCCGTTTGCGGGATGGGTCGCGGAAAATCATCGCCGTCAGCGAAGTGCTTGGACTGCACGGCGACCAGATAAAGGTGCAGGACATTTTCGTGTTCAAACAGACAGGCGTCAGCGAAGACGGCAAGGTGCAGGGCTTCTTCACGGCCACTGGCATCATTCCGAAGTATTTCGACCATTTGCAGTCGTCGGGCGAAGGCGTGTCAAAGGATCTGTTCACGCCGGTGCCAGATCCTGCCGGAAAAGGAGGCAACTAAGTGTCGATCCAACTCGTCTTCGCGGCCATGGCAGCGATCGGCGCCTTGATCGTGGTGATGGCCCTGATGTCGAACCGGCAGGCGTCGAGCGAGACCGACCTGCACATGGACTCCTACAACCCTGACGCCAACCTGAAGAAAAAGGGTGGCTTCTTCGAGACCTTCACCGAGGGCCTCAACAAGAGCATGACCCGGAACAAGGGCGGGCGCTCGTCGCGCCTGACTGAGGAACTGGCCAAGGCCGACCTCAAGCTCCGCGTCTCGGAGTACGTCATGCTGATCATCGGCCTGATCGTTCTCCTCTGCGCCGTCCTTTTCCTGCGCTTCCACAACCCGGTCCTGGCCCTGGTCGGGATTCCCGCCGGATACTTCCTTCCCGGGTTCTTCCTCAAGTTTCGTCAGCGCCGCCGCCTGAAGGCCTTCAACTACCAGCTGGGCGACACCATCGTCCTGCTCTCGAACGCCCTCAAGGCCGGCTACTCGTTCGCCCAGGCCATGGCGACCATCGCCAAGAGCTCATCGCCGCCGATGGCCGATGAGTTCAGCCGCGCGGTCCGCGAAATGAACCTGGGCGTCTCGGTCGATGACGCCCTCCAGCACATGGTCAAACGGATCGAATCCGAAGACTTCGACTTGATGGTCACCGCGGTCCAGATCCACCGCGTGGTCGGTGGCAACCTGGCCGAGATCCTGGACACGATTGCCTTCACCATCCGCGAGCGCATCAGGATCCAGGGGGAGATTCGCACCCTGACTGCGCAAGCGCGCGCCTCGGGGTACATCATCACCGGCTTGCCCTTCGCGCTGGCCCTGATCCTGACCTTTATCTCTCCCAGCTATATCACGCCCCTCTTCCACGAATGGCTTGGCTACGTCCTGATCGGGATGGGCCTGGTCTCGATCGCGATCGGCTACGGAATCATCTCGAAAATCACGAACATCCAGGTGTAGCGAATGAGCATATTTACGATCGTCTTCGCCTTCCTGGCCTTCAGCGGCATCATCATCGCGATGCAGGCCGTCACCGCCAAGCCCCGACAGGACCTGATCGCGGAACGGCTCTCGCAGTATCGCGACCACAACCTGACGCTTGACGAAATCGAGCTCTCGCTGCCGTTCAGCGAGCGCTTCATCAAGCCGGCGCTGGAGCGGATCGGCAGCTTCCTGACCGCCCGCATGGGGAAGAACCAGCAGATCGTCCTGCAGAACAAGATCAACCTGGCCGGCCGGCCCTACGGGCTCAGCGTCAACGGCTTCGAGGTCGTCAAGGTGATTGTCGGCATCATCATCGCCATGGTCGTCTTCGCCTTTGTCGGGGTACTCGGTGTCACTGCGCTGCCGCTCAAGGCGGCCAGCCTGGGTATCGGCTTCGTGCTCGGCCGCTTCCTTCCGGACGTCTGGCTCAACAACAAGATCAAGGGACGCCAGAAAGAGCTGCGCCTCGCGCTCCCCAACGCGCTCGACCTACTGACCATCTCCGTCGAAGCGGGCCTCGGTTTCGACGCGGCCATCGGTCGCCTCACGGAGAAGTTCAAGAACGCCCTATCGGACGAATTCGCCCAGGTGCTCAACGAGATCCGGCTCGGCCGGCCGCGCCTGGAAGCCCTCGACGAAATGGGTCGCCGCTCCGGCGTCGAGGAACTGCACACCTTCATCCAGGCACTGATTCAGTCCGAACAGCTCGGTGTCGGTATCGCGAAAGTGCTCCGCATCCAGTCGGAAGAAATGCGGCGCCGACGCCGTCAGCGTGCGGAGGAGCAAGCCGCGCAGGCGCCTCTGAAAATGCTCTTCCCGATGATCGGCTGCATCTTCCCGACCCTGTTCATCGTCCTGATGGGACCGGCCGTCATCATCATCATCCACACGTTCCAACATCACTAATCGCGCGATGGCGCCGTCCAGCGGCTGGCGGCGCACTCGCACTTAAGAAAAAAAGAATGTGCTCGTCGGCTCGCACCAGCTGCATGCGGCGCCCGCGCGTTACAGGCGAAAGCCCGGCTCGGCTTGCAGCCTCGCTCTTCCGCTGATAAAATCAGGATAAATACAGGATTAGAGTTTTGCGGCTAACAAAACAGGACGGGACGATCGTGGCGCAACCCCTGGAAGTCGCGAGCAACGTCTTCACGGCTGGGCTGGGATTGATGGGGCGGGCGAGGCTGCCGGAGAACGGGGGGCTCCTGATTCACGGCTGCAATGGCATCCACATGATGTTCATGCGCTTTCCGATCGACGCCGTCTTCGTCGACAAGAAGGGCGTGGTGCTGAAGACCTACGAGCGCCTGCTGCCCTGGATTGGCCTGGTGCCCCTCGTCTGGGGCGCGGACAAGGTCGCCGAGCTGCCGGTCGGTACCATCCGGCGCCACGCGATCAAGGCCGGCGACCAGCTGCTCGCCGCCTGACGTGCGTCTCCTCGACCTGGTCTTTCCGCCGCGCTGCGCAGGGTGCGGCCGTCACGGCCAGGACTGGTGCGACCAGTGCGCCGCCGCCCTCGAGCCCGTCCCGGTCACCAGCCTGCACGGGATCCCGCTGGTTGCCGCCGGGCGTCTCACCGGTCCGCTCCAGCGCGCCATCCACACCTATAAATACCGTCCGCGACCGCAGTTGGCGGGCAGCCTCGCGCAACCGCTGAGCCGGGCCGCCGTCGCGGCCGGCCTCACCCTGCCGGCGCTGACCTTCGTGCCCCTGCACCCTGGCCGTCAGCGCGAGCGCGGCTTCAACCAGGCCGAGCGCTTGGCCGGCGGCCTCGCCGCCAGCCTGCGCGTGCCGGTGCTCGGCGGCCTATCCCGCCTTCGGCCGACGCCGGCGCAGGTCGGGCTGGGGCAGGCGGAGCGGCAGGCCAATGTGACGGGCGCCTTCCGCTGGACGGCCGTCCGGCCGCCCCTGCAGGGCCTCGGGCTGGTCGACGACGTCTGCACCACCGGGGCTACGCTCGATGCCGTAGCCCGGGCCGTGGCCGAAGCGGGAGGTTCGATCGGCGCATTCCTGGTCCTGGCCGTGGCGCAAACTTTGCCGGGGCCCGCCGTTACATCCCGGGACAGCCAGCCTGTCCCTGAATCTCTGTTTGGGGGATTGTGACGAGATGGTCAATGCGTCCGAGGTTTCGCAGGACGAGCTTGGTCGGTACTACGAAGCGTTGGGGCCGATTCGCGACCTCGTCCTCGACGACAGCTTGACCGAAGTCATGGTCAATGGCCATGAAAACATCTACGTCGAGCGCAACGGCAAGATCCTTCTCACCGATCGGAAGTTCGACGATGAGAACCACCTGCTGCGCGTGATCGACTTCATCGTCTCCGCGGTCGGTCGGCGGATCGACTTCCGCACCCCGATGGTCGATGCCCGGCTCCTCGACGGCTCCCGCGTGAACGCCGTCATCTCGCCGATCGCACTGGACGGGCCGATGCTGACCATCCGGAAGTTCTCCCGCGATCCCTACCAGGCGGAAGACCTCGTCAACTTCGGCACCATCACCAACGAGGCCGTCGGTTTCGTCAAGGCCTGCGTCATGGCGCGTGCGAACATCCTGATCTCCGGCGGAACCGGCACCGGCAAGACGACGCTGCTCAACGTGGCGTCCTCGTTCATCCCGCCGACGGAGCGCATCGTCACCATCGAAGACGCCGCCGAGCTTCAGCTCCACCAGGAGCACGTCTGCCGGATGGAGTCGCGGCCTTCCGACTTGAACGGCGAGAACCGGGTTGGGATCCACGAGCTCGTCATCAACGCGCTGCGCATGCGCCCGGACCGTATCGTCGTCGGCGAGTGCCGTGCCGGAGAGGCGCTGGACATGCTGCAGGCGATGAACACCGGCCACGACGGGTCGCTGACGACCCTCCACGCCAACAGCACGCGCGACGCCCTCTCCCGCCTGGAGACGATGGTGCTCATGGCGGGCATCGATCTGCCCACCAAGGCGATCCGCCAGCAGGTGGCGTCGGCCATCGACCTGGTCATCCAGCTCTCCCGGATGCGCGATGGTCAGCGCAAGGTGACCAGCATCACCGAGATCACCGGTATGGAAGGCGACACGATCACGATGCAGGAAATCTTCCTTTACGAGTCGCACGGCGCGGACAAAGAAGGCACCATGACCGGCGTGTTCCGTCCAACCGGTATTCGCCCGCACATCATGGACCGGCTATTCGCGGCCGGGGTGCCGATCCCGCCGGAACTCGCGCGTGTCTTCCCCGATCGCCGGGCCAACGAGCGCGGACATTAAATAAGCCTGTCGTGGCGGCGTGAGGGCCGCTAGTCGCTATACTTTGTCCTCTCGAGATCTCGGCAGGAGGCCACGATGGAGATCTTGATCCAGGCCAAGAAGAACGCGGCCGATCCTCGGATAAAGGCCTACGCGCAGGCCAAACTGGAGAAGCTGACGCGCCATTTCGACCACATCCTCGACGCGCGCATGGAACTCACTACCGAGCGCAACAAGAGCCTGGAGGACGTAAAAGTCGCCGAGCTCACCGTGCATGTGAGCGGGCGAACTGGAAATATCCTAAAAGCCGTGCAGTCCGCCGAGCATATGAATGAAGCGGTCGACCTGGTGATCGACAAGATGGACCGGCAGATCCGCCAGCACAAGGAAAAGCTCAAGGATCACCGCCACGCCAGGCCCGCCGGGGCCGCCCAGGCCCCGACCTCGAGCACCGATGCTGTGCGCCCCAATGGGATCGCAAAGATCAAGCGCTTCAAGCTGAAGCCCATTTCTGAGGACCAGGCACGCGACCAGATGGACGAGCTGGGGCACGCGTTCTTCCTTTTCCTCAACGAGGACACCCAGGAGCTCAACCTGCTCTACCGGCGCAACGACGGGACCCTGGGGCTGGTCGAAGCCGACCTGAGTTGACCTCGAGCGCCCGTTTGGGTGGCGGGACGGCGGGTATGCTTACTGGTTGCAACCCAACGTGTAATCCATGAGCGTTCTTACTAAAGTCTTAGGCGATCCCAACGCGCGCGAGGTCAAGCGGCACCGCGAGCGGGTCGCCGAAATTACCGAGCTCGAGCCGCTGATCGAGAAGCTCTCTCCCGAGGAACTCAAGGCCAAGACCGCCGAGTTCCGTGAGCGGTTGGCGAATGGAGAGCAGCTCGACGACGTGCTGGTGGAGGCGTTCGCCGTCGTCCGGGAGGGGGCCCGCCGCACCATCGGGTTGCGGCCCTTCGACGTGCAGCTGGTCGGCGGCATCGTGCTCCACCAGGGCACCATTGCCGAGATGAAGACCGGCGAGGGCAAGACGCTGGTCGCGGTCCTGCCGCTCTACTTGAATGCCCTCGAGGGCAAGGGCGCGCACCTGATCACCGTCAACGACTACCTGGCCCGCCGCGACGCCGGCTGGAACGCGCCGATCTACCACGCGCTCGGCATGAGCGTGGCGGTCATCGGTCACGAGATGTCACTGGTCTACGACCCCGACTACCTCGACGAGACGCACCCGGATCCCCGGTTGCAGCACCTGCGCCCCGTGACCCGGGCGGAGGCCTACCAGGCCGACATCACCTACGGGACGAACAGCGAGTTCGGCTTCGACTACTTGCGCGACAACATGGCGGTCGACCTTACGCAATGCGTGCAGCGCGGCCTGAATTTCGCCATCGTCGACGAGGTCGACAGCATCCTCATCGATGAAGCGCGAACCCCGTTGATCATCTCGGGGCAGGCACAAGAGTCGACCGAGAAGTACTACCAGTACGCCAAGCTGATCCCGCGCCTCGCCACCGAGGACTTCACTGTGGACGAGAAGACGAAGTCGGCGGCCCTGACCGAGGAGGGGATCGCCAAGATCGAGCGCTGGACCGGCATCAAGAACGTCTACGAGTTGGAGCATGTCGATGAGGCGCACCAGATCAACCAGGCGCTCAAGGCCTTCACGCTCTACAAGCGCGACCGCGATTACCTGGTCAAGGACGGCGAGGTGATCATCGTCGATGAGTTCACCGGCCGCCAGCAACCCGGCCGTCGCTGGGCCGACGGACTGCACCAGGCGGTTGAAGCGAAAGAAGGCGTCAAGGTGCAGCAGGAGACGCAAACCCTGGCCACCATCACCTATCAGAACTATTTCCGCCTCTACACCAAGCTGGCGGGCATGACCGGGACCGCGGTCACCGAGGCCGAGGAGTTCGACAAGATCTACAAGCTGCAGGTGGTCGTGATCCCGACCCACAAGCCGATGATCCGGGAGGACAATCCCGACCTCATCTACAAGACCGAAGACGCGAAGTTCAACGCGGTCGCCGACGAGATCCAGGAGGTCGCCAGCGCCGGCCGCCCTGTCCTGGTCGGGACGGTGTCGGTGGAGAAGTCGGAGCGGTTGGCGCGCTTGCTGGAAAAGCGCGGCGTTCGGCACGAAGTGCTCAACGCCAAGCAGCACGAACGCGAAGCCCTGATCGTCGCCAACGCCGGCCAGCCCGGCGCGGTGACGATCGCGACCAACATGGCCGGCCGTGGTACCGACATCGTGCTCGGGCTCGGCGTCGCGACCGGTGGCGGACTTCACATCGTCGGCACCGAGCGGCACGAGAGCCGCCGGATCGACAATCAGCTCCGCGGTCGTGCCGGCCGCCAGGGTGACCCGGGTTCCTCGCGCTTCTTCCTGGCGCTCGACGACGACTTGATGCGCATCTTCGGTGGCGATCGGATCAAGGGCATGATGAACATGCTCCGCGTCGCCGACGACGAGCCGATCGAATCGCGCATGGTGTCGCGCCAGATCGAGGGAGCGCAGACCAAGGTCGAGGGGCACAACTTCGACGCTCGTCGCTACCTCGTCGAGTACGACGACGTTATGAACAAGCAGCGCGAGATCATCTACGGCGAGCGCCGCAAGGTCCTCGAAGGCGTCGATCTGCGCGAACTGGTGCTGTCATGGGTGCGCAAGGTGGTCGAGGACGCAGTCAACGAGCGCTGCGAGTCGCGGCATCCCGACAACTGGGACCTCGAAGGCTTGGTGGGTCAGCTGAGCCTGGTCTTTCCGCTGCCCCCCTTCAGCGAGCTCGCTGCCGACGAGTTCGGCGAGACCAAGGAAGCCGTCGTCGAGCGGCTGATGGAGTACGCGCAGACGGCGTACGAGGCCAAGGAAGCCGAGGTGACCGCGCCCATGATGCGGAAGGTCGAGCAGTTCGTGGTGCTCAAGACCATCGACTCCAAGTGGATCAGCTACCTGACGATGATGGAGCACTTCAAGGAAGGCATCGGGCTGCGGGCCTTCGGGCAGAAGGACCCACTGGTCGAGTACAAGAACGAAGCCTTCCAGGCCTTCCAGGAGCTGCTCAACGACATCCAGTTCGACATCGCCTCCACCGTCTTTCGCGTGCAGCTCGTCAACGAACCCCCGAAGCCGCCACCACCCCCACGTCAGGTCATGGGCCCGACCCGGGCGGTCGAGCCGGTTGCCGGAGGCGGCAACGGTGGGTCAAATCCCGCGCAGACGCCGGCGGGCAAGATCGGCCGGAACGACCCCTGCTACTGCGGCAGCGGCAAGAAGTACAAGAAGTGCCACGGCCGCTAGGCAGCAGGCGACTGGCCGTCACCGTTTCGTCGGACGCATCCCTTTGAGAGCGGCCGGTATCTGGCTTCCCAGGAAGTCACCCAGGGTACCGTCCTCGCGAACCTCGTAGTAGCCCGTCTGCCCCCCTCGAGCGTACCGGTACGTCAGGAACATGAGCGCCAGCAACGGGAGCACCAGCGCCGCCGAGGCTCGGGCCAGCAGGAGGCCAATCGCGACCAGGAGGCCCAGGAGCATGGGAATCGCCGAAACCCAGAACCTTTTGCGGTCCACCAGGAGAGCGATCGGACGGTCATCAGGGTCCGTGCTCGCCTGGGGCGCCCATACCATGCGGAGCCAGAGATCGGCTGGCAGCTTAGATTTGTCGACCACAGACCGGTCCTTTCCCAGCGAAGCATACGCCGGAGCGGCTCACGTTCAGGATTGGCCGTCTTCGGGTAGGATTTCCGGCGATGGCTAAGAAGAAGGCTGCGTCGAGCAAGGAGGCGAAAACCGCCGCGCCGAAGGCCCCGGCGGCGAGCCCAGCGGTGCCTGTGCGCCCACCGTTCCGCCGGCCGCAATCGTTGAACTTCGCCGGCGTCGGGCGCAACGACATCTGCCCCTGCGGCAGCGGCAAGCGCTTCAAGAACTGCCACGGAAACTAGTGATGGAAGAGATCCTCGAACACGGCAATGACGTGCTGAAGAAGATTCTTCAGCTCCAGGAGCATCTTTGACCTTCCTGCGAAGGCCGCGCGCCTCGACGCGCTTCAGAACGATCTAAACGACCCCGACCTCTGGCAGGATCCCCCGCGCGCGCAACGGCTCGCGCAGGAAGCCAAAGGGCTGCGCGATGAGCTCTCGGTGTGGCGGAAGCTGGAAACGCGCGCCAAGGACGTGATCGGCCTCGCGGAGATGGCGATCGCGGAGAACGACGGGCATCTGGAGAACACCCTCCGGCACGACCTCGCCGCGCTGGATGCGGATGTCAGCCGTCAGGAGGTCGACCTCCTCTTCGCCAACCCTTACGCGGATAATCCCGCGCTGGTCAGCATCCACGCCGGCGCCGGCGGCACCGACTCGCAGGACTGGGCGGAGATGCTCCTGCGGATGTATCTCCGCTGGGCGGAACGTAACAAGATGCCGGCCGAAATCATCGATGAGTCCCCCGGGGAAGAAGCGGGCTACAAGAGCGTGACGATCCGCATCTCGGGGAAGCGCGCCTTCGGCTGGCTCCGCGCCGAGCGCGGCGTGCATCGGCTGGTCCGGCTGTCGCCGTACGACCAAGCCCACCGGCGGCACACGTCGTTCGCGCTGGTCGAGGTCATCCCGGAGATCGAGGACGACACGGACATCGAGATCCGGCCGGAAGACCTGAAGGTCGACGTCTACCGATCGAGCGGTGCCGGTGGCCAGCACGTCAACAAGACCTCGTCGGCCGTGCGGATGACGCACCTGCCGACCGGCATCATCGTCACCTGCCAGAACGAGCGCTCGCAGATCAAGAATCGCGAACTGGCGCTCAAAGTGTTGCGCTCCCGGTTGGTGGCATTACGCGAGCAGCAGCGGTCAGAGCAGCGCCAGGAGCTGAAGGGTGCCCACCAGTCGAACGAGTGGGGCAGCCAGATTCGAAGCTACGTGCTGCATCCCTACACCCTGGTCAAGGACCATCGCACCGGCCTCGAGGTGGGCAACGTGCAAGCGGTCCTCGACGGCGACCTGGACAACTTCATGGAAGCCTTCCTCCGGCTCGACGCGGGTCGCGAAGGACAGGCCGCCTAGCCGAAAGCGGTCAGGCCGCCAGCGCGAGCTCGGCGGCTGCCGCCACCAGCCGGCGCTCGTTGCGCAAGGCCACCCAGACGCTGCCAAAAATGATTAGCGTCCCGATGAAATAGGCCTCGCCGAAGAGGCGCGTTACGCCAACCGGGAGAAGCTCGAGAATGCCCGGGAGCTGGGGCAGCGGGTGATAGATCAGTAGGTAGTGCAGGGCGGGCCCTACGGAGAAACAGAGCCATGCCGCCAGTAGGAATCGCCCGGCGAGCCGTGACATCGCGCCGGTGAAGGCCTGCCGGATCAGAAGGGCGATCGGCAGGATGAGGATCACCAGGTGGAAGCTCCAGGTCACGCTGCTGATCAGCGGCAGGGCGCTGACCGCGAGCGCGAACTCCAACCCGAGGCGCGCCGGTCGCGACGTCGCGCGGATCACGATGAAGAGCAGGAGCAGGACCAGCGGCCAATCGAGTGCCCGGCCGCACCAGCCGGCGCCGCCACCGGCGTCGGCCGTTGACGGCTGGCAGATCCGAGCCGTGAAGCCCGCCAGCGACTGATTTTCGCGATAGCCGGTCCCAGCCGCCAGGTGCGGCAGCATTTCGCGGAAGTAATAGAGGTTATGAGCGAAGCTGGTCACCGCCAGCCCCAGCAAGAGCCCGGCAAGTCCCGTGACGCCAACGGCGGCAAGCAGTTTCCAGTGCCGGCGCCAGGCGAGATAGGGGAGGAGGGCAAGCGGAAAGAGCTTGAAGACGGCGGCGGTGCCGATGAGCACCCCGCTGAGGAGGTCCTTGCGACGGTGCCAGCTGGCCCAGGCGCCGGTGAGCAGCAGCAGCAAGAGCGTGTTCATGCTTCCCGTCAAGACACTGCTCGCCAGCGGAAAGAAGGTCGTCATCACGGCGGCCAGGCAGAGGAGCTCCGAGCGCCGTGGTCGGCCGATAACGGCGTATACGATCAGCAGGCTGGCCGCCATCGCCGCCTGGATCAGCAGCAGCCAGATCCGCACCGCCAGGTCGTTGGAGACCCAGGTCAGCGGGATCAGGGTGATGGCGAATGCCGGGGGGTAAAGGTAGCCGCTGCTCAGCGACCAGTCCCAGGGGACGTGGTTGCGGATGAAGTTGGCGTACGGGTCGCCGCCGCTCGCGAGCTGCTGCGCCGCAAACAGGTAGTCCTGGAAGTCGTCGGCACGGGGCGCGTGCGGGCCGAGGAGCGGGAGGAGGTAGAGGTACGCGTAGAGGGCGATCAGGAGCGCGATCAGGGCGCTGACGATCACCTGCCGCGGATGAGGCCAGCCCAGGAATCGGCGCACGGCCGTATAACCGGGGAAACGGGCTAGTCACGCCCGGCGTTACACGGCCGTTACGCGCCCCACCTCGAGTCCTTTGTGGTTTCGCAGTGTCGGGTGAGCAAAGGGCTCGAGGGCCTGCTGCTCGGCCGGCGAAAGCCAGCCCAGGTCGGCCAGCGTCGCCATGACGGCAGCGGAGAGCCAGGTGCCATCCACATCTTCCAGCTTGAGGGCAAGGCCGACACCCGACCGCCGGTCGGCGGTGCAGTGCGCGCCGGCGGCGCCGCCCTTGGCGAGCAGCCGGCCCTGGGTCACCTCCATCAACGCGGTGTCGAAGCGTTTTGTCCCGCCGACGAGGAAGGGATGCGTCGTCATCGCCTCCACCGCCGTCATCGCCGCGGTGTCGTCGGAGGTCACGAGCTGGGCAAAGCTGCTTGCCATGGCGGAGAGTGGCACGGCCGGGTTGGGCGCGCTACAGCCATCGATGCCGTAGACGACGTCGCTGGTCGGGCAGCCCGTGAATTCCTCGATCACCTCGCGAATGCGCTGTTGCACCGGATGAGAAGGATCGAGGTAACTCGCGAGCGGGGCGTGCAGCACCCGCGCGGTCGCCAGCATCCCGCTGTGCTTGCCGGAACAGTTGTTGAAGACCGCCAGCGGCTCAGTCATCTCGCGCCGGACGACGCTGGCCGCGGCCTCGTCGTACGGCCAGTGGGCGCCGCATTGCAAGGCGGACTCGTCGAGCTCAGCATGCGCAAGCAGGTCGCGAACGACGGCGACATGCCGGGGCTCGCCGCTGTGGGACGCGCAGATGATGGCGACGTGTTCGGTGGTGAGCTCAAAGCGCTCGACGATGCCGCTGCGCAAGGCGGCGACCGCCTGGAAGGGCTTGGCGCACGAACGGAAGTACGTCGGACGGCTCGGGTCGCCCTGCGAGGCGACGATCGTGCCCGTGCCATCGACCGCGGCCAGGTGCCCTCGCTGGAGTCCCTCCTCGACCTCGCCCCGCTCGATGCGCATCAGGGGGACGGCCGAGGTGGGCATTCGCCTGAGTATAAAGAGGGAGTCCGGATGGCTTTGGACGCTGAGTGAAGCGAGGCAGCAATGCGCGACGGGATGACCTATACTTCCGGAGTTATTCGGCCCCTTAGGGCCCGGCCCGTCGCGGCCCCGGCTTTCGGAATGGATTTGTTCTCGTGCCAGCAACAGTCACAACCCAGCCGACACCGACGACGCTGCCAGAGCGGGTGCGCATGGCCACGGTAATGCCGGCTGTGCCGCAGATCAGCCTGCAGAGCGTGCAGAAGATCT
>Ga0209220_1000102_pt1 | contig 40386 bp, 44 predicted proteins | sample BlaSpr_A8_OM3_M3_FD_187984 | JGI IMG/M metagenome (GOLD analysis project Ga0209220, IMG submission 187984) | Forest soil microbial communities from Thunder Bay, Ontario, Canada - Black Spruce, Ontario site 2_A8_OM3_M3 (SPAdes) (version 2) | ecosystem: Environmental > Terrestrial > Soil > Boreal... | reverse complement strand
CCCCTTGCAGGGGGAGGGGATTCGTCCTTCACGACCCTCTCCCTAACCCTCCCCCTTGCAGGGGGAGGGGATTCGTCCTTCACGACCCTCTCCCTAACCCTCCCCCTTGCAGGGGGAGGGGATTCGTCCTTCACGACCCTCTCCCTAACCCTCCCCCTTGCAGGGGGAGGGGATTTCGTTTTCTTAGTACGCGGCAAGCTTCCTCATCGCCTCCGCGATCTTGGCCGGGTTGGGCATGAAGAACTCCTCCTGCGGTGTGTTGAAAGGCATGGCGGGGATGTCCGGCCCGGCCACGCGCACCACCGGTCCGTCGAGGCTGTCGAAGGCGTGCTCGGAGATGATCGCCGCGATCTCGGCACCGAAACCGCCGGTGAGGTTGTCCTCATGCACAATCATCGCCTTGCCCGTTTTGCGCACCGATTCGAGAATGGTCTCGCGGTCGAGAGGCGCGAGACTCCTGAGATCGACGACCTCGACGCTCACGCCGTCGGCCGCCAGCTGCTCCGCGGCCTGCAGGCAGTAGTGCGTCATGAGCCCCCACGCAAAGCAGCTGAGCCTGGTCCCTTCGCGCCGAACCAGGGCGGGTCCGATCGGCACGAGGTGGTCGCCGTCGGGCACCTCTTCCGCCACCAGCCGGTACACCTTCTTGTGTTCGAGAAACAGCACGGGGTCCGGGTCGCGGATGGCCGACTTGAGCAGGCCCTTGGCATCGGCGGGCATGCTCGGCACGACCACCTTCAAGCCGGGAACGTGGGCGTAGAACGCCTCCACCGATTGCGAGTGATAGAGGCCTCCATGCACGCCGCCGCCGAATGGTGCTCGGATCACGATGGGTACGGACCAGTCGCCGTTGGAGCGGTAGCGCGTCCGTGCGGCCTCGCTGACGATCTGGTCGAAGGCTGGGTGGATGAAGTCCGCGAACTGGATCTCCGCGATGGGTATGAGCCCGTTGAGCGCGGCGCCGATCGCCACGCCGACGATCCCTGACTCTGCGAGCGGAGTGTCCAGCACGCGCGCCTCGCCGAACTTCGCATAGAGACCGTCGGTGGCGCCGAACACGCCGCCCTTGCGCCCGACGTCCTCGCCCATGACGAGCACGCGCTCGTCGCGCTCCATCTCTTCGCTGATGGCGGCGCGCACGGCCTCGATCATCCGCAGCTCAGGCATGCCCTTGTCCCCTCGAGAACACATTGTCCAGCGCCCGGGGGCCGTCCGGTGAGGGCGCCGCACGGGCCTCGTCGACGGCCGCCGCCACCACGCGGGCGCAGTCACGCTGGATTTGATCATCGTCGGCTCCCTCCAGGACGCCCGCCTGCAGCAGCCGGTGCCGCATCCGGTCGATCGGGTCGTGGCCCGCGAGTGCTTCCAGCTCCTCGGGCGGGCGCAGGCCTCCGCCGGGTGCTGCCGAGGTGAGGTCGGCCGCCCCCGCGTGGATCACGGTCCCGCCGCCCTGTGACCTCGCGCGGTCGGCAGCGCGGCCGAAGGCCGCGAGGGCAGTGTCGAAATCGCCTCCGTCGATGGTCTCTCCGGCCAGCCCGTAGCCCTCTGCGCGGTCGACCGGCGACCCGTAGGAGTGCTGGGCGATGGGCCCATCCGTGCGCGCCCGGTCCTCGATGAGACAAATCAGTGGGAGCGAATGGGCGCCGGCGAAATTGATACCTTCGTGCCAGTCCCCCGACTGAATGCCGCGCTCGTCGGTGCACACCAGCGTGATTTCGTCGCGGCCCGAGACCTTGGCCGCGTAGGCGATGCCGGCCGCCTGCACGACATGTCGGCCTGCGCTCGCCGATGTCATCACTACGCGTGCGGCCCGAGACCCGAACGCGCCGGGAGCCTGCCTGCCGCCGGAGGCGGGATCGCCGGCGCGCCCGAACACCGCGAGCATGACATCGAGCGGCGACAGGCCCACGGCCAGGCAGAGGGCGAGGTCGGTTGGGCACGGCACGATCCAGTCGCGACCTGGTCGCAGCGCCGCCGCGGCCGCCACTTGAACTGCTTCTAACCCCGCACATGCAAGAGCGTTCATCCCCACCCGCCGGCTTCGCCGGCGGCCTCCCCACAAGTGGGGAGGCATCTGCTCCAAATGGTCCAGGACCCATAAACGGCGTTCGATCGCTCGGGCCATCACCATCGTGTGGTAGAGCGCAAGCAGCGTGTGTGGCTGGGGACCATCTTCACGAGCGCGCGCTGTCATGCGCTCAGTAGACTGCACCTTCGGGGCGAGGACACCAAGAGTCCCTCTCTGACTCTGACCTTGGGAGGTAATTGGCATTTCGTTCTCGGCCGATGTCAAGAACGAGATGGCCGGGTTTCTGCCGGCCAGGCCCTGCTGCCAGCTGAGCGAGCTGCTGGGCATCTACTTCGGGTCGCGCGCCCGCCTGATCCGGAATCAGGGGGATAAGGCGGCCTATTTCTCGCTGCTCCGGAACGCGATCGCCCGGAAGGTCGTGAGGCTGGGCAGATCCGTGGGCCATATGGAAGCGAAGTACCAGGCGGTCAAGACCAAGAAGCGCATGACCTTCTTCATCGAGCTGGCCCTGCCCCCCGGTATAACGCCTGCGTTCACGCAGGCCGCCGCCCGCGTGGTCCCAGACGCGACCTGCGATCGCAAGGCCATGCTGCGCGGCCTGTTCCTCGGCTGCGGATCCGTCAACGCGCCTTCGTCGCGCTATCACCTCGAATTCGTCGCGCCGTCCGCATCGTGGGCGACCGCGATCGGCGGGATGGCCGAGTCCGCGGGCGCGAAGGTCGGGGTGATGGAGCGCAGCGGCCAGCACGTGGTGTACGTAAAGGAAGGTGATGGCATCGTGCGCCTGCTCTCCTGGATGGGCGCCAGCCGCGCTGTGATGGAGTTCGAAAACGTACGAGTCGTGCGCGAGGTGAGCGGAGAGGTCAACCGCCGGCTCAACTTCGAGACAGCTAACATCGGCAAAACGATTGGTTCCGGGCTTCGCCAGGCAGCCGCTATCGAGCGGCTCGAAACGACCGGAAAGCTCGATGCGCTGCCGCCCGCCCTACGCGAGATGGCCCAGTGGCGCAGCGCCAATCCGGAGCTCAACCTGGGAGAGCTGGCCAAGCGAATGAAGCTGTCCAAGTCCGCCGTCAACCACCGCCTGCGCCGCCTCCAGGACGTGGCCGATCACACGAGTGGCGGCCGATCGCCGAATGGCGCGCACCGCTCCGCATAACATTACCTGCGGCCCGCCGGGCTGATTGCCGATTCTCGTTTCCGCAGCACGCATGTGAGGGGTAACCAATGACCAGGGTTGGAATCAATGGTTTCGGCCGCATCGGCCGCAACATCTACAGGGCGGCTCACGAGCTCAAAGGTTCGTTCGAGATCGTCGCCGTCAACGACATCGGCGACGCCCATACGTTCGCCCACCTGCTGAAACACGACACGGCCCTGGGCACGTTCGGCCCCTCGGTCGTGGCGCAAGGGGACGAAATCGTCGTCGACGGCAAGCCGGTGAAGTTCATGAGCCAAAAGGATCCCGCCGAGCTGCCCTGGAAAGACCTCGGCGTGGACATCGTCGTCGAGTCCACGGGACTTTTCACCGACGCCGCCAAGGCCCGCGTCCACATCGACAAGGGCGGCGCCAAGAAGGTGATCATCTCCGCGCCCGCGACCAACCAGGACTACACGGTCGTGATGGGCGTCAACCACAAGGGCTACGACCCCAAAACGCACAACCTGATCTCGAACGCCAGCTGCACGACCAACTGCTTCGTACCGCTGGCTCATGTCCTCCACAGCAGCTATGGGATCGAGCGAGGAATGATGACGACGATCCACGCTTACACCGCCGACCAGAAGCTGCAGGACCTTCCGCACAAGGACCTGCGACGCGCGCGCGCGGCCGCCGACAACATCATTCCGACGTCCACCGGCGCGAACCGGGCGGTGTCGGAGGTCCTGCCCGAGCTCAAGGGCAAGTTCGAGGGCATGGCGTTCCGCGTCCCGATACTCGACGTGTCCGTCGTCGACCTCACAGTGCAGCTCAGCAAGAGCACAACCGCCGAGGACATCAACGCGGCCTTCGATGAGGCCGCCGGAGGCGACCTCAAAGGCATTCTCTCCGTGAGCAAAGAGCCGCTCGTCTCCTCGGACTTCAAGAGCGACCCGCACTCCTCGATCGTCGATGCGCCGCTGACACAGACGCTGGGCGGTGACTGGGCCAAGGTCGTGAGCTGGTACGACAACGAGTGGGGGTTCAGCTGCCGGATGGTCGATCTGATCAGCTACATGGCGGCGCGACTCTGAAAGCTTCGATCCTTTCTGTCGACGTCAACGGCAAGAGAGTCCTCGTGCGCGAGGACTTCAACGTTCCCATGGCCAACGGCGCCATCACCGACAGCACCCGCATCAAGGCCGCGATCCCGACCTTGAGGGATCTCATGCATCGTGGTGCCAAGACCATCGTCGTGTCGCACCTCGGCCGTCCGACCGGCCCGGACCCGGCGCTTTCGCTGCGGCCCATCGCGCGCGAGCTGTCCACGCATCTTTGGGGCGAGGTTCCTTTCGCCTCGGATTGTGTCGGTCCGATGGCCGAGTCCGCAGTCGGCCGGCTCCAGCCGGGCAAGGTGCTGCTGCTCGAAAACGTGAGGTTCCATCCCGAGGAAGAGAAGAACGACCCGGAGTTCGCCCGCCAGCTTGCCTCGCATGCCGAGATCTATTGCAACGATGCGTTCGCCGTGTCGCATCGCGCACACGCATCGGTCGTCGGCGTGGCCAACTACCTGCCGGCGTTTGCCGGCCCGCTCATGATCTCGGAGCTGACCGCTCTTCACGATGCCGTCGACCATCCCGCGCGGCCGCTCTTTGCGGTGATCGGCGGCGCCAAGGTCTCCACCAAGATCAATCTGTTCAACAACCTCATCAAGAAGGTCGACGCGCTGCTGATCGGTGGCGCGATGGCGAACACGTTCCTGCGCGCGCAGGGCTTTCCAACCGGACGGAGCCTGGTCGAGGAAGAGTCGGTCGAGGCCGCCAACGAGATCTGGAAAGTCTTCGGCACCCGGCTCGTCCTGCCCGTCGACCTCGTGTGCGCCGAGCAGGTGCAGGCCGGCCAGCCGACGCGCATCTTTCCCGCGCAAGCCGTCGAGCCGTCCTGGATCGCTCTCGACATCGGGCCGCAGTCCGTGGCGTTGTTCGCAGAGCGGCTCCGCGGCGCCGGCACGATCGTCTGGAACGGGCCGATGGGGGTCTTCGAGATCCCGGACTTCAGTCACGGAACACGCGGTGTGGGGGAAGCGATCGCCAGTTCCGGCGCTTACACTCTCGTCGGTGGCGGCGACACCGCCGCGGCGATCGACGCGCTCGGGCTGACCGGCCGCTTTTCTTGGGTCTCGACTGGCGGCGGAGCCACGCTCGAGTATCTCGAAGGGCGGGAATTGCCTGGAGTTGCGATTCTTAAGGAGGCGTAGCAGCAAATCCAGTGCCGGCTCGTGTGAGCCCCAAGGCTCTGCTCGCCGCCAACTGGAAGATGAATCCGGTCAATGCGGGCGACGCCCTCGACCTGATCAAGGGGGTGATGCCCGCCGCCACCAGCCATCCCGAGCTCGTCGAGGTCGCTGTATTTCCTCCCTACCCATGGCTGCTCGGGATTGCGGAGGTTCTGGAGGGAACCACCGTCAAGCTCGGCGCCCAGGACTGCTTCTGGGAGATGTCGGGCGCGTACACGGGCGAGGTTTCGCCCGCGATGCTCAAGGGCTGGTGCCAATGGGTCATCACCGGCCACTCCGAGCGCCGCGCCTACCTCGGCGAGACCGACGACATGGTCGCGCGCAAGACCGCGGCGGCCCTGGCCAACGAACTCAGCGTGATCATGTGCGTGGGCGAGCTCGATGAGCACTACGAAGCCGGCAAGACCGCCGAGGTGGTGACCGCCCAGGTCAAGGCCGGACTTGCCCTTTGTTCCGCCGACGACTCGGCCCGCCTCGTGATCGCCTACGAACCCGTGTGGGCGATCGGCTCGGGCAAGAGCGCCGACCCCGAGCACGCGTACACGACCATGCGGTCGATCCGTCGCATCGTCGGCGAGCTGATCGGCGCGGGCGCGGCCAAGAAGGTGCGGGTGCTCTACGGCGGCAGCGTCAACGCCGGCAATGTCGAGTCTTATGTCGAGCTGCCTCTTTGCGACGGCTGCCTGGTAGGCGGCGCCAGCCTCAACGCCGAGGAGTTCGCCAAGATCGTCGATGTGACCGCGGCGGTATACCACCATCGCTAGGCAGGTAGGAATTCTGGTCCTTCTCCGCCACGGCCAGAGCACGTGGAACCTCGAAAACCTATTCACGGGCTGGCACGACGTGCCCCTCAGCGATCTGGGAGTGACCGAGGCCAAAGAGGCGGGGAGATTGATGCAGGCGGCCGGCCTCGCGCCCGCCATCGTCCATACATCGGTCCTGGTGCGCGCGATCCAGACCGCGGACCTCGCGCTGACCGAGATGAAACGCACGTGGATCCCGGTGCGGCGCAGCTGGCGGCTGAACGAAAGGCACTACGGCGCCCTCCAGGGCTTGAACAAGAAGGAGACCGCTGCGCGGTTCGGCGAAGACAAAGTCAAGGTGTGGAGGCGCAGCTACGATGTCCGGCCGCCGGCATTGGAGACCAAAGACGAGCGTCATCCGTCGCACGATCTGCGTTACGCCGACCTGCCGCCGGAGCTGCTCCCCAGCGCCGAATGCCTCAAGGACGTGGTGGAGCGGATGCTCCCCTACTGGTACGACAGCATCGTGCCCGACCTGCGTCGCGAGTCGTGTGTCCTCGTCTCGGCCCATGGCAACAGCCTGCGGGCCCTTGTCAAACACATCGACGGGCTGACCGAACAGCAGGTGGTGGACCTGGACATTCCGACTGGAGTGCCGAAGGTCTACGAGCTCAATCACGACTTCACACCGCGCTCGAGCAGATACCTCGGCGACCCTCAGGAGATCGAGCGCCGTGCGGCCGCCGTCCGCAACCAGGCGAAATCCCAAGCTCGCTAGACTGGTTTCACAATCAAGATCGCAGCCTGCAAGTAAGGGAGAGTACCCGCCATGGCATATGAGCTTCCGCCGCTTCCATACGCGTTCGACGCGCTCGAGCCGCACATCGACGCCAAGACGATGGAGATCCACCACGACAAGCACCATGCGGCTTACGTGAACAACGCCAACGGCGCCCTGGAGAAGCATCCAGAGCTGGCCAAGAAGTCGGTAGAGGATCTGCTGCGCGGGATCAGCTCAGTGCCGGAAGACGTGCGCAACGTGCTGCGCAACAACGCCGGCGGCCATTCGAATCACTCGATCTTCTGGACCATCATGGCGCCCCACGGCGGCGGCGCCCCCTCGGGACGGCTGGGCGACGCGATCAAGAGCACGTTTGGGAGCTACGACACGCTCAAGGAGCAGCTGCAGAAGGCGGGCGTGGGCCAGTTCGGAAGCGGCTGGGCCTGGCTGCTGGCGGACTCCGGCGGCAAGCTTTCGGTCAAGTCCTACCCGAACCAGGACAGCCCTTACATGGAGAACCTGACGCCGATTTTCGGCGTGGACGTCTGGGAGCACGCGTACTACCTGAAGTACCAGAACAAGCGCGCGGATTACATCGCGGCCTGGTTCAACACCCTCAACTGGAAAGCGATCGAGGCGCGGTACCACTAGACATATGGCCCAGGTCAAAAACGCGCTGATCATCATCGAGGTCGTGCTGGCCGTCCTCTTGATGGCCGGCGTCCTGCTCCAGACGCCGAAGGCGACCGGGCTGGGCGGCACCATCGGGGGTGGCGGCGATGGGCTGGGCGGCGGGTACCGCACCCGCCGCGGGTTGGAGCGGCAGATCTACTGGACCACGTGGGTGCTGACCGTCGCGTTCCTTCTGTGCTCGCTGGGCAACATCTGGGTGACGACTCATCCGAAGTAGGTCGTTCCGCCGCGACCTGGTCGCGGGCATCGTGCTGGTGGCGCTGGTGGCGTGCCAGCCCGTGGCGACCGTGCCCAAGCCGGCGCGCGGTGGGACGGCGGTCGAGGCGCTCGTCGGCCAGGCCGGCGTCTTGAATCCGCTGTTCGAGGCCGATGACAGTGCCCGCGACGTCGACAGCGTGATCTACCAGGGCCTCACGACGGTCAATGCCGACCAGAACGTGACCGGCCAGCTCGCGACCGATTGGTTCATCTCCAACGACCACCTGACATACACGTTCAACATGCGAGCCGGCGTCAAATGGGCCGACGGGCAGCCGTTCACTAGGGACGATGTGCTGTTCACGTTCCACATCCTCCAGGACCTGGAGTACACGCTGCCCGGTGCGGTGGACTGGCGCCAGGTCGGGGTTGCAGCCGGTGGCCCGAACCAGGTGGTGTTCACATTGAAGGCGCCGAGCGCAGGCTTTCCGCTTGCGCTCCGCATCGGGATCATCGCCAAGCATCTTTTCGATGGGATGGCGCCGGCCCAGATCGTCGCGAGTCAGTTCAGCAACATCCGCGCGCTGGGCACCGGCCCATTCAAGGTCGCCGGCATCAACTCGCTGGCCATCACGCTGGATCGCAACCCGTTTGCCGACCCGCAGCCATACCTCGACCACCTGATCTTGCGCACGTACCCCGTTTCCGACCCTCAGATGGCGATCCGGGCTGTACTGCAGGGGGCGGCCGACCTCGTCGGCGGCCTCGAGCCGCAGGAGGTGCTCGCGCTTCAGGGCCGCACCGACGTGAACGTGCAGGACGTGCGGACCTTCACCAACGCCTTCGTGGCTTTCAATCCTGAGGGCACGAGCAAGACGTTCTTCGGTGACGGCAAGGTCCGGCTTGCCCTGACCCAGGCCATCGATCGGGAGCGCCTGCTGTCCGACGTGCTCGCGGGTCGGGGCGACCCCGACCCGAGCCCGATACCAACCGGGAACTGGGCCTATTCGCCGGCCGGCAGCCATCCATACGACCCGGTGGCCGCCGTCAAGGCGCTCGACACCGCCGGCTGGGTGCTCGCCCCAGGTGCCAAGGTGAGGGCGAAGGGTGGACAGTCGTTCAAGTTCGAGCTGGTCGTCGCCAGTCCGTTTCCGAACCATGAGATCGCGGACGCGCTGTCACGGCAGCTCCTGGAGATCGGCATCGAAGCCGACGTCAAACCGGTTACGCCTGCGGACCTCGTCCAGAAATACCTGATCGGCCACCACTACCAGGCCGCGTTTGTCGCCCTGGACATCGGTCCCGATCCCGACCTGAGCTCGGTGTGGCATTCGGGCGCCCCGGCCGGCGCGCTCAACTTCGCGTACGCACGCGGATGGGGCCTCATCGACAAGGATCTCGAGGACGGCCGCGCCGCTGTCGATCAGCCGGCTCGACTGGCCGCGTACCTCGATTTTCAGACCCAGATGGCCGATGCGGCGCCGGCGATCTTTCTCTACTCGCCTCACTACGACTACGCGTTCTCCCAACGTGTGCACGGTGTGAAGATGAACTCCGTCATCGAGCCCGGAGATCGTTTCCAACGCGTGACGCAGTGGTACGTCAACACGAACTAGTAGGAGGATGGGATGGATCTCGGGCTGAAGGGTCGGAGCGCTCTGGTGACGGCGGCGAGCAAGGGTTTGGGGCGCGCCTGCGCCGAGGCGCTCGTTGGGGAGGGGGCGCAGGTTTTCATCTCGTCGCGTGACCCGGTCTCGATAGAAAGCACGGCCAAGCAGATCAATGCTGCGGGGTGGCTGGCATCCGATGTGTCCAAGCCAGGCGAGCCGGAGGCTTTGGTGGCAGCCGCGATCACGCGGTTGGGTGGCCTGGATGTGCTCGTGGTCAACGCCGGCGGCCCGCCGCCGGGCACGTTCCAGAGCACGCCGCTGGAGATGTGGGACGTGGCCTTTCAGCTGACCCTGATGAGCGCCGTGCGTTTGATCAGGGCCGGCCTGCCGCACCTGAAACGCTCCGGGCAGGGGCGGATCGTCTGCATCACGTCGATCTCGGTCCGCCAGCCGATCCCCATCATCGCCCTGTCGAACTCCATGCGGGCCGCGGTCACGGGACTCGCCAAGACCCTGGCGCGCGAGCTCGCGCCCGACCGCATCACCGTCAACTGCCTCGCCCCCGACGCCATCCTCACCGACCGCACCCGAGTCCTGGCGATCGCAGCGGGCGTCGACCCGGACGAGCGGATCAAGCAGCAGGCGGCCGCCGCGCCGATGGGACGGCTGGGCGACCCGGCGGAGTTCGGGGCGGCCTGCGCCTTCCTTTGTTCCCAACACGCGGGCTACATCACCGGCCAGACGCTCGGCGTCGACGGCGGCGCCCTGTTGGGCGTCCATTGAGAGCTCGGGTCTCCCCACCCGGCGCGCTGCGCGCGCCGACCTCCCCACTACGTGGGGAGGCAAACTAGGATTCGAACGTGAGCATTCGATTCGCCGAGCGCATGTCGCGCTTGGGCACGGAGAGCGCATTCGAGGTGCTGGCCAAGGCGCGGCGCCTTGAAGCGGACGGGAAGCAGATCGTCCACCTCGAGATCGGCGAGCCGGACTTCGCCACGCCCGACAACATCGTCGAGGCGGGGATCTCGGCGATGCAGAACGGCTATACCCATTACACGCCGGCAAGCGGAATCCTCGAGGCGCGACAGGCAGTGGCCGGATTCGTGACTCAGACTCTGAAGACCGAGGTCGACGCGAGTGAGGTCGTCCTGGTCCCCGGTTCCAAGAACGTCCTTCTTTTCACATTGCTCGCGTGCATCGAGACTGGCGACGAGGTGATCCTGCCAGACCCCGGCTATCCCGCCTACGCCTCTCAGGTGAACTTCATCGGAGGGGTGCCGAAGGTCGTCACCCTGCGCGAGGAGTCCGGGTTCCGCATGGATCTCGACGAGCTCAAGTCGCTCGTCACTCCTAAGACGCGGATGCTGATCATCAACACGCCTCAGAACCCGACGGGCGGCGTCCTCACCGAAGAGGACGTTCGGTTCGTCAGCGAGCTGGCGCAAGAGCACGACCTGCTCGTCGTGTCGGACGAGATCTACAGCCAGCTCGTGTACGGCTTCCATCACGTGTCGCCGCTGTCCCAGCCCGGGATGCGGGAGCGAACCGTGTTGATGGACGGGCTGTCGAAGTCATACGCGATGACCGGGTGGCGCCTGGGTTACGCGGTGGCTCCTCGAGCGCTGGCCGCCAAGCTCGACCAGCTCATGATCAATTCGTCGTCCTGCGCGGCCGGCTTCACGCAGATGGCTGCCATCGAGGCGCTGTCGGCGCCGGAGTCGGCGCATGCCGTGAAGCGGATGGTCAGGGTGTTCGAGCATCGCCGCGACCTCATCGTGGACGGCCTCAACGACATCCCGGGCGTGCGCTGCACGCGGCCGCAGGGCGCCTTCTACGCGTTTCCCAACATCGAGGGCACAGGCTTTGGAGAGCGCGAGCTGGCCGACAGGCTGCTCACCGAGGCGGGCGTCGCGGTGCTGCCGGGAACGGCCTTCGGACAGGCGGGGAAGGGATACATCCGCATCGCGTACACGCAGTCCGAGGACGAGCTCTCACGTGGGCTGCAGCGGATCAAGGATTTCGTGACCTCGCACCGGCGCGGCTAACGACTGCTCACGCCCCACTCCCTAACCCTCTCCCCGAGGGGGAGAGGGGATTGCGCTCAACCCCCTCTCCGCGATTCAGATTACTGAGTCAGTCGTGGGTCTTCGGCCCGGTCTTGGTCCCTGTCGCCGGCGCCTCGTGCTCGTCTCCGGACTGCACGCCGGTCTCGTGGTCGCCAGTCTCCTGGTCACCGGTCTCGGTGTCGGTCTCAGCGGCATCCTCGGCTGCTTCCGCCGCGGCCTTCTGCTGCGCTGCAGCCAGTGCTGCGGCCTTCTCTGCAGCTTCCTTGGCCGCCTCCGCCTGCGTCTCGGCCGCGAGCGCTGCCGCGTCAGCGGCGGCGTCCTTGTCGACCGTCGCCTCGGCCAGCTCGGCGGTGCCTGTCAGACCGTTGAATGAAGCAAGGGTTGAAGGTGCGGTGCCGTGATGGGCTCCGACCGAAGAAGCGATCAGGATCACCGCCGCGGCGGCGGCGAATCCTGCGGCGCCCAGCTTCGCAAATCGACTCTTGAGCATGATTACCTCCCTGAAAATGGTGCCCCGACTTGGGTAACTCAGATAACGCTCGATCCGGGCGATGTCGGAACCCTAATGTTCTGAGCCCGGAGGGGACGGGGAAGGCGACGGCGAGGGGGACCGAGATCCGGAATACCCGCCTTCGGGGCTCGGGCTCGGCGTCGGACTGTGGCCCGGCGACTCGTGGTGGTCGGGCGACGGCGTGGGCTCTGCAGATGGTTCCCGGGTTTCGCCTGGCGGTTCCGTGAATTCGTGCGGGGGAGCCGCGGTCTTGTTCGGCTGGGTGACGGCGTGCGCAGGTGGCTGCGGCTGAACCGGAGGCGCGGCCTCCGCAGACGGCGACGGGCTCGATTCGCTTGCGTGGGTGACCGATTGGACGGTGCTGACCCAGACCGCGGGGTTGGGGCTGCGGGCCAGAGCCGTCGCTCCCAGCATCAAGACCGCCACCGCGCCTGCCGCCGCCAGCGCCACCTTCCTGCCGGTGATCGGGCGGTAGCCGGTCGCGGACGTGTTAAACCGGGCATTTGCGGGCGAGGGGGTGGGCGGGTTGACGCGGTCCAGCTCCGCTCCCAGGCGTTCGTCAAAGTCCGGTCCTAGCTGATCAGTCATTGCTATCTCTGTTGTGCTTCACGCCCCTCTCCCTGACCCTCTCCCCTGCGGGGCGAGGGGACGCTCTTAGATGACAACGAAGCTGAGGCATCAAGTGGGAACACGTTCACGTCGCGGGCGAGCAGCTTGCGCATTCTCTCGGCCGCGATCCGCAGCCTCTTGTTCACCGTCCGCTCCGACTTGCCGATCGCGGCCGCGATCTCGCGGTTGGTGTAGCCGTGGTAATGCCGTAGGACGAGCGCGGCCCTCAACTTCGGAGACAGCCGGCGCAGCGCGGCGGCCAGGTCGCCGTCCAGCGCCATCTGAGCCGGGTCCGGTCCGGTCGCGGGCCTGCCCAGGCGGCGGAGGATGCTTCCGATGGATCGGAGGTTCGCCTTGCGCTGGTATGACACCGCCACATTGATCGCGATCCTGTGCAGCCACGCCTCGGCAGGCGCATCCGGACGCCACCGTCCCCACGCCCGGTACGCCTGCACGAACGCGTCCTGGGTGCAGTCTTCGGCCGCCGCGGGATCGGCGAGGACGCCAAGCAGCGTCCTGTAGATCCTTGGATAGCTGTCTCGATACAGCCGATCGAAGTCCTCTCGCGAGCCGGGCTCGTATGCGGGAGGCTCCGGTCCTTCCCTACGCAGCACGATTGGAATAACGGAGGAGGGTACAACGCCCGGTGGTGGCTATATTTGTTTGCCATGGACGAAGGCAGCGTCCGCCTGACCCAGCCACTGGTTCGGGAAGGTGGTCGCCTGCGCCCCGCGTCGTGGGAAGAGGCCCTGAGCCGAGCGGCCGACGGATTCGCGAGGGCCCGGGCCATCGGTCCGAACGCGTTCGGCATGTTCAGCTGCTCCAAGACCACGAACGAGATGAACTTCATGGCGCAGAAGTTCGCGCGCGTGGCCATGGGCAGCAACAACATCGACAGCTGCAACCGGACTTGACACGCTCCGAGCGTCGTCGGTCTGGCGACAGTGTTCGGAGCCGGGGGAGGAACGTCTTCGTATCGGGAAGCTGAGGAGACCGAGCTGGTCCTGCTCTGGGGCTCGAATGCGCGCGAGACCCACCCCATCTTCTTTCACCACCTTCTGCGCGGCGTGCGCAACGGCGGTCGCATCGTCGCGGTCGACCCACGTCGAACCAGCACGGCCGAATGGGCGGACCTGTGGTTGGGCATCGACGTCGGCAGCGACATCGCGCTCGCCAACGCCATCGCGCGAGAGATCATCCATGCCGACCTCGCCGACAAAGAGTTCATCGGGCGCGCGACGACCGGATTCGACGACTACGCCAAATGCGTCGAGGCATACACGCTCGAGCGAGCCGAGACCGAGACCGGCGTGCCCGCGAGCGCGATCAAGGAAGTCGCTCACGCTTATGGGAGTGCCGATCGCGCGATGATCTGCTGGACGCTCGGAATCACTGAGCACCACAACGCAGTCGACAACGTCCTTGCGCTCATCAACCTCGCGCTGCTCACGGGCAAGGTCGGGCGTTATGGCTGCGGGCTCAATCCGCTACGCGGCCAGAACAACGTTCAAGGCGGCGGCGATATGGGCGCGATTCCCAATCGCCTGCCGGGTTTCCAGGATCTCGAAGACCCCGCGATGCGGGCGCCGTTCGAAAAGGCCTGGGACACGGCCGTGCCCCCCAAGCGCGGCTATCACCTCAGCCAGATGTTCGAGTCGATGGAACACGGCGAGATGCGCGCCGTCTATATCGTCGGCGAGAATCCCGCGCGCTCGGAGGCCGACCAGACGCGTGCCGTCCGCCTGCTCAGCAGCCTCGAGGACCTCGTCGTGCAGGACCTCGTCCTCACGCAGACCGCGGAGCTGGCCCACGTCGTGCTGCCGGCCGCGGCCGGGTGGGCTGAATCGGAGGGCACCGTCACGAGCAGCGAGCGCCGGGTGCAGCGGGTCCGGCGTGCCCTCGAACCGCCGGCGGGCGCCCGCGACGACATCGACATCATCTGCGAGCTCGCGCGGCGGCTCGGCTGCGACTGGGGTGAGCCGACGGCCGAGCAGGTGTGGGACGAGTGCCGCCGCCTCTCGCCGATGCACGCCGGCATGGCCTACGCGCGACTGGATGAGCTCGGTGGGATCCAGTGGCCGTGCCCCGACGCTCACCACCCTGGCACCCAGTTCCTGCACGCGCGCCTGTGGAAGGATCCGGTCGAAGGTCCGCGCGCACCGTTCAGCGTCGTCGAGCACGATCCGCCGGTCGACAAGCTGACCGAGGAATTTCCCATCCGCCTGACCACGGGGCGGCGGCTCGACTCGTTCAACACAGGCGTCCAGACCGGCGCTTACACGTCGCCGCTGCGCCTGCCCGAGGCGCTGCTCCTTTCGCCTGGCGACGGCGCGCGGCTGGGGATCGCCGATGGTGAGCGGGTGCTGGCGAGCTCGAGGCGCGGAGCGGTCGAGATGCCGGTGCGATTCGATGCGACCCTGCGACCTGGTCTCGCCTTCCTGACCCTGCATTTCCCCGACCAGGTGGCCACGAACATCCTGACCATCGACGCCACCGATCCGAAGTCGGGCACCGCCGAGTTCAAGGCCAGCGCGATCCGTGTCGAGAAGCTCGCTCTCAAGTAGTTGGACATCCGCACCACGGGGGGACCGCCGACAGCCGCGGAGATCGCGGCCGTCGATGGAGTTCTCGGGCCTCCCGAGTCTTTGTGGGAGGGCGGGGTGCGGACGCCGGCGGACGACCACTTTGCGCGCGGCGGGCAGGCGACGCGATCGAAGCGCGACCTGCTGCTGCCCGTCCTGCACGGCCTCCAGGACGAGGTCGGCTGGATCAGCCGCGGCGGCCTCGATTATGCATGCCGGCGGCTGAACGTCCCGCCGGCCGAGGCATACGGCGTCGCGAGCTTCTACGACCGCTTCGCGCTCGCCGAACAACCGCCGGTTGTCGTCTCGGTCTGCGACGACATCGCGTGCAAGTGCGCCGGCGCCGACGATCTGTGCCGGGAGCTCGAGACTGAGTTCGGTCCGGCGGGGACCGCCAAGGGAGGCTCGCTCTGGCGCCGAAGCCCATGCCTCGGGCTCTGCGATCGGGCGCCTGCCATCGGCATCGAAAGATCGGGAGCCCGTGCCGGCCATGCAGAGGGTCGGGTCGCTCCCGCGTGGGCGGACGGCGTCATCGCCGTGCTCGGCGGCGGAAGGTGGCCGGTGAACGAGGGCGCACTGCTTCCTCCACAGAGCTCCGTCCGGCTCCTCCGGCGGATTGGGGTCATCGATCCCGAGAGCATCGACGGTTACCTGGCCGCCGGCGGCTTCAGCGCTCTGCGGCGTGCGCTCGAGCTTGGCGCCGACGCAGTGATCCGTGAGATCACCGAAGCCAAGCTGCTCGGCCGCGGTGGCGCCGCGTTTCCGACCGGGCGCAAGTGGGACGCGGTCGCGCGAGCTCCGGTGCGCCCGCACCACCTGGTCTGCAACGCGGACGAATCCGAGCCGGGAACGTTCAAGGATCGTGTGCTCATGGAAGGCGACCCGTTCGCGATCGTCGAAGCGATGACCATCGCCGGCATCGCGACCGGCTGCGAGCGCGGCTATCTATACGTCCGGACCGAGTATCCACTGGCGCGCGCTCGCATCCAGAACGCGGTCGCTCTTGCTCGCGAGCACGGCTACCTGGGCGAGGACGTGGCCGGATCCGGGGTTCGATTCGACATCGAGGTGCGCCGCGGGGCCGGCGCGTATATCTGCGGCGAGGAGACGGCGCTGTTCAACTCGATCGAAGGGAAGAGGGGAGAGCCCCGGAACAAGCCGCCTTTTCCTGCGCAGTCGGGCCTGTTCGGAAAGCCGACGCTCGTCAACAACGTGGAGACGCTGGTCAACGTTCTCGACATCGTGAGCGAGGGCGGTGCGGCGTTCGCGGCCACCGGCACGCCTGACTCCACCGGCACCAGGCTGTTCTGCCTTTCGGGACACGTCCGCCGGCCGGGCGTTTACGAGGTCCCCATGGGCACGGCCCTGCGCGCCGTGATCGAGCTGGCCGGAGGCCTTCTCGAAGGCCGGCAATTGCAGGCCGTTCTGCTTGGAGGCGCGGCCGGCTCGTTCGTGACCGAGAGCCAGCTCGACGTGCCGCTGACCTTTGAAGGCACTCGAGCGATCGGCGCGACTTTAGGTTCGGGCGCGGTGATGGTTCTCGACGACACCGCCGACCTGGAGGCGATCCTGCTGCGGATCGCGCGGTTCTTCCGGCACGAGTCGTGCGGCCAGTGCGTTCCGTGCCGCGTGGGCACGAAGCGGCAGGAGGAGATCCTGCACCGGCTGCTGGTCGATCGGCAGACGTCGAATCGCGATGGTGACATCGCTTTGCTCGCCGACATCGCACAGGCGATGCGCGATGCCTCGATCTGCGGTCTTGGCCAGACCGCCGCGAGCGCGATCCAGTCGGCGGTGATCCAGCTGAAGGTGCTCGATGGCTAGTCCTGTTTTCGTCGGCCAGCCGAGGCGACTGGTGGACCTCAGCGTCGACGGCCACGACGTGAAGGTGATGGAGGGCATGACGATCCTCGACGCCTGCCGGCAGATGAGCATCGACACACCCACGTTGTGCGCCCTCGAGACCCTCACGCCGGTCAACGTCTGCCGTGTGTGCGTCGTCGAGCTGGAAGGATCTCGCGTGCTGGTGCCCGCGTGCTCGCGCAAGGTCGAGGCGGGCATGAAGGTCCACACCGACTCGGAGCGCGTGCGCCACAGCCGCCGGCTGGTCCTCGAGCTGCTCGCGTCGTCGGTCGACATGTCCCTGTGCGCACCAGAGGTGCATGGCTGGATGGCGCGGTACGGCGCGCAGCCGCAGCGCTTCGGGCCCGGGGCCGCCACCGTGGCCCAGCCCGTGAAGGTCGACAACGAGCTCTACGTGCGCGACTACTCGCGCTGCATCCTTTGCTACAAGTGCGTCGAAGCGTGCGGCGTCGACGCGCAGAACACGTTCGCCATCGGCGTTGCGGGTAGAGGCTTCGACGCGCACATCTCGACGGAATTCACGGTGGAGCTCCCCGAGTCGGCGTGCGTGTACTGCGGGAACTGCATCGGGGTATGCCCGACTGGGGCGCTCATGTTCAAGAGCGAGCACGACATGCGACAAGCCGGCACCTGGGACGAGAACCGGCAGCAGGTGACCGAGACGGTATGCCCTTACTGCGGGGTCGGCTGCATGCTCGAGCTGCACGTGCAGGACAACTCGATCGTCAAGGTGACCTCACCTCTAGACCACAGCGTGACCTCGGGCCACCTCTGCGTGAAAGGACGATTCGGCTTCCAGTTCGTGCAGCGGCGCGGCTGAGCTCGGTCAGGTCGCCGAAACGACCTCGATCGTCAGGTTGATGTGGTCCTGGAGGACCGGCAGCCACGGAATCGAAGGCTTGACGCTGATGTCGACAGTGGTGCCCGGGGCGAGAAGCTCGAGCTGCTGCCGCGCCGCATCGACGCGCATGCCCCGGATCCGGGCTTTGAGGTCGCCGGCGGTGACATTGGGCACGATGATGCCGGTCCCGGTGCCTTTGATGGTGACGTCGCCGCCGGCGGTGGGTTTCTGGACCTGGTAGACCGTCTGGATCGGATCCGCCGTCAGCTGGAACTTCTTGGGCAGCTTCTGGTCAAGGGCGTTGCGCATGATCGAGTCCGCCTGGGCCTGCGAGAACGCCACCGCGCTCAGCGTCGCGGCGATCGTCATGTTGAATGACGCCACCTGGTCGCCGACCTTGTGGTCGGCGGTGACCTTGAGAGCCGGCGGTCCGTCGGTCAGATAGTTCAAGCCTTCGGCCTGCGCCTTCAGCGCCGCGTCGATGTCCTGGCTGACCTTGGCTGTGAGCGCCAGCTGAACGCGGTCGAGGTCGGATTGCTGGATGACCTGGTTGGTGGTGAGGTCTATGCCGCCGGCGATCGCGGCCGGGTTCGTAACCGTGAAATTCGGCATCAGCTTGTCGATCACGGTCACCGTGTTCGGTGCCGTATTGCCGGCCTTGCCCGGCTGTTGTGCGCGGATTGCGACCTGCGCCGAGGTGTGCGGAGGCACGATGTCCGCCCGCCCCTGCGTCGTGTAATGAATTGGATTGGCGCCCGCGGTTGAAACCGAAATTCCCTCGGGTATCGGTTGGGTGCCGGTCCCGCACGGGCTGCACGCGAAGACGACCTGACCGGTCGCGAACGTCGGCGGGACCGGAATCGCGCTGGCCGTGCCTTGCTGGCTCTCGCTGACGTCTGCATGGATCGTCGTGGTGACGAGGTCCTGGCCGTTCGGGCCGCCCTTCATCGTCACGTTGGCCACCAGCTTGGATGCGGGGACGACCAGCTTGACGGTCGCGGTCTCCATGATCACGAGGCTTCCGAGCGCGGCCGCCACGACAGCGATTGCGCTCAAGACGTACGCAGGCAGAAGTGGCTGTTTGGACTCCATGATTGGGTAACGATAGACCAGCGTGCCCCGTTATCAGGCGGCGGATAATTCGCTGCAGTCATGCCGATCGTGTGGACCGATGTGCCCGAGGCGAACGAGCTCCTGGAGAAGGATCCGCTCGCTCTCCTGATCGGCCTTGTCCTCGATCAGCAGGTCAAGATGGAGAAGGCGTTTCGCGGCCCGTACGACCTGAAGCAGCGGCTAGGGGGGTTGGACGCTCGCGAGATCGCCGCCATGGACCCGGACAGGCTGGTCAAGATCTTCCGGGAGCGGCCCGCGCTTCACCGCTTTCCGGGGAGCATGGCCAAGCGAGTTCAGGCGCTTTGCTCAACCGTGGTAACGGACTACGGCGGCGACGCCGCAGCGGTGTGGAGGGAGGCGCGGGACGGGGATGAGCTCGCCGCTCGGATCAAGAAGCTTCCGGGGTTCGGCGACATGAAGGTCAAGATCCTGGTCGCGGTGCTGGCCAAGAAGTTCGGGGTCAAGCCGCCTGGGTGGGAGAAGCACGCCGCGAACTGGCACACCGTCGCCGACGTCGATTCGGAGGAGTCGATGGCCGAGGCGCGGGTGGTGAAGCGGGAGATGAAGGCGGGGAAGGGCAAGCACCCTCTGGATTCGGACTAAACCTGGCTCGGAGACCAGATGCGCGCCTGGTGGGTTAGTGGCGCGAGTGACGGGCTGGGAACAGGGTGTGGTGGCGGGCCGGGAGGCTGAAAGCGCGTTTGGTGTGTGAGCGCGAGTAAGGACTGGGAAGAGGGAGTGAGGGTGGGGTCTGGAGGCTGATTCCATGCCTGTGGATGCCAACGAGATGTCCTGAGCAGTCCTTGTTTTCGCGCTTTTGAAATTAACAGCTCATTTTGTTGACACTCCAAACAGATGTTCGTAAAATCGTATCATGATAGCTGGGGAGGGGGCGACTGCACCCCTCAATGAAGATGTGGCTCGGCTCCGTGAGGCTGTAGAGGCCTTCCGGCGCCGGCCCAAAACGGGGCGCACCCAGGCGCAGGTCAGCCACGAGCTGAGCCAGGTCCGTGTCATCTGTGACGTGATGGAGCTCGAGTTCTCAGATCTGGCGAGTGAGTTCGCTGCCACCGACGAATACCACCAGCAGGGCTTCGACAGCCCGATCTCCTGGCTCAAGCAGGTTTGTCACATGTCAAGCGGGGCCGCCGGCGATCGCGTTTGCGCCGGCGATCATCTGCATCGATTGGGAGAAAGCGCAGACGCCTTGGCTATGGGTGAGATCGGCTTTGCCCACTTCGCGCTGATTGCGAGGACCGCAGCGGCGGTTGGTCGCCGCTTCGACGAGGCTGGGTTGCTCACCAAGGCGCGCAAGCTCAACATCTTTCCCTTCCGCAACGCCTGCCTGCACGCTCGGCACGCGGCCAACCCTGAGGGTTTCGTGAACGAAGAGAAAGAGGGCGTGGAGGCGCGCAGCCTGACCCTGACCACCGCCGACGATGGCGTCGTCCTCGTTCAGGGAATCCTCGACAAGGTCGGTGGCGCCGCGCTGCGGACCGCATTAGAGCCGCTGGCCAAGCGTGCAGGCAAGTACGACGATCGCAAACTTGATCGGCGGCTGGGGGATGCGCTCGTCGACCTGTCCATGCATGCGCTCGACAACGGTGTGCCGAGCCGGCGCACTCATCTGCAGGTCACGACCTCGCTCGAGACTCTCCTCGGTCTTTCTGGCGCACCGGCAGCGGAGATGGAGTTCTCGCTCCCGATCTCGGCCAAGGCAGTCGAGCGACTGGCGTGCGACTGCAGCATCACCCGCATCCTGCTCGACTCCGAATCCATGGTCATCGACGTCGGGCGCGCCAAACGGGTCGTGTCGGGCCCGCAGAGCAAGGCGCTGATGGTTCGCGACCGTGGCTGCACGTGGCCTGGTTGTGATCGGCCGGCGAGCTGGACCTCGGCGCACCACGTCGTGCACTGGATTAATGGCGGGGCAACAGACCTTCCCAACCTGGTCCTTCTCTGTTACCGGCATCACTGGATGGTCCACGAGGGCAACTGGCAAATAGTGCGCAGCGATGATGGATGCATCCACACCATTCCGCCGCTGATTGGCTTTGGCTCGCGGGCGCGCGGGCCGGATTAGGGCCCGACCTTCTGATATCGTTCACGTTCCGGCCCGGACGCAGGACCCGGGCGGAGAGTCGAGACGAGCGAAGGTTGGAGATGAGATGAGCAGAGAGTGCACGCCCACCCGGGAGGAATCCCGGGCCCTGGCCAGAGACCACGCGCTCATCCCGGTGTACCGGGAGGTGCTCGCCGACATGCTCACCCCCGTCCGCGCGTATTCGCTGCTCTGCCCGCAGGATGCGCCCGGGTTCCTGCTCGAAAGCGTCGAGGGCGGTGAGCGGCTAGCCCGCTATTCGTTCATCGGCTACCAGCCGAAGCGGCTCGAGCTCGGCGATGGCGATCCGCTGCCTGCTCTCCGTTCGGTTGCGGCCGAGGCGACGATGCCCGGGATCCCAAGGTTTCACGGCGGCGCGGTCGGTTACCTCGGCTACGAAGCGGCACGTCACTTCGAGCGGCTGCCGGTCGCGGCCGGCGCCCCGCCCCCGATGCCCGAGTCCGCATTCCTCCGCGCGGAGGATCTAGCGATCTTCGACCACGTCACGCGGCGTCTCCGCCTGCTCACCATCCACCGGCCCGACCGTGAGGACTACGGCGACGCGGTGGCTCGCATCGACGAGATGGAGAGGCGGCTGGCGTCCGATGCGGCCCCCGCGTCAGTGACCGGACCTGATGGCGGGCGCTGGGAGCCGAACATGACGCCCGGCCAGTTCCACGCGATGGTCGACGCCGCCCGCGAGCACATCCACGCCGGCGACGCCTTTCAAGTCGTGGTTTCGCAGCGCTTTCGCAAGCATCTGGCGGCGAGCCCATTCGACGTCTATCGCTGCCTGCGCGCGATCAACCCGTCGCCGTACATGTTCTTTCTCGCGCTCGGGGGCGACCGCTACGTCGTGGGCACGTCGCCCGAGAAGCTCGTACAGGTCGAAGGGAAACGCGTCGAGACGAGGCCGCTGGCCGGCACCCGGCGTCGTGGCGCCACTCCCGAAGAAGATGCGCGCCTGGAGAAAGAGCTTCTCAGCGACCTCAAGGAACGGGCCGAGCACGTGATGCTGGTCGACCTCGGTCGCAACGACGTGGGCCGCGTCGCGCGACCCGGAACGGTCAACGTCGATCGGCTCATGGAGGTCGAGCGCTACTCGCACGTCATGCACATCTCGTCGACGGTCAGCGGCGAGCTGAAAGACGGCTGCACCTCGATCGATGCGCTGCGGGCGGCGTTTCCGGCCGGCACCGTCTCCGGGGCTCCCAAGATCCGCGCCATGGAGATCATTGCCGACCTCGAGCCCGACCAGCGCGGCGTGTACGCGGGCTCTCTGGGTTATGTGAGCTTCGGCGGGAACCTCGACATGGCCATCACGCTGCGCACCATCGTCGTCGCCGGCGGCGACGCGTACGTACAGGCGGGCGCCGGGGTGGTCGCCGACTCGCGCCCGGAGCGCGAGTTCGAGGAGACGCTCGAGAAGGCCGGCGCGATGTTCAAGGCGATCGAGATGGCCGAGGAGCTGTGATGGTCAACGGTTCCTCGCCCAAGCTGGCCATCATCGACAACTACGACTCGTTCACGTACAACCTCGTCCAGTATCTCGGCGAGCTCGGGGTCGAGCCGGCGGTCTTCCGCAACGACGAGGTCACCGTCGCCGAGCTGGCCGCCTACGACGGCATCGTCATCTCGCCCGGCCCCGGCACGCCTGACGACGCGGGCATTTCCAACCAGGCGATCCAGGAGCTGTCCGGAAAGGTCGCGATCCTGGGCGTCTGCCTCGGCCACCAGTGCCTCGGCCAGGCATTCGGTGCGCGCGTCATCCGCAATGAGCCGTCGCATGGGAAGACCTCGTGGATCCGCCACGACAACTCGGGCGTGATGGCGGGCGTCGCCGATCCCTTCGAGGCGACCCGGTACCACTCTTTGATCGTCGAAAGGGCTTCATTGCCCGCCGACCTCGTGGTGACCGCGTGGACCACCGACGGCACGGTCATGGGCCTGCGCCACGCAAAGCACCCGACCTATGGTGTCCAGTTCCACCCCGAATCGGTGCTCACGAAAGAAGGCAAGAAGATCCTCGGCAACTTCATCAGGCGAGCGCACAAGTGATCGAAGTAATCGCGAAGCTCGTGAAATGTGAGTCGTTGACGGAGGCCGAGGCCTCGGCTGCTTTCGAGACGATCATGCGCGGCGACGCCACGCCGGTTCAGATCGCGGGCTTCATGGTCGCGCTGCGCATGAAAGGTGAGACGGTCGAAGAGCTCACAGGATTTGCCCGCACGGCCAGGGCGCTCGCCACACCGATCAAGGTCGAGGGCGCGCTTCTCGACACGTGTGGCACCGGCGGCGACGGCCTGGCCACCTTCAACATCTCGACGCTCGCCGCGATCGTCGCCGCGGCCTGCGGCGCCAAGGTCGCCAAGCATGGCAACCGCGCGGCGTCCTCGCTGTGCGGCTCCGCCGACGTACTCGAGCAGCTGGGCGTGAAGATCGACCTCGCCCCCGATGGAGTCGCGCGCTGCATCGAGCAAGCCGGAATCGGTTTCCTGTTCGCGCCGATCTTTCACCCCTCGTTCCGATTCGCGGGCGTGCCTCGTCGCGAGCTCGGCGTGCGGTCGGTGTTCAACATCCTCGGCCCGCTTTGCAACCCGGCGGGCGCCAGGTACCAGGCATTGGGCGTTGCGGATGTGAGCCTGGCCGCGAAGATGGCCGACGTCCTTGCGAGGCTCGGCGTCGAGCGCGCGATCGTGTTCCATGCGGGCGACGGCATGGACGAGCTGTCCACGAGCTCACCGTCGCTCGTGATCGAGATCGACGGCGGACGCAAGGAGTATCAGCTCGACCCGGCGGACGTCGGCCTCAAGCCTGCCGACCCCCACGCGGTGCGCGGCGGCGGCCCGGAGGAGAACGCCCGCATCGCGCGCGAGGTGCTCGAAGGCGCCGGCGGGCCGCGCCGGGACGTTGTGCTCCTGAATGCCGCCGCCGCGTTGCGGGCCTCCGGCCGGGCCAAGGATTGGCGGGATGGCATCGGCACGGCGGCGGAGGCCATCGATTCAGGTCGCGCGGCCGAAGTGCTCCAGAACTGGGCGAGAATCTCCCAGCAGTGACAGCTTCCGACCTCCTCGCCCGCCTGGTCGAAGAGGCCCGGCTGGACATGGAGCGGCGGCGCGCGCTCACTAATTCGGAAGAGCTCGAACGCGCGATTCAGGTCTACACGCCTAAAGATTTCGTGGGCGCGCTGAAAGGGCCGGGGCTGGCCGTCATCGCGGAGATGAAGCAGCGCACTCCCACCATGGGCGTCCTGGCCGAGGAGTACAAGCCCGCCGACCTCGCCCGCGCGTACACCATCGGAGGTGCGTCCGCGATCTCGGTGCTGACGCACATGGCCGGCTTTGGCGGCCGGCCCGAGCACATCGAGACGGCGCGGGTGGCGACCAAGCTCCCCATCCTGCGCAAGGACTTCATCACCGACCCCTACGAGATCGGCGAGGCGAGGGCCGCGGGCGCCGACGCCGTGCTGTTGATCGTCGCCGCGCTCGACCCGCCCGAGCTGCGGCGGCTTCTGGCGGTGGTCAGGAGCCGAGGCCTCTCGGCGCTGGTCGAGGTGCACGATGCGGACGAGACCAGGGTCGCCATCGAGGCGGGAGCGGAGGTGGTCGGGGTCAACCATCGCGACCTCCGCACGTTCGAAGTCGACCTCGGGCTGACCGAGAGGCTGCGGCCTTTGATCCCCGACACAGTCCCGCTGGTGGCCGAGAGCGGCATCCGGTCGATCGATGACGCCCGGCGGATGCGCGAATCTGGCGCCGACGCGATCCTGGTCGGCGAGATGCTCATGCGGGCAGCCGACCCTGTCGCATGCCTGCGCGAGTTAGCCTCCATCTGATGGTCAGGGTGAAGATCTGCGGAATCTGTGACTTAGACGCCGCCCAGGCGGCGGTGGAAGCAGGCGCGGACCTGCTCGGGTTCCATTTCTGCTTGTCCGACCGGCGCGTCACCCCCGAGGAGGCCAAGGCGATCGTCGACGCCCTGGCGGTGCGGCCGAAGATCGTGGGCGTCTTCATCGACCAGGACGCCGCCGAGGTCAGGCAGATCGCCGACTTCGTCGGCCTTGACATGCTGCAGCTGCACGGATCGGAGGAGCCGGGTTTCGATGCCGGGCGCCCGGTCATCAAGGTGCTGAAGATCCGTGACGGCCAGGTCCCCGACGCCACTGCCTGGCCCGACCCGATCATGCTCGATTCCTGGTCCATCGACCAGCGCGGCGGCACCGGACAAACCTGGGAGTGGGATCTGGCGCGCGAGCTCATCGCAGCCCGGAAGGTATTCATCGCCGGTGGTCTCGAACCGGGTAACGTGGGCAAGGTCGTGACCGAATTCAAGCCCTATGGAGTCGACGTTTCGAGCGGGGTCGAGGCCTCTCTCAGGGTCAAGGATCACAACAAGGTGCGGGCCTTCGTCCATGCGGTAAGACTTGCTGAGATCCTCTCTTGATTAGCGCACGTCCCCACCCGCGCTGCGCGCGACCTCCCCACGGGGTGGGGAGGTGATCAAGCACCCAGTCAGGGGCCGCTTCGGCGCTTACGGCGGCCAGTACGTGCCGGAGACGCTGATGACGGCACTGGACGAGCTCGAAGGGGTCTGGCACGAGGCCAAGGCCGACGCGCAGTTCCAGCTCGAGCTTGCGGGCCATCGCCACGCGTTCATCGGCCGGCCAACGCCGCTCTACTCCGCTACGCGCCTGGGCGCCCACTTCGGCGGCGCGCACATCCACCTCAAGCGCGAGGACCTCTGCCACACCGGAGCCCACAAGCTCAACAACGCCGTCGGGCAGGCGCTGCTCGCGGTCCGCATGGGCAAGCCGCGCGTGATCGCGGAGACCGGGGCCGGGCAGCACGGCGTCGCCGTCGCGACCGTGGCCGCGCGCTTCGGCCTCGAGTGCGCGGTCTACATGGGCACCGAGGACATGCGCCGGCAGTCGATGAACGTGCGTCGCATGAAGCTGCTCGGGGCCGAGGTCAGGGAGGTCACGAGCGGGACCAAAACCCTGAAGGACGCCACCTCCGAGGCCATCCGCGACTGGGTGACGAACGTCGGCACCACCCACTACATCATCGGCTCGGTGGTGGGCCCGCACCCGTACCCGGAGATGGTCCGCGACCTGCAGCGCGTCATCGGCGACGAGGCGCGCGATCAATACCTCTCCGTGGACGGCAAGCTGCCCGACGTTGTGGTCGCCTGCGTCGGGGGCGGCTCCAACGCGATCGGCATCTTCACCGCCTTCCTCGACGACAAGGACGTTTCGTTGGTCGGCGTCGAGGCCGCCGGCTCGGGGATCAAGAGCGGGAAGCATGCAGCCTCGCTCGTGGCCGGCCGCCCAGGCGTGCTGCATGGTTCCTTTTCCTACTTACTGCAGGACGGCGACGGCCAGGTGCTCGCGACGCATTCGATCTCCGCGGGGCTTGACTATCCCGGCGTCGGCCCCGAGCACTCTTTCCTTCGCGACCTCGAGCGCGTGGACTACGTCGCGGTCAGCGACAAGGACGCGGTCGCGGCGTTCAAGCTGTGCACCAGGCTCGAAGGCATCATGCCCGCGCTCGAGCCGTCGCATGCGCTGCACCAGGCGGGGGTCATCGCCCGCGAGCTCGGTCCCGGCGGCCGCATCCTCGTCTGCCTTTCCGGTCGTGGCGACAAGGACATGGACTCGGTCGAAGCGCAGGGCGCCATTGAAAACTGAAACTGCCCGGCTCGATCAGGCGCTGAGGGCCAATGGCGACCTGAAGCTCGTCGCGTACATGATGGCTGGCCACCCGACCAAGAAAAAGTCGCTCGAGGTGGGGAAGAGACTGGCGACGTCTGGCATCGCCGCGCTCGAGATCGGCATCCCGTTCTCGGACCCGCTGGCGGATGGGCCGGTGATCCAGCACGCGGGGCAGATCGCGCTCGAGCACGGGATGACGGTGGGGGCGTCGCTCGAGCTGGCCGCAGCCATCGCGCGCGAGGGCATCCCGATCGTGCTCATGACCTACATCAACCCCATCCTCTCGCATGACCCTCGGCGATTTGCGGCGGAAGCCGCGCAGGCGGGTGTCGCCGGCGTCATCGTTCCGGACCTCCCCATCGAGGAGTCGGAACCGGTCGCCGGCTGGCTCCGGTCGGCCTCGCTCGACACGGTGTTCATGGTGGCTCCAACCACGCCGTCGGGCCGCATGGCTTCGATCTGCGAACACTCGAGTGGCTTCGTCTACTGCGTGACGGTGACCGGAATCACAGGGGCGCGGAATGAGCTGCCGTCTGGGATGAAGGACCTGCTGGGTGAGGTCAGGAAGCACACCGACCTGCCGGTAGCGGCGGGTTTTGGCATCTCACGCCCGGACCACATGAAAGCTTTGCGCGGAAATGCCGACGCGGCCGTGGTCGGCAGCGCGATCGTCTCCGAGATCGACAAGGGTGGCGACCCCATCCCGCTGGTGAAAGACCTTTTGAAAGCATGCCGGTGAGGGGGATCCGCGGCGCCACGACAGCGACCGCGAACACGGAGGAGGCGATCACAGAGGCGACCGACGAGCTGCTCCGTGAGCTGACCTTGCAGAACGACCTGGACATCGCCGAGATCTGCTTCGCCTACTTCACGACCACGCACGACCTCACGGCCGAGTACCCCGCCTTCGCGGCGCGGCGCTTGGGCTGGCTCGACGTGCCGCTGCTCTGCGGCCACGACATGGATGTCAAGCTCCCCAACCCGCGCGGGGTCCGGATGTGCATCCGCACTCTGGTGCTCTACAACACGCCGCGGCCGCAATCGTCGATGCGGTTCGCGTACCTGCGCGGAGCCGCCACCATCAAGGCGGACCTCGATTCACTTCGGAGCCCGCTGATCCCGTGATCATCGTGATGGCGCACCAAGCCACGAAGGCGGAGATCGAAGCCGTGGTGGACCGCGTGCATGAAATCGGCCTCAAGACCGAGATCTCGACCGGCGAGGAGCGGACGCTCGTCGGGGTCATCGGCGGCAACGCGTACGCGTACAAGGAAGCGTTCTCCCATCTCGGCGGGATCCACGAGATCATCCCGATCACCAAGCCCTTCAAGCTCGCGAGCCGGGAGTTCCGGCCTGTCGACACGGTCGTGGACGTCGGGGGCGTGAAGATCGGGGCCGACGAGGTCGTGATGATGGCCGGACCATGCTCGGTCGAAGGCGAGGAGATGCTGCTCGAGACCGCCCGGCACGTGGCCTCGCAGGGCGCGAAGATCCTGCGCGGCGGCGCGTTCAAGCCGCGCACGTCGCCCTATTCGTTCCAGGGCCTGGGCGAGTCGGCGCTCAAGATGATGGCTCTTGCGCGCGACGAGACCGGGCTCAAGGTCGTGACGGAAGTGGTCTCGCCCAGCGACGTGGAGCTGGTTGCGCGTTACGCGGACATCCTCCAGCTCGGGACCCGCAACATGCAGAACTACGCGCTGCTGCAGGAAGCGGGAAAGTCCGGCAAGCCGGTGCTGCTTAAGCGCGGCATGTCCTCGACGATCGAGGAGTGGCTGCTCGCCGCGGAGTACATCCTGTCGCAGGGCAACCGCGACGTGATTCTCTGCGAGCGCGGCATCAGGACGTTCGAGACCGCAACCCGATTCACGCTCGACCTAAACGCCATACCCCTCGCTCGCGAGCTTTCGCACCTACCGGTGATCGTCGACCCTTCGCAGGCGACGGGGCGCTGGTCGTTGGTGCGACCGATGGCGCTGGCCGCGGTGGCGGCGGGCGCTCACGGGCTGATCGTGGAGGTGCACCCGACTCCGAACCAGGCCCTGTCGGACGGGGCGCAGTCGCTCGACTTTGCGAGCTTCGACCGCCTGATGCAGGACCTCCGCAGGCTGCTGGGCGCGCTGGCCAAGCAGCTCGCGTAGGCGGGTGATCCGCTAAATGCCCACGATCGGCGTGGTGGGCCTGGGCCTGATGGGCGCTTCGTTCGCGCTGGCGTTGAAGAAAGCGCGGCCTGAGCTCACCATCGTCGGGTTCGACCGTGACGCGGCGACTGCGCTCAAGGCGATGGACCGCGGGATCGCGAGCGCCGCGGGCACGGATCTCGACGCCATCGACATGGCGGACGTGATCGTGGTGGCGGTGCCCATCCTCGCGATGCAGGAGGTGTTCAAGGGCTTGCGCACGCATGTCGCGGGCAAGGTCGTCACCGACGTGGCGAGCACGAAGGGCAGCGTGATGGAGTGGGCCGCGGGCGCCGGCATCGACCTGGTGGGCGGGCATCCCATGTGCGGGCGCGAGACTTCGGGAATCGATGCGGCTGATGCCGACCTGTTCGCCGGGGCGCCGTGGATCCTCACCCGCCGCGATGAGACGGTCATCGGGCTCGTGGAGGCGGCCGGCGCGCACCCGCTGGTGATGGACGCGGCCACGCACGATCGCCTGGTCGCCGGCGTGAGCCATGCGGCGCTGTTGCTTTCGGTCGGATACGTGCTCGCGCTCTCCGGCCGGGCCGACTGGGCGGAGGCGTCGAAAGTGGCGGCGTCGGGGTTCCGCGATATGAGCCGGCTCGCCGCGGGCGACCCGGCGATGTCCGCGGGCATCACGCGCACCAATCGCGACAACCTCCTGGAGCAGCTGGACGCAATCAGCCATTCGCTCGCGCGCCTGCGCCGCCATCTGGAGGCCGACGACCCGCGCCTGGTCGAGCTCTTCGAGGAAGCGAGGTCGGTCCGCGAGCGCTGGTCCGCGGATGTTGCCAGTTCACGCCCCACTCCCCGACCCTCTCCCCGGAGGGGAGAGGGGGATGCCAGTTCACGCCCCACTCCCCGACCCTCTCCCCGGAGGGGAGAGGGAGAATCCCCATGATCGCGACTGTTAGAAGGGCGCGCCGCCTCGACGGTGACATCACCCTGCCCGGCGACAAGTCGATCTCGCACCGGGCGCTGATCCTTGGTTCGATCGCCGATGGCGACAGCCGCGTTCGCGGCATATCGACTGGCGCCGACGTCAGATCCACCGCCGGCTGCATGCGCGCGCTCGGCGTGGAGATCGACGACTCGGTGGTTCACGGCGTGGGCTTGCATGGCCTGCGCGCGTCGGCCGATGCACTCGACTGCGGAAATTCGGGGACGACAATGAGGCTGCTGGCGGGACTGCTGTCGGCGCAAAAGTTTGCGTCCGAGCTGCGGGGTGACGAGTCGCTGACCACGAGGCCGATGGATCGGGTGGTGACGCCGTTGCGCGAGATGGGCGCGCGCGCGTCGTGGCCGCCCCTCGAGGTCGGAGGCGACGCGTCCCTGCGTGGAATCGAATACCGGCCCAGCGTCCCCAGCGCCCAGGTCAAGTCGGCCGTGCTGCTGGCGGGCCTGTATGCGGTGAGCCCGACCGCGGTGCTGGAACCGGTCGGCACCCGCAACCACACCGAGCTGATGCTCGCCGCGATGGGCGCCGGCGTGAAGGTCGAAGGCCGCCTCGTCACAATTTCGCCCGCGGAACGCCTAACGCCGCTGGACATCGAGATCCCGGGCGACCTGAGCGGTGCGGCCTTCTGGCTCGTAGTCTCCGGGCTGGTGCATGGATCGCGAGTTCGCATTCGCAATGTGGGCATCAACCCAACCCGCACCGCCGTCATCGACCTCATGCGCGCGTGCGGGCTCGCGATCTCGATCACCAGCCAGCGGTCGGTAGGCGGCGAGCTGCTGGGCGACCTCGAAGTCGGACCCGCGCCGGCGCTGCGCCCGCTGTCGGTCAGCGGCGACATGGCCGCCGAGATGATCGATGAGCTCCCTGTGCTCGCCGTCCTGGCATCGCAGCTTCCGGGCACGAGCCGGATCACCGGTGCGGCCGAGCTGCGGGTCAAGGAGTCCGACCGCATCGCCGCGATCGCTACAGGGTTGGCGGCCATGGGCGCGGACATCACCGCCCTCGAGGACGGCTGGGTCATCAACGGCCCGCGCCCTCTCGAAGGCGCACGAGTGCATTCGCACGGGGACCATCGCGTCGCGATGGCTCTGGCGGTCGCAGGTCTGCTCGCCGATGGGACGACCGAGATCGAAGATGCGGAATGCGTCGAGATCTCCTATCCGGGCTTCTTCGACCAGCTGGAATCGCTGTGCTGACGGTCCGCTGCGAGCTGGACGTCGAGGTGCTGGCGCTCGAGCTCTACGAGCTCGAGGTCACCGAGCCCCGCGATGATTTCGAGCTCGAGGTGGCGCGCGCGATGCAGGCAGCGCGAACCGGAGAGGTCGGCGACGCCGGCCGGGCGAGGGCGCTTTACCGGCGCTTCGGAATCGACCCGACGCGAGTACGGCCGTCGTCCGAAGCCTTGCTCCGGCGGCTGAAAAAAGGCGAGCCGCTGCCGCGGATCAACTCATTGGTAGACGTGGCCAATTCGATGTCGGTGCAACTGCAGGTGCCGGTCGGCCTGTACGACCTGGACAAGGTTCGCGGCGATGAGCTGGTGGTAAGGCTGGGCGCCGAGGGCGAGAGCTACACAGGCATCGGCAAGGAGCGCGTGAACGTCGCCGGGCGGATTTGCGTCGCGGACGCCGAAGGACCGTGCGGCAACCCGAGCTCCGATTCGGCGCGAACGATGATCACGACCGCCACCGAGAGTGCCGCATGGATCTACTTCCTGCCGGTCACCGAAGAGGATGTCGACCGCACCGCCGAGCTCATCGCCGTCTTCGGTCGGGGCCTTGTGCGCATGGCCGTGGCACCGGCATGATGCGGGCGCTGTCGGAGCAAGTGCTTTGCGTCAGGCGGGAGGACATCTTCCCCGACGGGGCGTGGCATGGCTTCATCAGCGATCAGCTCGACCGGCATCAGTCCGTGATTCGCGAACGCCACCTCTTCAAGCCTCGGGCCGAGGTCGAGGACGACCCGAGCTACCAGCAGATCATCCCGTACGTCGTTTTCCGGCACGGCCATCGCTACCTGTTGACGCATCGCCTACGGGCTTCATCCGAGCGGCGGCTGCGGAAGCAGTACTCGCTTGGCGTCGGCGGCCACATCAATCCCGGCGACCTCGAGGGCGGTGATCCCATCCAGGACGGGCTCAAGCGCGAGTGGGAGGAGGAGGTCATCTACGACGGACGCTTCGAGGCGAAGCTGCTCGGGCTCCTCAACGACGAGTCTTCTCCAGTGTCGAAGGTGCATCTTGGGGTGGTGTTCCTGGTCGATGGGGACTCACCGAACATCGCCATCCGCGAAACGACCAAACTGGCGGGCCAGCTGCTCACGCTTGCCGAGATGCGGATCTACTACCTCGAGATGGAGTCGTGGTCGCAGATGGTCTACGACCGGCTGCTGAGGGAGGAGTCGTGAAGTACGTCGCCGCGGGCGGCGCGCGGATCTCGGCAATCGGGCTTGGCGCCTGGCAGTTCGGGTCCGCCGAATGGGGATACGGAGAGGACTACGCCCGGGGCGAGGCGTTGAATATCGTGCACCGAGCGCTGGAGCTCGGCGTGAACCTGATCGACACCGCCGAGATGTATGGATTCGGCCGGTCCGAGCGGATCGTGGGCGAGGCGATCAAGGGCCACCGCGACAGCGTGTTTCTCGCCACCAAGCTGTTCCCGGTGGGCCTCCCGTTCCAGGTCGCGTCGAGGGCACGCGGCAGCGCGCTCCGGCTGGCGGTCGACCGGATCGACCTGTACCAGCAGCACTGGCCCAGCCCCATGTTTCCGCCCGGGGCGACCATGCCGCGTATGAGGAAGCTGGTCGAGAGCGGGTTGGTCGGTCACGTCGGGGTCAGCAACCATTCGCTGGCGCAGTGGCAGGCGGCCGAGAAGGCGTTGGGCGGCCCGGTGCTTTCGAACCAGGTGAAGTTCAACCTCCTCGACCGTGGGCCCGAGCGCGAGCTGGTGCCATGGGCTCGCGAGAACGGCCGCGTCGTCATCGCCTACAGCCCGCTGGCGCAAGGGCTGCTGTCGGGCAAATACCTCGAGACCACGCCGAGCAACCTCCGGCGGCTGCGGCCGGCGTTCAGCGCATCGTCGCGCGCTCGCCTGCGGCCTTTGATCGCGGCGCTGGGCGAGATTGCAACCCGGCATGGGGCGACTCCGGCTCAGGTCGCGCTCGCGTGGCTGATCCGGAAGCCCAACGTCGTCGCGATCCCTGGCGCGTCGAGCGTCCATCAGATGGAGCAGAACGCGGCCGCGGCCGATATCGATCTCAGCGATGAAGAGGACGCGAGTCTGAGTGGCCTCGCGTCGCGTCAGGCCGCATAGATGAAGCTGGAAGCAGTCGAGCTGCGGCGGATCCGGATCTCCCTGGTGGCGCCGTTCGAGACCTCATTCGGAACGCAGTCCGAGCGGGACATCCTGATCCTCAAAGCGATCACCGATGAGGGGGAGGGCTGGGGCGAATGCGTCGCGGGCGAGGAGCCGGACTACTCGTCGGAGTACGTCGAGGCCGCCCAGCACGTGCTCGTGCACCACCTGCTTCAGCCTCTGCTGGCGCGTCCAACCCTGACGGCTGGTGACGTGGCGGCGGTGCTGCGTCGGATCCACGGCCACCGCATGGCGAAGGCGTCGATCGAGATGGCGGTGCTCGATGCGGAGCTGAGGGCGCGGCGCGAATCCTTCGCGCACCATTTTGGCGCGGTGCGCACGGCCGTCGACTGCGGCGTTTCGGTCGGCATCCACCGTTCGATCCCAGAGCTGATCGCGACGGTCGGCGGCTACCTGGACCAGGGCTATCGCCGGGTCAAGCTGAAGATCAAGCCGGGCTGGGATGTCGAGCCGGTCCGCGCGGTGCGCGAGCGTTTTGGCGACGTGCTCCTGCAGGTGGACGCGAACACCGCCTACACACTTGCCGATGCCATGCACCTGGCTCAGCTCGATGCGTTCGGCTTGCTGCTCATCGAGCAGCCGCTGCCCGAGGACCAGGTTCTCGCGCATGCCGAGCTTGCGAAGCTCATCCGCACGCCGGTGTGCCTGGACGAGTCGATCACCTCGGAACAGGCGGCGGCCGACGCGATCCAGCTGGGCGCGTGCTCGATCATCAACATCAAGCCCGGGCGGGTGGGCGGCTACCTCGAGGCGCGGCGGATCCATGACCTGTGCGCCAAGCACGACGTGCCGGTCTGGATGGGAGGGATGCTCGAGACCGGTCTGGGTCGGGCCGGGAACGTGGCGATGGCGGCGATGCCCAACTTCAAGCTCCCCGGGGACACCTCGGCCTCCAGCCGGTACTACCACCGCGATATCACCGAGCCGTTCGTCCTGGTCGACGGGCGCCTGAACGTGCCTGGCGGCCCGGGTTTGGGCGTGAACGTCGACCTCCCTTACCTCGAGGAGATCACGACCTCGTCGCAGGTGGTGCGGCGCCGCTGAGCCGCGCTGTGAAGTTCCTGGGCCGCCCCTGGGAGATGGAGATCCAGCCGGAGCACGGCGGGCGCATCATTTCGCTTCGCCTCGCGGGCGACGAGCTTCTCGACCAGGGCATCGGGGTCGACGATCCTTCCGCGACTGGTTTCGTCGCAGCGGGGGCGCGAGGGTGGGACGAGATGGTCCCGTGCGTGGATGCGTCTCGGTATCCCGGCCCGGGTCCATTTGAGGGCGCCGAGCTGCCGGACCATGGAGAGGCGTGGCGCCTGCCATGGACTGTGCTCGACGACGCCACGCTGGAGTGCACGGGCCGCGTGCTGCCGTGGAGGCTTCGGCGTCGGGTGGAGCTCGGCGACCATGCGGTGCGGCTGACCTACACGTACCGAAATGACGGGGCGGAACCCTTGTTGGCCTACTGGTGCGCACATCCGTTGTTTCGCTACGAGCCGGATATGAGCGTCGAGGTGACAGGTGACGTGCCCAGGCCGGAAGCTGGGAAGAGTCGCAAGGTGTTTTTGCGGCGCGGGGCGGTCGACCATGCACGCCTGCAGTGGCGGTCGGGGGCGGCGATGGAGATTGCATGGGACAAGCACGTGACCCCCTATGTCGGGGTGTGGGTCTGCAATGGCGACCTGGGCGGATATCACCACATCGCGATCGAGCCCGCGACCGGCGGGGGAGATCGACCCCACCTGGCCGTGCCGCCTCCTTTGCTTGCTGCCGGCGAGGAGCTGACGTGGTGGCTCGAGGTTCGCGACGCCCGATAGCGGATTCCGCACGTCTGACGCCAACGGGGTCCTTCGAGCGCGCGGGATAGGCACCGTTGGCGCCAAAGGGGCGGAATTCTTGCGTCTAAACTGAGTCCATGGCGAAGCTCCTGGGGTTGCGCTGTCGCGAGTGTGGGGCGGAGTACGAGCTCCAGGCGACGCACGTCTGCGAGATGTGTTTCGGCCCTCTGGATGTGGTCTACGACGAGGCGGCGCTGAAGAAAAAGGTCAGCCGGGAGCGTATCGAGCAGGGGCCCTCGTCGATGTGGCGGTATCGCGACCTGCTTCCAGTCGAGGACGACACCCCCCTGGTCACCCTGGGTGAGGGATTCACGCCGCTGGTAAAGGCGGATCGGCTTGGCGCCGAGCTGGGGCTCCGCAACCTGTATCTGAAAAACGACAGCATGAACCCGACCAACTCGTTCAAAGACCGCGTGGTATCGGTCGCGATCAGCTGGGCGCGCGCCCACGGATTTGAAACCATCGCGTGCGCGTCCACGGGCAACCTTGCCAACGCGGTCGCTGCTTACTCCGCGCGCGCAGGCCTCGAATGCTTCGTGTTCATCCCGGTCGACCTCGAGCCCGCGAAAGTCGTGAGCATCAGCGTCTTCGACCCGAACGTGGTCGCGGTGCGGGGCAATTACGACGAGGTCAACCGGCTCTGCAGCCAGCTGCTCGAGTCGACGCCATGGGCCTTCTGCAACATCAACATCCGCCCGTTCTACGCAGAGGGCTCGAAGACGCTCACATTCGAAACCATCGAGCAGCTCGGCTGGAAGCTGCCGGACGAGATCATCATCCCGATTGCGAGCGGCTGCCAGTTCGTGCGCCACCGGCAAGCCATACGAGAGCTCATCGATTACGGGCTCGTGCGCGACGATCGCGTTCCCGCGCTGACCGGCGCCCAGGCTCTGGGCTGCGCACCGGTCTACAACGCCTTCAAGTCCGACACGCCCGAGCGGGTGCTGCCGGTCAAGCCCAACACGATTGCCCGCTCCATCGCGATCGGTAATCCGTCGGACGGGATCTACGTAAACCGGATCGTGCTCGAGACGGGCGGTGTCGTCGAGGCGGTCACAGAGGACGAGATCGTCGCCGCGATGAGACTCCTCGCCCGCACCGAGGGCATCTTCACCGAGACCGCCGGCGGCGTCACCATCGGGGTCCTCGCCAAGCTGGCCCGGGCGGGGCGCTGGAAGGGTGATGAAGTGGTGGTCGCCTACGTCACCGGACACGGCCTCAAGACGGCGGACGTCCTGGCCTCGGTCGACGGCCACGCGCGCCGGGTCGAAATAGAACCGACCCTGAAGTCGTTTCGGGAAAAGGTGAATATTTAGCCGTGCCTCAATTTCGCATCCCCGGACCGCTTCGGCGGCTCTCGGAGGGCCAGATGACCGTCACCGTCGAAGCGACCGATCTCGGGTCCGCGATCGACGAGCTCGAGAAGCGCTATCCGGGCTTCAAGGACCGCCTCCTGGACCAGCAGGGCCAGCTCCGCCAGTTCGTGAACGTCTACCTGAACGACGAAGACGTACGCCTCGGCGCCGGCCTCGCGGCCAAGGTGTCCGACAAGGACGAGATCTCGATCGTGCCGGCTGTCGCGGGAGGCACCTAGCTCACGCCCCTCTCCCTGACCCTCCCCCCTAAAGGTGGGAGGGGTGCTTAGATTGTCCGTGTGGCCAGGCGGCGTCTCAAGTTGATCTTCGGCCCGGACATGGTGAAGGAGCCGGTCATCTACCAGCTCGGGAAGCAGTTCGAGCTGGTCACCAACATCCGCCGCGCGGACGTGTCCAAAGACCAGGGCTGGGTGCTCCTCGAGGTCACCGGCGAGCCCGACGAGCTGGATCGCGGGGTTGCGTATCTCGAGTCGCGCGGCGTCAAGGTCGAGCCGGCCGAGGGCGACCTGGTCGGTTGACGCTTCGGATATACGCGTATATACTGTGTTGATGAAACTGAACCGCATCCGTCGTGTTGGCAACAGCAACGTGGTTTCGTTGCCGCGCGAGCTGGATGGAGCAGGTTTTGCGGTTGGAGCACAGGTTGTGATCCAGCAGCTCCCAAGCGGAGAAGTCAGGCTGCTGCCTGCGGATCGCGTGCGCGAGATGGTTCGCGACTATGGGCGCCGTGTCATTGCTGAGAACCGCACCGCGCTGCAGATACTCGCTGACCACGACAAGACCTAAGCGCTGAACTCTCCCAGTGCGGGGGATCTGGTCTACCTCGATGTCGAGGACGTTCTGGGCTTATATGCTGAGATATTCGGTTGCAGCGTCGAAGAAGCGCGCGCTCAGCTTCGTAACGCGCCGGGCTTGGAAGGTGCGTTGACGCGGCCGAAGACCCACGCGCACTACGACAAGGCAGACATAGCCTCGCAGGCTGCTGCATTGGCCCACGGCATTGCGGAGACCCAACCCTTCATCGAAGGAAACAAACGAACAGCCCTCGCGGCGCTACTCACCTTCATAGCTGTGAATGGCTACGAATTGCGTGCATCGCAGGCAGAACTCGCAGACTGGATTCTCCACCTGAGCGCGGGCATGAGCACCGACGAACTCGCAGAGTCGATCCGCCACTCTCTTGCGGTCTCGGGTCCAGGCTGAAATCACTTGCGCCTGATCAGCAGGCGTGCTCCGCGGAGCGGTTTGGTGCCGGGCGGCAGCCTGTCGATGATGTCGAGCAGGCGCGGTCCGACATTCTTGGTTTCGGTTCGAAAGGGCGCGAATGCGTCATCGCCCTTAGGGTGGGCGCGGAAGTGGAGCTCGACCTTGCGGCCGCCGCGCGCGGGCGCATGCGAGGTGAGGCGGTTGAAATCGGGAGCCGGCACCAGCCACCAAACCACAGGAGCAAGTTCGAGCACGAGCACCACGACGTAGATCCAGGATGGCTCGCTGGGGATGGAGCTCGGAAAGTAGGTGGCGTTCGACTGCACGAAACCCGACGCTCCCAGCTCGAAGCACGCTTTGGCCTGCAGCGACGCGAATGCGCTCTTTCCCTTCGCAACCACGACCAGATCGCGATGGTCGTCGTCGGCCACGACCGAGAAGGGGACGAGCGTGCCGCCGGTCGTGAGCATCGCGTAGACCGACAGCAGGTACTCACCGATGCGGCCGGCCTGGACGTCGCTGAGCTTGGGCACTGGCGCAGCTTAGGGCCGTTTAACATTGGCCGCCGATGATTGAAAGTGTCGACGTCGCCATCGTCGGGGCCGGCCAGGCGGGGCTCGCGACCAGCTGGTTCCTGACCCAGGCCGGTGCCGACCACGTCGTACTGGACCGCGGGCGCGTAGCCGAAACCTGGCGCAGCCGGCGCTGGGATTCGTTCTGCCTGGTGACTCCGAACTGGGGGGTGAAGCTCCCGGGCGCCTCATATGCCGGTCCCGAACCGGACGGCTTCATGGCGCGCGCGGAGCTGGTCGGGTTCTTCGAATCGTGGGTCGCGTCGTTCCGCCCCCCGCTGCAGGAGAACACGACCGTTGCACGGCTCGAGGCAGACTCGGACGGCCGATTCCTGCTGAGCCTGGGCGACCGACAGATCCGCGCGCGCACGGTGGTGGTCGCCTCAGGCTCCTACCAGAAGGCGCACTGGCCGGCCGGCGCCGAGACCCTGCCGGCGACGCTCCACCAGGTGCGCGCCGAGGACTACAGGAACCCCGCCCAGCTGCCCCCCGGCAACGTCCTGATCGTCGGCAGCGGCCAGACCGGCTGCCAGCTGGCGGAGGAGCTGCACGAGGCAGGTCGGAAGGTTCTCGTTGCTTGCGGTCGGTGCCCATGGATGCCTCGGCGGATCGGGGGCCACGACCTGGTCTGGTGGCTGATCGAATCCGGTTTCATGGACCGCACTCCGGACATGCTCCCGTCGCCCGCCGCTCGCCTGGTCGGCAATCCGCAAGCCACCGGTCACGGGGACGGGCGAGACCTTCATTTCCGCACTCTGCACGCCATGGGCGTCGAATTGCTCGGGCGTTTCCTGGGCGCGGAGGGCTCGACGGTTCATTTCGCCGACGACCTGGCCGCCAGCGTCGACTTCGGCGATGCGCGCTGGGCGGACATCAGGGGATACATCGACGCGTGCTGCGCGAGGACCGGCATGCCACGGCCGGTTTACGACGTCCCGCCGCCGATGCGGATCAAGACCCGCACCGAGCTCGACCTTGCTCGCGAGGGAATCAGCACCGTCATCTGGACGAGCGGCTACCGGCCCGAGTACGGCTGGGTCGAGTTCCCGGTCTTCGACGACATGGGCTTTCCGATCCAGACAGACGGCGCGACGTCGGTGCCGGGGCTCTACTTTGTCGGTGTGCACTGGATGAGAAAGAACAAATCGGCGATCCTCTCCGGAGTGGGCGAGGACGCGGAGATCGTGGCGCGGCAGATCGTGGAGAGCCGAACGTGAGGATCGCGGTTGCGATGTCCGGCGGTGTCGATTCATCGGTCGCGGCTGCGCTTCTGCAGGCGCAGGGTCACGAGGTGGTGGGCATCACGCTGCAGCAGTGGCCGCGAGGCGAGACGGAGGAATCGGCCAAGCACGGCGGCTGTTGCTCGCTGTCCGCGGTCGAAGATGCGCGCCGGGTCGCGACCGTCCTCGACATTCCTTATTACTGCTGGAATCTCGAGGCCGAGTTCGGCCAGCGCGTCATCGAGCCGTTTCACCGCGACTACCTCGAGGGCAGGACGCCGAATCCGTGCGTGCGGTGCAACGCGTTCGTCCGTTTCGACCTGATGCTCTCGCGAGTGCTGGAGCTCGGGTTCGAGAAGCTCGCCACCGGACACTACGCACGCATCGTGGACGGCGACGGCGGACCGGAGCTGCATACAGCCGTCGATCCCGCGAAGGATCAGTCCTACATGCTGTACCACCTCGACCGCGATCGACTCGCGTGCATCGCTTTTCCGCTCGGGCGCATGACCAAGCGCGAAGTTCGCGAGCACGCTAGAGAGTTCGGGCTGCCCGTCGCCGACAAGGCGGAGAGCCAGGAGATCTGCTTCGTGCCACGCGGTGAGACCGCGCGCTATCTGGCGGCGCGGCTGCCGGTTCGGGCCGGCGCTGTCGTCGACTCGTCGGGCCGTGAGCTCGGCAGCCATCGCGGCACAGCGCTGTACACGGTGGGACAGAGGAGCGGGTTCGGGGACCTGCACGAGGCGGGGCCCTGGTACGTGATCAGAATCGACGCTCCCGCCCACCGGCT
>Ga0209220_1000101_pt1 | contig 40599 bp, 28 predicted proteins | sample BlaSpr_A8_OM3_M3_FD_187984 | JGI IMG/M metagenome (GOLD analysis project Ga0209220, IMG submission 187984) | Forest soil microbial communities from Thunder Bay, Ontario, Canada - Black Spruce, Ontario site 2_A8_OM3_M3 (SPAdes) (version 2) | ecosystem: Environmental > Terrestrial > Soil > Boreal... | reverse complement strand
CGCGCATCGCCATCACCCAGCCGTAGGCCTGCATGAGCTCGCGCCCGCTGAAGTCCGCGGCGCGCCAGGTGCACCATTCGGTGATGAAGGGCAGCACCTTCGCTTTCTTCGCGGCCGGCAGCTGCGCCAGTTCGTTGTAGGAGCGCGCCTCGAAGAAGCGGCACATCCCGTCCAGCATCTCGGCGCTCAGGAAGCTTTTCATTTCCTCCACCTGAGCGCCCTCGCGCCCGAGCGCCCGGGCGGCCGCCTCAGCCGCTGCGCGCACCTCGCCATGCACCGGCAAGCCGACCCGCATGTCGGGTAGAAAGCCGATTTTCATTCCCCTCGCTTCTAGCGGTTCCACGGTGGACTTGAAAACGGCGGGAGGCAAGCTCATGAAATCGCGCGCATCGGGCCGCGAGATGACATTCATCAGCAGCGCCGCATCCCCCACCGTGCGCGTCAGGGGGCCGGCGACGCGCCCCAGGTAGGGCGGGTAGATGGGAACGCGGCCGAGCGACGGCTTGAGCGAGAAGACACCGCAGTGCGCGGCTGGAAGGCGCAGCGAGCCGCCGATGTCGGTGCCCAGATGCAGCGGCGCATAGCCGGCCGCCGCGGCGGCAGCCGCGCCCGAGCTCGATCCGGAAGGATTGCGATCGAGCCGCCATGGATTGCGCGTCACGCCGTGCAGGCTCGAGACGCCCGAGGACAGCATGCCGTAATCCGGCATGGTGGTCTTGCCGAGGATCACGCAACCGGCTTCGTGGACCCGCGCCGCTGGCGGTGCATCCTCGGGTTGCGGCGGCGCGTCCGCGTTGGCGCGCGTGCCGATCGGCGCCGGGTCGCCGCGTGTATGGATGTTCTCCTTGATGGTGAGCGGCACGCCGTCGAGGGGGGAGAGCGGCTTGCCCGCGCGCCAGCGCGCCTCGGAGGCGCGCGCCTGCTCGAGCGCCGCATCGCGAGCGAGCCGGTACATGGCGTTGATGCACGGCTCCCAGGCGGCGACGCGCGCAAGCAGGGCGCGTGTCACCTCCAGCGGCGACAGTTTGCGGCGCGCGTAGGCGGCCGAGAGCTCGGCGGCAGAGCACTCGTGTAGCACGGGCGGACTATATACTCCGGCGCGTCATGCGCTGGCCCTATCCTAGAATCGTCGCCCACCGCGGCGGCGGATCGCTCGCGCCCGAGAACACGCTGACGGCAATCAGGCTCGGTGCGTCGCTCGGCTTCCGTGGCGTCGAGTTCGACGTCATGCTCGCCGGCGATGGCACGCCGGTCCTGATCCATGACGAGACGCTCGAACGCACTACCGGAGTCAAAGGCGAGGTCGCAGCTACTCCATATGGAGAGCTCGAGAAGCTCGATATTCCGCGATTTCAGGATGCGGCTCGGCTGTGCCGCGAACTCGGCCTTTGGGCGAACGTCGAAATCAAGCCGGCGCGGGGGCACGAGCGCGCGACCGGCGAGACCGTTGCCCGCATGGCGAGCGGGCTCTGGCGCGGCGCGCCGCTGCAGCCCGTCCTGTCTTCCTTTTCGGCTGAAGCGCTCCAGGCGGCACGCCTTGCCGCGCCGGACCTGCCCCGGGGCTGCTTGGTGGACGAGATCCCGCACAACTGGCGAACGCTCGACTGCCTGGCGCTTCACTGCAATCAACAACATTTGACTGAGGAAAGCGCCAAAGCAATAAAAAAGGCCGGCTATGGATTGCTTTGCTGGACCGTCAACGATCCTGTCGCCGCGCGGCGACTATTTTCCTGGGGCGTGGACTGCCTGGTGACCGACGCCCTTGGGTTGATCGGACCGCAGTTCGCGTAACCGGGCGTTATAAAAGCGACAAGCAGACCGCCAAGTAACGGTCTATTTGCCGGCGAGGAATTTCTCGATCGAGGAAACGAGACGCGGGTCGGTCGGCTCGACCTGCGTCCCGAAGCTCAGCACCTGGCGGCCGCTGCGGTCGACCAGGTACTTGTGGAAGTTCCACTGCGGGGCCTTGCCGGTCGTTCTGGCAAGCTCCGCAAAGAGCGGATTGGCGGCCGCGCCGCGCACGCTCGACTTGCCGAACATCGGGAAGTCGACCGCGTACTGGTTGACGCAGAAGCTCGCGATCTCCTTGTTGGAGCCGGGCTCCTGGCCGCCGAAGTCGTTCGACGGGAAGCCCAGAACGACCAGCCCGCGCGAGCGGTATTTTCGGTATAGGTCTTCGAGGCCCTCGTACTGCGGGGTATAGCCGCACTGGCTCGCGGTGTTGACCACCAACACCACGTTGCCGGCGAACTCGCACAGCGAACGCGGGCGCTCGTCGATACCTTCCATCGGGCGGTCGAGGAGCGCCGGGCAGGCAGCCATGGCCGGAACGTGAATCAGGAACAGAAGGCTAATAAGGCAGCGGCGCATTTGGCTTGAGCGGCTGCAGCGCCGCGCGGAAATCGCGCTTGATGCGCTCGAGCGCGGCCGAGGTATCGGCTTCGAAGCGGATCACGATCGCGGGAGTCGTATTGGAGGCGCGGGCGAGCCCGAAGCCGTCAGCATACTCCACGCGCACGCCGTCGATGGTGAGGATCCGCTCGGCCCCGGGAAAGGGCTTGGATGCCTGCAGCTTCGCCACCAGCGCATGCGGCTCGCCTTCCTCCAGCTTCCAGTGCAGCTCCGGGGTGGAGGGCGCGTTCGGCAGGCTCTTCAGGGCTTGGCTCGCATCCCTTTCCTTCGACAAGACTTCCAGCAGGCGCGCGCCGCCGTAGAGCGCATCGTCGAAGCCGTACCAGCGCTCCTTGAAGAAGGTATGCCCGGACATTTCGCCGGCGAGCAGGGCGCCGGTCTCCTTGAGCTTCGCCTTGATGAGCGAGTGCCCGGTCTTCCAGATGGTCGGCTTGCCGCCGTGACGCTCGATCCACGGCGCGAGCAGCCGTGTGCTCTTCACGTCGAAGATGATCTCCGCGCCCGGGTTGCGCGCCAGGACGTCCTTGGCAAGCAGCATCAGCTGGCGATCCGGATAGATGATTTCGCCGTCCTGGGTGACTACGCCCAGGCGGTCGCCGTCGCCGTCGAAAGCGAGACCGAGTTCGCTCTTTCCGGTCTTCAGTTTCTCGATCAGCTCTGCAAGATTCTCGGGCTGCGAAGGGTCGGGGTGATGGTTCGGAAAGCGGCCGTCGACCTCGCAATAAAGCTCCTCGACCTCGCAGCCCAGCCGGCGGTAGAGCCGCGGCGCGAGCATGCCGGCGACGCCGTTGCCGCAGTCGACCGCGATGCGGAACGGCCGTGCCAGCTTCACGTCGGCTGCGATGCGCTCGACGTAGGCATCGAGGACATTGGCGCTGCTGCGCTTGCCGCTTCCCTTGCTCAGCTTGCCCGCTTCGATCCGGCGGCGCAGCTCCTGCACGTCTTCGCCCCACAGCGTGTTACCGGCAATCACCATCTTGAGGCCGTTATAGTCCGGCGGGTTGTGGCTGCCGGTGATCGCGACACAGCTGCCGCAGCCGAGGTGGTGGGCGGCGAAATAGGCCACCGGCGTTGGCGCCATGCCGATGTCGATGACGTCGGCGCCCGCGCTGAGCAAGCCCTCGGTCAGCGCCGCAGCCAGCTCGGGCCCTGACAGCCGGCCGTCGCGCCCGAGCGCGTAAGTGGGTGCGTTGCGCTCGCGCCCGAGCGAGCCGAGCGCGCGGCCGATCTCGCGCACGATCGCGGGCGTCAGGGTGCGGCCGACGATGCCGCGGATATCGTAGGTGCGAAAAATTTCGGCAGGAACGTTCACGCGCTTAAGAATTCGAGCAGGCGGCGCGGTAGCCAGTCATGCCGGCCCGGGAATGGGCCGGCGAGGAATCCGGCATGGCCGCCAGTGCGCGGAAATTCTAGCACCAGCGATGGCGCCGCATTTTGCACCGCGGCGAGCAGCTCATGCTCCGGAAGGAAGGGGTCGTTGCGCGCATTCAGCACGAGCGTCGGCACACGCACGCGCTCGAGCCACGGCCCGCTCGATGCGCCGCGCCAGTAATCGTCGGCGTCGCGGTAGCCGTGCAGCGGTGCGGTGACGGTGCCGTCGAATTCGCGGAAGGTGCGCGCCGTGCGCACCTTCGCGGCGTCGTAGAGACCGGGGAAGACCTCGAGCTTGGCGAGCGACTTGGGCTTCAGCGTGGAAAGGAAATGGCGCGTGTAGATCTCGCGATTGATGCCGCGGTCGAGCGCGCGGCCCGCGGCGCTCAAGTCGATCGGCGCGGAAACCGTGGCTGCACGGCGCACGATGGCCCGCGCCGCCTCGCCGCGCTCGCCGAGCCATTTGAGAAGCGCGTTTCCGCCGAGCGAAATTCCGACCACATACAGATCCTGCTTCAGTTTTTTCAGAATCCAGTCGACTTCCTCGCTGTCACCGGAGTGATAAGCTCGCGGCCTGCGATTCGGCTCGCCGGAGCAACCACGCCAGTGCGGCAGCGCGAGCCGCCAGCCGCGCGCAACCACGTGGGCAGCGAAAGCGCGGGCGTAGTGGCTGTCCGAGCAGCCCTCGAGGCCGTGAAACAGCACCAGCAGGCGCGACGCAGCCCGATCGCCGGCAAAGTCGACGTCGATGAAATCGCCGTCGGGTGTTTCCCAGCGCTGCCGTTCCAGCGCGACGCGCTCCGGCGGATGCAGCGAGGGGTATATCGTCTGCAGGTGTCCGCCCGGCAGCCACCAGGGAGCGGCGTAGCCGTTCAATGCAGGATCTTCGGCGGCGCGTCGCGCGGCGCGGCTTCGGGCTGCGCGGGGGCGGGCGAGGCGTGGTGCACGATCATGCGCCAGCCTGCCGGCGTGCGCAGGTACACGTTGGTCGCAATCACCGGCGGCCGCGGGCGCGGGTCGCCTTGGACGGTGAAATTCTCGTGCACGCTATGAACGGCGATCATCATTCCGGAAATCGCCACCGGGTGGCTGATCTGCACCCGCGCGCCGGGCCCGCCGGCAAAGATCTTCGCCCAGCTCTCGCGCACCTGGTCCTGTCCGGTAAGGCGCGGGCCCGTGGGATGGATGCAGACGATGTCCTCGTCCTCGGCCCACACCGCCATCATGCCGTCGAGGTCGCAGCGCTCGAGCGCCTCATAGAAGGCGTTCTCCGCATCCTGGGCAGTCGCGAAGATCCGGTTGCTCATAGGGCGCGAATCTCGGCGAGCACGCGCTCTACCGACATGTCCTTCATGCAGCGGAAATGCCCGAGCGGACACTCGCGCGCGTAGCAGGGGCTGCAATCGAGGTGCAGCCAGACGACGCGCGCCGCAGGCGAAGCGGGCGGTGTGTGCTCGGGGCTCGATGAGCCGAAAAGCGCCACCTGCGGCCGGCCGAGCGCAGCCGCGATGTGCATCAGGCCGGAATCGTTGCTCACCACCAACGCTGCACCGGCGATGAGCTCGATGGCTTCGTCCAGCGTCGTCTTGCCGATGAGATTGTTTCCTGCAATACCAGCGCTCGTCTCGCGGTCATTGCCAGAACCCAGAAGAACGACCTGCATGCCGAGGCGCTGCGCGAGCTCCTTGAAGTAGGGCCAGCGCTTTGCCGGGCCGTACTCCGCGCCCGGGCACAGCACGGCATAGCGGCCCTCGAGCCCGAAGCGGCGCGTGGCGGCCGCTACCTCGCCCGCCTCGGCGCGCAGCCGCGGCGCCGGCAGCGGCTCCTTCGGCGCCTTGCCCGGCGCTTCCGACAGGCGCGCGTAATGCAGCGCCATCGCCGCCGGCTGCTTCTTGTACAGCAGATTCAGCAGGCCATAGCGCGACTCGCCGACATAGCCGCTGCGCAGCCGGATGTCGGCGAAAAAAGGCACCAGCGCCGACTTCCAGGTATTCGGCAGCACGATCGCCTGCTCGTAGCCGTGGCTCTTCAGCGCACGGCCCAGCTTCCAGCGGCTGCGCAGCTGCAGCGCGCCATGCTGAAAAGGGCTGGTGATGACTTTGCTGACCTCGGGCATGCGCCGCGCGACCGCCGCCACCCATTCGGGCGCGAGCACGTCGATTTCGGCGCCGGGCAGTTTCTCGCGCAGCCGCGCGAGAAGGGGCTGCGCCATGAGGGCGTCGCCGATCCAGTTGGGTGCGACGACGAGAATGCGGAGCAACGCTTAATGACCTTTTACGGGTACGCCCTTATAGACGTACTTCGTGCCGCAATACGGGCAAAGCACTTCGCGCTCCTTGGCGACATCGAGGAACACGCGCGGATGACGCGACCAGAGAGGCGCTCCCGGCAGCGGGCAATGCAATGGCAGGTCCTTTTCGGTTACTTCGACCACGCGGGCGCTATCGGTGCTCACCGTTTTTTTTCGGCCACCGGGGTGAGCCAATGACGGTGCTTCTTGTCCTTGCCGCTGACCACGCCAAAGAACGCTTTCTGGATCGCCTTGGTGACCGGCCCGGCCTTGCCTTCGCCGATGCTGCGTCCGTCGAGCTCGCGGATCGGCGTCACCTCGGCCGCGGTGCCGGTGAAGAAGCATTCGTCGGCGATGTAGATGTCATCGCGCGTCAGGCGCTTTGCCCCTACCTTGTAGCCCAGCCCTTCGGCCAGCTCGATCACCGAGGAGCGGGTGATGCCTGTGAGCGCCGAAGTGAGCTCGGGTTCCCAGATTTTTCCATCTTTAACTACAAAAATATTTTCTCCTGCACCTTCCGCGACGAAGCCGTCCACATCGAGCAGCAGGCCTTCGTCGTAGCCATGCTGCGTCGCCTCGAGCGTCGCGAGCACCGAGTTCGGATACGTGCCCGACATCTTGGCGCGCGCCATGGTGACGTTGATGTGGTGGCGCGCGTAGGAAGAGGTTTTGACGCGGATGCCCTGGGTGAGGGCGTCGGGCCCGAGATAGGCGCCCCAGGGCCAGGCGGCGATGGCGACATGCACCCTGGCGCCGACCGGCGACACACCCATCTTCTCGGAGCCGTAGAAGGCGATCGGACGGATGTAGCAGGCGTCGTGCTTGTTCGCCCGCACGACCTCGATCTGCGCCTGCATCAGGTCTTCCCGCGCGAACGGGATCTTCATCATGTAGATATGCGCCGAGTTGAACAGGCGATCGGTATGCTCCTTGAGGCGGAAGATCGCCGTGCCGATCTCGGTCTTGTACGCCCGCACGCCCTCGAACACCGCCAGCCCGTAGTGCAGCGAATGCGTCAGGACGTGGGTCGTGGCCGAGCGCCACTCCACGAGCTTCCCGTCGTACCAGATCGAGCCGTCGCGATCCGCCATGGAAAGCGGGCCGCGCGCGCCTTTGGCTTGCGCCATGCGTTCGTCTCCCTGCGGGCTTAAAGACTTATTTTATCTAATATGAGGGGATGATCCTCCACAGCTCGCGCACTGCGGCGACGTGCCCGGCCACCGGCGCGGGCGGGACGCGCGCGTACTGCGCGCCGTTCAGGCGCAGCGCGTGCTGGAGGCGGCGGTACTCGCGGTAGGCGACCCGCGAGCGCTCGGCGAGCTCTTTCGGCAGCAGGCCGAGCTCGGCCGCCATGCCGAGCAGCGCGATGTTGCCGAGATTTTTCGTAAGAGAAGAAAACCGGTGCGCATGCGCAAGCACCAGGTACTGCACCGTGAACTCGATGTCGATCATGCCGCCGGCATCGTGCTTGATATCGAACAGCCCGGACCTGTTCGGGTGCGCGGCGTGCATCTTTTCGCGCATCGAGTGAATCTCGCGAGCAAGCAGCGGGAGATCTCTTTGCCGCTTCAAGACCTCTTCCCGAATTGCTTCAAACTTCTCACCCACCCGCTTGTCCCCGGCGGAATAGCGCGCGCGGGTGAGCGCCTGCTGCTCCCAGACCCAGGCGTCGTGCTTCTGGTAGCGTGCGAACGCCTCGATCGAGGTCACCAGCAGCCCCGCAGCGCCGCTCGGCCGCAACCGCAGGTCGGTGTCGAACAGCACGCCGGCCGAAGTGTGGCTGCCCAGCCAGTTGTTGAAGCGCTGCGCGAGGCGCGCGTACGTCTCCGGCGCCTGCTCGTGCGCATCGTCGTACACGAAGATGATGTCGAGGTCCGAGGCATAGCCGAGCTCCTTGCCGCCGAGCTTGCCGTAGCTGATCACCGCGAAGCGCGGCGGACCAGCGAGGTGGCGTGTGGGCAGCTCGCCCCATACCTGCTCCAGCGAGATCTCGAGAATCAGGTCCGCCAGCGCGGACAGACGGTCGGCGAGCCGCTCGACGGTGAGCAGCCCGGCGAGGTCCTGCGCAAGCAGCCGGAACACCTGCGCCTGGTGCATCTCGCGCAGCACGTTCATGCGACGCTCGGCGTCACCCTGATGCGCGGCGAGCTGGGAGCGCAGCTGGCGCGCAAAGTCTTCGAGGTCGGGCGACGCGTAGAGAAGGCGGTCGTCGAGCAGCTCGTCGAGCAGCAGCGGATGGCGCGTCACGAACTCGGCCGCCCAGCTGGAGGCGCCGATGATGCGCGCGACGCGCTCGAGCGCGTCCGGGTTCTCGGCCAGCAAGGCGAGGTATGCCGCGCGGCTCGCGATCGCTTCCACGAGATCGACGCCGCGCGTAAGCGTGGCCTGCGGATCGGGCGTGGCCGCGCTTGCCTTCGCGAGCGCCGGCACCAGCATGTCGAGCCGGCGCTTGGAATCGGCAGGAAGTGCCGCGTAGCGCTGACTGGAGCGCAAGGCGTCGAGCCGCGGATGCTCGGGCCAGGGCGCGGGTTCCGCGTCGCGTTCGGCGAACACGTTTTCGAAATGGCGCGACACCGCTTCGCGTACCGACTGCAGGCGGGCCGAGAAAGCCTGCCAGGAGGCGAAGCCGGCCATCTTCGCCAGGCGCGCTCGATCCTCGTCGTCTTCCGGCAGGTCGTGGCGCTGCGCGTCGTCGAGGTACTGCAGCCTGTGCTCGACCTCGCGCAGGAACACGTAGGCTTGCGAGAGCTCGCGCGCGGCTTCGGCAGGCAGCATGCGCCGCTCGGCAAGCCGCTCGAGCGCTTCCCGCGTAGGCCGGATGGCGAGCGCCGGATCGCGCCCGCCGCGGATCAGCTGCAAGGCCTGCGTTACGAACTCGATCTCGCGGATGCCGCCCGGGCCGAGCTTGACGTGGTCGGCGAGCTCGCGCCGCGCCACCTCGCGGCGCACTTCGGCATGTAAACGCCGCATCGCGCCGAGCGTTGCATAGTCGAGGTACTTGCGGAAGACGAAGGGCCGCACGATTTTCATCAGTTCTTCGTGGTGCGAGCCGGTGAGCGGCCGCGCCTTCAGCCAGGCATAGCGTTCCCACTCACGCCCATGCGCGATCAGATAGGTTTCCAGGGAATCGAAGCTGCAGACGAGCGGCCCCGAGTCGCCGAACGGCCGCAGACGCGTGTCGACGCGGAAAGCGAAGCCGTCCTCGGTGGGCTCGGCGAGCAGACGGATCAGTTTCTTGCCCAGCGTCTCGTAGCGCTCCTGCTGATCCCCCGCGCCCGGGTAGAGAAAGACGAGATCGATGTCGGAGGAAACGTTGAGCTCGCGGCCGCCGAGCTTGCCCATGCCCACTACGACCAGGTCTGCGGCGCCGAGCCAGCGCAGCGCGGTCGAAATCTCGAGCTCCGCAAGGTCGCTCATCGCGCCGCAGACCTCGTCCAGGCTTGCGCGCCGCGACAGGTCGCGCGCCATGACGCGCAGCAGGACCCGCTGCCTCAGCCAGCGCAGCCGGCGCTTCAGGCTCGCTTCGTCATCGTGCTGCGCGCCCTCGAGCGCGCGCGCCATTTCGTCGCGCGCGAAGGCTGCGGGATCGGCGATTTCGCCGGCCAGCTCGGGACGCGCCGCTAGGAGCCGCGCGGCGTAGCGTGAACAGGCGAGTTCCTCAATCGGTTCCGACATCTACGGTTAAAATGAAAGTTTGAAACTCAATTCCACCATGAAGCCGCTGTGGCGAGCCATTGAAGCGCTCGCCTGGAGTGCATTCTTTGCCTTTGCGGCGCTGGTGCTCGCGTTGCGCTTCTGGCTGCTGCCGGACATCGAGCGCTATCGCGGCGAGATCGTCGCGGCGATCGAGCGCACCGTCGGCCTGCCGGTCAAGATCGCCGGCATCGAGGCAGGATGGCTCGGCCTGCGGCCGCAGATCAACCTCTCCGAGGTGCGCGTCTACGATCACCAGGGCCGCGAAGTTCTGGCGTTGCCTGCGATCCGCAACGTCGTGTCGTGGCGCTCGCTGCTGCACGGCGAGCTGCGGTTGCACTCGCTCGCCATCGACGGGCCGCGCCTCGACGTGCGCCGCGACGCCAGCGGCGCGCTGTTCGTCGCCGGCATGAAGCTCGCGGACGACGGCGAACGCCGCTTTACCGACTGGCTGCTTGCGCAGAAAGAGATTGTCATCAGCAACGCCGAGATCGAGTGGCGCGACGAGAAACGCGCCGCGCCGCCGCTGGCGCTTTCGGCGCTGAACCTGCGCCTGCGAAATTCGGGCGACGAGCATTCTATCGGGCTCACGGCGCGTCCGCCGGAGGCGCTCGGCTCGACGTTCGAATTGCGCGCCGAGCTGGGAGGCCGCAGCGCAAGCGTCCTCGCGGCCTGGAATGGCCGCTTGTACGCGCAGCTCGGCTACACCGATCTGGCGGCCTGGCGGCCGTGGATCGACTACCCGCTGGATGTGCGTGAAGGGCAGGGGGCGCTTCGCGTCTGGGCTACGCTCGAAAATGGCCGCGTGCAGGAGGGCACGGCAGACGTCGCGCTCGCGCACGTCGTCGTGCGCTTGGCCAGCGATCTCGCGCCGATCGAGCTCGCGTCGGTGCAAGGTCGCCTGCGGGGCCGCACGCGCCGCGACGGCTATGAATTTAGCGGTCGCGGGGTCATGCTCGCCGCCGAGCACGGACCCGCCATCTCGGCCACCGACTTCCAGCTCAGCCTGAAGCCGGGAGCGACGAGCGCCGATGCCTCGGGCATGGCAGCGGCGAGTTCTCTCGAGCTCGAGCCGCTCTCGCAACTCGCCGCCGCGCTGCCCCTGCCCGCGGAGCTGCGCGGGCTCCTGGCAGAGCTGGCGCCGCGCGGCCGCCTGCTCGACGCGAAGCTGGAGTGGAGCGGCGAGCTCCCCGCGCCCAAGCGCATCGCGGCGCGCGGCCGCTTCGCCGACCTCGGCATGCGGGCGCACGGCGCCATGCCGGGATTCGCGGGGCTGTCGGGCAGCATCGAGGCGACCGAGGCCAAGGGCAGCGTAGTGCTCGCCGCGCGCAAGGCCGAGCTCGATCTTCCGCGCGTGTTTCCCGAGCCGCGCATCCCGCTCGACATGCTGAACGGGCGCATTGAATGGGAGCGTCATGGCGAGCGCCAGTTTGCGGTGCGCGCGCCTTCGCTCAGCTTCTCCAACGCCGATCTCAGCGGCAACGCCTTCGGCAGCTACGCGTACACGGGCAGCGGCCCCGGCACGATCGACCTCTCGGCGCAGCTGAACCGCGTCGACGGCGCGCAAACGGCGCGCTACCTGCCGCTGCCGGAGATCATGGGCAAGGCGACGCGCGATTGGCTCGCGGGCGCGATCATCTCCGGGCAGGCGAGCGACGTACGGCTGCGCCTCAGAGGCGACCTGCATGATTTTCCTTTTATCGATCCTGCCAAGGGTCAGTTCCTGGTTTCGGCGCGCGTGGAAAAGGGCGTGCTCAACTATGCCAACGGCTGGCCGCGCATCTACGATATAGGAGCCGAGCTGCTGTTCGAGCGCGACAAGATGGAGATCGTCGGACGCAGCGGCACGCTGCTCGGCGCGCAGCTCACGAACGTGCGCGTCAGCATTCCGAGCATGCTCGCCCACGCGCCGCTCGTGCTAATCACCGGCCAGGCGGACGGCGCCACCAACGACTTTCTCAGATACATCGACGCTACGCCGGTGAAGCGCATGATCGGCGGCTTCACCGATCCGATGAGCGCGGTCGGTCGAGGCAAGCTGCGCCTCAAGCTCGAGCTGCCGATCACCCACCTCGCGGCGACGAGGGTCGCGGGCGAGTACGAGTTCGCCAACAACAACCTCACCGTGCATCCGCAGTTGCCGCCGATCGAGCGCGCCACCGGCAAGCTCATGTTCACCGAGTCCACGCTCACAGTGCACGACGTGCGGGGGCGCCTGTTCGGCGGCCCGCTTGCCGTCAGCGGCGGCTCGCGCCCTGGCGGCGACGGTATCGAGGTGGTCGCAAGAGGCGAGGCGACGCCGGCCGGCGTGCGGTCTGTCTTCGACCATCCCTGGCGTCGCTTCCTGAGCGGCGCGGCCTCTTACAGCGCTACTCTGCTGGTGCGCGAAGGGCGCACGCGCATCACCATCGAGTCGCCGCTGCGCGGCATTGCGAGCGCGCTGCCGGCGCCGCTCGCCAAAGCCGCGGCCGATACGCTGCCCTTGCGTGTCGAGGTGATTCCCGCCGAGGGCGGCGCGCGCGACCGCATCTCCGTCGCGCTCGGCAGCCTTGCCGCCGCGGAATTCGCCCGCCGCCGCCAGGGCGAGGCGATGGTCGTGCAGCAAGCGGGAATCTGGCTGACGCCGAGCGGTGAGCAACCGGTGCGGTTTCCGGAGCAGCCGGGCACGCTGATTTACGGCTCGCTCGCCGCGCTCAACGTCGACCGCTGGATTGCGGTAGCGACCAATGACGTCGCCGGCGCCGATGCCATCGACCTAGATGTGAAGATCGGCGCGCTGGACGTTTACGGCAAGCGGATCAACGAGGTCTCGATGCGCGGTGGCGTCGATGCCGCCGGCTGGTCTGTGATGCTGACCGCCAGGGAGCTTGCCGGGAACCTGTCCTACCGTAGCGGCCAGCTGATCGCGCGGCTCACGCATTTACGGGTCCCCGAAGACTATCCCGGCGCCAAGCCGCAGGAGATAAGCCAGCCGAAGGATCTGCCCGCAGTCGACGTGATCGCCGAGCGCTTCATCTACCACGACAAGGAGCTTGGCCGGATCGAGGTCGTGGCTCAGCCTGCCGGGGAAGATTGGCGGCTCGAGAAGCTGGCGTGGGTGAATCCCGAAGCATCGCTTACCGGAAAAGGCATCTGGCGCCCGGGCAGCCCGTCGCGCACGTCGGTCGATATCGAGCTCGACGCAGCCGACTCCGGCAGCTTCCTCGCGCGCCTGGGCTACCCCAACCTGGTGAAGGGCGGCAAGGCGAGGCTGCAGGGTGCGCTCGCCTGGAACGGCGATCCGCTAGCCATCGATTACCCGAGCCTTTCCGGCCACGTGCAGATGCAGGCCCAGGACGGCCAGTTCCTCGAGATCGATCCCGGCCTCGGCAAGCTGGTGTCCTTGATGAGCCTGCAGGCGCTGCCGCGGCGGCTGACGCTCGACTTCCGCGACGTGTTCTCCCAGGGCTTCCAGTTCGACCGCATCGCCGCCGACGCGCAGATTGATCGCGGCCTGATGGCGATCAAGGAGTTCCGCATGCGCGGCTCGGCAGCCCAGGTCGAGATGGGCGGCGAGGTCGATCTGGCGAATGAGACGCAAAACCTGCACGTGCGCGTGGTGCCGAGCCTCGGCGACTCGGCCTCCACGGTGCTCGCATTTCTCAATCCGCTGCTGGTGTTTCCCGCCGCGCTGGCGCAGCGCATCCTGAAAGACCCGCTCGGCCACATCTTCGCCTTCGATTACTCGATCACCGGCACCTGGGCCGACCCGAAGGTCGCCAAGCTGGGGATCAACGCCACGCGGACCAACGACGACGTCGTGCCGGACAGCAGGTAGTCATGGCGCAGACGCGAGTCGCCGCGGTGCAGATGGTTTCGGCGCCCGAGCTGATGCCCAACCTCGAGGCGGCGGGCCGGCTGGTCGCGGCGGCGGCGGCGGCCGGCGCGCGGCTGGTGGCGCTGCCCGAGAACTTCTACCTCATCGGCCGGCACGAAGGCGACAAGGTCAAAGTGCGCGAGGCCGAAGGCGAGGGGCCGATACAGGGGTTTCTCGCCGAGACCGCGCGGCGCCACCGCGTCTGGATAGTCGGCGGCACCGCCCCCATATCGTCTTCGGACCCGGGACGCATCCGCAGTGCCTGCCTGGTATTCGACGAATCCGGAAGGCGCGTGGCGCGCTACGACAAGATGCACCTGTTTCGCTTCCAGAGCGGCGATGAGCGCTACGACGAGTCGCGCACGCTGCAGGGCGGCGAAAGCGCGGTGGCCGTGGACAGCCCCTTCGGGCGTCTCGCGCTCTCGGTTTGCTACGATGTGCGCTTCCCCGAGCTGTATCGCGGGCTCGGCGACTTCGACGCCATGTTCGTCCCTTCGGCTTTTACCGTGCCGACCGGTGCTGCTCACTGGGAAACGCTGCTGCGCGCCCGCGCCATCGAGAACCAGGCGTACGTCATCGCGCCGGCCCAGGGCGGGCTGCATGCGAGCGGCCGCCGCACCTACGGGCACACCATGATCGTCGACCCTTGGGGCGAGATTCTCGCGCTGCGCCCGGAAGGCGAAGGCGTCGTGCTCGCCGAGATGGACACCGAGCGGGTGCGCGAAGTGCGCGCCGCGTTGCCCGCGACTACCAACAGGAGGCTGGATTGATCCTCGAAACCGCCAAGACCACGCTGCTTGCTCCGTTCGAGCTCGAAACCGGAAAGCTCGAGCGCGTGTTCGGCACGCTCGCCGCCCGCAAGGTGGATTACGCCGATCTTTATTTCCAGTATTCGCGCTTCGAGGGCTGGAGCCTGGAGGAAGGCATCGTCAAGTCGGGCAGCTTCAACATCGAGCAGGGCGTCGGCGTCAGGGCCATCTCCGGCGAGAAGACCGCCTTCGCCTATTCCGACGAGATCAGCTTCAACGCGCTGCAGGACGCTGCAAGAGCGACGCGCGCCATCGCGGCTTCTGGACAGGTCAAGCGCGTCAAGACGAACGAGGGCTCGCTTCCGGTGCCGCTTTACCCGGCGGTGGACCCGCTTGCCTCGCTGCGCTCGGAGGCCAAGGTTGCGCTGCTGGAGAAGCTGGAGAAAAAATGCCGTGCCCTCGACCCGCGCATCACGCAGGTGATGGCGAGCCTCGGCGGCGAGTACGAGGTCGTATTGATCGCGCGCGGCGACGGCATGCTGGCCGCAGACGTGCGGCCCCTGGTGCGCTTGTCGGTGCAAGTGATCGCGGAGCAGAACGGGCGGCGCGAGACCGGTTCGGCAGGCGGCGGCGGCCGCGGCGACTATGCGCACTTTACCGACGCAAGGCTCGACGAGTACGCGCGCCAGGCGGTATCGCAGGCGCTGACCAACCTCGAAGCGCGTCCCGCTCCGGCGGGAACGATGACCGTGGTGCTGGGTCCCGGCTGGCCAGGCGTGCTGCTCCACGAGGCGGTCGGCCACGGCCTGGAAGGCGACTTCAACCGCAAGGGCAGCTCGGCGTTCTCCGGCCGCATGGGACAGCGCGTCGCATCGCCCGGCGTCACGGTGGTCGACGACGGCACGCTGCCCGGGCGCCGCGGCTCGCTCACCGTCGACGACGAAGGCAATCCGACGCGGCGTACGGTGCTGATCGAGGACGGCGTGCTGTGCGGCTACATGCAGGACAGCCTGAATGCGCGGCTGATGAAGATGCCGCTCACCGGCAACGCCAGGCGCGAGTCCTTCGCGCACGTCACGCTGCCGCGCATGACCAATACGTACATGCTCGCCGGCGCGCACGATCCCAGGGAGATCATCGCCAGCGTCAAGAAGGGCCTGTACGCCACCAACTTCGGCGGCGGGCAGGTCGACATCACCAACGGCAAGTTCGTGTTCTCGGCCGCCGAGGCCTACCTGATCGAAGACGGCAAGGTCACCCACCCCGTGAAGGGCGCGACGCTGATCGGCAACGGGCCCGACGCGCTGACGCGCGTCAGCATGATCGGCAACGATCTCGCGCTCGATTCGGGCATCGGCACCTGCGGCAAGGAAGGGCAGAGCGTTCCGGTCGGCGTCGGCCAGCCCACACTCAAGATCGAAGGATTGACGGTCGGAGGGACTGCCTGACGCGTTTTCTCGCCGATGCCGAATCGGTTGCGCAGGAGATCCCCGACGGCGCGCTGATCGGGCTGCCCCCGGATTATTCATTGCCGGCGATGGAAGTGGTGCGCGCCCTCATCCGCCGCAAGGCGCGCAATCTGCGGCTTCTCGGCGTGCCGATCCTGGGGTTATCGGCCGACCTCCTGATCGGCGCCGGCTGCGTCGCGGAAGTGGAAACCAGCGCCGTGTCCCTCGGCGAGGCGGGACTGGCGCCGCGCTTCACCGAAGCGGTGCAGACAGGAGAGATCAAAGTTCGAGACGCGACCTGCCCTGCGATCCACACTGCGCTGCAGGCAGCCGAGAAGGGCGTGCCATTCATGCCGCTGCGCGGGGTTCTTGGCTCCGATCTGATCAAACCCAGGCCGGATTGGAAGGTATTGCAAAATCCCTTTGCCGCGGGGGAGGACCCCATCCTGTTCATCCAATCGATCGCTCCGGACGTCGCGCTGTTTCACGCGAGATGGGCCGACGAGGCCGGCAATGTATGGATCGGTCGGCGCAAGGAAGTGGCGACGATCGCTCATGCCGCGAAGCGCACTTTCGTGACCTTCGAGGAGCAGCGCGCCGGCGACATGCTGGAGGACGAGCTGCTGGCCCCCGGCGTCGTATCGTCGGTGTACGTCGAAGCGCTTGCACCGGCGAAGCGTGGTGCCTGGCCGCTCGGCGTCGCGGAGCTCTACGGCGTCGACGACGCGCATCTCGCCCACTACGCGCGGGCCGCGAAGACGCGGGAAGGCTTCCAGCGCTACCTGGATGAATTCGTTTGTACAAGAAAGAAGAACTCCTTGCCTGCGTGATCGCCAGTCTGATCGGCGAGGCGCGCCACGTCGCCATCGGCGCCGCCTCTCCGATCCCCGCGACGGGTGCTTTCTTGTTGAAAAACAAAAACCCCGCTTTGCGCGTTTCGCTGCATCAGCGTCGCAATGCGAATCCTTTCACCGAAGGTTCGCGTGAGCTCTTCGACCTCGCCGGGCAGGGTCGCATCGACGTGTTCTTTCTCGGCGGCGCGCAGATCGACGGCGAGGCCAACATCAACCTGGTGCGCGCCGAGGGGCGCCGCTTTCCGGGTTCCTTCGGCTCGGCGTTCATGTACTTCACCGTCTGGCGCACGATCCTGTTTCGCGAAGAACACTCGAAGCGCGTCCTCGTGCCCAGGGTCGAGTTCATCTCGGCGCCGGGCTGGAGCCCGCCGGAAGTTGAGCGGCGCGGCGGTCCGGTCGCGCTGTTGACCGGCAAGGCGCTCTTCTCGTGGCAAAAGGAGCAGCGCCGCTTCCGCCTGGAGAGCGTGCATCCGGGACATAGCGTCGAGGAGATCCGCGCCAACACAGGTTTCGCATTTGATTTGCCCGGCACGATCTCGACCACCCCCAGCCCGACTTCGGAACAACTGGCGTTGTTGCGTGGCCGGGTGGCGAAGGAAATCGCGGTCGACTATCCGGAGTTCGCTGCCCGGGTGTGGGACGCCTGATACCATAGACGGCACGGCGAGGAGGTCAGCATGGATACCAAAACCAAGCATTTCGACCGCACGACCGCGGACGTCGGCAACATCGTGCTGCTCGAGCACGTCAACGTGACCCAGCCCGACCAGCGGCCGACGACGCTGTTCTACGTGGTGGCGCTCGGCGGCACGCGCGACCCGTACATTTTCGTCGGCCTGGAGAACATGTGGGTCAACTACGGGCGCACGCAGATCCACATGCCGAGCCGCGACCCGCAGCCGCAGGTCGTGCGCGGCACGATCGGCTTCGTGGTGCCGGACCTCGAGGCGCTGAAGAAGCGCATGGCGCGGGTTGCGCCGGCCCTCAAGGACACGCGCTTCGCGTGGACTGATAAGGGTTTCTGTGTAGAAGCTACCTGCCCGTGGGGGAACCGCGTGCGCTGCCACGCGCCCGCGCCGGAATTCGGCGACACCGAGCTTGGGCTCGCTTATGTGGAGTTCGACGTGCCGCCGGGAAGTGCGGACGGCATTGCGCGCTTCTACACCGAGATCCTGGCTGCGCCGTCGAAAGTCGTGAAGCGCCACGGTGCGCCTGCGGCTGAGGTACCGATCGGGCGCGGCCAGCGCCTGTGGTACACGGAGACGCGCGAGCCGATCCCGCCCTACGACGGCCACCATATCGAGATGTACATCGCCGACTTCTCGGCGCCATACAAGAAGCTGCTCGAGCGCGGCCTCATCACCATGGAGACCGACGAGCACGAGTGGCGCTTCCAGAGAATCGTCGATCCGGAATCGGGCAAGCCGCTGTTCGAGATCGAGCACGAAGTGAGAAGCCTGAAGCACCCGCTCTACGCGCGGCCGCTCGTCAACCGCAACCCGCTGCAGACCAACACCGCCTACCAGCGCAACCAGGACGCGTTCCGCGGCAAGTACTAGCTCGGCGTAAATCCGTGCGCTTTTTCATTTTCGCGGTGCTGCTTGCCGCAGCCCCGGTCCTCGCGCAGCAGCCCTATCCCAGCCGGCCGGTGGCGATCGTGGTGCCGTTCTCGCCGGGCACCGGCATCGACATCCTGGCGCGCACACTCGGCGAGCGCTTCAACGCGCGTTGGGGCATTCCGGTGGTGGTCGAGAACAAGCCCGGGGCAAGCGGCAACATCGGCGCCGAATCGGTGATGCACGCGGCGGCGGATGGCTACACCCTTCTCATGACGGCCACCAGCTTCGCCACCAACGTCGCGCTCGCCAAGCGCTTGCCCTACGACCCGCAGAGAAGCTTTGCGCCGGTGGCGCTGGTTGCGACCGGCACGCTCGCGCTCGTTGTCGCGCCGAGCAGCCCGGCGAAATCGGTTCGCGAACTGGTCGAGCTGGCGAAATCAAGACCGGGCGCGCTGAACTATGCTTCGACGGGCAACGGCACCGTCCAGCACCTCACGATGGAGCTGCTCAAGCAGGCGCTCGGCATCGATCTGGTACATGTTCCGTACAAGGCGAACGCCGGCGCGATCACCGACGTCTCCGGCGGCCATGTGGAAGCGATGGTCACGCCGATCCATACCGCCGCGCCGCTCGCGAAGCAGAACCGGCTGCGCATGCTGGCGGTGCTTTCCGCGGAGCGCTCGACGCTGTTCCCGGCCGTGCCGACGCTGAAGGAGGAAGGCTTTCCAGATCTCGAGGTCGAGGTGTGGTACGCGTTGCTCGTGCCGGCGGGAACGCCGCAGCCTGTAGTCGACCGGCTGAACGCCGGCGTCCAAGAAATTCTTTCCACCCATGAAATACGAGAGGCGCTTGCAAAGCAGGGCCTTTCGCCGGTCGGCGGGCCGCCCGAGCGGCTCGCCGAGCTGCTGCGCACGGAGCTCGCGCGCTGGCCGCGCGTCATTGCCAATGCAGGAATCAAGGCGGACTGAGATGAACAAACCTCTGCGTTTGTGGAACGAATACGACCGCCCGCATGCCGACCTGCGAGAGGCGATCGACCGCATGGAGCGCGCCGGCGAGTTGCTGCGCATCCGCGGCGCCGATTGGAAGCTGGAGATGGGCGCGCTGGCCGAGATCGTGTACCGGCAGGACAATCCGCCGGCGATCCTGTTCGAGGACATCCCCGGCTACCCGAAGGGCTTTCGCGCCATTTCCGGCGCGACCAACTCGGCGCGGCGCCTCGCCATCACGTTGGGGTTCCCGGTGCCGTCGCACCCGCTCGACGTGGTGCGCGCCTATCGCGATCGAATGAAGCAGCACAAGCCGATTCCACCGCGGGTGGTGAAGGATGGCCCGGTTCTCGAGAATGTTCTGAAAGGCAGCGACATAGACGTCCTGAAATTCCCGGCGCCCCTGCTGCACGAGCACGACGGCGGGCGCTATATCGGCACCGACGACCTCGTGATCATGCGCGACCCCGAGGAGAACTGGGTGAACTGCGGCACCTACCGCTCGATGGTGCACGGCGCGGACAAGGTCGGGTTGTGGATCTCGCCCGGCAAGCACGGGCGGCAGATCCGCGAGAAGTACCTCAAGCAGGGCAAGCCCTGCCCGGTGCTGATCAGCTGCGGGCACGATCCGCTGCTGTTTCTCGCCGGCGGCAACGAGATCCGCTTCGGCCTCTCGGAATACGACTACGCGGCCGGGCATCGCGGCGCGTCGTACGACGTGGTCGAAAGCGAGCTGCATGGCCTGCCGATGCCGGCGCACGCCGAGATCGTCCTCGAAGGCGTGATGCATCCCGACGACGCGCTGCCCGAGGGCCCGTTCGGCGAGTTCACCGGCTATTACGCCGGCGGACGCAGCCACCAGCCGGTGGTGCGCATCGAGCGCATCTACCATCGCAACGAGCCGATCCTCGGCCTTGCCTGCCCGATGGTGCCACCCTCCGACTTCTCGTTCTCCAAGTGCGTGATGAAGGCCGGCATGATCTGGGACGAGGTCGAGCGCGCCGGCCTTTCCGGCGTGTGCGGCGTGTGGGTGCACGAGCCGGGCTGTGCGCGCATGTTCAACGTCATCGCGATCAAGCAGGCCTATGCCGGCCATGCCAAACAGGCGGCGCTGCTCGCCGCGAGCTGCCAGTCGGGGTCCTACCTCGGCCGATTCGTCGTGGTGGTGGACGAGGACGTCGACCCGGCGAACCTTAACGACGTGCTCTGGGCGATGTGCACGCGCTGCGACCCGGCCGAGGACATCGACATCCTGCGCCGCACCTGGAGCGGGCCGCTCGATCCGCGTCTGCCGAAGGGCGTCAGCTGGAACTCGCGCGCGATCATCGACGCCTGCCGGCCCTTCGACATGCTCGGGGACTTCCCGCCGGTGGTGAAGGCCTCGGACGAGCTGCGCAGCAAGGTGGCGGCCAAATTCGCGGGCCAGCTTAAGCGCTAGCCCACCTCTTCGCGCGTTCTACGGCTTGCTGCCAGCGCGCGAGCATTTCTTGAGCATTCGAAGAGCGCGGCTCGAAGCGCCGCTCGGCGTGCCAATGCGCGGCAATCTCGTCGCGCGATTTCCACAGGTTAACCGTGAGGCCGGCGAGGTAGGCGGCGCCGAGGGCCGTGGTCTCCAGCACTTTGGGCCGCACCACCGGCACGCCGAGCAGATCGGCCTGGAACTGCATCAGCAGGTCGTTCGCGGCGGCACCGCCGTCGACGCGCAGCTCCGAGAGCTTCTCGCCCGCATCCTTCTGCATCGCCTGCAGCACGTCGGCGCTTTGGAAGGCGATCGACTCCAGCGCGGCGCGCGCGATATGTGCGCGGGAGGTGCCGCGCGTTAAACCGAGCATGGCGCCGCGCGCGCGCGGGTCCCAGTGCGGCGCGCCCAGGCCGACGAACGCGGGGACCAGGTAGACGCCTCCGTTATCCAAAACGCTCGCTGCGAGTCGTTCGATTTCGGAGGACGACGAGAAAAACTGCAGCTCGTCCCGCAGCCACTGCACCACGGCACCGCCGATGAACACACTGCCTTCGAGGGCGAACTCTTTTTTCTGGAGCTGCGCGCAGGCCGTGGAAACCAGGCCGTTGGCGGATTTCACCACACGCTCGCCGGTGTGCAGCAGCATGAAGCAGCCGGTGCCGTAGGTGTTCTTCGCCATGCCGGGCCGGTGGCAGGCCTGGCCGAACAACGCCGCCTGCTGGTCGCCGGCAATGCCGCCGATCACCAGCGGCTCGCCGAGCACGCTCGCCGGCAGCATGCCGAAGGCATGCGCGGACGGGTGAACATCGGGCAGCAGCGCGCGCGGCACGCCCAGCAGCCGCATCAGCTCCTCGTCCCAGTCGCCGCGCGTGATGTCGAACAGCATGGTGCGCGAGGCGTTCGAAGGATCGGTGACGTGCGTGCGGTTTCCGGTGAGCTTCCAGACCAGCCAGGTATCCACGGTGCCGAAGGCGAGCTCGCCGCGTTCGGCGCGCTCGCGCGCGCCGGGAATATTATCGAGGAGCCAGGCGATCTTGGTGCCGCTGAAATACGGATCGATGACGAGGCCGGTTTTTTTGCGAACCAGTTCCTCGGAGGATTTCAGTTTTTCGCACTGCGCGGCAGTTCTGCGGTCTTGCCAGACGATGGCGTTGTGGATCGGCTCGCCGGTCTGCCGATCCCACAGGAGGGTGGTCTCGCGCTGGTTGGCGATGCCAACGGCCATCACCTCTTTCAGTGCGACGTCCGCCTTGCGCACCGCTTCGCGCGCCACGTCGCGCTGCGTCTCGAAGATTTCCTTCGGGTCGTGCTCCACCCAGCCGGGCTGCGGATAGATCTGGCGCAATTCGCGCTGCGCGGTGCAGACCGCGGCGCCTTCCTCGTCGAACAGGATGGCGCGCGAGCTGGTCGTGCCCTGATCGAGCGCGAGAACGTAACGCACGGAAAATTCTAGCAGGCACGAGTGCTAAAATCCGCCGCCATGCCACTGCCTATCCAGGACGTCGAGCGCGAGCTGACGCACACGCGGCGCGTGCGCTTCGAGGGTTACAAGCGCGCCGACGGACTGTGGGACATCGAAGCGCATCTCAGCGACATCAAGAACCACGATTACCACCTGAAGACCGGAGTGCGGCGCGCGGGTCAGCCGATCCATGAGATGTGGCTGCGCCTCACCATCGACCGCAATCTCACGATCCTCGATGCGGCGGCTTCCATGGACGCCCTGCCGTACCCGGGCGGCTGCGAAACCATCGTGCGCGCTTACCGTAAGCTCATCGGTCTGAACCTGGCAAAGCAATTCAGAAGCAAAGTCAGGGAAATTCTCGGCGGCGTGCAGGGCTGCACGCATCTCACCGAGATGCTCGCCGGCATGCCGACCGCGGCGATCCAGACCTTCGCCGGCGAGATGAAGGAAGAGCGCGAGGACGGCCGCAAGCCTTTCCAGCTCGACCAGTGTCACGCGCTCGAGACGACCACCGACACGGTGAAGAAGTGGTACCCGAAATGGTATCGGGGTAAGGCGGCTTGAAGATCCACGAGTACCAGGGCAAGGAAGTGTTGCGCGAATACGGCGTGCCGACGCCGCGCGGCTTCCCGGCATTCTCGGTCGATGAGGCAGTGGAAGCGGCGCAGAAGCTCGGCGGCAAGGTGTGGGTCGTCAAGGCGCAGATCCACGCCGGCGGCCGCGGCAAAGGCGGCGGGGTTAAGGTCGCAAAGTCCCTTGAAGAAGTCAGACAACTTTCCTCAAAAATCCTTGGCATGCAGCTCGTCACCCATCAGACCGGGCTCGCGGGGCAGAAAGTGCGACGGCTGCTCATCGAGGAAGGCGCCGACATAAAGAAGGAGCTCTACCTCGGCATGGTGGTCGATCGCGGCACGCAGAAGGTCGTGCTGATGGCCTCCTCTGAAGGCGGCATGGACATCGAGGAAGTCGCCGCGAACAGGCCCGAGAAGATCCACAAGGTGTTCATCGACCCGGTGCAGGGCCTGAACGACGTCGACGCCGACGAGATCGCCGCAAGCATCGGTATCCCGGATCAGGCGCAAGCGCAAGGACGCGCGCTCTTCAAGGCGCTGTACAAGTGCTTCGACGCGACCGACGCCTCGCTCGCCGAGATCAACCCGCTGATTCTCACCGGCGACGGCCGCGTGGTGGCGCTCGACGCCAAGTTCAACTTCGACGACAACGCGCTCTTCCGCCACCCCGAGATCGTGGCGATGCGCGACTTGGACGAGGAGGACCCGGCCGAGGTCGAGGCCTCCAAGCACGAGCTCAATTACATCCAGCTCGATGGCGACATCGGCTGCCTGGTGAATGGCGCCGGCCTCGCCATGGCGACGATGGACATCATCAAGTTCTACGGCGGCAGCCCGGCGAACTTCCTCGACGTCGGCGGCGGCGCCACCACCGAGAAGGTGACCGAGGCGTTCAAGATCATGCTGCGCAACCCGTCGCTGAAGGCGATCCTGGTCAACATTTTCGGCGGCATCATGCTGTGCGACGTCGTCGCCGATGGCCTGGTGAAGGCGTCCAAGGCGGTAAGCCTGAAGGTGCCGCTGGTGGTCCGCCTCGAAGGCAATCGGGTGGAAGAAGGAAAGAAAATTCTCGCCGACTCGGGCTTGCCGATCATCTCTGCGAAGAACATGGCGGATGCCGCGCAGAAAGTCGTGGCCGCCGCCAAAGGGAAGCGATGAGCATCCTCATCAACAAGAACACGCGGGTGATGACTCAAGGCATCACGGGCAAGACAGGCCAGTTCCACACTCGGGCGGGACGCGACTACGCCAACGGAAAAAATTGCTATGTCGCCGGCGTCAATCCCAAGAAGGCCGGCGAGGATTTTGAAGGCATACCCGTCTATGGTTCGGTGAAAGATGCAAAAAGGGCCACCGGCGCGACGGTGTCCGTGATCTACGTCCCGCCCCCGTTCGCCGCCGCGGCCATCGACGAGGCGATCGACGCGGACCTGGACCTGGTGATCTGCATCACCGAAGGCATCCCGGTGCGCGACATGATCCGCACCAGGTACCGCATGCAGGGCAAAAGAACGCTGCTCGTCGGGCCGAACTGCCCTGGGGTGATCACGCCGGACGAGATCAAGATCGGCATCATGCCGGGCCACATCCACAAAAAGGGCCCGGTGGGCGTCGTGTCCCGCTCCGGGACGCTGACTTACGAAGCGGTCGGGCAGTTGATGGAAGTCGGCCTCGGCCAGTCGAGCTGCGTCGGCATCGGCGGCGATCCTGTCAACGGACTGAAGCACGTCGACGTTCTACGCATGTTCAACGACGACCCGCAGACCGAGGCGGTGATCATGGTGGGCGAGATCGGCGGCTCGGATGAGGAGATCGCGGCGCGCTGGGCGAAGGACAATATGAAAAAACCGATCGTCGGCTTCATCGCCGGCATTACCGCGCCGCCCGGAAAGCGCATGGGCCACGCCGGCGCCATCATCTCGGGCGGCAAGGGCACGGCGCAGGAGAAGCTCGCCGTCATGGAGAAGTGCGGCATCAAGGTCACCCGCAACCCCGCGGAGATGGGGAGGACCTTAAAATCCATACTCAAGTAATCCGTTTCCCGCTGCTGGCAACCCTGCCGTACGCAGCGACGATCTTCCTCTCGTCATTTCTCCTGTTCCTGGTCCAGCCGATCATTGCCAAGCAGATCCTGCCGTGGTTCGGCGGCTCGGCGGCGGTGTGGACCACCTGCCTGGTGTTCTTCCAGAGCGTGCTACTCGCGGGCTATGCGTATGCCGACCTGACCCATCGCCTCGGCGCGCGGCGCCAGGCGCTGCTCCACGTCGCTCTGCTCGCGCTGTCGCTCGTCTTCCTGCCGATCCTGGCCTCGAGCGACTGGAAGCCGCAGGGAGACGAGCAGCCGATCGCGCGCATCCTGCTGCTTCTGCTGGCCACCATCGGCCTGCCCTACTTCCTGCTGTCGACGACGACGCCGCTGCTTCAGGCTTGGTACTGGCGCCGCTTCCGGAGCCGCGTGCCGTACCGGCTGTTCGCGCTTTCCAACCTGGCTTCGCTGCTGGCGCTGATCGGGTTTCCGCTCGCGTTCGAGCCGGCGCTGGATCTCAAGCAGCTGGGCTGGATGTGGTCGTTCCTGTTCGCCGGTTTCGTCGTCCTCTGCGTGCTCACCGCGCGCTTGTCGATGAACGGCTTTGGGACCGACGAAATCCCGGCCGCGGCACGCGCCGCGCCGCTTTCCATGGCGACGCAGCTGCAATGGCTCGCGCTTGCAGCGATGGGCTCGGTGATGCTGCTCGCGGTCACCAATCACATCACGCAGAACGTGGCCAGCGTGCCATTCCTCTGGGTGCTGCCGCTTGCGCTGTATCTGGTCAGCTTCATCCTCGCGTTCGATCACCCGCGCTGGTACGTGCGGCCGCTGTTCATCGTGGCGCTGGTGGCGCTGCTGCCGGCGATGGCGTACTACGTGCCTTCGCTCAATCTCCACGTCGCGGTGCCGCTTTACCTGGTCGGCCTGTTCGTCTCCTGCATGTTCTGCCACGGCGAGCTGGCGCGGCTCAAGCCCGACCCGCTGCGTCTCACGCGCTATTACCTGATGATTTCGCTAGGCGGCGCGATCGGCGCCGTGCTGGTCGCGATCCTCGCGCCGCTGGCGCTGCCCGGCTATTTCGAGCTCGGCATCGCATTGGTTCTTCTTGCTCTTCTCCTCGTTCTGAGATTACGCCGAATTTTCATGTGGGGTGGTGTCGCAGTCGCCCTTGTCACTGCTTTGCTCGTTATGCGAGGCGCTCACGACTACAGCGAAGGCGTGCGGGTGATGGAGCGCGACTTCTACGGCGTGGTGCGCACCGTGGACCACCAAAGCCCGCTGCCTTACCGCTCGATGTACCACGGGCCGATCATGCACGGCGGCCAGCTGCTCGGCGATTCGTTCCGCAACACGCCCGCCGACTACTTCGGTCCGACCTCGGGCTATGGGCGCGTGTTCCAGTCGCTGCGCGAGATGAGGCGAAAGCAGCCGCTCTCGGTCGGCATCATCGGCCTCGGCGCCGGCGTGGTGGCGGCCTGGATGCAGCCCGGCGACGCGCTGGTCTTCTACGAGATCAGCCCGCGGGTCGTCGACATCGCGCGGCGCGAATTCACCTTCCTCGCCGACACCGCCGCACGCACCGAGCTCGTCATGGGCGACGGGCGCCTGTCGCTCGAGCGCGAGCCGCCGCGCGGCTACGACGTGCTGGGCGTCGATGCCTTTTCGGGCGACTCGATCCCGATGCATCTGGTGACGCGCGAGGCGATGGCACTCTACGTCAAGCACATCAAGCCCAACGGCGTGATCGTGTTCCAGGCCACCAACCGCTTCATCAACCTGCTGCCGGTGGTGCGGCGCCTCGCCGGTGAATTCGGCTTCGAAGCGCTCAACGTTGCCGACATTCCCGACGCCGAGGAAGGACCGGAGTACTGGTATTCCTCCACCGACCAGATCATCGTCACGCGCGACAAGGCGCTGCTCGCCTGGCCGCGCATCGCCGAGGCGGCCGAGGCGATCGAGGACCGGCGCGACCTGCCGACCTTCACCGATTCGCATTACAACCTGCTACGCATCTTGAAGTAGCTCGAAAATCGGGGTCAGAGCCCGATTTCCGGCACCTCCGCTCCCGCTATGGGAAATCGGGCTCTGACCCCGATTTTCTCAGCTGAGGTCGGGCTCGCCGCAGTGCTTGAGAATCTGTTTGCGTACCTGATCGCGTAGGCGCACGGCGGCGTTCCAATCGCTGCCTTCCGGCGCCACGGGCGCGCCCACCGTCACGGACATCGGCGCGCGGCGCGGATACCAGGTGCCGTCACGCAACACCGAGCGCACGCCGCGCAAGGCGATCGGCACCACCGCGATCCCGGCCTGCGCGGCGCTGAGGAAGGCGCCGGCGCGAAACGGCATCAGGCCGGTTTGGCGGACCAGCGTGCCCTCCGGGAACACGATCAGCGATACGCCGCGCTTCGCCGCCTGCGCCAGCTCGTCGGCGTCCTCGGCGCTTTTCTGCACGTCGAAGCGCTCGACGAACTGCGCTCCCAGTCCGGTGACGAAGACGCGCGTGATGAAGCTCTCGCGCAGCTCGCTTTTGGCGACGAAGGCGTTGTTGCGCCAGGGCAGGATCGCCAGCAGCACGGCGCCGTCGAGATAGCTGGTGTGGTTCGAGGCAAACACCAGCGGGCCCGACGCCGGGAGATTTTCCAGGCCGCGCACCGCCAGCGGTATGCGGCAAAGCCGGAAGAACAGCCGCGCGCAGCGCTGCGCCAGGTTCCAGGTCCGCCTGCCCGGTGAAATCGCGCCGGCGACGAAAATCGCCAGGAACCCCAAGCCGAAGAGCAGCCAGGCATAGGCGGCGAAAGCGATGCCGCGCGCGACCCGCCAGCCGCGGCGCAGCTGCGGCAGCACGCCGCCGACCGTGAGGCGCACGAACTGCCACCATACCGCCTGCGATTTCACCGCCGAGGGTCCGCGTTCGTAGTAATCGCGCGCGGCGAGGCGGCGGATCTTGCCGCTCGAAGTCTTGGGCACCGTATGCGGCGGCGCGAATATGATGTCGTCGACCGGCGCGCCGATCAGGCTGACGGCAAGCTCGTTGATCTTGCGCTTGACCTCGGTGTGGCGCGAAGGGTCGGCCTCGCGCGTCTCGGCGAGCACCACGACGCGTTCGGTCCCGCTTGCCGCGTCCATGCTGCCGAACACTGCTACGCAGCCGCGCCGGATGCCGGCGAGGTCGCCGACCGCTTCCTCGAGCTCGTAGGGGCTGATGTTGCGTCCGCCGCGGATAATGACGTCCTTTTCCCTCCCGGTGATATAGAGGTTGCCTTCGGACAGGTAGGCGCGATCTCCGGTGTTCACCCATTCGCCGTCGAACAGTCCCTTCGTCGCCTCGGGGTTGCGGTAGTAGCCACTGGTCGCCGACGGGCCGCGGAACTGCAGGCGGCCTTCGCTGCGGTCGGGAAGCTCGAGACCGGCGGCGTCGACCACCCGCAGATCGTGGTCGGGAATCGAGGCTCCGCAGCTCACCAACTTGAGCGGCGAGGGGTCGTTGGGCCGCGCAGGAACCGCTTCGCCGGTGCGTGCCAGGCGGTCGCGGTTAACGAGGTCCACCTGCCATGGCTCGCCCGGCGGCGTGAAGGCGAGACCGACGGAAGCCTCGGCGAGCCCGTACACCGGCGACATGACGTTCTTGCGCAAACCGTACTTGGCGAAGCGCTCCTCGAAGGCGGCAATGGTATCGGCGCTTACCGGCTCGGCGCCGTTGAACGCGAAGCGCCACGAGGCGAGCTCCAGGCCTTCCAGCTCCTGCTCCGGAATGCGGCGCAGGCACAGCTCGTAGGAGAAGTTCGGCCCGCCGGAAATGGTGCCGCGGTGGCGGTGAATGGCGCGCAGCCATTGGCTCGGCCGCGACAGGAACGCGAGCGGCGACATCAGCACTACCGGGAAGCCGAGATACATCGTTGCAAAGCAGCCGCCGATGAGGCCCATGTCGTGGTAGAGCGGCAGCCAGCTGACGAACACGTCCTCGGTGGTCGCGCGCGCCGCCTTTCCCATGGCGCGCACGTTGGCGAGGAGGTTGGTATGCGTGAGCACGACCCCTTTGGGATTGCCGGTGCTGCCCGAGGTGTACTGCAGAAAACCGACCTGGCCGCCCGCGCTGCGCACCGGCGTGAACCCGGCCGCGCTGCCCGAAAAATCGGCAGGCACCATCACTGCGCGCAGCGACTCGACCTGCGCGCGCAGCAGCCAGGCGAGCGCTTTCGCTTCCGGAATCGTCACCATGATCGAGGCGCCGGCGCTCTTCAGGACGCCGATGTGACGCGTCATATGGTCTTCGATCGTCGCCAGGCGCGCCGGCGGATACAGCGGCACCGGAATGCCGCCGGCGAGCAGCACGCCGTAGAAGCAGAACAGGTATTCGCGGCCGGTCGGCAGCATGATCGCGACCGTCTGCCCCGGCGTGACGCCGGCTTCGGCGAGGCGCGCGGCATAGAGCAGCGCGCCTTCCCACAGCGCGCGGTAGGTCAGGCTCTTCTCATCCCCTTCCTCGTAGAGATGGACCGTCAGCCGCTCGGGCTGGCGCTCGACGTGGTATTCGAGCGCCTCGGTGAGCGTCTTTGCGGCATCGGGCGGGCGCACGCCTTCGGCCTGCACCAGACTTGCCACGCTGCGGTCGGCGGCCTGCGGTGCCTGGCCGGCGCTGGCGAGAAGAAAGCGCAGCAGATCGCGCGGTGTCTCGCTCGAGGCGAGCGCCTGCTCGGGCAGGCTGGCGGCGAATTCGTGCTCCAGGCGCAGCACGACTTCGACGCGCGCCAGGCTGTCGAGTCCCAGCTCGCGCTCGAGCGAGCTGTCGAGCGCGACGTAGGTCTCGACGTGCGGACGGGCTTCGCGCGCGACTTCGGCGATGACGGCGAGCAGCCGGTTGGCGTCGATGGGCCGGCTCATGGGTGCGGGCGAGTGTACACTCGCCCGGCGTGCCTTTATTTCAAGACAAGCTTGTTTCGATCGCCCGTTCTGTGTCGTTCCCTAAGGGGGCGAGGCTGGTGCGCCAGGGCGAAGCCTCGCGCGGCGCCTTCCTGATCCGCGCGGGCGCGGTCGAGGCGCAGGTGGCGCTGCCCGGCGGCGGCATGCTGACCGTCGCCGAGTTGGGCGAGGGCGACATGTTCGGCGAGATGGCGCTGATCGAACGTGGCTCATGCTCCGCGTCGGTGGTTGCGCGCAGCGCTGTGGACACCTTGTTCGTCGCGCGCGACGATTTTCGGGCGTTGGTGGCGAGCCGCGACCCTGCTGCGCTCGAGCTGCAACGCGCGATCACGCGCGTGCTCGCGGGGAAGCTGCGCGCGCTGAACGATAAGGTGCTCGAGCATCCCGCCGAAGAAGACCGCCCGGCGCGTGCCATGCCGTCCGCGGGCGATCCGCTCGCCGGCATTGCGCGCGGCAAGGCGTCCTTTGACTGGAAGTCGTTCCTTCGGCTGCTGCCGTTCTTCGAGCGCTTCGACGCCTACGAATTGGAAGGCCTACTTTCAATCTCAAACGTGCTTGAGATGCCGCGGGGCGACTGGCTTTTCGCCGCCGGGTCTCGCGCCGACGCATGCTTTCTCGTGCTTCGCGGTGCCGTCGAGGTCATTTCGAAATTCCGCGATTTGGAAAGGCGTATGGCGCTGGCCGGGCCGGGCGAGCTGGTCGGCTACCTCGCGGTCCTCGATGGGTCGGCGCATGCTGCAAACGCGCGAGTGCGCGAAAGCGCTTGCCTGCTCGAATTCCCCGGGAAGAAGTTTCTGGGCTTCTATGAATCCAGCAGCAGCCTGCAGCACGCGATCCATCAGAGCTTGCTGCGATCACTGGCGCGGACCAACACGCAGCTTACCCGGCTCATCAGCCATGCGCGCCTCACGTCCTCGACCCGCGAAGCGCTCGAGCTGGAGAAGGCGCTGCATGGGCAGGTCGTAAATGTGAAAAATCAGTGAAGGATGCGCCCCTTGGGGCGGGCGAGCTTGATCACGGCGGCCGCGCGCGTGACCATCGGCCGCATGCAGCTTGGCATCACGCTCAAACTCTTTCTCGCCATCCTGGCGGCGAGTGTGGCGGCGGCGGCCGCCATGGCGCTCGCCACGCGCCTGAGCTTTGAAAGCGGGTTTCTCGGCTATCTGAACCAGGTGGAAGCGCAGCGCCTCGATGCGCTGTCGGCTGCGCTGGGCGAGGATTACCGACGAAGCGGTAGCTGGGATTTCGTTCGCGGCGACTACCCGAAGCTCCGCGAAATCGCGGCCGCTTCCGCACAGCTGACGCAGCGCCTCACGCTGCTCGACGCCTCGCGTGGCCTGGTCGTCGGAAATCCCGATTTGCCCGACGATACAGCGGTGCGGCCAGTGATAGTGGACCATCGCACGGTCGGCTGGATCGCCCGCGCGCCCGGTCGCCGGCTGAGCAGCGCCGCCGACCTGAGTTTTCAGCAGGAGCAGCTGCGCGCGGGATGGATCATCGCCGGACTTGCGCTGGCGCTCGCGGCATTCGTGGCGATCGTGCTCGCCCGCGTGTTCCTTCTGCCGCTCAGGCGGCTAGCCGCCGCGACCCATCGCCTGTCCGCGGGAGCGTACGACACGCGCGTGCCGGTGCGCTCACGCGACGAGCTGGGACGGCTGGCGGAGGACTTCAACCGCCTGGCGCAGGCGCTCGAGCGCAACGAGCAGCTGCGCCGGCGCTTCATGGCGGACGTGTCGCACGAGCTGCGCACGCCGCTCGCCATCGTCAAGGGCGAGCTGGAGGCGATCGAGGACGGCGTGCGGCCGCTGTCGCGCGAATCGCTCGCCTCGCTCAACCACGAAGTCGCGGCGCTGGGCAAGCTGGTGGATGATCTCTACCAGCTGGCGCTCGCGGACATTGGTGCGCTCGCCTACCGCAAAGAAGCGCTCGACCTCGGAGCGCTCTTGCAGGACGCGGTGGAATCGTTCGGCGAGCGCTTCAAGCAGCGCCAGCTCACCGTGGAGATGCAACCTGCTCCGGCGGCTGTCTTCGCCGACGGCGCTCGGCTGACGCAGGCATTCAGGAATCTGCTGGAGAATTCGCTGCGCTACACCGATCCCGCGGGCCGCATCAGGATCAGCGTGCAGCGCGAGCGCGGTCAGGTGGTGGTCCTGTGCGAGGATTCCGTCCCCGGCGTCCCCGCCGACGCGATGGCGCATCTCTTCGAGAGGTTCTACAGAGTGGAAGGCTCGCGCAGCCGCGCCAACGGCGGCGCGGGGCTCGGATTGGCGATCACGCGCAGCATCATCGAAGCGCATGGCGGCGAAATCACCGCGCGCGCCTCCGCGCTGGGTGGCCTGGCGGTCGAGATCGCGATTCCTGCAGCGCCATGAGCACGGTACTCATCGTCGAAGACGAGCCGAAGCTGGCGGCGCTGATGGCCGACTACCTGAAGGCTTCGGGGTTCGACCCGCACTGCATCACCGACGGCCTCGAGGTGGTCCCCTGGGTGCGTGCCCATTCGCCCGATCTCATCCTGCTCGATCTCATGCTCCCCGGGCGCGATGGCCTTGAAATCTGCCGCGAGCTACGCCAATTCAGCGACGTGCCGGTGATCATCGTGACGGCGAAGGTCGAGGAGATCGACCGGCTGGTTGGCCTCGAGGTCGGCGCCGACGATTACATCTGCAAGCCGTTCAGCGTGCGCGAGCTGGTGGCACGCGTGAAAGCGATCCTGCGGCGCGGACGCAGCACGCCCGATGCCGCCGCGTGCGGCCTGGCCATCGACGAAACGCGTCACCGCGCCGAGCTCGACGGGCGCAGCCTCGATCTGACGCCGGTGGAATTCAGGCTCCTCGGCACCCTGGCGTCGGCGCCGGGACGCGTGTTCTCGCGCGAGAGGCTCCTCGAGCGGCTGTATGCCGACCATCGCGTGGTCACCGACCGCACCGTCGACGCGCACGTGAAGAACCTGCGCCGCAAGCTCGAGCAGGTGCGCCCCGGGCAGGACCCGGTGCGCTCGATCTACGGCGTCGGCTACAAGCTGGAGCTATGATGTCGAAGAGAATTCTCATCTTTTTGCTTTTCGGCACGCTGGCGGCGGGGGGCGGCTACTACGCGTATCGGGAATTCTGGCAAGCGGATGCGCAGCCGGCGGCAGCGGGACGGCCTGGAGGGCCCGGTAGCGCAGGGCCCACGCCGGTAGTCGCCATTGCGGCCGCGCTCGGGGCGGTGGACGTGATCATGAACGGCCTGGGCACCGCCACGCCGTTGCGCACGGTGACGGTGCGCTCGCGCGTCGACGGCGAGTTGCTGCGCGTGCTGTTCGACGAAGGCCAGATCGTGCAGCAAGGGCAGCTGCTTGCCGAGATCGATGCGCGTCCCTTCCAGGTGCAGCTCGCCCAGGCCGAAGGCCAGCTCGCGCGCGACCGCGCGCTCCTCGAAAACGCGCAGCTCGATCTGGAGCGCTACCGCGCCCTCTTTGCGCAGGACTCGATCGCGAAGCAGCAAGTCGACACCCAGGCCTCGCTCGTGCGCCAGTACGAGGGCGCGATCCAGATGGACCGCAGCCAGGTCGAAAGTGCGCGGCTGCAGCTCGTTTACACGCGCGTCACAGCGCCGGTGGGCGGGCGCGTCGGGCTGCGGCTGGTCGATCCCGGGAACATCGTCCGCGCCGGCGACACGACCGGTCTGGTGGTGATCACGCAGCTGCAGCCGGTAGCGGTGGTATTCACGGTGCCGCAGGATAGCGTCCCGGTGGTCCTCAAGCGCATGCAGTCTGGCGAGACCATCCCGGTGGAAGCCTGGGACCGCGAGCTGAAGACGAAGCTCGCCCAGGGCGCGCTCGCCTCCGCCGACAACCAGGTGGATCCCGCCACCGGCACGGTCAAGCTCAAGGCGCAGTTCTCCAACGACGACCGGGCGCTGTTTCCCAATCAGTTCGTCAATGTGCGGATGAAGCTCGACACGCTGCGCGACGTGATCGTCATTCCGTCGGCCGCAGTGCAGCGGGGCGCGCAGGGCTTGTTCGTGTACGTGGTGGGGCCGGACAAGACCGTTCAGCAGCGCGCGGTGAAGCTGGGACCCACGGAAGGCCAGTACGTGGCGATCACCGACGGCCTTGCCCAGGGCGAGATGGTGGTAGTCGACGGCATGGACCGGCTGCGTCCGGGCGCAGCCGTGGAAGTCGCCGCGCAGCGGCCGGAAATCAAGCCGCCGGCCGAAGGCAAAGGCGCCGGAAAAGGTGCAGGCAAAGGGCAGCGCCGCAAGGCGCCCGAGGGCGGATGAACCCGTCGCGGCTCTTCATCCTGAGGCCGGTCGCGACCACGCTGCTGATGGTCGCGGTTGTCCTTGCGGGCATATTTGCCTACCGCCTGCTGCCGATTTCGGCGCTGCCGCAGGTCGACTACCCGACCATCCAGACGTTCACCTTCTATCCTGGCGCGAGCCCGGAGGTGATGGCGTCGTCGGTGACCGCGCCGCTGGAGCGGCAATTCGGCCAGATCCCGGGGCTCAAGCAGATGCTGTCCTCGAGCTCGGGCGGCGCATCGGTGATCACGCTGCAGTTCGACCTCGCGATTCCGCTGGATGTCGCGGAGCAGGGGGTGCAGGCCGCCATCAACGCGGGCTCGAATTTGCTGCCGCAGGACCTGCCGGCGCCTCCGGTCTACAGCAAGGTGAATCCCGCTGACGCGCCGATTCTCACGCTGGGGCTTTCCTCGCGCACGCTCAAGCTGCCTGACATCCAGAACCTGGCCGATACGCGGCTTGCGCAAAAGCTCTCGCAGGTCGCGGGCGTGGGGCTGGTCACCCTCTCCGGCGGGCAGCGCCCTGCGGTCCGGGTGCAAGCCAACCCCAAGGCGCTCGCCGCGAACGGCTTCGGCCTGGAGGATGTGCGCGGCGCGATCGCCGCCGCCAACGTGAAGAAGGCGAAAGGCAGCCTCGAAGGTCCGAGCCGCGCCTACAACATCGACGCCAACGACCAGCTGCGCTCGGCCGCGGAATACAAGAGCGTCGTCGTCGCCTACAAGAACGGCGCGCCGGTCTTTCTCTCCGACGTGGCGGATGTCGTGGACGATGCGGAGAACGTGCGGCTCGCAGCCTGGATGAACCAGGTCCCGGCGATCGTCCTCAACATCCAGCGCCAGCCTGGCGCGAACGTGATCGAGGTGGTGGACCGCATCAAGCAGCAGCTGCCGCAGCTGCAGGCGGCGCTGCCGGCCGCGGTGGACGTCGCCGTGCTCACCGACCGCACCGTCACTATCCGGGCCTCGGTGCGCGACGTGCAGATCGAGCTGCTGCTCGCGATCGCCCTCGTGGTGCTGGTGATTTTTCTCTTCCTGCGCAACCTGCCCGCGACCATCATCCCGAGCGTCGCGGTGCCGGTGTCGCTGGTCGGCACCTTCGGCTTCATGTATCTCGCCGGGTTCTCCATCAACAACCTGACCCTGATGGCCCTGGTGGTGGCCGCCGGCTTCGTGGTGGACGATGCCATCGTCGTCATCGAGAACGTGGCGCGCCACATCGAGGCCGGCGAGCCGCCGCTCGAAGCGGCGCTCAGCGGCTCGCGCGAGATCGCCTTCACCATCATTTCGCTCACGTTCTCGCTGATCGCGGTGCTGATTCCGCTGCTCTTCATGGGCGACGTGGTGGGAAGGCTGTTCCGCGAATTTGCGGTGACGCTCGCGACCGCGATCCTGATTTCCGCTGTGGTCTCCCTCACCCTCACGCCCATGATGTGCGCGCGCTTGCTGTACAAAAGAAATGATTTTCAAGAAAACTCGTTTTATCGCATCACCGGACGCTGGTTCGACGTGGTCATCGCGCGCTACGGACGCGCCCTCGAGTGGGTGCTGGAGCGCCAGACGGCGACGCTGCTCGTTGCCGCGGCGGCGCTCGCGCTCACGGTCGTGCTCTACATCCTGGTGCCCAAAGGATTCTTCCCGGTGCAGGACACCGGCGTCATCCAGGGCATCTCGGAAGCCTCGCAAAGCGTGTCCTTTGCCGCCATGGCCGAGCGCCAGCAGGCGCTGGCCAGAGTGGTGTTGCAGGACCCTGCAGTAGAAAGCTTGTCGTCGTTCATCGGCGTCGACGGCACCAACGTGACCCTGAACAGCGGCCGCATGCTGATCAACCTGAAACCGCTGTCGGCGCGCAAGATCCACGCCTCCGACGTCATCCGGCGCCTGCAGCTGGAGCTGGCGAAAGTGCCCGGGATCACACTTTACATGCAGCCGGTGCAGGACCTCACCGTCGAGGACCGCGTCAGCCGCACGCAATATCAATACACGCTTGAGGCGGCCGACGGAGCGCTGCTCGACGAATGGGTGCCGAAGCTGGTGGAGCGGCTTAGCCGGCTGCCAGCGCTCACCGACGTCGCGTCGGATTTGCAGAACCAGGGGCTGCAGGCCTACGTCGACATCGATCGCGACAACGCCGGGCGCCTGGGCATCACGCCGGCGGCGATCGACACCGCGCTCTATAACGCCTTCGGTCAGCGGCTGATCTCCACCATATTCACGCAGGCCACGCAGTATCGCGTCGTCCTGGAGGTGAAGCCGGAATACCGCGCCGGCCCCGATGCGCTGAAGGACATCTACGTCGCTTCGGCGAGCGGCACGCAGGTTCCGCTTTCCTCCATCGCGCAGTTCAGCACGGGAACCGCGCCGCTCGCGATCAACCACATCGGCCAGTTTCCCGCGGTGACCATCTCGTTCAACCTCGCGCCCGGCTACTCGCTCGGGCACGCAGTCGACGCAATCCAGGCCGTCGAGCGCGACATCGGCCTGCCGGCCAGCGTGCAGACCGCGTTCCAGGGCGCCGCGGCATCGTTCCGCGATTCGTTGAGCAGCACCCTGCTGCTCATCCTCGCCGCAGTGGTGACGATGTACATCGTGCTCGGCGTGCTGTACGAAAGCTACATCCATCCGGTCACGATCCTCTCCACGCTGCCAACCGCGACCGTCGGCGCGCTGGCGGCGCTGCTGCTCGCCGGCAGCCAGCTTGGCGTCGTCGCCATCGTCGGCATCATTCTTCTCATCGGCATCGTGAAGAAGAACGCGATCATGATGATCGACTTCGCGCTCGATGCGGAGCGCAACGAAGGCAAGAGCCCGCGCGAGGCGATCTTCCAGGCCTGCCTGCTGCGCTTCAGGCCGATCCTGATGACCACCTTTGCGTCGCTTTTCGGCGCCCTGCCGCTGATGCTCGGCACGGGTGTCGGCTCGGAGCTGCGCCATCCGCTCGGCCTCACCATGGTCGGCGGCCTGATCGTGAGCCAGATCCTCACGCTCTTCACGACACCGGTCATCTATCTCGCCTTCGACCGGCTGGCGGCGCGCTACCGCCGCGGCGCGCGGCAGCCCGGCGAGGTGCGCGCGTGAATCTTTCCGCGCCGTTCGTCGCGCGGCCGGTCGCCACGACCTTGCTCGCGGTCGGGCTGACGCTCGCTGGGGCGGTGGCGTTTACACGGCTTCCCGTATCGCCCTTGCCGCAAGTGGACTATCCGGTCATCTCGGTGAACGCGAGCCTGCCGGGCGCCGATCCCGAGACCATGGCTGCGACCGTGGCGACGCCGCTTGAGCGCCAGCTCGGCCGCATTGCCGGCGTCAACGAGATCACCTCGTCTTCGTCGCTCGGCTCGAGCCGCATCACGCTGCAGTTCGACCTCAACCGCAACATCAACGACGCGGCGACCGAGGTCCAGTCCGCGATCAATGCGGCGCGCAGCCAGCTTCCCAGCGGCATGCCGAGCAACCCGACCTACCGCAAGGTGAACCCGGCCGACGCGCCCATCATGGTGATGACGCTCACTTCGGACAGCATGAGCCGCGGCCAGATGTACGACGTCGCCTCGACCGTGGTGGCGCAGAAACTTTCGCAGGTGCGCGGGATCGGGCAGGTGACGGTGGGGGGAAGCTCGCTGCCCGCGGTTCGCGCCGAGCTAAATCCGACCGCGCTCAATGCCTACGGCATCGGCCTCACCGACGTGCGCAACGCCCTCGCCGCGGCAAACGCCAACCGGCCGAAGGGCCTGGTGGAGGGCGGCGAGCGCGTCTGGTGGATCTACGCCAACGACCAGGCCCGCACCGCCGCCGAATACCTGCCGCTGATCGTCGCCTACCGCAACGGCGCCGCAGTGCGGCTGTCCGATGTCGCCGAAGTCACGGACTCGGTGCAGGACATCCGCAATGCGGGTGAGGCGAACGGCCGGCCCGCGGTGCTGATCATTCTGTACCGCGAGCCCAATGCGAACATCCTTGGGACCGTGCAGCGCGTGCGGGATTTGATGCCGTTTCTCACGGCATCGATCCCGGCCGCTGCCGACCTCGGCGTGGCCATGGAGCGCACGTCGACGATCCGCGCCTCGCTGTCCGAAGTAGAGAAGACGCTGCTCATCGCCGTCGCCCTGGTGATCCTGGTCGTGTTCGTCTTCCTGCGCCGCGTGCGCGCGACGCTGATTCCGGCGGCGGCCGTTCCGGTATCCATCGTCACCACGTTCGGCTTCATGTACCTCGCGGGCTACAGCCTCAACAACCTGTCGTTGATGGCATTGATCGTCGCCACGGGCTTCGTCGTCGACGACGCGATCGTCGTCCTGGAGAACGCCGCGCGCCACATCGAAGGCGGAATGGCGCCCATGGCCGCCGCGCTCAAGAGCGCGCAGGAAGTGGGATTCACGGTGCTGTCGATGAGCATTTCGCTGATCGCGGTCTTCATACCCATCCTTTTCATGGGAGACATCGTAGGACGGCTGTTCCGCGAGTTCGCCATGACCCTTTCGGTCGCGATCCTGGTATCGCTCGTCGTTTCGCTGACGCTGACGCCGATGATGTGCGCCCGGCTCCTGAGACAGGAGCCATCCGGCCGGCATACCGGGTTCTACCGCAGGAGCGAGCAGGCGTTCGAGGCGGTTCGCGCGGGCTACGGCAAGAGCCTCGGCTGGGCCCTGCGCCATCCGCTGCTCGTCATCGTGCTGCTCGCCGCCACGGTGTGCCTGAACGTCTATCTCTACATCGCCATCCCGAAAGGCTTCTTTCCGCAGCAGGACACCGGTCGGATGATGGGGTTCATGCGCGCCGACCAGACGACGTCGTTCCAGGCGATGCAGGAAAAGATGTCGAAGATGGTGAGAATCGTGCGCGCCGATCCGGCTGTCGACACGGTGACCGCGGTGGCCGGCGGCGGCTTCGGCGCGCGCAATTCCGGATTCATGTTCATCGCGCTGAAGCCGCTTTCCGAGCGCCCAGCGGCGAGCGCGGTAGTAGCGCGCCTGCGTCCGCAGCTCGCGCGCGTGCCGGGGGCGAGCCTGTTCCTGGTTCCCGTGCAGGACGTGCGCGTCGGCGGCCGGCAAGGGACCGGCACGTATCAATTCACCGTGCAAAGCGACGATCTCGAGGCGCTCCGGCTGTGGACCCTGCGGCTGCAGACCGCGCTGCAGAGCGTGCCGCAGCTTGCCGACGTGACGAGCGACCAGGAGACGCGCGGGCTGCAGGCGACGCTGATCATCGACCGCGTCACGGCGGCGCGCCTCGGCGTCTCGCCCGACCTCATCGACACGACGCTGGGGAATGCCTTCGGGCAGTCGGTGGTTTCCACCATCTACACCGAGAAGAATCAATACCGGGTGGTGATGGAAGTGGACCCACGTTATGCGCAGGGGCCCGCGGCGCTGAACGACGTCTACCTGAGCACGGCCGCCGGCGAGCAGGTGCCGCTCGCCGCCGTCGCGCGCTACGAGTATACGAACACGCCGCTTTCGGTGAACCACCAGGGGCAGTTCGCGGCGTCGACCATCTCGTTCAATCTGGCCGATGGCGTTGCGCTCTCGCAAGTGGGCGCGGCGATCAACGAGACCATGGCACGCATCGGCGTGCCGGCGTCGATTTACGGCTCTTTCCAGGGCACGGCACGCTCTTTCCAGACCACGCTCGCCCGCCAGCCCTGGCTGATTCTCGCCGCGATTTTCGCGATGTATATCGTGCTCGGCGTGCTGTACGAGAGCTTGGTGCACCCGGTGACCATCCTGTCGACGCTACCCTCGGCGGGCGTCGGCGCTCTGCTCGCGTTGCTCGCATTCAAGGCGGAATTCACCGTGATCGCGCTGATCGGCGTATTCCTGCTCATCGGCCTGGTGAAGAAGAACGCCATCATGATGGTCGACTTCGCGCTCGCCGCGGAGCGCGCCGGCGACAAGGGTCCGGAACAGGCGATATTCGAGGCCTGCCTGCTGCGCTTTCGCCCCATCATGATGACGACCATGGCGGCGCTGCTCGGCGCGCTGCCGCTGGTGCTGCGCCGGGGAGATGGCGCCGAGCTGCGTCAGCCGCTCGGCATCGCCATCGTCGGCGGGCTGATCCTGAGCCAGTTGCTGACGCTGTACACCACGCCTGTGGTTTATCTCTATCTCGATCGCTTCCGCCTCTGGTCGCGACGCGTCTTGCAGCGCCGCGCGCGGGAGACGAGCGCCACATGAGAAGGGTCGTTCTCGTTCTCGTAATGATCCTTGCGGGCTGCGCGGCCGGACCCGACTACGTGCGTCCAGATATCGAAGCGCCGGCGCAGTATAAGGAGGTACAGGGCTGGCGCGCGGCCGATCCCAGCGACAGCCTGCCGCGCGGCCCATGGTGGACCATGTTCGGCGACCCCGAACTCGAAGCGCTGATGGAACGGGTAGAGGTCTCCAACCAGAACATCCGCATCGCCGAGGCGCGCTTTCGCCAGGCGCGCGCGCTCGCCGATCAGGCGCGGGCGGGACTTTTCCCGGCGCTTATCGCCAACGCGTCGGCGACTCGCAGCAAGTCGCCCTCCCTTCCCAACGCGCCGTCGTTCGCCACCGGCGCCGTCAACAACTTCAACGCTTCGCTCAACACGAGCTGGGAGCTCGACCTCTGGGGGCGCGTGCGCCGCTCGGTGGAAGCAGGCGAAGCCGACTGGCAGGCGAGCGCGGCGG